>Ga0307302_10000758_pt1 | contig 14181 bp, 11 predicted proteins | sample ER_DNA_183_FD_194490 | JGI IMG/M metagenome (GOLD analysis project Ga0307302, IMG submission 194490) | Bulk soil microbial communities from the East River watershed near Crested Butte, Colorado, United States - ER_DNA_183 | ecosystem: Environmental > Terrestrial > Soil > Floodplain | place...
GGCGACCTCACGCGTCCTGAGCCCCTGCTCGGCGAGAGCCTGAGCAGCACGCACTCGCCCGACGTGTGCAGCAAGCCCCACGGCGAGCAAGAACGGCTCCTTCTTCTCGAGGGCCAGATCGCAGGCCTCGAGCAGTGCAGGCAGGTCCCGCGCGCCCCAGGCGTCCGTCAGCGCCCACGCGGCTGCTTCACGTCCCGGGGTGGCAAGCTGCTCGACCTCAGCGCGGCCGACGGGCTCGCCGTCCGCCCACGCCGCGAGCTTCTCCAGCTCGCTGGCGAGCGCGACGGTATCGTCGCCGACAAGCTCGACGAGCGCCCGCGCGGCGTCGGCATCGGCGGAGACGCCCAGGCGCTCCAGCTCTGCACGCGCCCAGGAATGCAGGCTGCTCGGCTTCGGAACGTCGTAGCGGAGGAGCCGTCCGTGCTTCTCGGCGAGGTTGACCAGCGCCGAGCCTCGCGGCAGCTCCTCGGCGGCGAGTGCCAGCACGGCGCCCCGGACGGGATCGCGAAGGTACGCAGCGATCGCGTCGACATCTGCTTTGCGCCAGCGCTCAACGACCTGGACGATCACGAGCCTGCCGCCGCCCTCGCCGCCGAAGAGGCCGAGCGCATTGCACGCGGCGACCGCATCCGCCCCGCTCGCCGACTCAGCCGAGAGCTGCTCCACCGCCTCAGCCTCGAACCGTGAACGGAGCCGGAGGAGCGCGCGCACATGCTTCGGCCGGTCGCTGCCGGTGAGGAGATAGACCGGAAGCAGCGGCTCGGAAGACATCGGCGGCAAGCATAGTCAGCGGACCGTGATCCCCTCGCCGTCGGACTCGACGGTGACCCGACCGTCGCGGTCGGTGCGATAGACGGCCAGGCCCGGAACTGCGGAAAGGGTCGCGATCGTCGAGGGGCTCGGGTGTCCGTAGTCGTTGCGCGCTCCGACGGAGACGACCGCTATCCGCGGGTGGAGCTGGGCGAGCAGGTCTGCAAGCCCCGGATCCTCCGACCCGTGGTGGGCGACCTTGAGGATCTCGACCGGGGGCACCTGCAGGTGCCCGGTGACGTCCGACTCGGCGTCCGCGGTGAGGAGGGCGTCCGTCTGCCCGTAGGACGCGATGAGCACGACCGCGTGGTTGTTCGGGTCGTCGCCGGGGGTGCCGGGCCCGTCGGGCCAGAGGACGCGCAGGCGCAACCTGCCGAGGCGAAACGTCTCGCCCGCGCGGGCGAGAGCGACTCGGATGTGCTGCGTTCGAGCGGCTGCGAGCGCGTCCCGCTCGTCGCTGCTCTCGCTTGGGATGCCGGGGTCGAGGACCGATCCCACGTCCAGGTGCTCCAGCACCTCAGCCGCTCCACCCACGTGGTCCCGCTGCGGATGCGTGAGGACGATCATCGCCAGACGGCGGACGCCGAGCCGGCGGAGCTGCTCCGCGACGTCGGCTTCGGGCGGCCCTTCGTCGACGAGCACGGCGCCCTCCGGCACCTGCAGCAGTGCCCCGTCGCCCTGACCGACGTCGAGGAACGTGATGCGCAGGCCGCTCGGCGGTGGGAGTCCCGCCGCTCCCGGGCGCAGCCGCCAGCCGCCTGCGACCAGGACGAGGAGCAGGCCGAGCACGGCCAGGCGCGGCGCCCGCGGCGGTCGAAGCCGCCCCGCGAGCAGTGCGAGAGCGATCGTCAGGCCGATGACCGCGAGCGCCGTCCGGGGTGGAGCGGCCGCGTACGGCAGCCCACCGACGAGTCGCGCGCACTCGGCGAGATACGCGGCGAGCCAACCGTTCGTCCAAGCGAGCATGGCCGCGAGCGGAGGGAGAACCGGCGCGACAAGCGCCGTGACGAGCGCGAGCCCGAGCAAAGGTCCGGCGACAGGTGCCGCCAGCGCGTTTGCGGGAATCGAATAGATCGGCACCGAGCCGAACTGCGTGAGCAGAATCGGCGCAGTCGCGAGGCCGCAAGCCGACGAGACGGCGACCACCTCTGCGAGCGATCGCGGCACTGGATAGCCCGCCAGGCCGCGCTCCAACCGCGGGACGGCGACGAAGATTGCGGCCACTGCCGCGAACGAGAGCTGGAAGCCCGCATCGAGCAGCGAATACGGATTCCAGGCCAGAAGGATCGCAGCGCCGAGAAGCAGGAAGTACCAGCGATCCTGCGGCCTCGCGGCCACCCACGCGAGCGAGGCGAGTGCGCCGGCAATGCCCGCACGCACGACGGACGGCTGCCACCCGACCGCGAGCACGTACCCACCGATCGCAGCCAGCGCTCCGAGGTGGCCGAACAGCCTTGGCAGCCCTAGGAGCCAGGCCAGGAACAAGACCCCGCCGGCAATGAGGGCCACGTTCTGACCCGAGACGGCCAGCAGGTGATACAGGCCCGACGCTCTGAAACGAGTGCGCAGCTCGTCGGAGAGACCTTCGTCCTCGCCGAGCACGATCCCGGCCAGGATCGCGCGCCGCTCGCCCTCGAGGCCTGGAGCCATCGAGCGCGCGAGCCTCGACCTCAGGCCGTCCGCGAAGCCCGCGAGACCGCCCCGCCGGCCGACGATCCGCCACCGCGTTGCCCGCAGCACGACGTGCACGCCGTGACGACGCAGCCACGTGCGCTCGTCAAAGCCGTTCTCCGGGCCGTGCGGGAGCTCGATCTCGCCGATTACGTCGAGAAGAGCGCCCTGCGGAGGCGAGCGGCCCAGAGGAAGACGGAGGAGCACCGGCTCTCGGACGACCTCGTCTCTGAACTGGCGCATCTGCGCCGGCACGCGCAGCTCATAGCGTGAGCGGCGCGCCGGCCCCGTGACTGCGACGACCGCCCGGCCGGCGGTATCGACCTTCGGAAGCAACACGCTCCGGTCAAGAGCGTCGAGCCGGGAGCTGCCCCACCACCAGCCCGCGAGCAAGAGCGCGAGCGCCAGCACCGGCAGGCGGAGACCCGGCGAGGCGGCGACGGCGCCGAGCGCACAGACGACCGCCGCCACGGCAACGACAAGAGAAGCGTCGCGCACCCCGTTCGCTGCCGCGAGGCCCGCGCCGAGCCCTGCCGCGAGCAGATGCGGCCTGGCACGAAGGAGAGTCCTCACGGGGCGGCCGCGTCACGAAGCTGCTCGATACGCGCCGCGCCGATTCCCGGAATCGCGTCCAGCTCCTCGAGCGAGGTGAAAGCCCCGTGCTTCTGCCGGTAGTCGAGAATCTTCTGCGCCGTGACCGGTCCGACTCCTGGCAGGGTGTCAAGCTGCTCCAAGGTCGCGGTGTTCAGGTGGACGGGCCCGGCGGGAGCCGAGCCGGCCGCGCTCGGTTGCCCGCCGGCCGCTGCGGCTGTCGAGGCGTGAACCGGGACCACGACCTGGATCCCGTCTGCGAGCGGCGCAGCGAGGTTGACAAGCGAGAGATCTGCGCGCCGAGTAGACCCGCCGGCGCGCGAGACGGCGTCCGCGACCCGAGACCTTTGTGGCAGCCGGTAGAGACCCGGCCGCCGGACTGCGCCGACGACGTGGACGACAAGCTCAGGACCCCGATCGGCACGGATTGGCGCCGCCACGGCCACGGGGGTCGCGTGTGTGGGCGTGCCCGCGCGCAGGAGATGACGCCCGCCGAAAAGGAGGACGAGCGCGAGAAGGAGCGCGCCGGCGGCAAGCCGCCGGCGCGCGGGAGGGAAGGAGTCCAGCACGTCGTCGATCTTGACAACAGATCTGAGACGCGTGGGTGGCACGCTTGTGTCGAAACTGTGTCATCGACAGATGTGACAAAGACGTGAGCCGGCGGCGTACAGAGGGCACGTGAGCGCGGTGCCGACCTCATGGCCAACCGGCAGACGAGGTCTCCGCGAGAGGCGGAGCTTCGCCAGCGTGGCCGAGGAGCACCTCGACGACGTCTATCGCTATCTGCTTTACGTGACCGGAAACCCGCACCTCGCAGAAGACCTCGCCGCCGCAACGTTCGAGCGAGCGCTCAAGCGCTGGCGGCGCTTCGACCCGCGCCGAGGCTCTGCCCGCACGTGGCTCTGCCAGCTCGCGCGCGGAACTGCGCTCGACCACTTCCGCGCCGAGCAGCGACGGCGGCGCCGCGAGGATGCCTACGCCGTGGAAGTGCCCGACGCCGAGGAACCGATTTTCGGCGAGGGCCTCTCTCCCGCACTCGATGCTGCGGTTTCAAGCCTGTCCGCGGCCGAGCGAGAGGTAGTCGTCCTGCGCGTCGTGCTCGAGCTGGACGGCGAGACGACGGCGAGCGTGCTCGGGATCAGGCCCACGGCAGTATCAACGCGCCTGAGCCGCGCGCTGCAGAAGCTGGAGGAGAGGATGGTGAGCGATGTCCGAGGCTAGGTTCGAGAACGTCCTGCGCGAGCTGCACGCGACGGCGCCGCCAGCGCCCGCAGAGCTACGCGAGCGCGTCCGCGCCATGCCGGAGCCTCAGCGCCGAGGGTTCAAGCTGCGTCCCGCCCTGGCCGCCGCTGCGGCGATCGCGGTCGCGGTCGGTATAGGTGTCGCGGCGATCCAGGCTTTCACAGAGTCGCCCGATCGCAACCGGGAGGCTCTCAACGTAGAGCTGCCAGGCGCGAGTCGCGTCCCGCAGCAGACTCGAAACCTGCCGGCCAATCCCAGCACACGCGCGGATAACGGTGCCTCCAGCCTTGGCAAGAGCTTGGAGCTCACTCCGCTCAATCCTGGTTCGCGGCTTCAGGAGTACGACGTCTCGATGAGCGTGCGGGTCGACGACCTTTCGCGGGGAACCAAGAGCGCCATCCGCACAACCCGTCGCCTTGATGGTTACGTCGCGGCGGCCGACTATTCGACCGGCGGCAGCACGGGCGACTCGCGCCTCGACCTCCGCGTCCCGGTACAGCGCGTCCAGACTGCGATCGCACGCTTTACCGAGCTCGGAACCATCCTCTCGCAGCGGATCGCAGTCGCAGACCTCCAGGCCGGCGCGGACAGCCTCGATCGCCGTATCGCAGCCGCACGCAGGATCGTCGAGAAGTTCGCGGGTCGAATGGACCTCGCTCCCGCAGAGCGGGCGCAGCTCGAGTCTGCCCGCCGCACAATTGAGCGCCTCTCGAGGAGCCGGGCGCGCCTCGTGCGCCAGGGCACCTACGCGAACATCTCGCTCATGCTCACGACCCGGACGCCCGCGGCAAAACAGGAGGCGCCAGGCCGGTTCGGCCGCTTCTGGGGTGATGCCGGCGACATTTTGGGGAAAGAAGCAATCATCGTGCTCTACGCTCTCGTCGTGGCCGGCCCGTTCGTGCTCTTGGCGGTGCTCGCCCTGCTTGCCGAGCGCGCCCGGCGCCGCCGCGCCGACAGCCTTTTACTCAAGGAGACCGCATGAAAACCTTCGCCCTCGCAGTCCTCACCGCGCTCACACTCGGCTGCGGCTCGGCCGGCTCTGCCGGCAGCGGAACCGTGACCGGGCTCAGGGGCCTGGTGAAGCGCGGGCCGATCACGCCGGTCTGCCGGAGCAACGTCCCCTGCGACGAACCGGCCCGCGGCGTCAAGCTCGTGTTCACCCGCTCGGGCAAGGTCGTGGCCACCGCGACCACGAACCAGAAGGGCTGGTACCGGGTGACGCTTCACCCGGGTCGCTACTCGGTGCGCACGAACCGCCGAGGCTTCGAGCGGAAAACCTCACCGTCGGCCGCCATCGTCCCGAGCGACCGCTTTGCTCGCCGGGACTTCCATATCGACACCGGCCTTCGCTAAGGCGCCGACTCGGCGGCCACTGAAAACCGACCCTTCTAGGTAACCACGAGGTTGACGAGCTTCCCGGGGACGACGATCTCCTGGCGGATCTCCTTGCCGTCTAGGTAGGCCTGCACTCGAGGCGAGGCCTTCGCTTGCGCGACCAGCTCCTCCTCGGATGCGCCCGCCGAGACCTCGACCCGGTCACGCACGCGCCCGTTGACCTGGATGACGAGCTCGAACGTCTCACGCTCGAGCAGCGCCGGGTCCGCCACCGGCCACGCCTGATCCCACAGCCGCTCGTGCCCCAGCCGTGACCACAGCTCCTCGGCGACGTGCGGGGCATACGGCTGGATCAACGTGACTGCCGTCTCGGCTGCGAACCGAGCTGCCTGATCCTCAGGCGCTCGCCCTAGCTCGTTGACGAGCTCCATCACGGCCGCGATCGGCGTGTTGAACTGGAAGCGCCGGTCGATGTCGTCGGTCACTCGCGCGATCGTCCGGTGCGCGGCGCGCGCCAGGTCGGTCGACCCCGGCTCGGCCTTCGGAGCCTTCTCGATGACCTCGCTCACGATCCGCCACAGGCGTCGCAGGAAGCGCGAGATGCCCTCGACGCCCTCCTCCGTCCAGTCCATGTCCTGGTCGGCCGGGCCGGCGAAGAGGATGTAGAGCCGGACGGCATCAGCCCCGTACAGGGCGACGAGTTGATCGGGGCCCGTGACGTTGCCCTTCGTCTTCGACATCTTCGTGCCCCCCTGCCGTACCCAGCCCTGGTGGAACAGGCGCTGGAAGGGCTCGCGGAAGCCGACCAGATCGAAGTCGTTCAACGCCTTGACGAAGAAGCGGGAGTAGAGCAGGTGCCCCGTCGCGTGATCGATGCCGCCGATGTACTGGTCGACGGGCATCCAGCAGTCGACGATCCGGCGGTCGAACGGCGCTTGGTCGTTGTGCGGGTCGCAGTAGCGCAGGAAGTACCAGGAGGAGTCGACGAACGTGTCCATCGTGTCCGCCTCGCGTCGTGCCGGCTTTCCGCAGATCGGACAGGGGACGGTGATCCATTCCTCGTTCGAGGCCAGCGGGGGCTTTCCCTTGGGCCGGTAGTCCTCGACCTCGGGCAACAGCACCGGTAGGTCCTGCTCGGGGACTGCCACTGGGCCGTGGTCCTCGCAGTAGATGATCGGGATCGGACAGCCCCAGTAGCGCTGGCGGGACATCGACCAGTCGCGCAGGCGGTAGCTGATCGCCGGGGCACCGCGACCCAGCTTCCGCAGCCACTCGACGATCTTCTCCTTCGCTTCGTCCGCGGGCAGGCCCGTGAACTCGCCCGAATCGACGAGTGTGTTCGTCTCGTCGTCGATGACGGGACGAACAGGCAGGTCGTAGCGCTGCGCGAACTCCAGGTCGCGCTCGTCGTGGGCCGGCACCGCCATGATCGCGCCCGTTCCATAGTCCATCAGGACGTAGTCGGCGACCCAGATCGGGATGCGCTCGTCGTTCACGGGGTTGACGGCGTGGTGCCCGGTGAAGACACCGTCCTTCTCCTTCGTCTGACGCTCCGGAACCGACCGGGCCACGGCCCTCTGGACGTATCCGCGCACCTCGTCGTTCGCCAGCCGCTCAACCAGTGGATGCTCTGGCGCGAGCACGAAGAACGTCGCGCCGAAGAGCGTGTCGGGTCGCGTCGTGAAGACGGGGAGGTCGAGATCGACCTCCTCGACGCGGAAGAGCACCTCGGCGCCCTCCGAGCGGCCGATCCAGTTCGTTTGGATCGCCTTCGTGCGCTCCGGCCAGTCCAGGAGCTTGAGGTCTTCCAGGAGCGCGTCGGCATAGGCCGTGATCCGGAAGAACCACTGCTCCATGTTCCTGGCCACGACCTCCGCGCCGCAGCGCTCGCACCTGCCGTCGATCACGTACTCGTTGGCGACGACCGTCTGGTCGTTCGGGCACCAGTTGACCGGGGCCTCCTTCCGGTACGCGAGGCCGGCCTCGAAGAACTTCAGGAAGAGCCATTGCGTCCAGCGGTAGTACTCGGGCTCGTGCGCTGAGGCCTCCCGGTCCCAGTCGATGGCCCAACCAAGCCGGCGCATCTCGCCGCGGATGTGCGCGATGTTGCGCTCGATGATCTCGCGCGGATGGCCGCCCTCGCGGATCGCCGCGTTCTCGGCCGGCAGGCCGAAGGAGTCGAAGCCCATCGGGCGCAGCACGGTGTAGCCGTTGCGGCGGCGGAAGTGCGTGAGGACGTCCCCAAGCGTGTAGTTGAGGACGTGTCCCATGTGGAGCGTTCCCGACGGGTAGGGGAGCATCTCCAGCATGTAGAACTTCTGCTCCGGCTCGGACCCGGGCTCCGGATTCGAGACGTAGAAGGCGCGCTCGGCTTCCCAGGCCTCCTGCCACTTCGTCTCGATTGTCTGTGGGTCGTACCTGTCCATACCGCCTCCGAGTACAAAAAAGCCTCTCGATGGAGAGGCCAGGGGAAGCTCGCGCGGCGGCGGCGCCGCGTTGGCTTCCTGGGCTACAGAAGGAGCTCCTGCATGAGCAATGACTTTAGCAAGCTGAAAGAATCCTCGCCATGAGCGGATACACGATCGTCAACTTGAAAGAGGTCGAGGATCAGGCCCCGAACTTCGGGCTCTCCCCCGACCTGGAGGCGCGGTTTGCCCGCGTCGCGCTCGACGCCGAGCTGATCGGGCTCACCTACCAGCGGCTCGCTCCGAACTTTCAGGTCCCATGGGGGCACACGCACAAGACCCAGGAAGAAATGTTCGTCGTCATCAGCGGGAGCATGCGTGTGAAGGTGGATGACGAGATCAAGGAGCTCGGCCCGTGGGATGCGATCCGCCTCTCGAAGGAGACTCCGCGCGGGTTCGAGGCAGGCGCCGAAGGCGTGGAGTTCATTGCGATCGGCGCGCCGGGCGGCCCTGGCGATGCCGAGAATATCGAGGGTTTCTGGGACCAGTAGGAAGCCACCGGGGCACCTGGGAGTAGTAATCCTCGTATGCAGCGCCGAACCGCTTGCGGAGCCCCGGCTCCTCTTCCAGGACGAGGAAGAGCTGGAAGATGAGCCATGCGGCGGCGGCCCACGCGAAGAGGACCTCGCGGCCGAGTAGGAGTGCCTGGCCGATGATCAGGGCAAGCACACCCACGTACATCGGGTTGCGCGTAAACCGGTAGAGACCACGCACGACAAAGCGCTCCGGCGGCGCCCACGGAGCCGGCGTGCCCCGGCCCTCGAGCGCGAAGCGGGCGGTCGTCTCGAGTACGAGCACGAGGCCGGCCGCGAGTAGCATTCCGCCTAGCAGCCGCAGCACCGATGGCTGGTCGTCGGCCTGCCAGCGGGTGAGCAGCCAGGGCACGAGCCCGGCCACGATCGTCGGGCCGCCGAAGAGGACGAAGCCGACGCTCCCGCCAGCGGCCCGCAGCCGGGAGCGGGTCAAGAGGCCGCGGCCGCGAGCCCTGGGCGCACGAGGCGTGGCGGGGCGCTCAGCCCCGCGTCGCTCACGTCCGGATTGAGTGGTTCGGTTAGGGGCGCGGCGCCGAAGGAGCGCTCAACCTGGATCGGGTCCGGCTTGCCGTACAGCGTCGCCCGCTGGCGAGGCGTCCTGCCGAGCGAGCGGATTCCCGCTTCCATGCGCTCTGGCGGGAGCTCCTGTCCGTGCTCGGCCCCGGCGGCTCGAGAGATCGACTCGTTCATCAGCGTTCCGCCGAGGTCGTTCGCACCCGCCCGGAGCGCCGCCGTCGCGCCCTCCAGTCCGAGCTTGACCCACGAGGCCTGGATGTTCGTGATCCACGGATGCAGGGCCAGGCGGCCGGCGGCGTGCACCAGCATCGTCTCGCGGAACGTCGGGCCGGGGCGCGCTGCGCCCTTGAGGAAGATCGGCGCCTCCATGTGCACGAAGGGAAGCGGGACGAGCTCCGTGAAGCCACCGCTGCGGCGCTGCTGGTCGCGGAGCCGGAGGAGGTGGCGCGCCCAGTCGCGCGGCGCGTCGACGTGGCCGAACATGAGCGTCGTCGTCGAGCGAAGGCCCACGCGGTGGGCAGTGTCGTGGACCTGGAGCCACTGGGCGGTCGTGACCTTGTCCGGGCAGATCGCGCGACGGACCTCGTCGTCGAGGACCTCGGCGGCCGTTCCGGGCAGCGAGGCGAGGCCGGCCTCGCGCAGGCGGTCGAGGTAGTCGGGCAGCAGCTCGCCGAGCGTCGCGGCACCCTGCCAGACCTCGAGCGCTGAGAAGGCGTGGACGTGGATCTCGGGAACCGCGTCCTTGATCGCTCGGCAGATGTCGAGATAGGTCTCGCCGGTGAAGGCCGGGTGAATCCCACCCTGGAGGCAGACCTCGACGGCGCCGCGCTCCCAGGCCTCCTCGGTGCGGCGGACGATCTCGTCGAGCGGGACGAGATAAGGGCGCCCGCGCAGATTTGCGGCAAGGCGGCCTTTCGAGAAGGCACAGAAACCGCAGCGGAAGTAACAGACGTTCGTGTAGTTGATGTTGCGCGTGACGACGTAGGTGACGGTGTCGCCGCAGACCTCGCGGCGCAGCTCGTCGGCGGCGCCGACGACGGCGGTGAAGTCGGGGCCACGGGCCTGCAGAAGGGTTGTGACATCGCCCTCGGCGAGCTCGACCTCGTCGCGCACCTTCGCCAGCGCAACCCGAACCGGTTGAGACACTTTCGGCGCAGTCCCGTTACCCACGCGCGCGCCGGACCCCGATACGATCGAATCGGGGAGGAGGTCACGGGTACCAGAGGCGATGTCCCGAAGGATCCCGGCCGGCGGGGGCACGTCTGCTCCTGCCGCCCACGTGTCTTCGCGGGCCAGGCCGTCCGCGTCCGCGCGCAGGCGAACCTGCTGGGCGACCGCGGGGTCGAGCCACCGCTCGGGCTCGGCCACGTACTCCGGATAGACGCACAGCCGCGGCGCCAGCGTTAGGCCGCGCGACTCCGTCGCTCCGCGCAGCGCCTCGATCTGGGGCCACGGCGCCTCCGGGTTGACGTGGTCGATCGTGACCGGCGAGACCCCGCCCCAATCGTTGATGCCCGCCTCCAGGAGTCGTGGAAAGTCCGCGTAGCTCAGGTTCGGCGGAGCCTGGATGTTCCAGTCGGCGCCGAGCACCAGCCGGGCGGCGGCGGCTGCCCACAGCAGCTCCTCGAACGCCGGCTCCGCGGCTTGCGCCATCCGCGTGCCGGGCTTCGCGCGGAAGTTCTGGACGATCACCTCCTGGACGTGTCCGTAGCGCGCACCGAGCTCGCGGATCGCGAGCAGCGCCTCGATCCGCTCGGCCCGCGTCTCGCCGATCCCGATCAGGATCCCAGTCGTGAACGGCACGCCCTCCTCGCCCGCGGCCACGATAGTCTCGAGGCGACGCGCGGGGAGCTTGTCGGGCGAGCCGAAGTGCGGCCCGCCCCGCTCCGAGAGCCGATCCGACGCCGTCTCCAGCATGGCGCCCTGTGAGGCGCTGACGGACCGCAGCGCCTTCGCGTCCACACGACTCAGAACGCCGGGATTGACGTGCGGGAGCAGCCCGGTCTCCTCCAGCACGAGCGCGGCGCAGCGAGCGAGATATTCCAGCGTCGTCTCGCAGCCCAGGGCACGCAGCTCCTCGCGCGCCCCGCGGTAGCGAAGCTCCGGCTTGTCGCCGAGCGTGAAGAGGGCCTCATGGCAGCCCGCCGCCGCACCCGCCCGCGCGATCGCGAGCACGTCTTCTTGGGACATGTACGCGCGCTCACCGCGCCGCGGCGGCCGCGCGAATGTGCAGTAATGGCAGACGTCCCGGCAAAGCTTCGTCAGCGGAATGAAGACCTTGGGCGAAAAGGTGACAAGCGAGCCGTGACCTTCCGTCCGGAGCCGCCGCGCCTCGATGTACAGCTCTTCCGGGGAAGCGTCGAGAAGCTCGGAGGCGGCGGCGAGCATCGCCCGAGCTTAGAGCCGCGACGATCAAGCTTCAAATGGCTCGACCGGTCAGCTCAGACGGGCGCGCGGGCAAAAGCCCGCACACCCTGATGGCGACACCGCAAGCGGTGCCTTAGGCGCCTGAGCTAGCTGCGCGCCTTCAGCAGCCCACCGAACGAGATCCACTTCCCGTTGTGCCAGCGCTGGAGCCGCGCCTGGTCGATCGGGTAGCGCTCGGTCGGGGTCGTGCGAATCGACATCCGAGGCAGGAGGAACGGGTTGTTGCGCTCGTTCAGATGCAGCGCTGCGTTCAGCACCGAGCGGCGAGTCGGATTCTTCCCCGCGTGCTTGAGCGCGTCGACGAAGGTAAAGGCCGCCGACATCCCGTAGACGTTGTAGACGTCCTTGACGTTCCCGCCGCGCGCGTACTTGCGCATGATCTTGCGATAGAGGAGGACGCCGGGGTCGCGGTTCCACTTCGGATCGTTCGGATCCTTGAGGAAGACGATCGAGACCGAGCCTTCGACCCGCCTGTTCTGCCCGCGGCTCGAGGAGATGACCATGATGTTCGACGCGCTCGAGACGGCGTTGACGAAGATCTTCGGCTTCCAGCCGAGCTGGTTCACGAACTGATACGCCTGGATCGTGAACTTCGGCGTCGAGAAGAGCATCAGGACGGTCGCGCGCGATCCCTTCAGCCTCGCCACCTGCGACTGGACGTTGTCGTCGGTCGCGGCATATCCGACCTTGGAGACGATGTTGCCCGCTTTCGACGCAAGCCCGCGCTGGAGGCCCTTGATCAGATCGTTGCCGTAGCTGTCGTCCTGGTAGAGGATGGCGATCTTCGCCTTCGGCATCGCCCGCCGAATGTAGTTCCCGTACATCGCGCCCTCGGCGATGTAGGTCGGCTGGTACGCCATTGTCCACTGGTACTGCCTGTAGTCGCGGCCGAACGTCGTCGCACCGCTTGCGGCAAAGAGCTGCGGCACCCCCACCTCGTTCAGGTACGGCCGGATCGCCTCATTAGTTTCGGTGCCGAGCGTGTTGAAGATCGCGAAGACCTCCTTGTCCTGTACGAGGATGCGCGTCTGGCGAACGGTCTCCGACGGGATGTACTGGTCGTCGAGGTACTCGTAATCGATCTTCCGCTTGTTGACGCCCCCGCGCGAGTTCACGTACTTGAAGTACGCGGCCGCGCCCTTGGCGACCGACGAGAACGCCTGCGCCGAACCCGTGAGCGGCGTCGTGCCCCCGATGTGAATCGAGGTCGACGTAATCCCGGGATCCGCCGCGCCGCCCGCGAACGCAACCGGGATTGCGAGCGCAGAGAACGCTGCTAGAACGAGAAGAGTCCGTCGGCCCATGCTGTTCCTAGGACCGAGTGTATAACCGGGTTGTTAGCGGCGTGAGCACCCGGTGGAGGCCCCCGGCGACGCCCGTCGGCAACACGAGCACGATCAGGATCAGGGCGGCGCCGTAGACGGTGTCGGGCACCCCCTGCGCCTTCGAGACGTGCACCGCGAGGTCGGGCAGGAACTGGATGAACGCCGCTCCGGCGAGCACTCCCCACAGCGACCCGAGCCCCGCGACGACTGCTCCCACCAGCAGCGTCAGCGAGAGCTTGGCGGGAAAGGACTGCGGATCGGCGAAGGCGACCGCGATCACGAGCAGCGAGCCTGCGATTCCTGCATAAGCAGCGCTGATCGCAAACGCCAGCGTCTTGTAGGCGGCGATGTTGACGCCCGAGGAGGCAGCGGCAACCTCGCTGTCGCGCACCGCGCGGAAGGCTCGCCCGGGGGCTCCACGCAGAAGGAGCCAGGCGACGACGAGGAGGACGAGCGCGACGGCCCAGGTCAGGTAGTGCACGGCGCGCGTGAACGTGACGCTATGGCCGAGGAGATCGACGTTCTCGAACCCCTTGCCGGTCAGCGCGGGGCTGTTGAAGAGCTGGATCGCCTGCCCGCCCTTCGTGACGCTCTCCAGCTTGTCCCAGCGCAGCAGGTCCGGCATCGCCACCGCGAGCCCGAACGTCACGAGGGCGAGGTAGAGCCCCGAGAGCCGCAGCGCCGGGAGCCCGACGAGGAAGCCGGCAACCCCGGCGACGAGGCCCGCGAGCGGAATCGTCCAGAGGTCACGCACTCCGTGGTCGACGACGAGGATCGCGGTCGTGTAGCCGCCGATCGCCATGAACGCGCTGTGGCCGAGGGAGATCTGGCCGGTGTAGCCCGTGACGATGTTCAGCCCGAGGAGCGCGATGAAATAGACGCCCATCTGCGCGAGCTTGATGTCGCTCACCCAGCGGGGCGCGAGGAAGATCGCGGCGACCGCCACGACGAGCGCGAGTGCCGTCGCCGCGCCCCGGGCCGCTGCGAGCCTAGACACGGCGCACCGCCACGCGTCCAAGGAGGCCACCCGGCCGGACGAGCAGCACGGTCAGGATGACGAGGAATGCGATCGGCAGCCGCAGCCGATCGAGCTCGAGATGCACGTGGCTGTCGTAGGTCACGACCAGGTTGAGCAGCACACCCACGGTGAGGCCGCCGATGATCGCGCCGACCGGGCTCTCGAGCCCGCCGAGCACCGCCGCGGCGAACGCGTAGATGAGGATCGGCCGCATCATGTTCGGGTCGAGCGGCGGTGAGGCGGCGGCC
>Ga0307302_10000760_pt1 | contig 14160 bp, 11 predicted proteins | sample ER_DNA_183_FD_194490 | JGI IMG/M metagenome (GOLD analysis project Ga0307302, IMG submission 194490) | Bulk soil microbial communities from the East River watershed near Crested Butte, Colorado, United States - ER_DNA_183 | ecosystem: Environmental > Terrestrial > Soil > Floodplain | place...
TCGCCCGATAGACATAGCGCCAGTGGCCGGCGACCTTGACGTGGGTCTCATCGACCTGCCAGCGGTCGCCGACCGCATGCCGGCAGGGCCGGGCGGCCTCGGCCAGCATCGGCGTGAATCGCTGGACCCAGCGGTAGACGGTGACGTGATCCACGTCGAGGCCGCGTTCGACGAGCAGCTCCTCGATGTCGCGATACGACAGCGCGAAGCGTAGGTACCACCGCACCGCCAGCATGATCACGTCGGGCGGGAAGCAGAAGCCAGCGAAGGCGGATCGTGCGATCGCGGCGGGGCGAGGATGGCAGGTTCTCATGATGCGAGTCTGAACCCGCACAGCAGCTGCAACAGCGCCCCTGGGTTGCCCAGCAGGCCCGCAACCTGCTGATGCGCGAGCATCGGCCATTGCCGTTCCTCATCCGCGACCGGGACGCCAGGTTCACCCGCGCGTTCGACGACGTGTTCCGGTCGGAGGGTGCCGAGGTGCTGATCACACCGGTGCAGGCACCCAACGCCAACGCCTACGCCGAACGCTGGATCCGCTCGGTGCGGGCCAAGTGCCTGGACTGGCTGCTGATCGTCGGGCGAGAACACCTCGAGCAGGTGCTTCAGGCCTACGTCGAGCACTACAACGTCCACCGTCCCCACCGGGCCCTCGGGCTGAAACCCCCGGTTCCACGGGTCGGTCCGACCGCCATCACACGAGATCAGCGCCGTGTGGACCGGCGAGACCGGCTCGGCGGCCTGCTCCATGAGTATCACCGACAAGCTGCATGACAGGGTTTCTGCACCCTACGGGCTCTCGCCCGCCTCCCCGACGGTAAGACCGCGAGCGCGCTCCCCACGTCTGGGCCATAGCGCCCTACCAGCGCCTCGGCCCCGAGCTGCTGGCCCGAAGCCTGCCAGGTACCGCCGAGGCCGACGGTCCCCTGGTGACCACGGCGCTCGGCCGGCCGGGAAAGACGCACGGTCGGCGCGATGGTGGGAGGATACGGGGACGATGTCGGAACGCGACCGTGATCCTGGTCCCAGCGCACTGGGAGCCGAGCGCCCACGATGAGCCGCGCGATCCTCCCAGCCGCGACGACCGATCACGATCGTGGAGTGCTCGCGGCCGACCGCGCTGGAGACCAGCGTGCGTTCGAACGCCTGACGGCTCCGCTCCAGCGGGAACTGCATGTGCACTGCTACCGGATGCTGGGGACCGTGCAGGACGCCGATGACGCACTCCAGGACACCCTGCTGCGCGCGTGGCGCCACCTCGGACGGTTCCAGCCCCGCCAGCCGCTGCGGGCGTGGCTGTATCGCATCGCCACCAACGTCTGCCTCTCGGCACTTGCAGGCAGAACACGACGCGCCGAGGTTTCCCTCCACGGGTTCGAAACGGCCCGTGCGCCCGAGGTTGTCGAGGGTGACGCTGTCCACGTTGACCCGTATCCCGACCGACTGCTCGACCGCAACCACGCCCCGCAGCAAGGACCCGAGGCCGCCGTGGAGCGGCGCGAGACGGTCGAGCTGGCGTTCGTCGTCGCCGTCCAGCTGCTGCCGCCTCGGCAGCGCGCCGTGTTGCTGCTGCGCGACGTGTTCGGCTTCCCAGCTGCCGAGGTTGCCGACCTGCTCGGCACCAGCGTCGCCGCCGTCAACAGTGCCCTGCAGCGAGCGCGCTCAACGTGTGAGCGGGAACGCCGAGCCGGGCGGATCACGCGGGTCCACGCCCCCGCCACTGCGACCGTCGAACGCTCGCTGGTGCGGCGCTTCAGCGCGGCCTGGCAGGCCGCGGACGTGTCGGCGCTGGTCCGGCTGCTTGCTGAGGACGCGCTCTTGACGATGCCGCCGGCGCCGCTGCGTCTGGTGGGCCGTGAAGCGATCGCGTCGTTCTTGCGCACCGGCCCCGGCGACGGCCACCTAGACCGGTTCCGAGCTGTGGAGACCTACGCGAACCGTCAGCCGGCGATCGCCCTGTACCTCGAAGACCCTGCGACCGGCGTGCATCAGGCGCACGCCGTTCTGGTGCTCTCGATCCGGGGAGCAACGGTCGCTTCGGTGACACGGTTCGGGACTTCCGAGCTGTTCGATCGGTTCGGGCTGCCGCAGACCCTCCAGCCTTGACGTCCAGGCCGCCGTACCACCGGCGGGTTCGGCGATGAGTTCCGCTCGCGCGGGCGGTTGTATCGGCGAGGCATGGTAGGTCCGGCCGACCCGGCCGGCGGAGCGGAAGGAGCACCCAGTGGCGAGGTACGCAATCGTGGTGATGTCGGAGCACAGCGAGGGGAACCCGGGTGGCCAGGGCCGCATGGTCCACGCGCTCTCCGCGGCCAAGGCGTTCAAGACCGCGGGCGAGGACGTGACGATCTGGTTCCACGGCATCGGCGTCACCTGGCTGACGGCGTTCGACTCGCGGTACGACCAGTTCTCGCGGAACTACGGCGGCCTGTTCGACGAGGTCCGAGACACGATCCGCGGCGCGTGCGACTTCTGCACGACGACACGCTTCGGGTCGGCGGAGGCCGCCAAACGCCTCGGCGTACCGGTCGTAGGCGGCGACGGGCAGCACCACACGGTCGCCACGCTGGTTGCCGAGGGCTACCAGGTGTTCACGTTCTGACGCGATCGCCTACGCAATCCGAGGTGCCGGAGCAGACCGATCATGTCGAGGATGCCCCACTGCTCGGCGATCGTGTCGTCCGCCGTGAACCTACAGAAGTCGGCGTTGGTGATCTGGAAGTCTCGCCCGGTCGGCGGCCCCGACCACAACCATCGCGCGACAAAGAGAGAGGAATGAGATGACCGAGTTGGCAGCAAGACCACCATCGTCGTAGGCGCCAGCCGCGGCTCGGGCGGGGCGTGGCGGAGGCGTTTGGCGCTGCCGGCGCCGCGTCGTAGCCGTGGCGCGAGACGCGACCTCGCTCGCCGGTCTCCCTTCGCGCCATGCCGTTCACCTCGAGGCTGCAGACGCCACCGACCCGAGCGTGGCCGGAATGCTGCTCGAGCGGCATGACCCGGATGTCGTCCCCCTCATCGCAGGCGCGTCACCGCTGCTGCGTCCCCTTCACCACCACACCTGGGAGACATTCTCGGCCAACTGGCACACCGACGTCCGCATGGCGTTCCACTGGCTGCGCGAGGCGCTGCTTCTCCCCTTGCGCCCAGCAGTCGGATTGTAGTGATGAGCAGCGGCGCTGCGTATCGTGCCGGGAGCGAGCTCGGTGCCGTAGGCCCGCAGCCAGTCGGCGCCGTCGGCCAGGATGTGGGGCACGTTGGCCAGCGTCTCGACGTTGTTGACCAGCGTCGGGTTGTCCTCGGGAGGCCTGGCGAACAGCCCCTGGATGAACGGGCGAGCCACCCGCGGCAGCGGCGGGCGCCCCTCGATCACTTCCTCCATCCCGGTCTCCTCCCCCAACAGGTACAGATCCGGGCCCAGGACGATCTCTACCGGAACGCCGCCGAGCGCGTCCGCGTCCTGCATCTCCCCAAGCGCCCGGCTCAGGGCCTGGATCTCCGGGGTGAACGCCTCCTTCAGGCCGACGTAGGCACGCTGCGCGCCGACCGCGTAGGCGGCGATGGCCAGGCCCCCTCCAGGACCTGGTAGGGGTTGGTCCGCAGCAGCAGCCGGTCCTTTGAAGGTGGCGGGCTCCCCCTCCGCGCCGCCACACCGTCACGCTGGATCACCGGACCATCCACAATCAACCCTGGCAAAACGGGATCAGTGGATCCAGGCTCAGCTCAGGAAGCGAGGCTCGCGAGCTCGAGATCCGTGGTGGGGAAGTCATCGCCGAGGCACAGCAGCGGCTCGGCGGCAAGCTTGGCCACGGCATAGGTCATGCAGTCGCCAAAGTTCAGGCCCGCAGGGTGCCTGCCCTTGCCGTAGTGGATGAAGGCATCGGCCGCGACCGTCCAGTGGTCGGTCGTGAACTCCACCACCTCGATCTCGGCCTCCTCCAGGAACCGGGCGAGCAGGGTCTTGCCGACGCGCCCCAGCCGAGCGCACAACACCATGGAACTCTCGACGACGGTCGGCGCCCCGATACTGGTCCGCTCGGCTACCGCCAAGCCGTCCCGGAGGCGCTCGTAGCCCGGTTCCTTGAGCAGGATCGCGATGATCGGCGAGCTGTCGACGATCACACGCCCTCCGGACCCAGGCCGAGGATCGCTTCACGCTCGGCCTTGGAGATCGGCCTGCCAAGGACGGTATCAGGGATCTGCGGCCACGCCTCGTCCTCCAGGAAGCGATCGATCCGGTCCGCGCGGCGGCGGCGGCGCTGGCGGGCCTGCAGCCGTTCCTTGCGTTCCTGCAGGGCGGTCCGCACCGCTTGCGTCTTAGTCTCGTTGGCCAGTGCAGCGACCTCGTTCGCGAGCGCCTCGGTCTGCGGATCTTTGATGTTCATCGCCATGGTGTAAAGGTACCATCAGTGGTGGAAGAAGCAACCCCACGACAACCCCGCCGAGCCCGATGGCGGCTCTCGAGGAGTTGGCGCAGCATGGGCCGCTCGCGACGAGGGTCTGCGGGTCAGCAGCTCATCCCGCCTATTGGGCCATGACCCCAGCTGCGGATGCGCATTGTCGGGGCGATCGGGGATACTGCGCCCTCATTGGAAGAGCGCTGAGCACCCTCTCGGAAGAGGCTGATGAGCGAGCAGCCGCCCGCGAAGCCGTTCGCGCACCTGGACGCGCCCAACGTCGGGCTGTACCGGCGCGTCATGGGCGTGTTCGTGGCGGCCAAGCGCAGGTTCCTCGTGCACCTGCGGCCTGAGGACCTGGCCTCTTCATTGAGCGAGGTGGGTGGCGCGCCGGCCGACCTGGCCTCGGTCGAGGCCGCGCTCCGGCAACTCGAGCAGTGGCGCAACCTCCGCGCCGACCCGGACACCAGCCGGGTGACCACCGTCGACGACTTCTACCGACCCCGCTACCTCTACCAGCTCACCCCCGAGGGCGAGGCCGCAGAGCTGGCGCTGGCCGCCTACGACAAGGCGCTCGGCAACCGCGGCGAGCTGCAGTCGGTCGCGCTGGAGGACATCCGCGTGCGCCTGCGCGGCCTGCGCCGGCAGGCCCAGGCGCCGAACCGCGACCCCGCCGTGGTCCACAGCCTGCTTCGGGAGCTGTCGACCCTGCTTGACGGCCTCGCCGCCAACGCCAGCGCCTTCATGAGCGGCCTGCAACGAACCATCGACCTCCAGGACGTCAACGAGGACGCCTTCATCGCCTACAAGGACCGCCTGATCGGCTACCTGGAGCGGTTCGTCGGCGACCTGGTGGTCAAGTCCGCGGAGATCTCCACCATCCTCCGGGCGCTCGACCAGAGCGAGGTCGACGGCCTGCTCGCCCTGGCGGCCGCCCGCGAGGCAACCGACGCCGCTCCCGACGAGAAGGGCGAGGAGGAAGCGGTGCGCGCCAGGCTCGATGCGTGGCAGGCCCGCTGGTCGGGGTTGCGCTCGTGGTTCGTGGGCGACCGCGCCCACCCGTCGCAGGCGGCGTTGCTGCGCCAGCGCGCCCGCGCCGCCATCCCGACGCTGCTGGCGGTCGTGACCACACTGCAGGAGCGGCACACCGGCCGCAGCGACCGCTCCGCCGACTTCCGCACGCTGGCCCGCTGGTTCGCCGAGGCGCCGAGCGACGGCGAGGCGCACAGGCTGTGGCGGGCCGCGTTCGGGATCTCGTCCGCGCGGCACCTCGCGGTCGACGGCGCGACCCTTCAGGCCCGCGAGGAGCAGCCCGTGCCCGCTACAACGAGCTGGGCCGACGCGCCACCGGTGGAGATCAGCCCGCGCCTGCACGCCACCGGCCGCCACCAGCGCCGCGGCCCGCCCTCCAGGATCGTGGACCGCAGCCAGGCACGGCAACGGCTGGAGGAGCTACTCGCGGCCGAGCGCACCCAGACCCAGGCGGCGCGCCGCCGGCTCGCCACCGGCCGTCCGGTCCGGCTCAACGACCTCGGCGCGCTCGACCGCGACGAGTTCGCGCTGTTCCTCGGGCTGCTGGGTGACGCGCTTGCCGCGGGCCCGCCGGCTCCGGGCGGCCGCGTGGAGACCACGACGTCGGACGGGACCATGGTGATCACCCTCGAGCCGACCGGCGACGGCGCGACCGCCGAGATCGTCACGCCCGACGGGGTGCTGCGCGGCCCCGACCACGTCATCACCATCGCCAACCTGACCGATCCCGGCGAAGCCGGGCTCGGCGGCGGGGACCTGCTGGCGGCAAGCGGAGCCGAACGATGACCGCCCCGCTCACCGATGTGCTTGACCGGCAGCAGGTCGAGGAGCGGCGGCGCGCACTCCGCGCACTGCTGCGGCATCCGCTGCTCACCCGCACGGGGCCCGATCCGGCGGCGTTTGCGCTGGTCCGTAGGCACGCCAGTTGGCTGCGCGAGTGGCTGTCTGCCAACGTCGGCTGGTCGCTGCAGGTCGACACGGGGCTCGCCCGCCTCCGTAAGCTGCCCGGGCGCCTCGACGACCGCACCCGCCCGGCCATTGCCGAGCCCGCCAGGGTGCCGTTCAGCCGCCGCCGCTACGTGCTCGCCTGCCTGGCGCTCGCCGCCCTGGAACGGGCCGACGCCCAGGTCACCCTCGGCTGGCTGGCCGAGCGGGTGCTGGCGCTGGCGACCGACCCCGCGCTTGCCGACGCCGGCTTCTCCTTCGCGCTCGACTCGCGCGAGGAGCGCGCCGACCTGGTGGTCGTCGCCCGCCTGCTGCTCGCCACCCGGGTGCTCACCAGGGTCGCAGGCGACGAGCAGTCGTTCGTCAACGCGAGTGGGGACACCCTCTATGACGTCAACCGCCGGGTCCTCGCCACCCTGCTGGTCGCCCAGCGCGGCCCGTCCACCGTGAAAGGGGCCGACCTGGAGGGGCGGTTGCGCGGGATCACTGAGGAGCTGGTACCCGACAGCGAGGATGGCCGTAACCGCGCCATCCGCCATCGCCTCGCCCGCCGGCTGCTCGACGACCCGGTGCTCTACTACGACGAGCTGAGCGACGCCGAGCGCGCCTACCTGTCCAGCCAGCGGGGCTTCCTGGTGCGGCGCCTGACGGACGCGACCGGGATGGCGGCGGAGGTCCGCGCCGAGGGGCTGGCCCTGCTCGACCCGACCGGCGAGGCGACCGACCTGACCATGCCCGAGGAGGGCACCGACGGGCACGCCACGCTGCTGCTCGCCAAGCACCTGGCCGAGCACGCGCGGGCTCGGCCAGGCGAGCCGGTCCCTTTGGTGGCGCTCCAGGCACACCTGGCCGAGCTCGCCACCGAGCACCGCCCCCGCTGGCGCAAGGGGACCGACGAGCCGGGCGCCGTCGCGGCGCTGTGTCGGCAGGCCATCCACCGGCTGGAGGCGCTCGGGCTGGCGCGGCGGGACGGTGGCGGCGTGACCCCACTTCCGGGCCTCGCCCGCTTCGACTATGCGGAGCCCGCCATCCAGAGCGACCTGGGAGAGGGAGCGTCGGTTTGAGCGCTGACCACGGGAATGGCCACGACCCGGCCGGCGACGGTCAGCGCCGCAGGGGCAACTGGCAGGAGCGGGAGGACGGCCATGGGCTACCGCTGCCAGGGCGGGACCGCTGGCAGCCACTGCGTGCCGGCCTGGTCGACCTGTTCCTCTACGACAACGAGGAGTTCCGCTTCCGCGACGGCCACCTCCTGCTACGCGGCAACAACGGCACAGGCAAGTCCAAGGTGCTCGCGCTCACCTTGCCGTTCCTGCTCGACGGCGAGCTGGCACCCCACCGGGTGGAGCCGGACGCCGACCCCGCCAAGCGGATGGAGTGGAACCTCCTGCTCGGCGGCCGCTACCAGGAGCGGCTCGGCTACACCTGGCTGGAGTTCGGCCGCCTCACCGAAGCAGGCGCCCCCGCGTACCTGACACTCGGCTGCGGCCTCAAGGCGGTGGCCGGCCGCGGCATCGCGGCCCGCTGGTTCTTCGTCACCAGCCAGCGGGCCGGCGCCGATCTGCACCTGGTCAGCGCGGCAGGCACGGCGCTGGTTCGCGAGCGGCTCGTCGAGGCGCTCGCCGAGCGCGGCCGTGTGTACGATTCCGCCGAGGCGTACCGGCGCGCGGTCGACGAGGCCCTCTTCCACCTGGGTCTCGACCGCTATGACGCGCTGGTGAACCTGCTCGTCCAGCTCCGCCAGCCGCAGCTCTCCAAGCGGCCGGACGCGGGTAAGCTGTCGCACGCGCTGTCGCAGGCGCTGGCACCGGTCGACCAGGCGGTTCTCGCCGACATCGCCGAGTCGTTCCACGACCTCGAGCAGCAGCGCGACGAGCTGCACGGCCTGGTGGATACCCGGACCCACGTCGAGCGGTTCCTCGATCGCTACCGCCACTACGCGCGCATCGCCTCCCGCCGACAGGCGGCCGAACTGCGCTCCGCCCAAGCCGGCTACGAAGCCACCAACCGTCAGCTCGCGACGGTCCGGGAGGAGCTCGCCGAGGCACGTGCGGCAGTGGCCGCCACCGAGGAGGAGCTGAGGCGGGCCGAGCGCGAACTCGTCGCCGCACGCGCCTCGGCCCAGGAGCTGGCCAACCGCTCCGAGATCAAGGACCTGAGCCGTGCCGAGGAGCTGGCCCGACTCGCCCGCGACGCGGCCGATCGCGCCCAGCGGGACGCCGGCGACGCCGAGCGGCGGCTCACGCGCCGCCAGCAAGCGCACGACCAAGCCGCCGTCGCCACCGAGACGAGCCGGCGGGCGGTGCTGGCGGCGGCCGAGGATGCGGCTGCCTCGGCCGCCTCGGCAGGCACGGCCCGCGAGCACGAGCTGCTGGTCGCCCCGCTCTCGCTTCCCGACGGCCCTGGCGACCCTCCCCCAGGCGTCGACGACGCGCTACTGGCCCGCTCCGACGGCGCGGCGGCCTCACTGGCTGGCCGGCGCGAGCAGGCCGTGGCGCACGTGCGGTCGCTGGAGGAGCGCGCCGCGACGCTCGCAGGTCGCCTGGCCGACGAGCGCCGCCGGCTCGACGAGCTGGCCGCCGAACGCGACACAGCCGCTGAGGGCCAGCGAGCCGCCGAGCAGGCGCTGGCGGCAACCGCCCAGGCGCTGGTCGACCAGTGGCGCGGATACGCGGATGGGCTCGCCGAGGCACGGCTTGCCGACCACGACGGTGTCCTCGCCGCCCTGGCGGCGTGGGCCGACACGCTGGCCGGCGCGAACCCGGCGCGCGTGGCCCTCACCGCAGCCGGCGCCAGCGCCCGCAACCGCCTCGCCGAGGCGCGTGCCCAGGCGCTCGCGCAGCTACAGGCCGCAGAGGAGGCCCTGGCGGAGCTTGTCCAGCAGCGCGGCCGGCTGGAACGCGGCGAGCACGAGCAGCCCCCACCCCCCTACACACGGGCCGCCGGCGCGCGGGACGATCGCGCCGGCGCACCACTGTGGCGGGTGACCGACTTCCGGGAGAGCGTGAGTGAGGGCGAGCGGGCCGGGCTGGAGGCCGCGCTGGAGGCGGCCGGGCTGCTGGACGCTTGGGTCGCCCCGGACGGCAGGCTGCTGGATCCTGACACCCACGACGTGGTGGTGACCGCGGGCGCACCGGCGACCCCGAACCTCGGCGCCGTAGTCCAGCCGGCGGTCGACCGGGACGACCCGCGGGCCGCCGCCTTGAGCGACGCGACCGTCGCGGCGGTACTCGCCGGCATCGGGCTCGGCCCAGGCGCCGCAGGGACGTGGGTGGACCCGGCCGGCGGCTGGCGCCTCGGCGTCGCCGAGGGTGCCTGGGCGAAGCCGGCGGCCCGGTTCATCGGCCGGGGCGCCCGCGAGGCCGCGCGCCGCCGGCGCCTGGCCGAGCTGGTCCAGGAGATCGCCGAGGCCGAGGCGGCGGTAGGCACTGCCGACCAGTCCCGCAAAGCGGTGGAGGCGCGCCAGCGTTCCCTGGAGGCCGAGCTGGCGCGCGTCCCTGACGACCAGCCCCTGCGCGATGCCCACACCGCCGCCTCGCGCGCCGCCACGGACCTGCGGCAGTGCCAGGAGCGCGCCGATGCCCAGGAGCTGGTGGTGGCCGAGGCCGCCACCGCCGCAGCCATCGCGGGGGAGGATCGCGACCAAGCCGCCGCCGACCTGGCGCTGCCCACGGGGCTGGAGGCCCTCCAGGAGGTGCGCGACGCTGTGGGCGCCTACCGCACCGCGGTCGCGCGCCTCTGGCCGGAGGTCCGCGGCCACGCCGACCGCCTCGGCGGCCGCCGCACCGCCGTGGCAGAGCTGCGCGAGGCTGAGGAGGCGGTGCGGCGGCGGGCGGAGGAGGCGCGCGTCACCGATTACGAGGCGCACGCCGCCGAGCGCAGAAGGGACGAGATCCGCGCGCAGCTCGGCGCGACCGTCGCCGAGCTTGGCGGCAGACTGGAGGCGACCAGGGCGGAGGTCGCGCGCCTCGAAGGCGAGGTCCAGCGTCTCGGTGACGCACGCCTCGACCTCACCGGCCGGGTCGGCAACGCGGCAGGCCGTGAACAAGAACTCGTCACCAACCTCGAACGCGACACCGAGCGGCGGTTGCGGGCAACCACGGCCTTCCAGCGGTTCGCGGCCACTGGCCTGCTCGCGACGGCCCAGCCTGAGCTGGACCGGCCGGACCCGTCGGTCCCCTGGGCGCCCGACCCGGCGGTGCGGCTGGCCCGGCGGGTGGAGCAGGCCTTTGCCGAGGTCGAATCCGGCGATCCGGCCTGGGAGCGGATCCAGCGGGAACTCACCCATGGCTTCAAGGAGCTGGCGGACGCGCTCAGCCGCTACGGCCACGAGGCCACTGCCGACCTCGCCGAGGACCGCTACGTGGTCGCCGTCACCTTCCAAGGCCAGCGCCGCACCCCGCAGGAGCTGGTCGCCCAGCTCGCCGAGGAGGTCGACCACCGCGAGCGGGTGCTCAGCGCCAAGGAGCGGGAGCTGCTCGAGGAGCACCTCGTCAACGAGGTCGCCAGCCATCTGCAGGAGCTGATCGCCGACGCTGAGGATCAGGTCGGCCAGATGAACGCCGAGCTGGCGGAGCGGCCCACCAGCACCGGCATGCGGCTGCGTTTCCGCTGGGAGCCGCTGCCCGACGCGCCGCCGGGGCTCGCCGAGGCCCGCAGGCGGCTGCTGCGCCAGGCCAGTGACGCCTGGCCGGTCGAGGACCGTGCTGCGGTAAGCGCGTTCCTGCAGGAGCAGATCGCAGCTGAACGTGCCCGCGACGACAGCGGCACCTGGCTCGAGCGCCTCACCGCCGCGCTGGACTACCGGGCATGGCATCGCTTCGCCATCGAGCGTTGGCAGGACGGCCGCTGGCGCTCGGCCGCCTCCCCGGCCTCCAGCGGCGAGCGGGTACTCACCGTGACCCTGCCGCTTTTCGCCGCAGCGTCGGCGCACTACCGGTCGGCGCAGCCGGCCGCGCCGCGCCTGGTCCTGCTCGACGAGGCGTTCGCCGGCGTCGACGACGACGCCCGCGCCAAGTGCATGGGGCTGCTGGCCACCTTCGACCTGGACTTCCTGATGACCAGCGAGCGGGAGTGGGGCTGTTATCCCACCGTCCCCGGCCTCGCCATCCACCAGCTCAGCCGGCGGGAGGGCATCGACGCGGTCCACGTCACCCGCTGGGAGTGGGACGGCCGCGCCAGGATACGTGTGGAGCCGCCAGCGAGGCGGGTAACGGTGCCACCCGAGGACGGCGACGCCCAGCGGCTCCCGCCGGGAGCGCTGTGGTAGGCGGCCGGTGAGCGCGGAGCAGCGGCCGGGTCAGCCGGCGGAGGTGGACCTCGCGCGGCTCCAGCGGCTGCTCGGCGGTGCGGAGCTTCGCTGGCTGGTCGAACGCGGTCGGACACGGCTCGAGCAAGGGCTGCCGCTCGACGGGACCGTGACCCTGCAGGGCGCGACCGAGGTTCAGCGGCGTGCGGTCGCCCGTCTGCTGGGCCGTCCCGTCGGGAGGGGTGCCTCGCTGAGCGTCTTCCTGCCCGCGGTCGAGTCCGTGCTGCGTGGCGCAGGCCTCGCCCCCGACCTTCGCGCTGCCGTAGAGGCACTCGCCGGTCCGGTCACCGACCGTGCCGCCGAACGATCCGCTTCCGAGCGGTACTGGTCCGCGGTGCTCGCCGTCGCCGAGCAGGCGGCCCAGCGCCGACCCGCCCTGGCCCCGTGGGTGGAGTGGCTGCGTAGCACCGGCCTCCTGCGGCGGCTCGCGGGTGGCGTTCCAGAGCGGGCACAGGAGCTGGTCGAGCAGGCGGTCGCGGTGCTGGACCTCCTGCCGGCGCGCGGGCAACCGCTCTCTGTCCTGGCGGCCTCCGGGGCTGGCGACGGGCACCTGCTGGACGCCGACCAGCCGCTGGCGACCCTGGTCCTGCGCGCGGCTGCCCTCATCGCTGGAGTCCCACCAGGACTCGGCGCCGAGTGGCGCAGGACCGTATGGGCATCGGTCGGCGTCCTGGCTGGGGAGCTGACCAACCCGGTGCTCACCCTGAACCTGCCAGGAGACCCGCGGACGGTCACTGGACGGGCGCTGGCGCTGTGGACAGAGGCAGGCCAGCCGGTGCACCTCACGGCACGACAGCTCCTACGCGACCCGCCCGACCTGTCCGCCCTGCAGGGACACGACGTGTTCGTGTGCGAGAACCCCAGCGTGGTGGTCGAGGCCGCCAACCGGCTCGGCAGCGTCGCCGCATCGCTGATCTGCGCCAACACCCATCCGGGCGCCGCCGCGACGGTGCTGCTGGGCCAGCTCGGCGCGACCGGTGCGCGGCTGCGCTACCACGGCGACTTCGATTGGCCCGGGATCACCATCGCCAACGGCATCACGGCCCGGTTCGGCGCGCTCCCCTGGCGCCTGGACGCCAGCGCCTACCGGTCGGCCGCGGGCGAGGACGGCCCACCGCTGCGCGGCAGGCCCGTCACGGCCACCTGGGACCCCACCCTGACCCGGGCCATGCTGGAACTTGGCGTCAAGGTCGAGGAGGAGCGAGTCCTCGACGACCTGCTCGCCGACCTCAGGGTCTTCTCATAGCAGACCGGCGCCTGCTCGTAGCATCTGCCGGACGTAGACGACGCCGAGGTTTCCGAGCTGGCGGTGGAGGTGCCAGATATTTGGTTCATATCATGAGGTGGGGTCACCGGACGCTGCAACACCGCGCTCGTGGCGCAGTACCGGCAACTCGGCATCCTTCGCCGCCGAGCTGCGCGTCACTGGTGCAAGCCACCGCCAGCACCGATGCCGGTCGAGTTCCTGACCGACGAGCAGGGCTGCCTACGGCCAGTGGATCGGGCCGCCATCTCGACCCCGATGACCTGGGTGCTGGTGCTCCGCCGGCGCAGCCAACAGCGGCTCGAGTTGAGGTTGCCCCAGGCCGTAGGGTGCGGAAACTGTGGCATGGCGTGTGAGCTGCGGGTTCGGATGCTGGTTCCGGTATCGTCCGCCAGTTCCCCACACCCTGTTGGGTGCGCAAACTCGGACGTGGCATGTGAGCTGCCAATTCTCGTCAATCAGGGCTCGGTAGCGTGGCGCTTCAACCACCCCACCGCAGAGGTCACCCTGATGCTGTCGAAACTCGCCTACCTCACGCTGTGCCGCTCCATCCAGGCGCTCGTGCTGCTCGCCCGCGGCGACGCCGCCAAGGATCTGGAGGTCCTCGTCCTGCGCCACCAGCTCGCGGGTGCTCCGCCGTCAGGTTCCACGACCCAAGCTGGAGTTGGCCGACCGGGCGCTGCTGGCCGCGGTCAGTCGTGTCCTGCCCCGAGCCCGTTGGTCGTGCTTCCTGGTGAAGCCCGAGACCCTGCTGCGCTGGCACCGGCGCCTGGTCGCCGGCGCCTGGACCTACCCGCGCCGCCAGTCCGGCCGGCCACCGCTGGACCAGCATGCACAACAGCTGATCGTCCGGCTGGCCAGGGAAAACCCGACCTGGGGCTACCAGCGCATCAAGGGCGAGCTCCTCCGGCTTGGCGTGCGGGTCTCCGCAACCGCGATCCGCACAACGCTCCGCCGCCACCGGCTCGACCCCGCCCCGCGCTGCACTACCACGACCTGGCGGGCGTTCCTGTGCCAACAGGCCACGGGGATCGTCGCGTGCGACTTCTTCACCGTCGAGACCGTGTCGTTGCGGCGGCTGTATGTGCTGTTCTTCATTGAACTGGAGACCCGGCGGGTCCACCTGGCCGGGGTGACCGCCCATCCGGATGGCCGCTGGGTCACCCAGCAGGCCCGCAACCTGCTGCTGGTGCTAGGCGAGCGGGGTCGACAGGTGC
>Ga0307302_10000769_pt1 | contig 14104 bp, 16 predicted proteins | sample ER_DNA_183_FD_194490 | JGI IMG/M metagenome (GOLD analysis project Ga0307302, IMG submission 194490) | Bulk soil microbial communities from the East River watershed near Crested Butte, Colorado, United States - ER_DNA_183 | ecosystem: Environmental > Terrestrial > Soil > Floodplain | place...
GAGGGAACGGGAGCCCGTACTGAATGCCGGTGAGCCGCAGCCCGGCGGCGAGGACGAGCACCGCTGCAAATGCGACCGGCGGGCCTCCCCACCGGCGTTCGGGTCGCTCAGAGCCGGCTCCGCGCGGCACCGGCTGAGACGTTGCGGGCGGTGCTTCCTGAAGGCCAGGCCGGCTCTGCCGGCGTGGCCGTCTCATCGCGCCACGCCGCAAGGCCGTGCCTAGACTTCTGGCGGCCGCGCGCCGACGAGATCAGCGACGTCTTGCGTGCCGACGATCACGGCGTCGACGCCTGCCCGCTCCAGCTCCGCGACCTCGTCACGGCTCGTGACGTTGAGATCGGCGACCGCGAGCTTGCCCGCCGGGATATCAGGGAGGAGGTCGAGCACACGCTCGAGCGGATCGTCGCCGTCCTCGCTGCCCCGCGGCGAGAGGAGAAAGATCTCGGGGTCGAGCCGCTCGAGCGCGAGCTCGAGCTCGTTGGCGTCGCGAGCCTCGACCACGCACTCGAGCCCGAGGCCGAGGGCTTCCGCATAGCGGCGCTCAATCCGATCGGCGTCCTCTTCGAGCGCATCCGCGGTCATGACGCAAGCATCCGCCCCCAGCGCGAGCATCTCGGCAGGAGAGGCCTCCGCGCGCCAGATGATCGGGAGCCCGGTCGCCTCCCGCACCCCCGGAAGGTCACGTTCGACGACGACTCCTTCGGCCCCCCGCTCCTCGGCAATCCGAACCGAGTCGAGGTCGGTCGCGGGCACGATCAGCGAGATGCCGTCGCCTTCGGAGATCGCCTGGCTCAAGCGGCGAGCGGTCATCGGCGTCGAGATGCTAGCTAGTAGAGACGCTTGAGCTTCATTGTTTCGTCCCATTTGCGTCACACACGCGCGCGGATCTCCTCAGTACGATCGCTTCGGGGAGGAGGCTGGGTGCACCATTCAAACGGCGGCGAGCGCTCAGACGCCGATCGGGTGCCAGACCGTCTTCAGCTCGAGGAACGCGGCGACCTCCCACGGGCTCTGCTCGTCCGGAGCCCCGCGTACGACCCGCTTCACGTTGTCGGCGGCGAGGCGCTCGAGCTCCTCGACTTCACCGTCGGCTCCGGCCAGGTCGAGCGCGTTCACGTCCATATGCCCCGCGAGCACCGGCGCGAGCTCCTCCCGGTGCCCTGTGAGCAGATTGACGACTCCGCCGGGGACATCGGAGGTCGCAAGCACCTCGGCGAGCTCGACCGCGGCCAACGGCGAGCCCTCGGACGCTACGACGACCGCCGCGTTTCCGCCGACGATCGCCGGCGCGAGCCGCGACACCAGCCCGGACAGCGCCGGCTCCTCGGGCGCGAGAATGCCGACGACGCCCGTCGGCTCCGGCACCGTGAAATTGAAATAGGGCCCTGCGACCGGATTCGACGAGCCGAGCACCTGAGCGAGTTTGTCGGCCCAGCCTGCGTACCAGACGAGACGGTCGATCGACAGGTCGACTTCCTTTGGGCCCGAGCAGAGGTCGGCGAACTCCGCCCGGCGCGCCTCGAGCATCTCTGCGATCCGGTAGATGACCTGGCCGCGGTTGTACGCGGTCAGCGCGGCCCACTTCGGGAACGCGCCACGTGCAGCACGAACCGCGTCGCGCAGGTCCTTCCGTGAACCACGCGCAACGTTTGCTCCTTCCGCCTCGTACGTGCGGCCGGACTCGGAGCGCGGAAACTCTCCACCGATGTAGAGCTTGTACGTCTTCCGAATCGGCAGCCGGCTCATTCGAATTCCAGGTAGGGCTCGAGGCCGTGCCGTCCGCCCTCGCGGCCGAAACCGGACTCCCTGTAGCCGCCGAACGGCGACGCGGGGTCGAAGCGGTTGTAGGTGTTCGCCCAGACGACGCCGGCGCGCAATCGCTGCGCCATGGCGAGGATGCGGGACCCCTTCTCCGTCCACACGCCGGCCGACAGCCCGTATGGCGTGTTGTTGGCCTTCTCGACCGCTTCGTCCGGCGTGCGGAAGGTGAGCACCGAGAGGACCGGGCCGAAGATCTCCTCCTGCGCGATCCGGTAGCTCTGCGCGACGTTCGTGAAGACCGTCGGCGCGAACCAGTAGCCCTTCTCGGGGAGCCGACACGGGGGTTGGTAGATCTCCGCGCCCTCCTCCTCGCCGGAGGCCACGAGCTCCTCGATCTTGTCGAGCTGTTGGCGCGAGTTGATCGCGCCGACGTCGGTGTTCTTGTCGAGCGGATCCCCGACGCGCAGAGTCTCGAGTCGGCGCTTCAGCTTCCCAATCAGCGGCTCGCTGATCGATTCCTGGACGAGTAGCCGCGAGCCGGCGCAGCAGACGTGGCCCTGGTTGAAGTAGATCCCGTTCACGATCCCCTCGACCGCCTGGTCGAGCGCGGCATCGTCGAAGATCACGTTCGCCGCCTTCCCGCCCAGCTCGAGCGTCAGCCTCTTGCCGGTGCCGGCCAGCTCGCGCTGGATCGCCTTACCGACCTCGGTCGACCCAGTGAAGGCGATCTTGTCGACTCCTTCGTGTTTGACGAGCTCGGCGCCCGTCCGGCCGTCGCCCGTGACGATGTTGACGACACCGGGCGGAAGCTCGGCCTGACGGACGACGTCGCAGAAGAGCAGCGCCGACAGAGGTGTCGTCTCGGCCGGCTTGAGCACGACGGTGTTGCCCGCCGCGAGCGCCGGCGCGATCTTCCACGAGAGCATCAGGAGCGGGAAGTTCCACGGAACGATCTGGCCGGCGACGCCGAGCGGTCGCGGCTTCCGGTTCGGGAACGCGTACTCGAGCTTGTCGGCCCAGCCCGCGTAGTAGAAGAAATGGGCCGCGGACAGCGGCAGGTCGACGTCACGCGACTCGCGGATCGGCTTGCCACCGTTCAGTGATTCGAGAACCGCGAACTCACGCGAGCGCTCCTGCAGGATGCGCGCGATCCGGAAGAGGTATTTCGCGCGCTCAGCCGGAGAGATGTCTGACCAGCCGTTCGTGAAGGCGTCCCGGGCCGCGTGGACGGCGAGATCGACCTCCCCCTTCGTCGCCTGGCCGACCTCGGTGAGCGGCTCCTCGCTCGAAGGGTCGATCGTCGTGTAGGTCTCCTTCGGCTCCAGCCACTCACCACCGACGAAGTGGCCGTAGCGCTCGCGAAGCTCAACGAGGTCGCGGGCCTCCGGCGCGGGCGCGTAGTCCCACTGGGAGGGCACCGGCGCGCGATCGCGCTTTCGCTCGAGCTCGGTCATGGGACGCGCCGCCTCCGACACCCTGTCCCACCACCCACCCCCCACCCTGTGGGAGGGGGAGAAAGTAGCGGGTCGCGGCGCGCGTGTTGGCGCCGATTGTGTGCCAGATCAGTCAACGGTGAAGTAGTCCGGGCTTTGGTACCGGCCCGTCTTCTCCTTTCGAATCTGCATGAGCACGTCGTTCAGGAGCGTCGAGGCGCCAAGCCGGTAGAGATCGGGCGTCAGCCATTCCGGGCCAAGGGTCTCGTGCAGCTGGACGAGATACTGCACCGCCTGCTTTGCCTGCCTGATGCCTCCCGCCGGCTTCATCCCGATGCGCCGCCCGGTCTCCTCGTAGACATCACGAATCGCCTCGAGCATGACGAGGGTGACCGGCAGCGTCGCGGCCGAGGGCAGCTTCCCGGTTGACGTCTTCACGAAGTCGGCGCCCGCTGCCATCGCGAGCAGGCTCGCCCTCCGAACGTTGTCGTAGGTGCCGAGCTCCCCGGTCTCGAGGATCACCTTCAGGTGCGCGTCGCCGCAGGCCTCCTTCACCTGGACGATCTCGTCGTAGACCTTCGCGTAACGCCCCGAGAGAAAAGCGCCCCGATCGATGACCATGTCGATCTCGTCCGCCCCCATCTCGACCACGTCGCGGACCTCGGCGACCTTGACGTGCGTCGGCGTCTGCCCCGACGGAAAAGCGGTCGCGACGGAGGCCACCTTGACGCTCGTGCCTCGCGTGCGCTCGACCGCCGTCGGCACGAGGTTCGGGTAGACGCAGATCGCTGCCACCGAGGGCACGCTCAGGTCTGCCGGGTCCGGCCGGATGCCCTTCGATGTCAGAGCTGCGACTTTGCCGGGCGTGTCGGCGCCCTCGAGCGTCGTCAGATCCATCATGCGAACAGCGAGGTCGAGAGCGAAGAGCTTCGCCTCGCGCTTGATCGAGCGCTTGGCGAGCGTCGCGGCCCGCTCCTCGACGGCGACGGCGTCAACCGAGCCGATTCGAGGCAAGCGAGGCTCGAGCGGGAGCTCGAAGCCCGCCGGGAGCGCAGGCGCCTTGGCCATGAAACCAGTGTAGCCCTGGCGTAGATTCCGCCTCATTCGACCCCGGAGGTGACCGGTGCAGGACGTCGACATCAACTACGTCGCCGTGGTCGTCGCGGCGCTCGTCCCGATGTTCCTAGGCGCGCTCTGGTACTCGACCGCCCTCTTCGCTCGACCCTGGATGCAAGCGGTCGACCGCACGCAACACGAGCTGAAGGGTGCCCAGCTCGGCTACGTGATCTCCGCGATCGGGGCTCTGCTCATGTCGTACGCCCTTGCGCGCATCGACCGGTGGGCCGCGGTCGACGATCTCTGGAACGGAGCGCTCGTCGGCCTGCTCGTCTGGGTCGGCTTCGTCGGGCCCGTGCTCGCGGTCACGACCTACTTTGGCGGCCGCCCGGGCAAGCTCTGGCTGATCAACGGGGGATATCAGCTCGTCGCCCTCGTCCTCGTCGGCGCGATTCACGGCGTCTGGGATTAAGAGGCTCCAACATAATGACGCTTCGTCACCGGGGTGCGATGGTCGTTCCGAGGCAAGGACGCAGGGAGCGCTCAGGCTAGTTCAGCCTGGGCGCGACTGAGGACGCCGCCTCGGGACGAGCAGCGCGGCCCGGCGGCACAAGCTCATTGTGTTGGAGCCTCTAAGGCTAGATCCCGAGGCGCTGGAGGAGGCGCTCGTCGCGGCGCCACTTCGGCCGCACCTTCACCTGGACTTCGAGAAACACGGAGTGCCCGAGCAGCTGCTCGATCTCGGGCCGGGCCTGCGTCCCGATCTCCTTGACGACCGATCCGCCGCGTCCGACGACGATCTGCTTCTGCGAGTCGGTCTCGACGTAGAGGTTCGCACGCACGACCTTCTCCCCGAGCTCGTCGACCTCGACCGAGATCGCATGCGGCAGCTCCTCGCGCGTCAGCCCGAGCGCCTTCTCGCGCACCAGCTCGGCGACCTGCGCTTCGAGCGGCAGGTCGCTTCGCTGCTCGGGTGGGAAGTACGCCGGGCCGTCGGGCAGCAGCTCGACGAGCTCGGTGCGGAGCTCCCCCACCCCGTCACCGGTCTTCGCGCTCACCGGGTGCAGCGCGTGGAACTCGCCGAGCTTCGACGCCGTCTCCATCTGGGTCGCGATGTGACCCGGCTTCAGCCGGTCGACCTTGTTGAGGGCGATCACGACGGGGATCCCGAGCGAGAAGACGCGCTCGGCGATGAAGCGGTCTCCGGCGCCGATCCGGTCACGTGCGGAGAGGACGAACAGAACGCCGTCGACATCTTCGAAGCCGTGATCGACCGTCCGCTGCATGCGCTCGGTCATCGGGTCGAGCGGCCGCTGGAAGCCGGGTAGGTCGACGAGCACGAGCTGGTAATCGTCGCCATTCGCGACGCCGGAGATCCGCCGTCTCGTCGTCTGCGGCTTGTCGGAGACGATCGCGACCTTGCCCCGGCAGAGCGCGTTCACGAGCGTCGACTTGCCGACGTTCGGGCGGCCCGCGACGGCGACGAAGCCCGACTTCACAGCGCGAAGGTTTCCGGCAGGAGCTCCGCGGGCGTCCGGGAGACGACCTCGCCGGCAGCGTTTTTGAACGTAACGTGCTCGAGCCTGAACTCGTAGATCCATTGGCGGCACCCGCCGCAGGGCGAGGCGGTGATCGCGATCTCAGCGAGGTCGCCGGGCATGCAGCCTTCGGCGACGGCACGGGAGAGTGCCGAGCGCTCCGCGCAGATCCCGAGCGGGTAGGAGGCGTTCTCGACGTTGACGCCCTCGAAGATCCGCCCGTCGCGGGCGCGCACGGCCGCTCCGACGTGGAAGCTCGAGTACGGCGCGTAGGCACGCTCAGCGATCGCGACCGCCCGCTCGTAGAGATCATCGCTCACGCGAACACCTGGAACATGACGAGCACGGCGAGTGAGCCCAGCAGCGCACCGTAGCTGACCTCGAGAAACGAGTGCACGCCCGATTCGACCCGCGTCTGGGCGACGAGCAGCGCCATTAGGAAGGTCAGGGACGAGATGAGGAACCAGTGGCGTGAGTCGCCCACGACCTGAGTGACCGCCATCCAGCTGCCAAAGGCGACTGCGGCGTGGCCGGACGGGAGCCCGCCGCGCAGCGGAGTCCCGCGCCCCGTGTAGGCCTTGGTGCCGACGACGAGGATGATCGTCAGGACGAGCGCGATCAGCGTCAGCTCCGCCGGCGCGTCGCGGAGTCTCTCGATCAGTCGCGAGCTGTGGTTGACGATCTTGTCGGAGAAGACGAGGTAGCCGACCGCGACCGCGTTCACCGTCGCGATCAGCACCGCACCGGCGGCGATGTCCTTCGCCAGCTTCGCCAGCGGGTCGAACGAGGTCGTCGCCACGTCGATCCCGGCCTCGAGAGCCGAGTTGATCATCTCGGCGATCAGCACGAACGAGATCGTGATCAACAAGGCCATCAGCTCGAGGCGCCCGACCCCGACGGCGACCGCTGCGATGAGGACGGCGGCTGCGGTCGCGAAGTGAATCCGCATGTTGCGCTGAGTGCGCAAGACGTGGATCACGCCCTCGAACGCGAAGTTGAAGCTCTCGAGGATCGACGGTCCTCGCCGGCGCGAGGCGCTCATCCGGCGAGCTCCGCCTCGCGCGTCTCCATCTCTTGGCCGTGCTCGTAGCCGAGTAGATGGAGCAGCGCATGCACGAGCGGCCCCCGCCAGGCCTCACCGACGACCTGGGGACAAAGCACCGCGTCGCCGAGTTGGCGCGGCAAACCGGGAGGTAGCTCCTCGCGGCCGTCGATCGGAAAGGCCAGCACGTCGGTCGCCTCGTCTTGGCCGAGATGATCTCGTTTCAGGCCCTGCATCTCGTCGGGTGCGACAAAGACGAGACCGAGATCGCCGTCGCCGATCCCCTCCGCCGCGAGCACTCGGCGCGCGAGCTCGGCGGCGGCCCTCTCGTCGACCTCGTCCCCGCTCCGGTTTGCGATCTCGACGGTGACCACGGCCAGTGCCGTCACTTGCGACGCTGCGTGCCGGTCTCCTCCGCATGCCTGCGGTAGGCCTCGACGATCCGCTGCACGAGCTTGTGGCGGACAACGTCTTCGTGGCCGAAGCGGACGAATGCCACGCCGTCGAGCGAGCCGAGGATGTCCTGCACCTGGATGAGGCCCGAAGCCTGCTCGCGTGGGAGGTCGACCTGCGTGATGTCGCCGGTGACAACGACCTTCGAGCCGAACCCGAGGCGGGTGAGGAACATCTGCATCTGCTCCGGGCTCGTGTTCTGCGCCTCGTCGAGGATGATGAAGGAATCGTTCAGGGTTCGGCCGCGCATGAAGGCGAGCGGGGCGACCTCGATGATGCCCTTCTCCATGTGCGAGGCCAAACGATCGGCGTCGAGCATGTCGTAGAGCGCGTCGAAGAGGGGGCGCAGGTAGGGGTCGACCTTGTCGAGGAGCGTCCCCGGCAAAAAGCCGAGGCGCTCCCCGGCCTCGACCGCCGGGCGCGTGAGGATGATCCGGCCGACCTGCCGGTCGGAGAGGGCCGCGACGGCAAGGGCCATCGCCAAATAGGTTTTGCCCGTCCCGGCCGGGCCGATCCCGAACGTGACCGTGCACTCGCGGATGGCGTCGACGTACCGCTTCTGCGTCACCGTCTTCGGCGAGATCTTCTTGCCGCGGTGTCGCCAGACGACGTCCTCGAAGACCTCGCGGACGTCTTCGACCTGATCGAGCGCGCCCAGCACCGCGTCCACGGTCGACGGGCCGATCTCGTGGCCGCCTTCGACGAGCTCCACGAGCTCGTCGACGACCGCGCGCGCCTCGCTCACCTGCGCGTCGTCACCCTCGATCGTGAGCCGGTTTCCGCGCAGGCGAATCGTGCAACGGAGGCGGTCCCGCAGCGCGTCGAGCACGCCGTCGCCGATCGCAGCCAGCTCGGCGGCGACGTCGTTCGAGACAGACAGCACCTGTTGCACGAACTCAGTGTAGGCGCGGCCGCAGCCCAGGTCGTGACGCTTCCGGCGCAATTCCATCACCCATGGGCGCGCTTTTCCCCGCTACGATCGCTGCGGGGAGGAGGTCGTGGGTACCGGCCCGAGCGGGGCGGGTCAGAGAGGATTCAGGCCAGCTTCTCGCGGACGAGCTGGCTCACTGCGGCGCCGTCGGCGCGGCCGGCGACCTGCGGCATGACGTCCGCCATCACGCGGCCGAGATCCCGGATGTTCGTCGCCCCGCACTCGGCGATTGCGTCGTCGATGATCGCCTCGAGCTCCTCCTCCGAGAGCGGCTCCGGCATGAACTCCTCGAGCACCGCCAGCTCTCGCTCCTCGCTCTCGGCCTGCTCCTCGCGGCCGCCGGCTCGGAAAGCCTCCGCCGCCTCGAGCCTCCGCTTCCGCTCGCGCTGGAGCACCTGGAGCTCCTCCTCGTCGTGCAACGGCCGCTGCAGCTCCTTCTCCGCCGAGCGCAGGCTGGACAGGATCAGCCGCAGGGCATCGCGGCGCTCCGCTTCGCGCTCCCTCATCGCGGTCGCCAGCTCCTCCTCGATCCGCGCGATCAGGCTCATCAGGGCAACCCCTGCGCGCGCCCGCCGAGGATGTGCCAGTGCAGGTGGAAGATCGTCTGACCGCCGCCGGGGCCGACGTTGACCGCCACGCGATAGTCCTCGAGGCCGGCCTCGCGAGCGGTTTCGGCGACGAACTCCAGCATCCGCTTCGCCTCCTCGGGCGCGAACTCGCCGATCTCGCGAAAGCTCTCCACGTGGCGCTCCGGAATCACGAGCAGATGCGTCTCGGCGCGCGGGTTGATGTCCTCGACCGCGACGAAGCCGTCGGCGCTGCGCACATGATCGCCCTCCCGGTAGAGCCGGCAGAAGAGGCAGTCAGAAGACACCGACGATTCCTTCCTCCTCGACGGCAGCGGCGCGAGCTCGGACGAGCGCGCCCACCGGCGCCGATTCGGCGACGAGCCACGGTGAGTAGTCGTCGCCGTACCCGCGACCAGGGCGGTCGACCAAAACCTCGTCCTCAGTGCCGAGTTTGGCGCGCCAGGAACGCATGCACGCCTCATGCGAGTCGGCGCGGAGTCGAGCGCTGCGCTGCTTCTTCACGGCTGGAGGAACCGGATCAGAAGACTCGGTCACGGTGCCGGGACGGGGCGAGTAGGGAAAGACGTGCACCTTCGTGATCGCCGCTTCCCGCAGCACCTTGCGTGTGCGCTGGAAGGCCATGTCGTCCTCGACCGGGAAGCCGACGATCACGTCCGCCGTCAGGTTGAAGTCCGTGAGCAGCGCCAGCCGGCGCAAGTAGGTCGCGGCCGTGTAGCGGCGACCCATCGCCGCGAGCACGCGATCGTCGCCGGACTGGAGCGGCACGTGCAGGTGGTGCGAGACCGTCGGGGTCTCGCGAAGCGCTCGAACCAGCTCCGCGCCCACGTGATTGACCTCGATGGAGGAAAGCCGCAAGCGCTGCAGTCCGGGGGTCGCGCCGACCTCGCGCACGAGTCGGGCAAGGGTGTAGCCGCCCTCGCGATCCCGGAAGCAGCCGAGGTTGATGCCGGTGAGGACGATCTCGCGATGTCCCTGCCCCACGCGCCGGCGCACCTCACCGAGCACCGCTGCCGCGCTACGGCTGCGGGACGGCCCACGCACGAGCGGGATCACGCAGAAGTTGCAGGAGAAGCTGCAGCCGTCCTGGACACGGACGAAGGCGCGCACGCGATCGAGGCGCGCATCCGCCTGCACACAGCCGATCGCGCCGACGTCGCCGGCGACCTGCGCGGGCGTCTCCTCGCTGCGCCGGGCGACGATGGTGACGTTCTCGGGCAACCCGGCGAACGCGTCTTCCAGGTTTGCGGCGCAGCCGGTGACGTAGACGCGCCGGTGGGTTCGCGCCGCGCGAGTTGCCGCCTGGCGGGACTTGCGCACCGCCTCGTGCGTGACGCAGCACGTGTTGACGACGGCGATCTCGGCCGCATCTCGCTCCGCGTGACCGTCTCGCAGCAACGCTTCGCGGATCGCGTGCGCGTCCGCGTGCGAGACCTTGCAGCCGAGGAAACGGACGGAGAAGGTCGCCATCGGGAGCGTGATGCTACTCCCGCGCGAAGAGATCGGCCGCCCATTCATCGTCCGTCCGCCGAGCGATACGGCGAAATCCCACGAGGCTGAGCGGCTCGTTCTCGTAGTAGCCCGACGTCAGTGCCAGCCGGCAGCGAAGCTTGGGCCCGAGCCCGATCAGAGTGGTCAGGTCGATGTTCGCGACGACGAGATCGACCTCGGGCAGAGAGTCAACGAGGGCGTCTACGTGCCGCACCTCGAGCTCGACCCGGTTGCGGCCCGCGTTGCTTCGGGCCGCCTCGAGGGCCGCCTCGTCGTTGTCAGCGGCGATCACCGGCGCGAAACCGAGCTTCGCGCCCGCGATCGCGAGCACGCCGGAGCCACATCCCAGGTCGAGCATGCTCCCGCGCTCGAGCTCGGCCAGGAGCGCCAGACAGAGCCGGGTCGTCGGGTGGCTGCCGGTCCCAAAAGCCCGGCCGGGATCGATGACGACCGGCGTCAGTTCCCCAGGCGCTCGCTCCCAGGGCGGGCCGATCCAGAGCGAGCCCAGGACGACGGGCACGTGAAACCGCTTCCACTCCGACTCCCACGCGGGCAGGACTTGGCCGGTCCTCACCTCGCCGAAGCTCTCACGCAGGCGACGTGCACCGGCCTCGTCGGTGAACGCGACGAGTTCGACGCCTTCCCTCCTCTCCTCTTCCGCGAAACCCTCGGGAAAGAGCTCGAGCATTTGCGCCGTCGCCTCCTCGACCCGATCGCGGGGGACGACCACCGAGGCCCGAATGAGCCTCAGCGGAAGGCGCTCTTCAGCTTTTCGAAGAAGCCCTCGTCGGCGCGGTAGTTCTCGTCGCCGGCCGTCAGCTCGAATTCGTCGAGTAGCCGCCGCTGCTCCTCGGTCAGCTTCCGCGGCACCGCGACGTTGACGAGTACACGGTGGTCGCCGCGACCGAAGCCCTGGAGCACCGGCATTCCTCGGCCGCGCAGAACCCGAATCTCCCCCGGCTGCGTGCCGGGCTCGAAATCGAGCTCGACCTCTCCGTCGAGCGTCGAGACTGCGACCTTCGCGCCGAGCGCCGCCTGCGTCATCGTCAGGTCAGCGGTCGAGAAGACGTCATCGCCCTCCCGCACGAGCCGCTCGTGCGGACGGATGCGGACGAGCACGTACAGGTCTCCGGCCTGACCGCCGAAGGCGCCCGCATGGCCTTCACCGGAGACCCGGATGCGTTGGCCGTCGTGGATTCCGGGCGGAATCTCGATCTCGAGCGAGCGCTCCTCGAGCACCCGGCCGGCGCCGTCACAGCGGCGGCATGGGTGCTCGACGATCCGCCCGGTCCCGGCGCAGCGCGGACAGGCCTGACTGCGGATGAACTCGCCGAAGCCTGTGCGCGCGACGTGCTGCAGGCGCCCGCTTCCGCCGCAGTCCTCACACGTCGTCGCCGTGTGGCCGGGCTCGATTCCGTCGCCGCCGCACTCCTCGCAGACGAGGGCGACCTGAATCGGCACGTGCCGCTTGACCCCGGCTGCCGCCGCCTCGAGCTCGATCTCGACCTCGGCTGCGACATCCGCGCCGCGAGCCCGGCGCTGGCCGGTGGCGACACCGAACACGTCGTCGCCGAAGAACGCCGAGAAGATGTCGGCGAGGCTGCCGAAGTCGAAGGGCGTCGGTCGGAAACCGCCGCTGCGCAGCCCCGCGTGGCCGAAGCGATCATAGAGACCGCGCGTCTCGGACTTCGACAGCACCTCGTAGGCTTCGACAACCTCGCGAAAGCGCTCGTCGGCATCCGGGGCATTCGAGACGTCCGGGTGGAGCTCGCGCGCGAGCAGGCGGAAGGCCCGCTTGATCTCGGCCTCGCTCGCGGAACGCTCGACGCCCAGGACCTCGTAGTAGTCGCGCCCGATCGTCGCCATCGCTCCAAGCGTAGCCGGGCGACTAGTTGTCTTCGTAGACCGTTTCGACGAAGTGCGAGAGCTCGTGCGCGGCCGCGCGCACCGAGCGGATCGCCTTCTCGTAGTCCATCCGCAGTGGTCCAAGCAGGCTGACGGCACCGAGGCTGCGGTGCATGAGCCCATAGGAGGCGCCGACGAGTGACACCTCACGGAGTGCCGGGTTCTCGAGCTCGCCGCCTACGCGTACGTAGGGGCTCCTCGAGCTGAGTGTCTCTCCGAGCAGCTCCAGGATCGCAGCCCGCTTCTCGAGCGTCTCGAGCAGCCGCTGACAAGCCTCGAGCTCGTCCGCGCGAACTTCGCCCAGCAGGCTGGCCGCCCCGCCGACGAAGAGGCGCTGTTCCGGTCCGTCCACGAGCTCCGTGAACGCAGGGCGCAGGAGCTCGAGGAGCTCGAGCTCTTGCCGCGAGAGGCCGGCGTCCTCGAACCGCCGGCGAAGGAGCGCGCTGCCGAGCTCGAGCCCGGCCAGCCGCTCGTTCAGGTACTCACCGGCCCAGAGGGCGAGACCCGTGTCCATCGGCTCGGACAGTGCGAAGACCCTCTTCGAGACGCCGCCTGTCGAGGTGATGACCACGAGCATCAGCACCTGCGGCTGGAGCACGAGCACCTCCACGTGGCGGACGGTCGCCGTCTGGAGTGCGGGCGCCGAGACGAGAGCGAGCAGGCGCGTGGCCTGCGAGAGCGTCTCCGTCGTCTCCTGCAAGGCGGCCTCGAGCTCGCTGCGCGCGGCCGCGAGGTCGAGCGGGAAGGGGCTCGGCTGCGGCTCGAGGCGCTCGAGGACCGAAGCGGCGTAGTAGCGGTAGCCGGCCTCCGTCGGGATACGCCCGGCGGAGGTGTGCGGATGCGTAAGCAGCCCGAGCCGTTCGAGCTCGGCAAGCTCGCCGCGCACGGTCGAAGGCGACACCGCCATCCCGGCGCGCGTGACAAGGTTCTTCGAGCCGACCGGCTGGCCGCTCTCGACGTACTCCTCGACGACGCGCCGCAGGATCTGCCGCTGGCGCTCGGTCAGCTCGACTTCGACGCTCTCATTCATCCCTGTGCAGGAATTTTAGGCGACCCGGTCAGCTTCTCACGCGAGCAACTCGGCCGTGACGGCGTCACCCAGGCGGCGACCCCGCTGAGTGAGGAGCAGGGCCTCGTGCCCGTTCGTCCCGGCACGGCGAGCCGCGAGCCCGAGGCGCTCGAGTCGGCCGAGCGCCTCCTGGTCGATCGAGCCCGCGGCGGTCGCGAACGGAAGGCCGTGGTCCAGCCGCAGGCCGAGCATCACGCGCTCGAGGGCACGCACGCCAGGATCGAGGCCCTCGAGCTCTCGCACCGGAGGCTCCCCGCGCCGGAGCGCGGCGATGTACCCGTTGAGGCGGGGCGTGTTCCGCCGGCGCTCCCACCCGAGCGTCGAGACCGCGCCGATGCCGAGCCCGAGATAGTCCCACCCCAGCCAGTAGGCAAGATTGTGCTGGGCCCGGAGGTCGCGCCCTCCCGCGCGCGCAGGCGAGACACAGAAGTTAGCCGTCTCGTACCACCGATAACCGGCAGCGGTCAACCGCTCGATGACGGTCTCGAAGTAGCCCTCCAACGCCTCGGCCTGCCGGCCGAGCTCGGGGCCGTGCGCGTGCGTGAACCGCGTGCCGGGCTTTGCCTCCAGCTCGTAGTACGAGATGTGCTCGGGCGCGAGCGCGAGCGCTTCTTCGATGTCGAGCTCGAGATCGGAGGCGCTCTGGCCGGGGATCCCGTGTAGGAGATCGAGAGAGATGTTGTCAAAATTGGCATCACGCAGACGGTAGTAGGCGCGGCGGACGTCATCGGGCTGGGCCCGCCGCTCGAGCACTCGCAGCAGGTGCGACCGGAAGCTCTGGGCTCCGAGCGAGACTCGCGTCACGCCGCTCTCGCGCAGGAGCCGCGCCAGAGCGGCG
>Ga0307302_10000771_pt1 | contig 14070 bp, 18 predicted proteins | sample ER_DNA_183_FD_194490 | JGI IMG/M metagenome (GOLD analysis project Ga0307302, IMG submission 194490) | Bulk soil microbial communities from the East River watershed near Crested Butte, Colorado, United States - ER_DNA_183 | ecosystem: Environmental > Terrestrial > Soil > Floodplain | place...
ACGCCATCCTCCTCAAGGTGAACCAGATCGGGACGCTCACCGAGACGCTCGAGGCGATCGACCTCGCCCGCTCGGCCGGCTACGGAACGGTCATCTCCCATCGCTCCGGCGAGACGGAGGACACGACGATCGCCGACCTCGCCGTGGCGACCGGGGCGGGGCAGGCCAAGATCGGCGCTCCTTCCCGGACGGATCGGGTGGCGAAGTACAACCAGCTCCTGCGGATCGAGGAAGAGCTCGGCTCGAAGGCTTCGTATCCGGGCTGGTCGGCCTTCCCGCGCTCGGCGCGCTGAGGGTCACCCTCCTTCGCTCGCGCTAACGTGGAGGCGTGACGTTCGGACGGCGCCGCACCAAGATCGTCTGCACGATCGGCCCAGCCACCTCGTCCCGGGAGATGCTCGACAAGCTCGTCGACTCCGGGATGGACGCGGCGCGCCTCAACTTCTCGCACGGCTCGCACGAGGACCACGCGGAGCGCGCTCTTCTGATCCGCGAGGCCCAGGCGCGCGCCGGCCGTCCGCTCGCGCTGATCGCCGATCTCCAGGGCCCGAAGCTCCGCATCGGCGACCTCCCCGGAACGGTCGTGCTCGCGAGCGGCGACGAGGTCGTCCTCTCGGGTGACGGCACCGGCGAGCCGGGCGACCTGCCCGTCAGCCCGCCTGTGCTCGCCGAGGTCCTGGTGCCCGGACAGGACGTCCTCATCGACGACGGACTCGTGCACTTGCAGGTCGAGGAGGTGAAGGCGGGACGGGCGCATTGCAAGGTTGCCGTCGGCGGAAAGGTCGACTCGCACAAGGGCGTCAACGTCCCCGGGGCGACGCTCCCGATCCCCTCGCTGACCGAGAAGGATCTCGCCGATCTCGAGTTCGCGCTCACGATCGGAGTCGACTTCGTCGCGCTCTCGTTCGTGCGCTCGGCGGGGGACATCCATGCCCTGCGGGAGCTCCTGCACGGCGCGGGCTCGACGGCGCTCGTGATTGCGAAGATCGAGAAGGCCGAGGCCATCGAGGAGTTGGAGGCGATCGTCTCCGCCTCGGACGCGGTGATGGTCGCGCGCGGCGACCTCGGTGTCGAGATCGGCCCCGCTGCGGTGCCGCTCGTCCAGAAGCGGATCATCCTCTGCGCGCTCGAGCACGGGAAGCCGGCGATCACCGCGACCCAGATGCTGGAGTCCATGATCCATCACGCCGACCCGACGCGGGCCGAGGCGAGCGACGTCGCGAACGCCGTCCTCGACGGCACCTCGGCGCTCATGCTCTCCGGAGAGACCGCGGTCGGCGAGTTCCCCATCGAGAGCGTCGTCTACATGGACAGGATCGCCTGCGCCGTCGAGCCGAGCCTGCTGCCCCGCCACGAGCTTGCGCGGGCAGGCGAGGACCGGGCGCCGACGGTCGGCGAGGCGATGTCGAACGCAGCCTGCGACATTGCGGAAGTGCTGGGCGCGACTGCGATCCTCGTCCCCACCTACAGCGGGCGCACCGCGTCGGCGGTGGCGCGCCATCGGCCGCAGCGGCCGATCATCGGCGCGACGCACAAGCGCTACGCCCTCCAGCAGATGGCGATCGAATGGGGAGTCGTGCCGGCGGAGATCGAGGAGTGCGCCAACGTCGAGCATCTCTGGAGCCGCACGCTCGACGCCTCGCGCGCGACCGGCCTCGTCGTGCCCGGCGACCGGGTCGTCATCACCGCGGGCACCGCGGTCAACGTTCCCGGAACCACCAACGTCATCAAGGTCGAGACCGCCTAGGCGCCGGGCAGGAAGGAGCGGCGGGCGGTCGAATGTCCTCTGTCCATGGCTCGCCGCAGGCCTTCGCGCTCGAAGCTCGCAGTCCGCTGGATCGGCGCGGCGGTTCTCGTGGTCATCGCGGTCTCCTACATCCACCCCCTGACCTCGTACCGGCACGCACAGCAGGAGGTGCGGGACCGGCAGGCGGCCATCACGGCTCTCGAGCGCGACAACACCGAGCTGACCAAGAAGCTGATGGACGCGGGCAAGAGCGACTATGTCATCCGGGAGGCGCGGCGCCTTGGGCTCGTCCGAGAGGGCGAGCATCTTTTCATCGTGAAGGGCGTCGGGACCTCGGAAGAGAGGGCGGTACCATGATCTGGTGGACGACACGCGAGTCGTCTCATGGCAGCTCGGCCGGCCTGCCCGCCCATTCCGGCGGGTTGCGGCGCGCTGCGCGTACGGCTTTCCGGCGGTTACGGAACAGGCGCCGTTCGGAGCTGACGGGAATCCCTTCCCGACCACCTTCTATCTGACCTGCCCCTGGCTCGTGGCCGGCATCTCCCGCGTCGAAGCCGAGGGAGGAGTCGAGCGCTACTCCCGCGAGGCCCAGGAGGATGACGAGCTCGGCGCGAGTCTCGAGCGCGCCGATGCCGAGCAGCGCAGGCTCAGGCCCGAGCTGCCCGTTGGGATCGCCGGCACGCGTCGTCGTGAGAACCTCAAGTGTCTCCACGCCCACGCCGCCTTCGCGCTCGCCCGGCCCGGCTATGAGCTCGGCGAGAGGATCATGGGCGAGGTAGGGGAACGCTGGTGCCCCGACCGGCGGTGTGAGCGCGCGGTGCAGGGGTAACGTCCGCGCATGTCCAGCCTCGCACTCGCCCGGCACCAGTGGTCGGAAGGAAAGCGCTTGCTCGACGCAGCGGGCGACGACACCGCCCGGTCGCGGCACCTGCGCGTCCTCGTCGAGGCGGTTGCAGACGAGCTCGCACGGAGGGTCGGCCAGATGTTCACGCTCGCGGAGCTCGCCCAGGCCTACAGCGGTTCGGAGGACTGGGTGCGCGACGTCGTCGTCTCCACCATGCCCGCGCGCTCCAGAGCGGGGATCAAGGACACGGCGCTCGTGCAGGATGCGGCGTTCGCGCTCTACGCGCAGGGCGCGAGCGATTACCGTCCCTGACGTGTCGACCGACCTCAGCCCCTCGGACCGCGCGCGGGAGCGCGACCGCGAACGTGCGCAGGCGCGGCGCGGACGCACACGTCGCCGCGCCCTGGTCTGGCTCGTCAGGCTGGTCGCCGCGGCGGTTCTTCTCTTCGCCGGAATCGCGATCGGACGCGCGCTCGAGAGCGGCGGCGAGAGCGGGGGGACCAACACGTCCGTGCGGACGCTCGAGGTTACGACGCTCACGCCGCAGGAGACAGTGACCGTCACGGTTTCGAATCCCTGACGCGGGCGGAAGGCTTGGTAGATTGCCCGAGCCTTACATGGCCACTGAACGCAGAACCAGCCGGCGTGGGGGGAATCCTGGGGGCGAGGGCAGCGAATGGCTCACGCTTGGCCAGGCCGCGTCCTATCTCGGCGTCGCCCAGAGCACGGTCCGCAAATGGTCGGACGGCGGTCGCCTGTCCGCGTTCTATACGCCGGGTGGGCACCGTCGCTTCCGCCGCGCCGACCTCGACTCGTTCCTCGCCGGTTCGAGCGGCGGCACGACGGCGGCCGGAGGGAAGCGGCTCGTCCTCATCGTCGACGACGACGAGCAGCTGCGTGAGTTCGTGCGCGTGAATCTCGAGATGGACGGCTACCTGGTCCGCGAGGCAGGGAGCGCCGACGAGGGTCTTGCGGCGCTCGAGGACGAGCCGCCCGACCTCGTTCTCCTCGACGTGATGATGCCCGAGGTGGACGGGTTCGAGATGCTGCGCAGGATGCAGGAGCGCCATGGGCTCGGCTCCGTCCCGGTGATCATGTTCAGCGGCAAGGTGGACGAGGAGACCGCGAGCAGGGCCGCACGGGAGGGCGCGAACGCCTTCATCGGCAAGCCCTTCGACCCGCAGGCGCTGATCGAGTCCACCAAGCAGCTCCTGCGCCGCCGATAGACCACGACGTCTTCGTCTGGGTCGTCGAGCACCGGGCCGGGTTCCTCGACCCGGTGTTTGTCGGCCTCTCGAAGGTCGGCTACTTCGGGACGGTCTGGATCGTCCTCGCCGTGGTGATCTCCCTGGTGACCCGGCGCAATGTCGCCTTCCCCGTCCTCCTCACCGCGGGAAGCGTTTGGACTGCAGATCTGCTCGCGCTCGTGATCAAGTCGGGAGTCGAGCGCCCGCGCCCGAGTCTCAGCGTCCCGCAGGCCGACCCGCTGATGGGCGCGGGCGGCTGGTCCCTTCCGTCTGGCCACGCGTCAATCGCGTTCGCGGGCGCCGTCTCACTCACCTATCTGTGGCGGCGCGGGGCGCCGCTCTTCTTCCTCCTCGCCGCGGCGATCGCCTTCTCACGCGTCTACGTCGGGGTGCACTACCCCGGAGACGTGCTCGCGGGCGCCGCGCTCGGGACTGCGGTCGGGCTGGCCTGGGTGGCCGCGCTCAGACTTCCTCGGCGGAGCGCAGAAGCCCCGCGGCAATCAGGAGCAGGCCCGCCAGGAGGCTGATCCAGAGCCCGATGCTCCGCCCGGCCGGCGAGAAGTCGTCCGGGATCGAGATCACGCGAACGAGGACGAAGATCGTCGCCAAGAGCCCGAAGCCCGCGATCACCATTCCTCCCGGAACGCTCGGCGGGAGCTCGACGCCGCTCGCGCGGAGGCCGAGAAAGGCGAGCACGGCGAGGCCGACGAAGAAGACGAGCTTCCCGAGCAGGCCGGTGTGCCAGCCCGTGATCGAGACGGTGAACCCGACGTCGGCGTCGAACGTGTACCAGCTCATGAACGTGCTCAGCGCGAGCACGAGCCCGCCCAGCCAGGCGAGCCCTTCGCCGGGGCTTCGAAACTCCCCCGTGGGGAGCGTCATTCTCTGCCGAGGCTCCATCAAAGCCCGAAGACGTCCTGGATCTTCTGCCAGATCGAAAGCGAGATGATCAGGGTCAGGAGCACGAGACCGAGCAGAAGGAAGAGGAAGCGGATCCTCGCGCGGTGCGCCTCGCGCTTGTGCTCGATGCGCGCGCGCCGCTTTGCGCGTGCGAGCGCAAGCCCGCGCTCGACCGCATCGGGGTCGATGGGCGGGTCTTCCGCCGGTGGCCTATGCGGGGCTGGGGACCCGATGGTCGGAAGATGTTAACGCTCATCCGCCCGGCCGCAACCGGTTCACGCAGGGCAAAGGCGCATAATGAGGTCGTGCGGGGGGTCGCATACGAACGTGAAGACGAGCTGCTCGAGAGCTTCAACCGGGCCGCCCGCGGGCTGCTCGAGGACGGCTCGCTCGCCGAAGCGCTCGACGGCCTCGCCGAGGCCGCGGCCGCCGCAACGGGAAGCGACCTCGTCATCGTCCGCACAATCGCGCCGGACGAAGGATGTCTCGTCGCCCGCGCCGTCCGCGCGGAATCGTCCGCGCTCGCCGCCGAGCTCGAGGGCTCGCGGCTGAGCCTCGACGGGCTCGGCGCGGAGGAGCTCGAGTCGTCCACGTCGAGCTCGGACGAAGGTCTCCCGGCCGCGATCCGCAACGTCGCCTCGCGGGCGCGGGCGGAGACGATGGGGGTCCACCCCGTCCGGGTCGGCGAGCGGATCGTCGCGACCCTGGAGCTCTACCGCACCAGCGACACGCCCTTCGAAGAGCGCGAGCGCATGCTCGGTCGCCTCTCGGCGGCGCACATCGGAATTGCCGTCCGGCTCGAAGGAGCCGGCCGGAACGAGCTGGGGGCCAACGGGCGGGCGCTCCCGCTGGAGCTCCTCGGCGAAGCACTTGTCGCCGGTGCGGACGAGGCAGAGACAGCGGAGCAGGTCGTTCGCCTGGCCACGCTCGCGACCGGGGCGGTCGGCGCAGCCCTCTGGCGCGTCGAGGCCGACGCGCCGCTTTCGTTCCTCGCACGGCACGGGTTCAACAGCGAAGCTCCCGATCACGGCCAGGGGGAGGAGGACGTCCGGGCCGCGCTCGCCGACCGTCAGCGGGCGTTCGTCTCGCGGCGCTCGTCGGGCGGCAACGGATCGGGCGCCAGCGTGGCGACGATCCCGCTCGGAGAGCCTCCTGTCGGGGCGCTGCAGCTCTACTTCGACGCCGAGCCGGACGAGAACGCGTTCGCGATCCTCGTGCCGTTCTCGGCGCGCGCGGCGCTCGCACTCAGGCGAAGTCGCAGGTTCGGCCTGATCGCGACCGCGCTCAGGCGCTCGCAGACCATCATCGGCGTCGTCAGCCAGGCGATCGCCCAGCTCTCCCTCGCGCACACGCTGGAGACCGCGGTCGAGAGGATCGCCGAGCTGACCGCGAGCGGCCACGTCGCGGTCTACCTACGCGAGGGCCATCGGCTCACCGCTGCAGCCTCCCGCGGGCTCGAAGGCCCGCACACCGATCTCGCCGAGCGGCTGCTCGAGCTCGCCCTGGGTCCGTTCCGCGGCCGCGGCTTCCTCTTCATCGAGGACATGCGCCGCGACTCGCGCCTCAAGGGCCTCGAGGAAGGCTGGGAGGCGAACGGCATCCGCCGCGCGCTCGTCGTCCCGCTCATCGTCCACGACGAGGTCATCGGGGCGCTCGCGGTGTACAAGTCGCGGGCCCGCTCCTACCGCGAGGGCGAGGAGAGCCTGCTGCTCGCGCTCTCCAGCCAGCTCGCGGTCGCGGTCGAGAACGCCCGTCTGCACGAGCGCACCAAGGATCTCGGCGAGGTGCTCGAGGCGACGCTCGACTCCGAGCGTCGCTCGACCCGCCAGCTGCGCGGGCTCTACGAGATCTCGGCCTCCTTCGCCGAGAGCCTCTCCCTCGACGCCACGCTCGCGGCCGTCACCAAGGCGATGGTGCAGCTCTTCGACCTCGACGCGGCCGTGATCCGCATGCCCGGCGCGCGCGGTGAGGTTCTGGAGTCGAAGGCGATCTACGTCGGGGAGCCCGCCCTGCGGGAGACCGCGGAACGCCTGCTCGCGCTGCCGCAGCCGATGGACGCGCCGCTCGCGCGACGGCTGCTCCGGTCGGGCCGCCCCGTGCTTCTGCAGCCGGGCATGGCCGACGGCCGCGACGCGCATCGAACCCTCGAGCCGTTCCTCGCCCAGGGAGGAAGTGCGGCCGTCCTCCCTCTCGCGACTCCGGGTGAGACCCTGGGCACGCTGACGCTCCTCTCCCTCGACCCTGCGCGGCCTCTCGAGCGTGAGACCGTCGACGTGGCGATGACCGTCGCCGGCCAGGCAGCGCTCGCGATCGACAACGCGCGCCTCTACCAACAGCAGAAGGATTTCTCCGAGACCATGCAGCGCTCGCTGCTCCCCAGCGCGCTCCCGGATGTCGGCGGGATCGAGGTCGGGCACGTCTACCAGTCGGCGGCGCAGGTGGACGTGGGCGGAGACGTGTACGACTTCCTCCACCTCGATGACGGGCGGCTCGCCGTGATCCTCGGCGACGTCACGGGCAAGGGCATCCAGGCCGCTGCGGACATGGCCATGGCGAAGTTCAGCTTCCGCGCCCTCGCACGCATGCACCCGGAGCCCGCCGACTTCCTCGCCGCGGCGAACGAGGTCGTCGTCGACGAGATCGAGACCGGGAAGTTCATCACGATGCTCTACGTGCTCCTCGATCCCGAGTCGAGCACCGTCGCGTGCGCGAGCGCCGGCCATCCGGCCGCGCGCGTCGTCACTCCCGACGGCCAGGTCGGGGAGCTGGGGGGCCACGGGCTCGCGCTCGGCATCGACACCGACCAGGAGTACGAGGTCGCGCGGGACGAGCTCCCGCCCGGGACGACCGTCGTCCTCTACACGGACGGGGTCATCGAGGCGCGCCGCGACGGCGAGCTCTACGGCGAGGAGCGGCTCGACGACCTGTTGCGCCGCCGCGCCAAGCTGGGCGCACAGGAGCTCGCCGAGGCGGTGCTCGCCGACTGCAAGAGCTTTGCCGGCGGGGAGCTCTCGGACGACTGCGCCGTGGTGTGTCTCAGGCTGAGTCCCTGACGGCCGCGGCCGTGCCCGTCGCCTCGGTCAGCCGCCGGCGGCTCGGAGTCGTCGTCTTCACCGCGGGCGCGGGAACCCTGGCGACCGAGATCGCCGCCTCGCGGCTCCTCGCGCCCTACTTCGGGAGCTCGACGGTCGTCTGGGCCAACATCATCGGGCTGATCCTCGTTTACCTCTCGGTCGGCTACTGGATCGGAGGCAAGGTGGCCGACCGCCGGCCCGAGCCTCGCCTGCTGGGGTGGATCGTGCTCGTGGCCGCGCTCGTCATCGCGGTGCTCCCGTTCGTAGCGCGGCCGGTCCTCGACTTCACCGTGCAGGGCCTCGACACGATCAGCGTCGGCGCCGTCGTCGGCTCCTTCTTCGCCGCGCTTCTTCTGTTCGCGGTGCCGGTGACGCTCCTGGGCGCCGTCTCGCCGTTCGCCGTCCGCCTCGCCCTCGACGACGTCTCCCAGGCGGGCGCGGTCGCCGGACGCCTCTACGCCCTCTCGACGCTCGGGAGCATCGTCGGCACCTTCGTCTCGGCGCTCGTCGCCATCCCGCTCATCGGAACGCAGCGGACGATGCTCGGCGCCGCGGCCCTGCTCGTCCTCGCGGCCGCGCTCATGCTCGGCAGCCGCTGGCAGATCCTCACCGTCGGGATGGCCGCGCTCCTCTTCGTCCCCGCAGAGACGGTCAAGGCGACGTCGGGCCTCGTCTACGAGACGGAGTCGGCCTACCAGTACATCCAGGTGTTGCAGCGCTCCGACGGCTCGCGTGTCCTCCGTCTCAACGAGGGCATCGTCAATCACTCGGTGTGGAGGCAGGACACCGTGCTCACGGGCGGCGAGTGGGACATGTTCCTCGTCGTCCCGCCCCTCCTCGACCACCCGCCCGAGCGGATGCTCGTGATCGGAAACGCGGGCGGGACGACGGCCCGGGCGTTCGGGGAGCTCTACCCGGATGTGGAGATCGACGGTGTCGAGATCGACCCGAAGGTGACCGAGGTCGGGCGCCGTTACCTCGGGCTCGGCGACAACCCGCGCCTGCACGTCGTCACGGCTGATGGCCGCCCCTATCTAGCCGGGACGGACGAGCGCTACGACATCATCGCCGTCGACGCCTACCACCAGCCCTACATCCCGTTCTATCTCGCCACCGAGGAGTTCTTCCGCCTCGTCCGCGATCACCTGGCGCCCGGCGGAGCCGTCGCGCTGAACGTGGCCGCCGTGCCCAGGGACGAGCGCCTCTCGGACGCGCTCGGCACCACGATGCTGACGCAGTTCCCGTCGGTCTGGCGCTGGCGGGCGCTCGAGTTCAACCAACTCCTCCTCGCCTTTCCCGAGCAGGTCTCGCAGGCCGAGCTCGAGAGTCGCATCGCCGCCATCAGCCCCGCCGCCGAGTCGCTCGTCCCCGAGTTTCGCGCGCGGCTAAGTCCCATGGGCCGCACCGGCGAGCCGCTCACCGACGACCGCGCCCCGGTCGAGTGGCTGACCGACCGGATGATCCTCGGTTACGCGGCCCACGGCGGCGAGCTCGAGCAGGATCTGCTCCCGACCGCGCCCGGTCCGTGAGCCTGCCGAAGCCGGCGGGCGGCTACTTGAAGGTCGCCCATCGCGGCGCCTCCGCGCTCGCGCCCGAGAACTCGCTCGCCGCGCTCGACGCCGCGCTCGCGGCCGAGGTGGACATGGTCGAGCTCGACGTCCTCGCGGTGGACGGAGGGCTCCGCCTCGCTCACTCGGCCGCGCAGGTTCAGCCGGACAGTCCGGTGCTCGAGGAAGCGCTCCGGCGCTTCGCGCGGCAGGCGCCGCCACGGATCTGGCTCGACCTCGACGTGAAGACGCCCGGCCACGAGGAGGGGATCGTGCGGGGCGTCGCCGCGCACGGCCTCCTCGAGCGGACGCTCGTCACGTCCTTCCATCCGCAGGTGCTTCGGGAGGCCAAGCGGCTCGAGCCACGCATCGCCACGGGCCTGGCGTACCCGAACGACCGCCACGGCCTCAGCGAGCGACGCCCGTTCCGCGTCTTCGTCGCGCCGGGGCTTCGCGTGCTCCGCGCGGCGCTTCCTGCCCGCATCGGCGGCATGCTCGCCGGCGCCGGTGCGGATGCCGCCATGCTCCATCACGTGCTTGTGACCCCGAAGGTCGTCGCTCGCTGCCGCGCAGCCGGAGCAGCGGTCCTGGCGTGGACGGTCGAGACCCGGGACGACCTCGAGCGCGTGCTCGCCGCAGGAGCGGACGGCGCGATAGCGAATGACCTCAGCCTGTTCGATGAATAGGATTGGAATCATGATGCGCGGGCTCGCCGCAACCGCTTTCTTCGTCGGTGCTCTGGTCGCCGCGGCGCCGGCGTTCGCCCAGACGCCGCCCGCCACGATCCAACCCGGTGTGACGATTCAGGGAATCGACGTCGGAGGCATGACCGCCGACGAAGCGAAGGCCGCTGTGGTTGCCGAAGTGAAGACCCCGTTCAAGCTCCGCTTCAGGGCGAGGACGCTCGAAGCCACGCCATGGCAGCTCGGTGTCCGCACCCACGTCGCCTTGGCGGTCACGAACGCGCTCGCGGCTGCTCCTCCCGCGGACGTGCCGCTCACCGTCTCCATCGAGTTCGCCCAGCTCCGTCACTACGTGGCGAAGCTGGACAAGCTCCTCTCCCGGGAGCCGCGGGACGCGCGCGTCCGGCTCAGCCATCTGCGGCCGCACTTCACGAAGTCGCGGGAGGGGTTCAACGTCCTTCGTCAGCCGACCCGCACGCTTCTGAAGGTCGCGATCCGCGCGAACTCGCGCGGCCCCGTGGCCGTCCAGTACCGCGTCGTGAAGCCCGACGTGACGCGCTTCAACTTCAAGCCCGTCGTCGTCATCCGACGCGGGTCGCATCGCCTCTACCTCTACAAGGGAGCGCACATGCGCTTCCGCGCGAGCTTCGGCGTCGCAGTCGGGCAGCCGATCTACCCAACGCCGACCGGCAAGTTCACGATTGTGACGATGCAGCGGAACCCGTGGTGGTACCCGCCGGACACCGCCTGGGCAGCAGGCGCGAGCCCGATCCCGCCCGGTCCGGGCAACCCGCTCGGCACTCGCTGGATGGGCCTCTCAGCCTCCGGAGTCGGCATCCACGGGACTCCTGATGCCGCCTCGATCGGGTACTCGGCGTCACACGGCTGCATCCGGATGCGCATCCCGGACGCGGAGTGGCTCTTCGAGCGCGTCGAGGTCGGCTCCACGGTCTTCATCGTGAGGGCGTAAGTACACTCGGAGGCGGCATGCCCGGCCGCCTGAGAATTGCCCTGCAAGCGGCCGCCGTTCTGGTGGTCGCGCTGCTCCTCGCCCTCCTGGGCTGGAAGGTGTTCAATCCCGACGAGGCGCCTGATGCCGGTCGCCCGGCGCCCAACTTCACGCTGCCGCACCTGAACAGCGACGAGCAGGTGAGCCTTGCCTCGTTCCGCGGCAAGGCCGTCGTGCTCAACTTCTGGGCGTCCTGGTGCGGCCCGTGCAAGGACGAGGCGCCGCTCCTCGAGTCGGCGTGGAACCGCTACAAGGATCAGGGCGTGGTCGTCCTCGGCGTGGATGCACAGGACTTCGACGTCGACGCGCAGCGATTCGTCGACCGGGCGGGGATCACGTATCCCGTCGTCCGCGACAAGCACGGCTCGACACTCGGGCACTACGGGGTGACGGGATTCCCGGAGACGTGGTTCATCGACGCACAGGGGAGGATCGTCGGCGAGCACGTCGCCGGGCCGCTCACCGAGGAAGACCTCGAGCGCAACATCAAGATCGCGCTCGGCCGACCGGCATGACGCGGAAGCTCCTCGCCGCGCTCGTCGTCGCGCTCGCCGTGGTCGCGCCGGTGGCGGCGAGCGAGCAGAGCCCGACACTTCCGGAGCTCGAGCGCGAGCTCATCTGCCCGACCTGCCACGAGACGCTCGCCGCGTCGACCTCGCCGATCGCCGAGCGCATGCGCGCCTTCATCCGCGCACGCATCGCGGCCGGGGACACGAAGTCGGAGATTAAGGGCAAGCTCGTCGACCAGTTCGGGGAGAGCGTTCTCGCCGCCCCGCCCAAGAGCGGCTTCAACCTGCTCGCATGGGTGCTTCCGCTCGCCGGGATCGTGCTCGCGGCGGGGGTGGTCGGCTTCCTCGCCTATCGCTGGAGCCGGAGCCGGAAGGCGGAGGAGCCAGGGCCTTCCGCCAACGGTCGCTTCAGCCTGGATCCCGAGCTCGAGCGCCGGGTCGACGAAGAGCTCGCCCGCTACGACGCCTGAGGCTTAGCCCATGGAGGCCAAGATCCCGCTCGCGTTCGTCGCGGGCCTCCTGTCCTTCGTCACTCCCTGCGTGCTCCCGCTCGTGCCCGGCTATCTCTCAGCGGTGTCCGGCGTGCAGATCGGGGTGGGCGGGAGGAAGGTCGTGGCCGCCAGCATTCCCTTCATCGCCGGCTTCACGCTGGTCTTCGTCGCGCTCGGCGCGTTGGCCGGCGCGGCCGGCGGGCTCGTCCACGACCAGCGCCTCCTCTCCATGGTTGCGGGCGTGATCGTCGTTGTCTTCGGCTTCGCCTTCATGGGCCTCTTGCCGTTCCCCTGGCTCGACCGCATGGTCGCGCCGGAGCTCGTGGAGGGAGCCCGCCGCCGCGGCTCGCGCGCCCTTCTCGGTGGCGCCTTCGGAGTCTGTGCCGCCCCGTGCATCGGCCCGGTGCTCGCGACCATCCTTGCGCTCGCGGGGGATGCCTCCACGGCCGCCCAGGGGTCGCTGCTCCTGCTCGTCTACTCCCTCGGCCTCGCCGTGCCGTTCGTCCTCGTGGGAATCGGCTTCGACCGGGCGATGGGCGCCTCGCGCTGGCTCCGCGACCGCTACGACGCGGTCAGGTTCGTAAGCGGAGCGCTCCTCGTCGCACTCGGGCTCCTGCTCTTCTTCGACCGCTTCTGGTGGATCCGCATCGCCTTCAACCGCCTCTTCGAGAAATTCGGCGTGGACGTCTAGTCCAGGCAGTCGCTGAACCAGCCGCGGGCGAGCCGGATCGCCTCGACCCGCGCCTCGGCTCCGCGCACGACCGCGCGCCGCTCAACCTCGTCGAGCCACGCGTTCATCCGGTGTTCTGCGTCGGGCTCGACGACGAATTCGTTCCAGCGCGAGGCGGCGAGGGCGATCGCCATGTTCATCTGCCGCAGCCGAACGGGGTCGGCGACCCGCTCCACCCCTTCGCGCTCGAACCAGAGGGCCACTTTTTTCGCGAAGCAGGCGGTCGTCGCCATGCGGGCCAAGCTAGCAAAGGCCCTGTCTTCCGCCCTCGCGGGATGGTACGCTCCCGCGCGTGGCGACGATCCTGCTGGCGGGGGTCGATCTCTTCTTTCGAGGAAAGCTGGACGCGCTTCTGGGCGGGTCTCACAAGCTGATCACGACCGACAGCGTGGATTCGCCAGACCTCGTGATCTGCGATCTCGCGCGCATCGATCCGTACGAGGTGGCCGACTCCTGGCCCGACATTCCCATCCTCGGGTACACGAATCACACCGACACCGCCGGCCTGCGAGCGGCGCACGAAGCCGGCCTCGACCAGGTGGTGGCGCGCTCTGCACTCGCCGAGCGGGCACCGCAGCTAGTCGAAGAGCTCGTTACATAAACTGGTCGGCGATGACCTACATCATCGCCGAGCCCTGCATCGACATCAAAGATCTGTCCTGCGTGGACGTATGTCCGGTGGACTGCATCCACGTGTTCGACCGCATACTCATCATCGACCCCGAGGAGTGCATCGACTGCGGCGCATGCGAGCCGGAATGCCCGGTCGAAGCGATCTTCCCGGAGGACGCGCTCCCCGAGAAATGGGAGCCGTTCGTGAAGATCAACTACGCCTACGGCGACGGAGCGGACGTGATCAACAAGCTGGTGGACGAATACGCCACCGAGCACAACGTCCAGAACCCTCCGCTCGACCAGCGATAGCGCGGCTCGCGGAGCTCGCGCCGGGGCTCTGGCGCTGGGAAGCGCCGCATCCGGAGTGGGTGCCCGGCGCCTCGGCTGACAGCCCCGCCGACTGGCCCGAGCGCGTCGGGTCGGTCGCGTACGAGGGCGCCGACGCGTTCGTCTTCGTCGACCCGCTCGTCCCGGAGGAGCTCTGGCCCGCCCTCGAGGAACGGGTGCGAGCCCACGGTCGCCCGGTCCGCGTTCTGACGACGATCGGTTTCCATCGCCGCAGCCGGGACGAGGTCGTTCGGCGCTTCGACGCGACGACCTCCCGCGCCAAGCCGTCGCTCCCCGAGGGCGTGGAGACGGTGATCATCCGGCGGGCGGGGGAGACCATGGTCTGG
>Ga0307302_10000773_pt1 | contig 14045 bp, 12 predicted proteins | sample ER_DNA_183_FD_194490 | JGI IMG/M metagenome (GOLD analysis project Ga0307302, IMG submission 194490) | Bulk soil microbial communities from the East River watershed near Crested Butte, Colorado, United States - ER_DNA_183 | ecosystem: Environmental > Terrestrial > Soil > Floodplain | place...
AAGCCATGAGGCGAGTGCCCCGATGGGTTTCGATGGCTGCGATCGCCGTGGTTCTCGCGATCGTGATCAGCCTCGCCGTCGCGGCGGCAAGTTCGATCCGCTAGCTCAGCCCTCCGCGTGGAAGCCGACCGACGCGAGTAAAGCGTGTCGACTCGACGCCACCCTTCCATCCGCGCGCGTAGAGCACCGCCCAGCGTTCGGCGTCTCCACCGATCCAGAACCAACAGGGAGCCGCCGCCGCCGAGGGTGAGCTCCTCGTTCGGCGTCCGCATCTCGGCGTACACGAGGTCTCTGCCATCGTTCGGCCACTGGTGCATCCGTCGCCGTTGACGTCCTGGTAGCACCGGTACGGTCTACATCGGGTGCTCCCAGCCCGGCGAGTTCGTCGGCGTTGGTCTCGAAGCCGACCGTGCCGCCGAGCCAGAGTTCGCTGTAGTCCTCGATCGTGAGGCTCTAGTCCGGGTTCGTCGTCGATCCGCCGCCGCCCTTGCCATTCCCGTTCCCGCCCTTTCCGGTGAGGGGGAAAACGAGCAGGGCGAATATCGCAACGGTGGCAGCTGCGACGAAGAGCTTCCTCATCCCGATCCCTCCCTCTCCAGTCCCGTCGGGCCTCCATCGGGGCATCGGAAGCCCTAACTGAAGGGAATCGGCGTGGGGGTGATTAGGAACTTGGTGTCATGCCTGTTTGGCGGATAGGGGATTCCTTCACTTGTTCGTCTTGCGGCGCAACTGCCCCAGGCACGTGGCGCGCGTCGGGCAGGCGGCGGCCGACGAGGGCGAGGACCAGCGCGAACGTGACCCCGAGCCCGAACGCGCCCGCCAACCCCGCCTCGAGCGAGATGGTGCCGGCGTCGGCGAGAGCGATGCAGACGCCGCCGAGGCCGGCGCCGATCCCGACGCCGAGGTAGTCCATCAGGATCGTCGAGGAGAGCTCGGCGGCCTCGCGGCCCTCGGTCGCCACCCTCATGACCGAGAGCGGGATCGTCGGGAACACGATCCCCATGCCCACGCTCCCGATCGCCCACCCCACGTACGGGACGACGAGCGGGACGTCGAGGAGGCCGACCGCGACGATGGCTCCGCCGACCGCGATCAGCAGCGCGCCGAACGTCGTCAGCCACCTCGTGCCGAGACGTTCCGCGACCCGGGACTGCCACCACGAACCGAGCGCCCACGCGAGCGCCGAGCACGTCAGCACGATCCCCGCTACCCCGACCGACAGCCCGCGGGTCTGCGTGAGCATCAGCGTGACGAACCCGTCGATGCCGAAGAACGCCGCCGACGCGAGGAACGCCCCCGCGGACGCCGCCGGCAGCCCTCGCCGGGCGAGGAGGGTTCCCGGCGGCGTGATCCTTCGGAGCGCGGGGATCGAGACCGCGAGGCCGAGCACCACGAGCGGGCCGCTCCACACGGACAGGTCCGTCAGGCCGGCGAGCAGCGCCCCGGCGCCGAGCATCAGCACGAGCGAGGCCGCGATCGGGAGGCTCGAGCGCTCGCCGCTCGTCTGCACGTTCCGAAGCGCCGGCATCACGAGCGCCGCCGCGAGCACGATCACCGGCAGGGGAGCCACGAACACCCAGCGCCACCCCACGGTGGCGTTGATGAGCGCGCCGATCGGGGGTCCGACCAGCCCCGGCAGGATCCACATCGAGGCGAGCAGGGCCATCACGCGCGGCCGTATGTCCGGCGGGTAGGTCTTCGCGACGGTGCCGAGCGAGACGGTGTACAGGCCGCCGCCGCCGATGCCCTGCACGAACCGGGCGACGACCAGGATGAACATCGTGGGCGCCGTGGCGGCCAGGACGAGCCCGGCGACGTAGAAGACGATCGAGATCGCCAGGATGGGGCGAGGCCCCAGCCGATCGGTCATCCGGCCGGCGATCGGCACGCTGCCGATCGAGGCCAGGGTGAGCGCCGCGTAGATCCACCCGTAGAGCTTGAGCCCGTGCAGGTCGGCCTCGACCGCGGGCAAGATCGTCGCCACGACCATGATCTCGACCGCGACGAGCGCCTCGAGCAGCAGCAGGCCGATCGTCAGCCGGCCGCGGGCGCCCGCGAAGACCGCTCGCCAGGGAGGTGCCTGGGTGCTCACGCCGTTAGAGGTACCAGAGTGGCCGCGGACACGGTCCCACGGGGTGATGGCCTAGGGGAGGCGTCTCTGCCTCATGGAGGTACCGGAAGATACGCCGCCTGAAGGTTGTGTTCGTGATCCGACAGGTGTACCACGGAGGACCCTGCGGGGGTTGACGAGGCGAGGAGGACTCCGTGGCGACACGTCACCGGTACGCATGGATCGTCCCGATGCTTCTGGTGGCGGGGTTGCTCGTGCTGCCCGCCGCGCCGGCGTTGGCTGCGCCGGCCGACCTGTCCGTCACGAAGGTGGACTCGCCCGATCCCGTGGTCGCGGGCTCGAACCTCACCTACACGATCGGCGTGACGAACCTGACCGCGGCCGGGGCGACCACGGTGGCGCTTTCGGACACCCTGCCGGCAAACACCACGTTCGTCTCTCTCGCGTCGCCCGCAGGGTGGAGCTGCACGACGCCTGCGGTAGGTGGGACCGGAACGTTGAACTGCACCATCGCGACGTTCCCGGCGAACGGGAGCGGGTCCTTCACGCTCGTCGTGAACGTGAACGCGGCGACGCCAAACGGCACGATCGTCAGCAACACGGCGAGCGTCACGTCCGCCGACGATCCGGTCGCGGGGAACAACTCGGCCACGGCCACGACGACGGTGAGCTCGGGAGCCAACCTGCTGGTCCTGAAGTCCGATTCGCCCGACCCGGCGGTGGCCAACGGGAACATCACCTACTCCATCACCGTGCGGAACGACGGACCGCTGGCCGCGACGTCCGCGACGCTCACCGACGTCATCCCCGCCAACACGACGTTCGTCTCGCTGGCCGCCGCCGCGGGATGGACCTGCACCACACCGGTGGTGGGTGGCACCGGAACGGTCAGCTGCACCACCCCGAGCGTGGCCGCGTCGGCGGTCGCCACGTTCACGCTGGTGGTGAAGGTGAACGCCGGCGTCGTGAGCGGGACTGTCATCACGAACACGGCGACCGTGGCGTCGGCGACGACCGATCCCGTCACCACGAACAACGCCGCCACGACCACCACCACCATCGGGGTCGCGGCGGCCGTCTGCACGATCACGGGCACCAACAAGTCGGAGACGATCAACGGCACGGCCGGCGACGACGTGATCTGCGGCGGCAACGGCAAAGACACGATCAACGGCCTGGGCGGGAACGACATCATCCTGGGCCAGAACGGGAAGGACACCCTGAACGGCGGCGACGGCAACGACACCGTGATGGGGGGCAACGGCAAGGACCAGGTCGTGGGCGGGCCCGGAATCGACGCCCTGCGCGGCGGGAACGGCAAGGACGCGCTGAACGCCCAGGATGGGGCGCCGGGCGACTCGATCGACGGCGGCAACGGTCCGGACACCTGCCTGATCGACGTGGGCGACGTCAAGGTCAACTGTCCGTAGGTCCTCGCGAGCGGGGTTCGGGCGAGGCCTTGTCTACCAGTCGGTAGATAGGGCATAATCTGCCATGTGGTAGAGGAACCCGCGGCCCCGCGGAGGCGCCCGAACTCGGGCACGCGTCCGACCTCGATCGTGCGCAGGCTCGCCGGCAAGAACGTGTTCGTCACGGGGGTGACCGGCTTCCTCGGGCAGGCGGTGTTCGAACGACTCCTGCTGGACTTCCCGGAGACGCGGATCACGCTGCTCGTGCGGCCGCAGCTCGGCTCGAGCGGGCGTCAGCGCGTCGAGTCGCTGATGGGCCGTCCCACCTTCAACGCCCTGCGCGACAAGGTCGGCACCGAGGGGATCTCGGCCGCGCTCGAGGAGCGCGTGGACGTGGTGGACGGCGACTTCTCGTCCCCCGAGCTCCAGATCCCCGGCGGCCTCGACGTCGTGATCCACTGCGCCGCGGCCGTGGCGTTCGACCCGCCGATCGACGAGGGGTTCCTGACCAACCTGGTCGGCGCCGTCCGTCTGTACGAGGCAGCGCTCGCGAACAACCCGGCGGCGCACCTGCTCCACGTCTCGACCGCCTACGTGGCGGGGGTCCGCAAGGGCGTGATCCCCGAGACCACGCTCGACCACCGGGTCGACTGGCAGGCCGAGTCCGACCTCGCGATCCGGGCGCGGGCCGACGTCGAGGCGGCGAGCCGCAAGCCCGAGATCCTCGACTCCTTCCTGCGCAAGGCACGCTCCGAGCACGGACGCGCCGGCCCGCAATCGGTGGCCGACAACGCCGAGGAGCGCCGCAAGACGTGGGTGACCAAACGCCTGGTGCAGTACGGGCGCGCTCGAGCGCAGACGCTCGGCTGGCCCGACAACTACACGTTCACCAAGGCGATGGGCGAGCGCGCGGTGGAAGGGCTCGCGGCGTCCCACGGCGTGCCGCTGTCGATCGTGCGTCCCTCGATCATCGAGTCTTCGTATGTCCACCCGTTCCCCGGGTGGATCGAGGGCTTCAAGATGGCCGAGCCGATCATCCTCGCGTACGGCCGCGGCACGATCCCGGACTTCCCCGGCATCCCCGAGGGCATCATCGACATCATCCCCGCCGACTTCGTCGTGAACGCGATGCTCGCCGCCGCCGCGAACCCACCGGAGCCGGAGACGCCCGCCTACTACCACGTGTCGTCTGGGTCTCGGAACCCGTTGCAGTACAAGGGTCTGTACGAGAACGTGAAGGAGTATTTCGAGCGCGATCCGCTCCCGGAGCAGGGCCGCGGCACCATCAAGGTGCCCGAGTGGACGTTCCCCGGCAACCTCCGCGTCGAACGCCTGCTGCGGACCGCCGAACGCGCCGTCGACGTCGCTGACCGCGTCGTCACCCACCTGCCCAAGTCCAAACGCATGCGCGACCTGGTCGCCCGCGTGGACCGCGACCGGGGTCGCGTGGACTTCGTGCGCCGGTACTCCGACCTGTACGGCGCGTACACCGAGGCCGAGGTGATCTACACGGACGACCGGACGGTCGAGCTGTGGGGCTCGCTGACGCCGGCGGATCGCAAGCGGTTCCCGTTCGACTCCGCGGTGATCGACTGGACGTACTACCTCCAGGACGTCCATTGCCCCGCGGTGACGGCGGGTCTGCGCGCGCTCTCTGGCAAGCGTGTGAAGCCCCAGGTCCGGATCCGCGAGCGCGAGCAACTGGTGCTCGCGCTGTTCGACATGGAGGGGACGATCCTGCCGTCGAACGTCGTCGAGTCCTACGTCTGGTCGCGGATGGCCGACCTGCCGTGGGACCAGTGGCCCGACGAGCTCGTGAGCGTGTTCTCGCGGATCCCCTCGTACCTGATGGCCGACCGGCGCGACCGCGGCGAGTTCCTGCGGACGTTCTTCCGGCGCTACGAGGGCGCGACGGTCGAGGGCATCGAGCGGCTCGTCGAGGAGATCGTGTCCGAGTTCATGCTGCAGAAGGTCTCGGCGGCCGCGATCCGGCGGATCCGGGACCACCGCGCCGCCGGGCACCGCACGATGATGATCACGGCGGCGGCCGAGCCGTTCGTGCAGCCGCTCGCGCCGCTGTTCGACGAGGTGATCGCGGCGCGGCTCGAGGTCCGCGATGGCGTGTACACGGGCTACCTGGCCGAACCGCCCCTGGTGGGCGAGGCCCGCGGCGCCTGGCTGCGCCGGTACGCCGAGCTCGAGGGCGCCGACCTGAAGTCGTCGTACGCGTACGCCGACTCGCACTCGGACCTCGCGCTGCTCCGGGCGGTCGGCAACCCGGTGGCGGTGTCGCCGGACGCGGCGCTGCTGCGGGTGGCCAAGCGCCGGCGCTGGCCGATTGAGGAGTGGGAGATGGCCGGCGGGATGCCCCGCGTGCGGTTCCCGAAGCCGGCGGTGCGCTGATGGGCAGGCGTTCCCTCGGCGGCCCCCGATATCGAAATCGGTATCTGGCCGTCGGGCGAAGGGGGAACCGATGACCACCCAGGCCATCGAGCTCTACCGCTCGGTCCCCCGGTATCTGACCGCCCGCGCCGTCGGCGACCGCCTCCCGGGTCTCCTGAGCGGGCCGCTCGCGCCGATGCGGTTCGTCAACCGAAAGGACGTCGTGCCGCTCGGGCCCGGCTGGGGTCGCGTTCGGCCGCTGCTCTCCGGCATCTGCGGCTCGGACCTCGCGACGATCGGCGGGAAATCGAGCTTCTACTTCTCGCCGCTCGTGTCGCTCCCGTTCGTCCCCGGTCACGAGGTGGTCGGCCAGCTCCTGGACGACGTCGACGACCTCCCGCAGGGCACCCGGATCGCGCTCGAACCCGTCCTGAGCTGCCTCGCGCGCGGCCTCGACCCCTGCGACAACTGCAAGACGGGCCTCACCGGCCGCTGCGACCGCGTTACCACCGGCCACGTGAGCGCCGGCCTGCAGACGGGCTACTGCGCCGACACGGGCGGCGGCTGGAGCAAGATGTTCGTCGCGCACCGCTCGCAGCTCCACCCGGTGCCCGACGGGCTCTCCGATCGCAGGGCGGTCCTGCTCGAACCCCTGAGCTGCGCCGTCCACACCGCCCTGCGCGCGAAACTCGAGCCGAACGCGAACGTCGTGGTGATCGGCGCTGGCACGGTCGGCATCCTCACCCTCCTCGCGATCAAGGAGCTCACGAAGGCCGGCCACGTCGCCGTGGTCGCCAAGCACGCCCGGCAGCGGGAGTGGGCGGGCGCGTTCGGCGCGAGCGAGATCGTCGGTCCGAAGGAGGCGACCAACGCCGTCCGACGGGCGACGGGCGCGATGAAGCTCAAGCCCGAGCGCGGCGCCTCGTTCCTGCTCGGCGGCGCCGACGTCGCGATCGACTGCGTCGGCTCGCGCTCGAGCCTGAACCTCGCGCTCCGGATCACGCGCGCGGGCGGCCGCGTCGTCGTGAGCGGCATCCCGACCGAGGGCGCCGACCTCACCCCGCTCTGGTTCCGCGAGCTCGAGCTCGTCGGCGCCTACACCGGTGGGTACGAGACCGTCGGCCGGGGCAAGACCGAGATCAAGACCCACAGCTTCGACCTCGCGACCACGATCGCGACCGAGAACCCGATCGACGGGATCGTGGGCGCGACCTACCCGCTCAGCCGCTGGCGAGAGGCGATCGACCACGCGCTCGGCGCCGGCAAGCTCGGGACGCTCAAGGTGGCGTTCGATCCACGGCTCGACTGACACCGACCAGGACCGAAGGAGACACGACGTCATGGCACGACCGGGTTTCGTCCTCGAGGTCGACGAACGCACGCCGCCGCTCCTGGTCCACCAGGGCGAGGGGTTCCGGCTCCAGAAGTTCCCGCTCGGCTCGCGGGTGATCTACCCGCCGGACTCGCTCCCCAGGCTCCGCGGGCTGCGCAACCACATCCGGCACGCGCTCGAGCACCCTCACGGCTCCGAGCCACTGAGGGAGCTCCTGAAGCCCGGCATGAGGCTCACGATCGCGATCGACGACATCTCGATCCCGCTGCCACCGATGCAGAGCCCCGACATCCGCCAGCTCGTGCTCGAGGAGGTGATCGTGCTGGCGGCCCGCCGGGGCGTCGAGGACATCAAGCTCACCATGGCGAACTCGTTGCACCGAAGGATGACCGCGGACGAGATCAAGCACGCGGTCGGCGAGCGCGTCTTCCGCTCGTTCTACCCCAAGGACCTGAGGAACCACGACGCCGAGGACCCGGAGAACCTCGCCTACGTCGGTACGACCGATAAGGGCGAGGAGGTCGAGATCAACAAGCGGGCCATGGAGTCCGACCTGCTCGTCTACGTGAACATCAACCTGGTCGCGATGGACGGCGGACACAAGTCGGTCCCGGTCGGCCTGGCGAGCTACCGCAGCGTGAAGCACCACCACAACGTCGAGACGATGCTGCACTCGAAGTCGTACATGGACCCGCGCCCGGGTCGGAGCGCGATCCACGACTCGTGCAAGCGGATGGGCGACCTGCTCACGGCCAACGGCCTGAAGGTCTTCACGATCGAGACCACGGTGAACAACAACACGTTCCCCGACCCGTTCGGCTTCATGAACAAGCGGGAGTGGGAGTGGTCGCTGCTCGAGCAGGGGACCTACCTGGCCGCGAAGAAGGCGAACGACCTCGGGCCATCGGCCGCCAGGCACCAGATCTGGACGCGCATCAAGTCGCCATACGGCGTGACCGGCGTCAACGCCGGCGAGACCGAGGCGGTGCACGAGCAGACGCTCGAGACGCTCCACAAGCAGCAGCTGGTCGAGGTCAACGGGCAGTCGGACGTGATGGTCGTGGGGATCCCGTACCTGACCCCGTACAACGTGAACTCGATCTTGAACCCGATCCTCGTGCACTGCATGGGGCTCGGGTACCTGTTCAACATGTATCGCAACAAGCCGGTCGTGCGCCCCGGCGGCGCGATGATCATGTTCCATCCGGTGCCGAACGAGTTCCACCAGGTGCATCACCCCTCCTACGTCGACTTCTTCGAGGAGGTCCTGTCCGAGACCACGGACCCCTCCACGATCGAGTCGAAGTACGAGGAGCGCTACGCGACCGACCCCTGGTACATCCACCTGTATCGCAAGAGCTACGCGTACCACGGCGTCCACCCGTTCTACATGTGGTACTGGGGCGCCCACGCGCTCGACTACCTGGGCGACGTGATCATCGTCGGCGGCGATCCCAAGACCTGCGAGCGACTCGGCTACCGCCCGGCGTCGAGCTTCCGGGATGCCCTCGAGATGGCCGGGGAGACCGTCGGGCGCTCGCCCTCGATCACGTACCTCCACGTGCCGCCGCTCGCGATCGCGGACGTGCGCTGATGAGCTGGACGCGCGACATCCGCGAAGTCGCCAGGGGCTGGCGCTGGGGCCGCCGAACGATGACACCCCGCTCGGCGCTGGATTCGACGCCGCCGCCGAAGATCTGGAGCTACCCGACCGACTGGGCCCGGACGGCGGCCGGCCGCGTCGCCCGCGACGTGATCCTGGACGCGGCGCTCAAGCCGATCATCTGGAACGAGACCACGCCCGAGGTGTTCGGCCTGGACAACCTCGAGGGCGTCAGGGGCCCGGTGATGTTCATCTCGAACCACTCGAGCCACCTGGACGCCTCGATCATCCTGACCACGCTCCCGCACTCGTGGCGCGAGAAGACCGCGACGGCCGCCGCGAAGGACTACTTCTTCGACGTGTGGTGGCGCTCGGCGTTCACCGCGCTCGTCTACGCGGGGTTCCCGGTCGAGCGCGGTGCGGGGGAGAAGGCGACGCACAAGGCCAAGGAGCTGATCCGTGACGGGTGGAACATCATCGTGTTCCCCGAGGGGACGCGTTCGACCGACGGGTGGCTCCAGCGGTTCCGCCACGGGACGTCGCGGCTCGCGCTCGACATGAAGATGCCGGTCGTGCCGATCGCGATCGTGGGCGCGTACGCCGCGATGCCCAAGGGGCGATCGTGGCCGCGCAGGGGGCGGCCGCCGATCCGCGTTCGGTACGGGAGGCCGATCTACCCGCGCGACGGCGAGACCCATCAGCAGCTCTCGCTGCGGATGCAGCAGGGCGTGGCCGAACTGTTCGACGAGGACCGCACCTCGTGGTGGGAGGCGGCGCGCCGGGCGGCGAAGGACGAGACGCCGAGTCTCGCCGGTCCCGTCGGGCCGGGGTGGCTCCGGACGTGGGAAGGTTCGCGCCCGATCCGGCGAAGCGGCAAGCCCCCGACGTGGCGGTGACGGCGTGACGCGGCAGGGCGGCGAGGTCCGCCGGCACGCGCTGATCGAGGAGGCGATCCGGGCGTTCGGCCGCGAGGGCTACTCGGGCGCGAGCCTGGACCAGATCGCGACCGCCGTGGGGATCCGCAAGCAGACGCTCCTGTACTACTTCCCTACCAAGGACGCCCTGCTGGAGGCGTGCCTGCAGGCCGCCGGCCAGCGGGTCGCCGAGGAGATCGCGCAGGCGCTCGAGGGCAAGGAAACCTACTGGGACCGAGCCGAGGCCGTGATCCACGCGGTCTTCGGCCTCGCGGAGGAGTGGCCCGAGTTCCCGATGTTCGTCCGCGAGGCCGGGAGGCTCGGCGCCGAGGGCTTCGAGCGCTTCGCGAGCGTGATCGACCCGCTCCGCAAGCGCGCGGTCGACTTCCTGCAGTCGGGGATGGACGCCGGCGAGATCCGCGAGCAGGACCCGGCGCTGCTCCTGTTCATGCTGTACACGGCGGTGGTGGGTTCGCTCACCGAGGCGAGCGTGTTGAACGCGGTGGTCGGGAAGGACAAGAGCCGAGCGTCGCTCCACCGCCGGGAGCGCGAGGTCCAGGCGTTCGTCCGGAGCGCGCTCCAGCCCGCTTGAATACTGCGCTCAAGCGTCTATGTGTCGCGTGGCAGCCGGTCAAACACACGGGGGGATACAGGGGTGGGGCGAAACCGTAACGCGCGACAGGGGTGGAGCGAGCGGGCCAGCGGAGTGGACCCTTGGACTCCTCCGAGGGTGATCGTGGAGGCTTCGATACGTGCTGTCGGCCAGACGGCGGGTTGTGATTTCGGAAAAGGGGCATATGGTTGACTCTCCGTCGGCCTCAGCCCCACGGCCGGCCCAGACCAGGCTCTCAGCCCCCGAGCCAACGCACAGATCGCCTGCTGCACGATGCCGCTGCTCAGGGTGAGGCGGGGAAGCTCCCAGGCACAGCCGGACACAACCGAACTCGAGCCGAGGGCGTGCCCATTTGAGCGAGACGAAGCCTGCCGGCAAAGCGTGATCGGTTCGGAAGAAAGGGACCGCTCATGGAAGACGTCCAGGCCGGAACCGACGAGATCACGCGGCTGCACGACGTACGCGAGCGTCGCTCGCTGAGCGGGAGGGAGCTTCTGCTGTGGGCCGCGACCCTCCTCGCCTTCCCGCTGGCCGGACTCGCAGGGCGAGCGATCGCCGGACCCGTCGACGCGACGTGGACAGCTATCCTTGCTGGCGCGGTCGCCGGTCTGGTGCTCGGAGTTGCGCAGTGGCTGGCACTTCGTCGGATCGGCATCGACGCTCGATGGATCCTGGCGACCGGAGGAGGCCTCGCAGTCGGCCTCGGCCTCGCCTTCGCGCTCTTCGGCTACGGCCACACGGTCAGTGACATGTGGATCGTCGGCGCCGTGAGCGGTCTGGGGATCGGGATCGCGCAGTGGCCATTGCTCCACGGTCTCTTCAACGGCAGTATCGCGTGGATCCCGGCGACCGCTGCCGCATGGGCGCTCGGGTGGACCGTGACGACCGCGATCGGTGTGGACCCAGATGACCGTTGGGCTGTCTTCGGTCTCTCCGGCTCCGCTACGTGCACTCTGTTCTTGGGAGCGGTCCTGTGGCTCCTCGCCCGATCGAGTCGGCGCGACCGCGTGACCGCGTGAGCGTCAAGATCGCCGCCGGAGCGGCGCTCGTAGTCGCGCCGCTCAAGTTCATGGCGAACATCGTCGGCCACAGGGAGGACCGATGATTGAGAAGCACGTCGTGTTCGGGACCGGCCAGGTTGGGCACGCTCTGATCGCGCAGCTGGCGAGATCGGGGAAGGACGTTCGGGCCGTGTCGCTGCACCACCCGAAGGCGCTACCTGAAGGGGTGGACTGGCGGGCTGCCGACGCCACCGATCCTGAGGCCGCCGCCGACGCATCGAAAGGCGCATCTGTCGTCTACCAATGTCTCAACGCCCCCTACACGAAGTGGCCTGAGCTGTTCCCCCCGTTGCAAAGGGGGGTGTTGGCCGCCGCAGAGCGCACCGATGCGCTGCTTGTGACCCTCGAGAACGTCTACAGCTACGGTTCGAGCGGGGGCAAGCCGATGACGGAGGACCATCCGCTCGCCGCCACGAGCGTCAAGGGGCGGACACGGGCTGCGATGACTCGGGAGCTGCTGGCCGCCGCGGAGGCCGGCAGGGTTCGCATCGCCATCGGCCGCGCGTCGGACCTCTTCGGGGCTGGTGCCACCGAGACCGCGCTTGGTAGTCGGGTGTTCGCCAACGCGCTCGCCGGGAAGCGAGCTGACTTCATCGGCAAACTCGATCTCCCGCATACCTACAGCTACGTTCCCGACGTTGCGAACGGCCTCGCCACACTGGGTAGCGATGAGCGAGCCATCGGCGGTACGTGGCACCTACCCGGTCCGGAAACCGTCACGACGCGAGCGATCATCGAGCTCGTAGCCGGCGAGATCGGACGAACCGTTGGCGTGCGGGTCATGCCTACGCTGGCCGTGCGCGCCCTTGGGCTGTTCAGTCCTATGATGCGAGGCCTGGCAGAGATGGCCTACGAGTTCGAAGAGCCTTTCGTTCTGGATACGACGAAGTACCGGTCTACGTTCGGAACCGCTACCACACCACTGAGCACCGCGATCACGGAGACGGTCGGCTGGTACCGAAGTGGTGTGGGTGCATGACGATCGTATCGAAGGCAACGACCACCGAGGACTGCTGCCGGGCTCTACCCGCACGGATGGAGGAAGGCTTCCATGAACGAAGGTGAGAACACCTTCCCGATGGACTTCTATGTCCAAGACTCCTCGCCCCGTCCGTGGAAGTTCAAACCCGAGGGCTACCTCGTTGTGATCCTTTCCGACGATGACGAGGCGCAACGGGCACAGGCGGATCTCGTCACCCACGGGTTCGCTCCTCGAGACGTCAAGCTCTACACGGGCAAGCAGATCTTGGAGAACTATGAGGTGTACACGGGTCGGCGAACGACCACGGACAAGGTGGTCGGCTCGGTCGTTGACGACTCCGAGGGCCGGGAGCTCTATCTGGGCTATGCCCGAGAAGATCGCTGTGCGATGTGGGTGCGCATCCCGGACGAAGAGGACGTCCCGAAAGCTCTACGGGTCCTCGCCGACCACGACTACGTTCACGCGCGCTACTACGGCTCCCGGCAACAGAGCGACTTCAAAGTCTGAGTGCATGGCGGTCTCAGGCCGTGCCTTCACGTAGCCGACGTTCCGGAGGACTGCGCCGCGCCCAACGGCGATGCCGCCTACCTTGCCGGCGATCGTTTCGACCTCCCCAGTGTGGACGCCGGCCCTGATCTCGATCCCGAGGTCCCTCACGGCCTCGGTGAGCGAGACGGCGCAGCGCACACCCCGGGCTGGGCCGTCGAACGTAGCGAAGAAGCCGTCGCCCGCCGTGTCCACCTCCGTGCCGCGGAAGCGGCCGAGCATCGCGCGGACGACGCCGTGGTGGCGCTCGACGAGGTCGCGCCATCCCTTGTCGCCGAGCTCGGCCGCGCGGCATGTCCTGTCTGCTCGTTCGCCTCGAGCCAGCCGTGGACGCGCGCTCGTTGGTATCGACTGATCCGCGAGCTGTGTGGCGACGACGCCGGTCTTCCCGAACAGCCGGCCATATGATGCCGCACGTGGCCGAGGTGACCCCGAGCTCGATCCTGATGCCGGACCGCCCACTGAGCTCGGTGAACGAGTACCTGGACCGTGGCGGCGGGCGCGCCCTCCCCCTCGCGCGCGAGCGCGGTCCGGACTGGGTCGCCGAGGAGGTCCGGGCGTCGGGGCTTCGGGGCCGGGGCGGGGCCGGATTCCCGACCGGGCTCAAGTGGCGCACCGTCCGCGAGGATCCTTGCCCCACGAAGTACGTGGCCTGCAACGCGGCCGAGGGCGAGCCGGGCGCGTTCAAGGACCGGTGGCTCCTGAGGCACGACCCCTACACCGTTCTCGAGGGGCTCGCCATCGCGGCCCTCGCCGTGGGGGCGGAGGGCGCCTGGATCTGCATCAAGGCCGGGGCTGCCCGGGAGGTCGAGCGCGTTCGGCAGGCGATGGAGGAGATGGCCGCCGCCGACCTGATCGGTGACGTCCCCATCGAGCTCGTGACCGGCCCCGACGAGTATCTCTTCGGGGAGGAGAAGGCGCTCCTCGAGGTGATCGAGGGCAACCCGCCGCTGCCCCGGACCGTCCCACCGTGGATGGAGGGGCTCTTCCGTCGTCCGGACAGCCCCAACCCGACCGTCGTGAACAACGCAGAGACGCTCGCGAACGTCCCGTACATCCTGCGGGAAGGCGCGGAGTGGTTCCGATCGATCGGAACGGAGGACTCGCCAGGCACGATGTTGCTCACGCTCT
>Ga0307302_10000774_pt1 | contig 14037 bp, 10 predicted proteins | sample ER_DNA_183_FD_194490 | JGI IMG/M metagenome (GOLD analysis project Ga0307302, IMG submission 194490) | Bulk soil microbial communities from the East River watershed near Crested Butte, Colorado, United States - ER_DNA_183 | ecosystem: Environmental > Terrestrial > Soil > Floodplain | place...
CTGGAGCGCCGTCAGGCCCGCTACGGGCTCGTGACGCTCTGCATCGGCGGCGGGATGGGCATCGCCGCGGTATTCGAGCGGGTGGGATAGGCTCGCCGCAATGGATCATCGGTCTGGCTAGACTTCGAGCCGCTGGCGTCTCCGCTTTGTCGCCCGGGGATGGATTTCGCGGCCTGTGGACAGGTGGTCACATGAGCTTGTCGAGGGTGATGGGCAGGTCGCGGATCGCTTACCGGTGGCGTGGAAGACCGCGTTGGCGACGGCCGCGGCGGCGCCGGTCGTGCCGACCTCGCCCAGGCCGACCAGCCCCAGTGGCATCGTCTTGTCCGGCTCGTCGAGCCACGGGACATCGATCGGCGGGATGTCGGCCTGGACGGGCACGTAGTAGGAGTCAAGACCCGCGCTCATCGTGCGCCCGTTGCGGGGGTCGATAAGAGTCTGTTCGGACAGGGCCATGCCGATGCCCATCACGATGCCGCCGCGCAACTGGCTCGCGGCAGTCTTGGGGTTGACGACCTTGCCGACGTCGAACACGTCGAGCCATCGCGTGATCCGCACTTCGCCGGTGTCGGCGTCCACCCGAACCTCGCAGAACTGTGCTCCGCGTGCGGCTTTCGACCAGCGCCGTAGGGTGCAGAAACTCGTTCATGCAGCTTGTCGGTGGTACTCGTGGAGCAGACCGCCGAGCCGATCCCGCCGGTGCACACGGTGCCGATCCCCGCTGATGACGGTCGGATTGGCCGATGGATCGGGCGGCTCCAGACCAAGCGCTCGGTGGGGGCGGTGGGCGTTGTCGTGCGCAACGTAGACCCGCAGGACCTGCGCCAAATGACGGCGACTAACGATCAGCAGCCAGTCCAGGCATTCGGCGCGCACCGTCCGAATCCAGCGCTCCGCGAAGGCGTTCGCGTTGGGTGCCTGCACCGGCGTCAACAGCACCTCGGCGCCCACCGAACAGAACACGTCGTCGAACCCGCGGCAGAACTTCGCGTCACGATCGCGGATGAGGAAACGCATCCGGCGTCCTCGTTCCCCGAGCCCCAGTAGCAGGTTGCGGGCTTGTTGGGTGACCGAGGCGGCGTTGGGGTTCGGGATCACCCCGCGTAGGGTGCAGAAACACGAATCTGGGTGGTTATCTGCGGGTTCAGTCGACGCGTGGGGTCAGACTGTGACGGGTCCTTGACCGATCGCGGAGATCGCTCCTGGTGCTGCCAGGACTCGCCTACTTGATACGGTGCCGCTCCGTCCAGTCACTCGCCCTGCTCGCCTGCCGAGTAGGCGTCCCAGGTAGTGGTGGAGTTTGAGGGCAGGCCCTTGCCCTGTTGAGTAGCAGGCGAGGGGCCATCGCGTGAAGCTCAGTGTGATCCGACCAAGGTTCACACCAAGGAGTTCGCCACGATGGCCCGCAACAGACCCCTATCGGAGCTGGTTGCCCGCCAGGCCTACGAGGCCCTGGTCGCGGCCGGCCAACGGTGACCGGCGTCCGGCTGGCCGAGGCCGCCGGGGTCAGCGCCAGCTACGGCCGCGCCCTGCTGGCGGAGTTCCAAGCCGATCCCACCCTGGTCGCCGCCCACGCCAACGGCTAGCCCACAGCCAGCCCACCCGGATGGGGGGCATGAGCGTGCGGTTCTACCTCCCCGAGCGCAACGGCGCCGACCTCGAGGCGTGCCGGAGTCGGTCCGGGCCGAGATGACCTTCCAGCTGGCCAGCGAGATCGACCAGGTCCTGGCGCATGCCCTGGCCGCTTGACGCATCCGAGGGCGGGGGCGATCCTCGCCTTTGGGGCGACCCTCGCCTTCGTTGGGAGCGGGAGCGGGCATGGCACCGGGAGTGCGCATCGCCCGGCCGGGGCCGAACCAGGAGTTCCCGGTCGATGCCGACGTCGCGGTGGAGGGCACGGCCACCGGCACCGGCGGGGCTGAGCCACACCCGATCGACCAGGTGACGGTCCGGCTCGACGGCCAGGCGCCGGTGGAGGCGGCCCTCGACCCCATCCCCCACTCCTCGCCGCCCGCGACCGGCTTTGGCGCCACCGTCCGGCTGGCCGCCGCCGGCCAGCACCAGATCACGGCGACCGCGACCGACGACCTCGGCCACTCGGCCACCGACGCTGTGACCGTCACCACCGCCGGCGACCCCCGCTGCCGCTCCGGGGTGGCGTGGACCAACTACCCCCAGACCCAGTCCCTGGTCCCCCACGCCACGTGCGCCCCGGTGTCGCTGGCGGGGCTGGTGGCGGTGGTCCGCGAGGCCGAGGCGGCGGGACGGCACGTGCACGCCACCGGCAGCAGCTGGTCGTTCTCCGACTGCGCGGTCACCGGCGACTACCTGATCGATACCAGACAGCTCGCCCGGCCGCTCCAGACGGTCCAGCGGACCCTCAAGCCCGGCCGGCGGCGGTCCCTCTTCCACGTGGAAGCGGGCGTGACCATCCGCAGTCTCTACAACGACCTCGACCGGCTGGGCCTGGCCCTGGAGACGATGGGCGGGGCCAGCGGGCAGACCCTGGCCGGGGCCATCTCCACCGGCACCCACGGAGGCGACAAGTTCCTGCCGCCTTTGGCCGACAGCGTCCTCGCCCTGCATCTGGTCGGCCCCGGCGGCGCCCAGTACTGGGTGGAGCCCTCGGACGGGATCACCGACCCCACCCTGCTCAGGATGGAGGTGGCTCCCGAGGTCGCGGCCGAGCACGTCATCTACGACGACGCCACCTTCAACGCCTGCCTGGTCTCGCTCGGCTGCCTGGGCGTCGTCTACGCCGTGGTCCTGGGCGTGCGCGATGCCTACGACCTGGTCGAGACGACCACCACCACGACCTGGCAGGCGTTCAAGGAGGACCCCCGCGTCTACCTGGACGACCGGGAGAACCGGTTCCTCCAGGTGATCGTGAGCCCCTATCCCGACGCCGCCGGCGACAACCTGTGCCTGGTCACGACGAGGTCCGAGGCCCCCGCCACCGGCCCGGTCACCCGTCCCCGGGGCGACGTCAGGGCGGCCGTGGAGCGCATGGTCGGGGACATCGACCTCCAGGACAAGCTGTTCCTGGACCATCATGGGGTGTTCGACGATACCGGGCTGACCCAGGAGCAGTTCTTCGCCCAGATCATCCAGGGGATCCTGACCTACACGCCCGCTCAGCGGCGGGTGCTGGTCGAGCACTACAACCGGATCCTGCTCGCCGTGTGGCCGCCCCAGCGCCTCCAGGGGTCGAGCTACTCGGTGATGGACCTTGGGTACGGGCAGCCGATCCCTCAGTCCCAGCCCGGCTTCTCGATCGAGCTGTTCCTGTCGGTGGCCGACCCCGGCGGAGGGCCGGACTTCACCGAGCTCGTCGACGACGTCCTCTGGGTGGTGAACGCCAACGCGGCCACCTTCCTGACCGGCTACATCTCGCTGCGCTTCACCGGCCCCACCCGGGCGCTGCTGGGGATGCAGCGCTGGACGCCGACCTGTGCGGTGGAGATCTCGGCGCTGCAAGGGGTCCAGCGCCTCGAGCAGCTCATGGCCGTCCTGTACCAGCGGGCGATCGACCGCGGCGCCCTGCCCCACTGGGGGCAGCTGCTCGACCTAGGCGTCCAAGGCCATGGCAGCCGCTACCCCGCCTATCAGCAATGGCGGCAGGTGTATGGGCGGCTCTCGAACGGCTTCACCGCCCGGACCTTCGCCAACGGGCTGTCGTCACGCTGGAACCTGACCACGCCCAACGACGCCGTTTATGTGTCGCACACGGCCCCTGAGGAGCTGGAGACCGGGAGCTCCCGGCCGGTCACCGTGACCATGCGCAACACCGGCAGCTCCACCTGGACCCGGTCGGCGTCCTACCGGCTGGGCTCCCAGGCGCCCCAGGACAACACCCGCTGGGGCCTGGGTCGGGTGGAGCTCGCCAACGACGTGGCCCCGGGGGCAACGGTGACCTTTGGCTTCCAGATCACCGCGCCCAACGAGCCCGGGGCGTACCGGTTCGCCTGGCGGATGCTCCAGGAGCAGGTGGAGTGGTTCGGCCTGCCCATGCCCCACGCCGTGGTCCGCGTCGTCTACCCCCAGGGCACCACGACCGTCCCCTTCGTCGAAGAGCTGACCGGCGTGGCCGCCAGCCGGGTCGTCCGCGAGGCCCGGCTCCAGCCCGTGTTCACCGGATCGAACGACTCGGACGCGGTGGTCGCGACCCAGTCGCCGCCCGGCGGCACGACCGTCGCCCTTGGCAGCACCGTGATCATGCACATGCGACGCAGCCCGGACCACTAGGTGGGCGGTGTTCTCTGACGGGCTATAGGCGTTCTGCGTGTTGAGCAGGCGTCGGCAACCGGTGGCTCGGTCGCCGGTCAGGCCGGCTGGAGCTGCCAGCCGCGGCTGGTGGAGCGCAGCCCGAGGGTGGCCAAGCGGGCCAGGTTGACCGCGGCGGCCAGCAGTCTGAAGTCCTGGGCGACCCGGACCAGTCCCCGCACGCGGGCGCGGCGGCCGCCGTGGCGGCGGCGCAGTAGGTGGGCCAGCTTGCGCTCGACCTTGGGCCGGGTCGCTCGGTAGTCGGCCAGCCAGGCGGGGTCACGCTGACGGGCACGGGCGACGGCCAGGTCGGCCTCCCGGGGGTGGATGGCGACCACCCGACCACGCACGCTGGTGGTGCAGGCTTGGCGGAGCGGGCAGACGCTGCAGGCGGCGCCGAACCGGGCCCGGCCACCACCTCGGCGGGCTGGGCGGATCCTCACCGTGACCCGGGCCGGGCAGGTGACGGTGCCGGCCTGGAGGTCGAGGCGGAACTGGTCCTGGCGAACCGGCCGCCGGGTGCGGTGGGGTGCTGCGCCTTGACCATCGGGGTGAGCCCGTGCTGGTTCAGCCAGGCCAGGTGGGTGCCGGTGCCATAGGCGCTGTCGCCGTACACCACCGCCTGGGCGACCTGCCCACCGCTTTGGGTATCTGGGGTGAGGTCGTCGAGCAGACTGGGGGCGACCACCGCGTCGCCGGCGGTGGCCACCGACACCTCGGCCGCGCAGATGACCTCGCTATCGGGTCCACCGCGACGTGCGCCTTGTAGCCGTCATAGCCGTGCGCGGCGGTCTTGTGGCCGTGGCGGGCCTGCGGGTCGACGGTGGAGATGACCCGATCCGGCGCGGTCCCCTCGAAGATCCGGAAGCGCCCGTCAGGCGTCTCCTCGATGTCTTGGCCGGTCACCGTCGCCAACAACGTCGCCGCCTCGGCCACTCGAGGGTCCAGCCGCTCCCCCCGAAGGGCGAAGTGGGCCCGGTAGGCGTCGCGGACCAGGGCGTCCACCAGCTGCTCGCGGGCGGCCCGGTCGGTCCAGTCACAGGCCGGCTTGCCCGGCGCGGCATAGTCATCCTCACGCTGCAGGCCCGCTCGCACCTTGGCCTTGAGCTCGGGTGGGCAGGCCCACAGCAGCCCCCGGATCGCGCCCCGCAGCATCGTGACGGTGTCCTGGGTGGTGACCGCGTCCTCCAGCGGCGCCGAGTCCAGCACCCGCCGCAGCCCGACCAGCCCCACCTGGCGGGCCAGCTGGCAGGTGACCCGGAAGATCCGATCGGGATCTTCTGAGCGGCGCAGCCGAGCGCGGAAGTCCACCAGCACGGTGTGGGCGAAGCTCGCGGTCTCCTCCCCGGCAACGGCGTCGGCTACCCCGGCCGCGTACCGCCAGCGCACATCGAAGGCGAACCGGTCGACTGCCTCCCGATCCGACAGGCCCTCCAGCCGTTGCAGGACCATGACCACGGCCAGGATCGACGGCGGCACCGACCGCCGCCCGGTGGGCTGGAACAGGTCCGCGAACAGCTCGGATGGGAACAGCCGAGTCCGCTCCCGGGCCAGGAACCGGTACACCGACCCCTCGGGCAGCGCCGCCTCGCACCAGCGGGCACCAGCAGTGGGTAGCTCCGGGCGGCGCAGCTGACGGCCAAGGGTCACAGCAGATCCTCCAGGTCCGGCGACAAGGCCCGGAGTCTGCCAGCTCAGCGAATCAACGACGAACCAGACACAGACGAGCAGTCACCTAGGGCGTGTTTCTCGGATCGCCTCGGGATTGGTCGGGCCGGGCGCGTAGCCAGATGAAGATGTCGGCTATGGCGATCGTGGCCTGGTAGCGGAGGGCGAGCTTGTCAAAGCGGTCGCCACCGTCCGGAACTGCTTGCGGCGGTTCATCAGCCGCTCCACCTGATTCCGGTTGCGGTAGCGGACCCGGTCAAAGGCCGGTGGGCGGCCACCGCGGGCACCCCGCCGGGCCCGGTTGGCCTGCTGATCGTCGCGTTCGGGGATGGTGTGGGGGATGCGGCGGGCCCGCAGCGCGGCCCGGTTGGCCCGGCTGCTGTAGGCCTTGTCGGCGGTCAGGTGATCCGGGCGCATCCGGGGCCGGCCACGGCCACCCGGGCGGGCCACCCGCACCTGGTTCAGGAGCCCGACCAGCTGGCAGGTGTCGGCGTTCTGGCCTGGGGTCAGGCGGGTGGCCAGATTGCGGCCGCGACCGTCGCAGATGGTGTGGAACTTGGTGGTCAGCCCACCCCGTGACCGTCCCAGCGCTTGCTGGCGGCTTGCCTGGATCGACGAGATCCCCCTTTGCGGGCCCCGGCGGCGTGCTGGTGAGCCCGGACCACGGTCGAGTCGACCTGGGCGTCCCAGTGCAGCTCCCCAGCCCCGTCGGCCTGGGTCCGCAATACCGCCCCGATCCGCGCCCAGGTCCCGTCGTTCTGCCAGCGCGCGAACCGCTTGTACACCGTCTCCCAGGGCCCATAGCGCTCGGGCAGGTCCCGCCACGGCACCCCGCTCCGGGTCCGGAACAAGATGCCGTTGAGGACCTGGCGGTGGTCGCGCCAGCGCCCACCCCGCTGGGGCGTCATCGCGGGCAGCAGCGACGCCAACCGCGCCCACTCCTGGTCGGTGAGCTCGAATCGCCGGTTCATGCCCGGCTTCTACCGCACCACCTGCCCTCAACCCAAACCCCACCCAACGATCCGAGAAACACGCCCTTGCACCATCCTAAGGATCACAAGGAACCTCCAGTGGCAGCAGCTCAGGTCACCCAACCGATCCGGGCCGCAGGTGGCGCCGCCGCGATGCCCCTGACCACGGTCGTCCACGCGCCACCAGCCTCACCTTCCAGCGGGCAGCCCTGCCCGGCTGGCCGACCTGCTGCCCGGCCGCTACAAATCGAAAATGGTGTGCACTACAGCTACAGAGACGTGATCTTCGGCAAGGACGCCTGCTAGGTCCGCACCGGCACTGCCCCGCAGGTCATGGCTACCCCTGCGCAACCTGGCCATCGGCGTGCTCAGCCGAGCCGGGCCGGTCAACCTCGCTGCCGCGCTATGCGGCCACGCCCGCGACCCACACCGGCCCCTCACCACCCTGGGATCAGCCTCGGATGAATCGACATCACGACAGAACAACGGAGCCCTGGCCCGAGGGCACGTTGGCTGGCGTCAGGCTGGACGTGACGTCCGACGTCCCGGCCGAGGCCGGTGCGATCGCCGTCGGCGTCCAGACTGCGGGGGCGAGGTGCCGTCCACGTGGCAGACGTCCAGTTCGGCGCGGTGGGCGCGACGATCTCTCGGCCGCCGCGCAACTGGACTTCAGCGAGGACGCCTGACCGGTCGAGGGCGGGGGCCGTCAGTCCGCTTACCATCCGCTATTCCTGTCGCGCAGCCAGCGCTCGAATTCGATAGGGGATCCAACGCACCGAGCGCCCTTCCAGCTCGGCGTCCTCTGTTGCCCTGGTGAGCCAGCAGCGGCGTGCTTGCGGCGTTGCCGTAGATTGGGGGCAGCTGATCCGTTAGTGTGGCGTGGGGCGTCGTGGCCGCCCGTGCCAGATGCGACGGAGGTCACCATGGGCAACTCCGGTTCCCTTCCCGGCCTGCGACCGAGTGCCGTTGTGTGGTCGACGAGGGCCCCGGTACACCCTTCAGCCCCGTGCTGAGTCCAAGCGGTTTGGGACACGCCCCGGAGGTAGGTGCGCCATGAAAGCCCTCCACAGGTGGCTCGCAGCCGCCGCGGTCCTCCTGGTCAGCCTGGTCGTCCTGGTCCCGGCCACGGCCGTGGCCGCGACCAAGACCTATCGGTTCAGCATCTCGGGCACCGAGGTGTCGGCCACCTCGACCACGGGCCGCTTTGTCGGGACGGCGTCGGGTAGTGCCCTTGGCACCTGGTACGCCGAGGTCGTCCACGACCCGCTCGGCGGGGGTGTTGGCGCGCACGTCGCCATCCGATCCGGTGGCTCCTTCGGGATGGCCCTGACCCAGGCGGAACCGGCCTATGTGGTGAGCGGCCAGTTCTCCGGCGGCACCATCACCGTCATCAACCCGGGCGACCACTGCACCAATCAGGTCTACACCGTGGACGGCTCTCTCAGGAACGTGTCGGTGACCGGGACCGGCCATTTCGCCGCCACGCTGACGCATCACCGAAGGTCGGTCCTGGGCCGCTGCTGGCTGTATGCGGCGACGGTCGGGGGCACCGTCACGCTGGCTTGATCGCTGGCGGCAAGGCCGCCGCCGAGGTGACCATCGCCTGGATCCAGCGGTCCATCCCCGGCCTGCCACCGTCCAGGGACTGCCCGCGGCTCCTCGCTGTCACCACCTCGCAGGGTCGGCCTGTCACTGCTGCGCTCGGACGGTCATGCCGGCTCGGACCGCCGCGCGCAGCGAGGCGTTGGTCGAGGCCACGCCCGAGGCAGCCCCGTCCAGCAGCCCCATGGCCAGCGTCATGAACACCTGGTTGAACGCCTCGGACACGGCGGGGGTGGAGAACTCCTCGTTCATCATGACGCCGACCTGCCGGCGGCCGTCCTCGGTGCTCAAGACGATGTTGAGGAAGCCGGGGATGGCGCCGTCATGGCCGAGCAGGCGCCCAGCCGGCGTGTCGATCACGATCAGGCCCAGGCCGTAGCCGAAGCCGGGCTGGCCGGTGGGGACCGGGGTGGTCATCGCGGTCAGCAGCCGGGGCGGCAGCAGCCGGCCACCCAGCAACGCGCGGAAGAAGTGCTCCAGGTCGCCAAGGTTGGACACCAGCGCGCCCGCGGCCCAGGCCACCGACGGGTTGAGGACGGTGAAGTCCAGCAGCGGGCCCTGCTCTTGGCCAAGCGGGAGGCTGTAGCCGCGCGCGTACGGCCGGGGGATGGTTGGGCGGTTGATCGGGAAGAAGGTGTTGCGCAGCCCAAGCGGTCGCAAGATGCGCCGGGCCAGCTCCCGGCCGAGCTTGTGGCCGGTGGCCGCCTCGATGATCATGCCGGCCAGGATGTAGCCGGTGTTGGAGTACGACCAGGCGGTGCCCGGCGGGAAGTCCGGCGGCTGGTCGGCGACCAGCGCGACCAGCTCCCGGGGGGTCCAGGCCCGGAACCGTGCCTGCGGGTCGGTGTACAGCCGGATGATCGGCTCCAGCGTGTAGTCGGGCACACCGCTGGTGTGGCTGAGCAGCTCGCGGATGGTCACCTGGTCGCCGTAGGGCAGGATCCCCGGCAGCCAGCGCTCGACCGTGTCCTGGAGCGACAGCCGACCCTCGGCGACCAGCTGCAGCACCACGGTGGCGACAAACGGCTTGGTCACGCTGCCGACCCGGTAGTGCAGCCAGGGCCGCATCGGCCGGCCGTTGCGCAGGTCGGCCACGCCGCTGCCGGCCTGGGTGACGCCATCCTCGTCCCGGATCCTTGCCGCGGCGCCGGGTGCGCCCGCCGCGACGATCTGGTCGAGCAGCCCTCGCAACTCGCCCGGATCGATCCGCGCGCTGGGGCCGGGCGCAGCCCCGGCCCGGGCCGGCGCGAGCAACAGCACCCCCGCCGCCAAGGCCACCACCAGCACTGTCGAGAGGGTTCGTGTGGCTGGTCGGGTCATCGCAGACCTCCCCGGAGCGAGGATCGGCACCGCCGGTGCGCTCCGGCTAGGCTCCTCCAAGCGCGCAATTCAATCAACCCTCCCGCCGCGTTCGAGATGGATCTATTACAGGTACGCCAGATCCTGGGCAACCTCTACCGCCGCCCGAAGGTTTCGCGTCGCCGCGTCCCGCCCCCCCCGGTCCCAGGCCTCGATGGCGGAGGTGAGCAGCGATGCAAGCTGCTCGGGGGGAGGTTGCTGCGGGGCGGGGAGCAGGGCCTGGGCGTGCGCCACCGCCGTTTCGGTGTCGTCCCTGGCAAGAGCCGCGGCCAGCAGTGGCCAGAGGGCCAGCCAGTGGAGGGGATAGGGGATCGGGAGTGCGCGGAGCTCCTCCAGGGCGGTCCTGCCTTCTCGCTCGGCTTCGGCCAGGTTTCCTGCTCGCCAGGCAAGCCAGGACCGGTTGGCCCTGGCCAGCGTGATGTACTCGACCATCCCACCGGCCTCGGCAGCGCCCAGGCTGCGCTGGATGTAGCTGCGGACCTGGTCGAGGAGCCCGCGCTTGCGATACAGGATCGAGAGGTAGGTCAGGGATCGCGCCTGGAGCGTGACGTCGCCGGCGCGCTCGGCGAAGTCCAGGGACTGGAGGAAGCGGCGCTCCGCCTCGTCGAGGTTGCCGTAGAACAGGAGGCTGAAGCCCAGGTTGAACTGGGCAGTGGCCACCTGGAACGGCTCGCCCATCTCCTCGGCGGCCGCCAGCCGTGCGCGGCCGTACCCGAGGGTCTCGTCCGAGATCACGTACCGGTCCCGCCTGGACGCCATGAACAGCAGGGTGCCGAAGAAGTCGCTGCGCTGGGCGGGCGTGCCGTGCCGCTCCAGGACCGGACGGACCTGGCGGACCAGCGCCGCCATCTCGTCGACCTCGTTCAGCCAGTAGTGCACCTCGGTCCGGATCGTCTGGACCTCCAGCCACTCCCGCCACCACGCCTGGTCCTGGTCGTCCGGCGCCTGCCCGAGGGCGTCCTGGGCCATCCGGTAGGACTCCAGGGCGCTGGCGAACTCTCGGCGGATTTTCCAGGTGCCACCGATCTTGCGATACAGCCGGGACCGCTGGAGGCGACGATCGCGAGCGGTGAGCGACAGGGCGCGCTCGAATACCTGTCGCGCTTGTTCGTGGTGGCCGAGGAGGTCCTCCACGCCGCCGAGGCGCTCCAGGATCTCGACTGTCGATTCGGTCCGGTCGGCGGAGTCGTCCCCCGGGACGCGGCCGGCCTGGTCGAGCAGCTCGAGAGCCGCTTGGTATGAGGCGATCGCCTCCGCGTTGGCGTAGGCCGACCTCGCCTGGTCTCCGGCAAGGGTGAGGTATCGAAGGGCCTGTTGGGGCTGGCCTGCTTGCCGGAAGTGCAGCGCCAGCGTCGCCGCCAGGTCGCCGCGCCGCTCCGGGTACAGCGTCTCCAGTGCCCGCGCGGCCCGGCTGTGCAGCTCTCTCCGCTTGCGCCGCAGCAGGCTGCCGTAGACCGTCTCCTGGATCACCGCATGACGGAACCGGTACTCGGAATCCGAGACAGACCGGCCCGTGATCAGGTCGAGCCGCTCGAGCTCCTCCATCGCGGGCCGCAGGTCCGAGTCCCGGCCGAGCACCTCCTCGAGCAGGGGTACGGCGAACTCGCGGCCGAGGACCGATGCCGCGCAGAGGGCCTCGTACGCCTGGTGGCTGACGCGGTCGACCCGGGCCAGGATCACCTTCTCGATCGTGGCCGGGACCTCCACCGGGGTGTCGTGGGAGAAGCGCCAGCCGTGCCCCTCACGCACCAGGACGCCGGCGTCGATGAGGGATCGGACCAGCTCCTCCAGATAGAATGGGTTGCCTTCGGCGCTGGCCAGGACACGTCTCCCGACCGCCGCGGGGAGCGTCCCACGCCCGACCAGGGCGTCCAGGAGCGCCTGGTCCCCATCCTCCCGGAGTACGTCCAGCGGCAGCTCCCACGCTCGCTCGCCGAGCCGGCGGACCGCATCGTCGCGGAGCTGCCACAGGGCGTGGCCGGGCTCGGGCCGCGCCGTGAAGGCCAACAGGACACCGGCCCGTTCAGCCAGGACCAACAGGTGATGGGCGAGCTGCAGCGAGGTCGGGTCGGCCCAGTGGAGGTCTTCGATCGCGACAACCGTCGGCGCGCCCGCCGCCAGCGCTTCGACGAGGATCCGAACGGCCTCGAACGTCCGCTGCTGCAGGGCCTCGGGTGTGCTCGACTGCCGCACAGGGTCGTCTTGTTCGGGTGAGATGGCCAGGATGCCGGCGAGGAAGGGCTCGACGGCCGAGCGGCGATCGGCCGGCATCGCCTGGAGCTGCCCGTGCAGGGCCGCTCGAACCTGGTCAGGCGGCGGGCGCGGACCCAGCTGCAGCCATCGCTGGAGCAGGTCCTGGAACGCCTGGTAGGGCACGGTCTGCCTGAACGAGGCGCAGCCTGCCTCCAGCCACAGGGCAGGCTCCGGGTCGGGACCGAGCCGGACCAGGATCGCCCCCAGCTCCGCGAGGATCCGGCTCTTGCCGATCCCCGCCTCGCCGGTCACGAACAGCATCCCACCCTGGCCCGAAAGGAGCTGCCTGGCGGCCGTCTCCAGGCGCCGGCGCTCGGCATCCCGGCCGATGAGCGGGGCACGCAGGCCGCGGAGTCGGCGAACGCCCGCGGTGCCGATGCGGACGCCGCGGACCTCGTAGGCCACGACCGGTTCGGCCTTGCCCTTCAGCGACAGCGTCCTCGGCTCCGACCAGTCGAACAGCGCCGCAACGATCCGCTGCGTGGGTGCTCCCACCACCACAGTCCCCGGGGCGGCCGCGCCCTGAAGCCGAGCGGCGGTGTTCAGCGGGTCGCCCATGGCGCCGTATTCGACCTTGGCGCCGGCGCCGATCGAGCCGACGATGGCCCGGCCCGATTGGATGCCGATGCGCACCCCGATCCCTTCGACACCGAAGTCATTGACCACCTCGGTCGCGTACACCGCGATCTCGCGGACGATGTCGAGGCCAGCGAAGACGGCCCGCTGCGCGTCGTCCTCGTACGCACCGACGGCGCCGAAGACGGCGAGGATGCCGTCCCCGACCAGGTCTTTCACCGCGCCCCCAAAGCGCTCGACGGCCACGATCATGCGGGCGACGCAGCCCCCGACGATGTCGTGGAAGTCCTCCGGGTCGAGCCGTTCACCCAGCGCGGTCGACCCGACGGTGTCGGCGAACAGCGCGGTGATGACACGCCGCTGCTCGCGCATCTCGTCGCCGGACCGGGTGGTGGGGTTCAATGTCATCGTCCAGAGCCTCAAGGGCAGTCGGGCTCGGTGCAGAGAGGCGATCCGCCGTCCGATTCGCCGCTCGCCCGCCGCCTGACACGAGGGGAGGGCCTGTGAACCTGGTCGTGGGAGCCACGGGCATGCTCGGCGGACAGATCGTCCACCGTCTTGTCCGGTCCGGCAAGCCTGTGAAGGCGCTGGTCCGAACGACGGCGGCGCCGGCGGCGGTCGAGGACCTCAAAGCGCTCGGCATCGAAGTCGTCGAAGGAGACCTGCGGGATCCGGCGTCGCTGACACGCGCGTGCCAGGGAGTGGCGACCGTAATCTCGACAGCCACAGCTATCAGCGGCCACCAGCCCGGGGACTCGATCTCTGAGATTGACCTTGGTGGACAGCGGAACCTGGTCGACGCCGCTGGTGCATCGGGCGTGCGCCACCTCATCTACACGTCCTTCTCCGGCAACCTTCGGACCCCTGAACCCCTCGGCGACAGCAAACGGGCCGTGGAGCGCTACCTGATGGACAGCCAGGTCGTCTACACCATCCTGCGCCCGACCTACTTCATGGAGGGCTGGCTCAGCCCCTTCCTGGGATTCGACTACCCGAACGCCCAGGCACGCATCTACGGATCCGGCCGCAACCCCATCAGCTGGATCTCGTTGCAGGACGTGGCCGAGTTCGCGGCCCGCTGCGTCGACAACCCCGACGCGAGGGCCAAGGTTCTCGAGCTGGGCGGCCCCGAGCCCCTCAGCCCACTCGCCGTCGTGCGCATCTTCGAGGAGTCCGGGGGACGCCCGTTCACCGTCGAGCACGTGCCCGAGGACGTCCTGTCGGCGCAACTCGAGCAGGCAGACAACGATGTCTCCAAGAGCGTCATCGGGCTGATGCTCGACTACGCCCACGGCGACGCCAAGGACATGACCGAGGTGCTCGGGGCCTTCCCCATCCTGCTTAC
>Ga0307302_10000775_pt1 | contig 14030 bp, 15 predicted proteins | sample ER_DNA_183_FD_194490 | JGI IMG/M metagenome (GOLD analysis project Ga0307302, IMG submission 194490) | Bulk soil microbial communities from the East River watershed near Crested Butte, Colorado, United States - ER_DNA_183 | ecosystem: Environmental > Terrestrial > Soil > Floodplain | place...
GGCTCATCGATCAGAACTTCTCGTACGGCACCCTCGAGCTCAGTCTGCGTCACGCTCCGCGCTCACCCCTTCCGCTTCGACGATGCCCGGTACTGCGACGACCTCGTCACCGCGCACGACGAGCGGCCACGACTCGCGCTCGGAGCGGGGGATCTTGGCGTCGACGAACACATCCTGGATCTTCCTCGTGCGCCCGGCAAGTCGGTCGCCGGCGCGCCACCCTCGTACCTTAAGGCCACGCTGGCGGGCGGAGATGCGCCACGGGCCCCAGCGGACCTCGCCGTCCAGCGCGACTGGCGTCTGCTCGAGCCAGACGCTGTCGTACTCGCGGACCGCGGTGAGGCCGCCGCCGAGGTCGAGCCGCTTCGAGCCGACCGGTGCGTCCAGCAGCTCGGCGAGCGGCGACGGCTCGCGCGTCAGGCGGAGCAGGTTCTCCTCGGCGGCGGGGTGGAGTTGCCGGAGCAGGGGGAGGATCTGCTCGCGGATCAAGCCGCGCTTCGTGTCAGCGTTGGAGGAGTCCGAGCGGTAGTCGAGGCCCTCCGCGCGGCAGTAGGCCTCGGTCTCCTCACGGGCGCGACCGAGCAGCGGGCGCACGACTCCGTCCTCGCGCCGCCACTTGATCCAGCCGGGCGTGCCACTCGCGACGAGCCGGTAGAGGACGGTTTCCACCTGGTCGGACACCGTGTGACCCGTGGCGCGCAGCCGGTCGGTGGCGAACGAGTAGCGACGCTCGCGCAACTCGTCCTCCGTGGTGCCACCACGCCCGTCGACCATCTCGGCGCCCAGCACGTCGCGGCAGAACGCGGCGTCCTCGTCCGACTCGCGACCGCGCAGCCCGTGGGCGACGTGCAGCGCGGAGACCGCGTAGCCGAGCTCGCCGAGCGCATGCCAGAGACACGTGGAATCGGCTCCGCCGGAGACGAAGCAAGTCACGGCACCACCCGGCGGGATCAGCTCGTGCTCGCGGATGTCAGCCTCGACGAGCTCACGAAAACGTTGCGAATCCATGCCAGAAGTCTGCCTAGTCGCAGGACCCATGCCCAAGACAGACACGCCAGGGGGACAGTCCCCTACACAAGAGTGTGACGTTCTTTCAACAGTCGAACGGGCCCGGCATTCGCCCCGGCGGCCATGGCGAGTCCTTCGGCGCCGCTTCGGGCCGCGGGCGGCGGCGCGCGATCTGCATCGCGATCTCCAACGCCGCCCAGCGCGCGACCCACAGCACGAGCCCTCCCAGGAGAAGCCGCCTGATCAAAACAGGATGCTCCGATATGACCCTCGGCGGCGCATGCCGACCGCTTCGTACACCCGGATCGCGGGCGCGTTCTCCGGCCGGACGAACAGGCAGACCGTGGGGGTGGTCTCGAGGAGGATCCGGCAGAGGTGGCGCAGCCCGAGCTGGGCATGTCCCTGGTTGCGCGCGGCAGGGTCGACCCAGACCTGCTGGAGCTGGACTGCGCTCGGCGTCCACGCCGAGGCTTCTGCCTTGAAGAGAATCGTGCCGTCCTCGGCCCACAGCCACGACCGCCGCTCGTGGATCTGGCCGAGCGTGCGTCGCCGGAACCCGCCGGGGTCGCGCTCCAGCGGATCCACGCCGAGCTCCTCGCGGTGTGTCGCCGCGCAGGCGGGCAACAGTAGGTCGATGTCCTCGGCACGTGCCCGGCGCAGCCCGGTGTCCTCACCATCAGGCGGCTGATCGAGCACGTAGACGGGCTGCCCCGGCCGGTCCTCGCGCGGAGCCGACATGCGAGCCTCGGCAGGCCCCCAGAGCTCCGTCACGGCCTGTTCGTCGCCGATGATCATTCGCGTCGAGGCTTGGGCCGTCGGCCCGGCGAAGGCTCCGCAGCCCTCCCCGGAGGGGACGACGTTCGCGCCGAAGTAGCAGAGCGCCGACAGCCCATCGCCCTCCTCGAGGGCCCGAAACCGTGCGAAGCCGCGCCTGGCCACGTCCTCGAGGAACACACGCTCCACCGGGTCACGCGCGCAGAACTCCAGCACCTGCTCCAGGTTCGGGGTGACGACCACCGGGAGCAATGATCGCGCGTTAGGCTCCGCCGATGCCGATTCACGTCCGAGCCGAGCCCGGCGACTACGCGGAGGCCTGCCTGCTTCCAGGGGACCCGATCCGGGCGAAGTACATCGCCGACACCTATTTCGACAACCCCGTGCAGAAGAACGAGGAGCGGGGGCTCTGGGGCTTCACGGGCGAGTTCGAGGGCCGGCCGATCTCGGTGCAGGCCACAGGCATGGGCTGCCCGACGGCCGCGATCGTCATGGAGGAGCTCGTTCAGCTCGGCGTGAAGCGCTTCCTTCGCGTCGGCACCTGCGGCGGGCTCCAGACCGATCTCGAGCTCGGCGACCTGATCGTCGCGCTGACCGCAGTCCCGGCGGACGGGACGGCGCGCCACTACACCAACCACGAGCCGCATTGCCCGACCGCGGACTGGGAGCTCATTCACGGCGCCGTGCACGCTGCGAAGGAGCTCGACCAGCCGATGCGCGTCGGCCCCATCGCCAGCTCGGACACGTTCTACGACCCCGACGAGGGCCGCCATGGACGCTGGTCGTCCCGCGGCGTGCTCGGCGTGGAGATGGAAGCGGCGATCCTCTTCACGATCGGCGCTCTCCGCAAGGTGCAGGCCGGGTGCCTGCTGACGGTCAGCGACATCATCGTCGGCGGCGAGTTCAAGCGCATCTCCGACGAGGACCTGAAGGCGGCGGTCGACCGTATGACCCGCGTCGCGCTGAAGACCGTGACCGCCGAGCACAAGCATTAGCTCCGAGACCGTCTTCCTCGTCAACCCCGCCTCGGACAACGGGGGCACGGGCAAGCGGTGGCCCGAGATCGCGCGTTTGGCGGCCGATCGTGGCTTGCGGGGGGATGCGCTCTTGTCGGAGAGACCGGGACACCTCACGGATCTCGCCCGGGAAGCCGCCGAGGGCGGCGCCAAGCTTCTCGTCGCGGTCGGAGGCGACGGAACGGTGAACGAGGTGGTCAACGGGCTGGCGGGCGCCCACGACGTGGAGCTGGCCGTCGTGCACCGCGGCACCGGCGGCGACTTCGTCCGCACGTTCGGAATCCCGCACCGCATCGAAGACGCGCTGGCGATCGCGCACGACGGGGGCACGCGCGAGATCGACCTCGGCCGGGCGACGCTGCGCACCTGGGCCGGCCGTGAGGGCAGCACGTGGTTCGCGAACATCGGCAGCGCGGGAATGAGCGGCGCGGTCGCGAAGCGCGTGAACGAGACCGGCAAGGCGCTCGGCGGCACGATCGCCTACGCGTGGAGCACGTTGGCGGTGTTCGCCCGCTGGCAAAACGCGCAGGTCACCGTCGCTGTCGACGGCGAGGAGAGGAGCGGCCCGATGTACGACGTCATCGTCGCCAACGGGCGCTATCTCGCTGGAGGCATGAAGATCTGCCCCGAAGCCGAGCCCGACGACGGTCTCTTCGACGTGCTCCTGATCGGTGACGTGACCAAGCGTGAGCTCGTGACCACGCTGCCGAAGATCTACCGCGGCACGCACCTCCCCCACCCGAAGGCGGAGCTCCTTCGCGGCCGCGAGGTGCTCATCGACTCGCCCGAGCCGCTACCCGTCGAGCTCGACGGCGAGCAGCCCGGGACGACGCCCGTCCGTTTCGAGCTCGTCCCGCGCGCGTTACGTGTTCGCGTCCCTCGCTAGGAGCTGCGCCGGGGCGTCGTCCGGGACGTGGTCGAGCGCTTGGCGGCCGTGGGCTTCTTAGCCGACGAGCTCTTCGCAGCGGACGAACGTGAACGTGATGGCGCCTTCCGGGTCGTGCCCTTGCCCTCGAGCTTGTCGAGGCGCTTCTCGATCTTTGTCACACGCCTTTCGAGCGGGTCGAGGCTGCGTAGTCGCTTCTGGACGTCGTCCAGGCCCTTGGTCAACGCGGCCACGCGGTCGCTGAGCTGCTTCGCGCCCGGCAGTTCCGTGATTCTTACGAGCATCTGTTCCCCTTGATCGGCGAGCCTGCTGAGTAGGTCTTGCTTTTGCTTTGCCATGTGCTGTCGTGCCTCCTTGGTCGTACTGAACATACCGCCCGAGCGTTCGGGCTGATCCTCCCGCCGCTAACAACCGATCAGTTCCTTCGTCCCGTAGAGGAGAAGGAGATTTGACCCAAACGGGCCATGCTGCGGTCCGAGGCCCGACCTACCCTGAGAGAAGGCAATGACCACCAAGACCCCCAAGACGCCAGGACACCGCCACAGCGCGGTCGTCACCCATCTTCTGCGACAACGCTCGGGCGTGCCCTTCGAGGTCGAGCAGAAGGTGTGCAAGTCCTGTCAGCGGGTGCTCGACGAGCGGCTCCTGCGCCGGGCGGCTGCTTAGTCTGCGGCTAGCGCGGCGACGACGCTCTCGAGCGTCTCTCCTGCCGATCCGTCGATCTTCAGCTCCGCATCCTCGTCCCTGGCGGTCGGGCCGATGTTGACGATCGCCACCGCGCCGCCGGCACGACGCGTGACGAGCGGAAGCTCGCCGACCGGCCAGACCTCGAGCGCGGACCCGACGACGAGCAGGAGCGCCGCTTCGGCGGCAAGCGCATAGGCCCGGTTGATGGCTCCTGCGGGCAGGACCTCTCCGAAGAAGACGACGTCCGGCTTGAGAATCGCCCCGCACGAGCAGAACGGCGCGTCGCGAGACTTCAGCTGCTCTTCGACCGCTGGCAGCGGGTAGCTCGCGCCGCAGTCCATGCAGCTCGAGGTCTTGATCGACCCGTGGACCTCGAGCACGTCGCGGCTGCCTGCGCGCTCGTGGAGCACGTCGATGTTCTGCGTGACGACCGCGCGCACCAGCCCGCTCCGCTCCAGCTCGGCAAGCGCCCGGTGCGCGGCGTTCGGCTCCGCGTCGGTCAGCATCGCGAACCTGGGCGCGTAGAAGCTCCAGACCTTCACGGGGTCGCGACGGAAAGCCTCGAGCGATGCGTACTCGAGGGGATCGACGTTCGCCCAGATTCCGGTCGGCGAGCGGAAGTCCGGGATCCCGCTCTCGGTCGAGACGCCCGCCCCCGTGAGAGCGACGCACGGTTGGCGTTCTCTGATCAGTCCCGCCAGCTGTGCCACGCTCATGCGAGCATCGTAGGCGCGTGCCCTTCACCTTCTCGACCGAGATCGCCGTCCGCTTCGCGGAGACCGACGCGCAGGGCATCGCGCACAACGCGGAGTACCTGGTCTGGTTCGAGGTCGCCCGCATCGAGTACCTCCGGCGGTTCCGAGGCGGCTACAAGGTCCTGCGCGAGGAGGGCGTCGACGCCCTCACGCTCGAGGCGTACGCGCGTTATCGCGCAGCGGCCCGATTCGACGACCACCTGAAGATCCATGCTCGCTGCAGCGACGTCCGCGGCGCGCGCTTCCGGTTCGACTACGAGGTCGAGCGCGACGACGGCGAGATCGTCGCCGACGGCTGGACGACGCATGCCTGCGTCTCCGTCGGAGACCACCGGCCAACACGGGTGCCGGCCTGGCTCGCCGAGGCCATCGCCGACGCGGAGTCGGGCTAGAAGGGCGGCGGCGGCGGAGAACCCGGCGGCGGTGGCGGCGGTGGTGGTGGCGGCTTCTTCTTCGGGGGCGGCGGCGGGGCCTTCGGCTTGGGCTTCGTGCCGACGCGAATGACCTGATGCTCCCCGCGGTACCAGGAGGACCACGAGTCGTTGTAGAGGAGCTCGCCGGAGGAGCTGTAGACCTTCCTGCGCACGCTCGTCGAGCGCGCCGGTGAGCCCGACTCGACCGTGACCCGGGAGCCGACGAAGATGCTCGGATCGGAGATCTGCTTGACCGGGGCCGGGCCCCTGACGACGAGCGGAGCGACTTCGCTCTCGACCCTGCGGTTCTGCGGCTGCCCGTAGAGCGCCACGGTCAGCGACGACGAGCCGACGAACGTCTTGACGAGCAACCAGCTATCCGTGTCGTTCTTGAACTTGAGATCGGTATCGGGGTAGTTGACCGTCGCGTCGCGCGCGAGCGGGTAGTGGCTGATGTAGAGCGCGTGGTTGGTGCGCGAGGTGATCGGCAGCCCGGCCTCGTACGCGGCGTTGAAGACCGTGGTCGAGACCTGACAGACGCCGCCGCCGAGACCCGTCTGCAGCTCACCGTTGATGATCACGGGGGCCTCCAGGAAGCCCTTGTCCTCGGACCGCTCCCCGGTGGTCTCGTTGAACGAGAACGTGGTGCCGGGGGCGATCAGCTTCCCGTCGATCAGGCGCGCAACCAGGCGCACGTTGTGCAGGCGGTTCGCCTCTCCGCCGTAGATCGTCTCGTAGGCGCCGACGAGGCCGTTGATACCCATGCCCTTCGCCTCTTTGGTCGTCACCTCGGGCGCCTCCGAGCGCACGCGCACCCGCGCGATGCGATTCGCCGGGCGCAGCGCCGCTGCGAGGATGCCCCTCGCCGTCGGAGCCGCGTCGAGCACCGTCCCCGGCCCGGACGGGACGACTCGCACGCGATTGCCGGTCAGGATCGCGAAGCTCGCGTCCTTGGCGGGCTGATCGACCGTCTTCTGGATGGCTGCGAAAAACTTCGTTGCGGCGGGGCCTGCGATCCGAACTGCCGTGGAGCCGTCCTTCGGGAGCTCGAGCATCTGCGCGAGGCGCCAGCGCGGAAGCTTCCAGCCGCCGGGGCCATAGGCGAGGTTGACCGGGGCGGAGAGAATCGTTCTGACCCGAGCCTGAGGCTGGGCGAGCTTCTGGGCAGTCAGCTGCGGCCGGTCGATGCGGACCGGGAGCTGCACCGGGCTCCTCACGAAACCGGCCAGAGAACGGACGACGACGCCCGCAGCTGCGTCGCGATCCAGGACCCGTCCCGTCCGGCCGGCGATGATCACCGGCTCGAGGCCGTGCAGCCGGAGCGTCGGCTCGGCCCGTGGGCGATCGAGCTGTCGCGCGAAGCGGGCGATCGTGAACTCGAGCGCCTCTTCGGACACATGGCTGCGTGGGACGATGTCGCTCCCGAACACTCGAACGCCGAGCCGGCGAATGCCGCGGAACGGACCGAAGCCCTCTCCTTGCTGCCGCGCCGCCTCGACGGCCGCGGCCCAGTCGGTCTCGATGAGGAGCGAGGTCGGCTTGACCTCCCACTCCTTGCCGCTGGAAACGAACGTGACGGGAACGCGGTCGAGCTTGTCGGAGCGCCGTTCCAGCATCGTGCGCGCGTCACCGGGAGTCATCCCGGCGACGTCGACACCGGAGATGCTCGTTCCCGCGGGCAGCGTCTCCGGAGAGCCGGCGAACGCGATGCCGAGGACGGCGCTGCTCAGGGCGAGCAGCGCGGCGACGAGCAGCCCCCATTGCACGAGGACCCGCACTCGCGAACGCTTGCGCCGGCGAGGGCGCGCGCGTTTAGAGACCCGGTCGGGCACGGGTTCCATGTTACCCGGGGCCTAGGTCGATCTACACAGGCGCCAGAGGAAGGTGCGGCTCGGGTGGAAGCGTGACCCGGATCGGGTCCCCGGGGCGCACGTCGCCGCCCGCCAGGACAATGCTCATGACCCCCGCCTTGCGCACGAGATTCCCCTGCTCATCAAGGTCGAGCGTCGCCGCCATCAAGCCTTCGGCGATTCCGTCTAGCTGCACGCACGGGTTCCGCAGGCCCGTGATCTCGAGCACCGCTCCGTCTCCAAGATGGAGCCGGGTGCCCGTCGGGAGGGCGAGCAGATCGAGCCCGCGTGTCGTGACGTTCTCGCCCATCTGCCCCGGCGACACGTCGAAGCCGGCGGCTCGCAACTCGTCGTGGAGCTCGGCATGGATCAGGTGTACCTGCCGCAGGTTCGGCTGCGTCGGGTCACGCCGCACGCGAGAGCGGTGCTTGACGGTCTTGCCGGTGTGCGCGTCGCCGTCGACGCCGAGCCCCGCCACCAACAGAAGGCTGGCCGCATTCGGCTTCGACATCGTGTGCGTCCCGCTGCGGCTGACCGCCGTCACAGTCGCGCCCATGTGCCGAGCCTAGTCCTTGGGGAAGAAGATCTCCCTCGCGATGACCAGGCGCTGGATCTGCGACGTGCCCTCGTAGATCTGGAAGAGCTTCGCGTCGCGCATCAGCTTCTCGACCGGGTATTCCTTGATGTACCCGTACCCGCCGAAGATCTGGACGGCGTCGGTCGTGACCTTCATCGCCGTGTCCGATGCGAAGCGCTTCGCGAACGACGACTGCAGCGTCGCGCGCTTGCCCTGGTCGAAAAGCCAGGCAGCCTGCCAGGTGAGCAGGCGCGCGGCCTCGATCTCCGTCGCCATGTCAGCGATCAGGAAGTTGACCCCCTGGTTCATCGCGATCGGCTGCCCGAACTGCACACGCGTCCGTGAGTACTCGACCGCGTATTCGTAGGCGGCCCGGGCGACGCCCACGGCCCCCGAGGCCGTGCCCGGCCGTGTGTGGTCGAGCGTGCGCATGGCGATCTTGAAGCCCTCTCCCTCCTCTCCGAGCAGGTTCTTTACGGGCACCCTCACGTCCTGGAAGGCGATCGCCGAGGTGTCCGTCGCTCGCTGCCCCATCTTGTCCAGGTGCTTCTCGAGGGTCACGCCTTCGAGGTCGGTGGGGACGACGAACGCCGAGAGCCCCTTGTGCCCCTGGCTCTTGTCGGTCGAGGCGAAGACCACGATCCAGGCGGCATGGCCTGCGTTCGTGATGAACATCTTCGAGCCGTTGATCACGTAGTCATCACCGTCGCGAACGGCCGTCGTCTGGATGCCGGAGACGTCCGACCCCGCGTTCGGCTCGGTCAGGCCGAACGAGCACAGGATCGGCGACTCGAGGAGCGGCGGGAGCCACTCGGCCTTCTGTTCGTCGTTGCCGGCGAGAATCACGGGGCCCGCGCCGAGCGAGTTGGCCACGATCGAGACGGCGATACCCGCGCAACCCCACGACAGCTCTTCGCCCATGAGCATGCCGTCGAAGCTCGACAGCCCGGCCCCGCCATACTCCTCAGGCACGTGCGGGTTCATGAGGCCGACGTCGTGGGCCTTCTCGATGATGTCCACCGGGTGCGTCGAGTGCTCGTCGTACTCGGCCGCCTTGGGGCGGATCTCCTTGTCCGCGAAGTCACGCGCGAGGTCGCGCAGCGCCTTCTGCTCCTCCGTCAGCGCGAAGGAGGGGCCGGCCGCAACGTTTTGCTCAATGGTCGTCATAAACGGCTTTCCTAGGCCAATCTTGTGCTTGATTGACTCGTCGGTCAATCGTAGCGAGTGCTCGCGCTAGGAACGGACGACGGCCGGCGAGAGCGCGTCTCGCAGGTAGATCCGTGGCTTCCCGCGTCCGTCGGCGCGGACGACCCAGACGTCCTTGATCAGGCCATAGAGAATCCGGTCGTCGTCGAGCCACTCGACCTGGTCATCGACGCTGCGCGTTTCGGCGAGCGGAGTCTCGCGGCCGGTCGCCAGGTCGAGCACGTGCAGGCGCCACTTATCACCCCGGCGGCGCTTGAACGCGACGCGTGTCTCGTCCGGCGACAGCGAGGGGCACTCCACGCCTTCGGCGACGACCCGCATGCGACGCGTCTGGACGTCGCCTTCGACGAGATAGAACTTGCCACCCGTCGAGAGGGTGGCATAGAAGCGACGCTCATCTCGGGCGAACGTGACACCCCAGAAGTTGAAGTCGATCTCGTCGAAGCGCTTCCCGTCGCGCGTCACCTCGAACTTCTCCAGATTCGCGAGCACCTTGCCCTTGTTCATGTCGATCAGCGCCGTGAACGTCGAAAACCCCTGGTCGAGGTACGAGTGCCCGCCGACGAAGGTCGTCGCGGCGCCATAGCTTCCGCGCGGCGAGACGCGAGCGCGGCTCCTGAGCCCCTCGAGCCGCACAGTGCGTAGAGGCCGGAAGTCGGTTCCGAAGATGCGGGCGTCGACGTCCTGGGCCAGGGTCTGGAGCTTCGTCGTCAGGCAAAGGCCCTGCCCGCCTGCAAAGTAGACGCGCGAGCAAACGAGCCCCGTGAACGTGGGCCTCGAGCGAGGGGCGTCGACGCCCACGATGGCGATCTCGGCGTAGTGCTCGTCACGCGCGACGTGCTGGTAGACGAGGAACGGCTTCTGGGCCATTGCGCGCCGGAGCTCGGCGCGAGGCGGCGGCGTTCTCGCGGAGCTCGAATCGTCTTGTAGCGCCGCCAAGGCGACATACCCGGACGCAACCGCGATTGCGCCGGCGGACAGAACGATGAACGCGATTATCCGCAAGCGCCTACTCAGCGGGACTGGCCTCCGGTGTAAGCCGGAGCGCCGCCCCGGCAAGGACTATTGCGGTGCACAGGGCGATGGCGAAGACCGCAATCGCCGTCTCGACGTCGTACCACGTCCAGATCATGCCGAAGAAGATGGAGGCCAGCAGCCGTCCGAGGCTCGTCGAGGTCACGAGCAGGGCTAGCCCGCTGCCGCGAAGCGGCGGCGGCAGGGTCGCGCTCGCGAGCGCCATCAGGACGCCGTCGGTGGCCGCGTAGTAGAGGCCGAGGAGCACCAAGTACACGGGGATCTCCGCCGAGGGGCCGGCAGGCAGGAGCAGGAGCGCGTACGCAGCGAGGAGCGGCAAGTAGCCGGCGACGAAGGTCCGGCCCCGCCCGAACCGGTCGGCCACACGGCCCACCGGGATCGCAAGGAGCATGTATGCGAGCGCGGTGCCGACGAAGAGCAACGGCAGGAGCCGCGGCTCGAAGTCGAGGCGACGCTGCAGGGCGATAAAGAGGAAGCCGTCGCTGATGGTCACGAGCCCGAGCGCGCCCGCGACCGCGACGAGCACGCGGAAGCGTCGCGTCCCCAGCAGCCGTGCGGCAGCCACGACCGACACCGGCGAGTCGTCCGGGGCGAGCACCGGCCGGTTTTCGACGAAGAGCACGAGCAAGCCGAGGCCGACGAGCGCTGCGCAGAAGCTGACCACGAAGATCGCGTCGAACTCGCCGGGCGTGAGCGTCAGTAGCGAGAACGCGATGAACGGGCCGAGCATCGCGCCCGCCGTATCGAGTGAGCGGTGGACGCCGAACGCGGTCGCCAGCTGGTCCCGCTCGCTCGAGAGCGAGATCAGCGCGTCTCGGGGCGCCGTCCGGAGGCCCTTTCCAGTTCGGTCGAGGAAGACGATCGCTCCGAGCGCCTGCACGCTGTTCGCGAAGAGCAGACCGAGGCGAGTCGCGGCAGAGATGCCATAGCCGAGAGCCGCGACCTCCTTGTGCCGGCGCGTCCGGTCGGCAAGGAAGCCGCCGAGGACGCGGACGATCGCAGCTGCGCCCTGCTGCACGCCGTCCACGACCCCGAATTGGAGCGGCGAGAACCCGAGGGTGTAGACGAGGTAGAGCGGCAGGATCGCCGCCACCATCTCCGACGAGATGTCGGTGAAGAAGCTGACCAGGCCGAGGAGCACGACGTTCCGCCCGACGCGGATCCGGCGCCCGCGCAACCGGAGAAGCTCCCTGAGGTTCGCTACCTGGTACACGTCGCGTCAGAGCATGACGCCGGGCGGCGACCGTCAGCTCAACTAGTCCGCGTCGGGCTGCACCAGCTCGGCGTCCATTCCGCCGTCGCTGGTGCCGAACGCAATCAGCTCGAGCCCGTCGGGGCCTGCCACCCAGAAGCGCACGACGTCACCTGCGACCCGGATCGCATCCCAGGGGCCGACGTCGTGCAGCTCTCCGTCGACGTTGATCTGCCCGCTGCCGCCGACGATCACGTAGATCTCCTCGGGCTGTTCCTTGTGCTTGTGCGCGAACGGCGAGTCCTCGTTGGGGGCTACGCGCTGGAAGCTGATCCCGAGCTCCTGGGCCTCGAGGTCATTACGCGCGAACCGCGCTTCGAGCGTCGGAGCGAAGCCGAACTTGACGGCCGAGTCCTCGACGTCTTCCTTGAGATTCTTGATCGTGAAGCCCGCGATAAGGCGAGATGCTACCGGTCGTTAGGCTGCGGTTCATGGATTTCGAGCTGAACGACGAGCAGCGGCTGATTCAGGACACCGTTCGCGCCTTCGTGGACGAACGCGTGCTCCCGAACGCGATCGAAAACGACATCAACCACCACCTGGACCTGTCCGTCATCACGGGCATGGCCGAACTGGGCCTGCTCGGGATCGTCGTGCCGGAGGAGTACGGCGGCGCGGGCATGGACTATGTCTCCGAGGCCCTCGCCTGCGAGGAGATCGAGCGCGGCGAGGCCGCTTTCCGGACGCTGATCTCCGTCCACGTCGGGCTCAACTCGCTCGCGCTGCTTCGGTACGGCTCCGAGGAGCAGAAGCAGCGCTGGCTCGTCCCGCAGGCGCGCGGCGAGAAGCTCGCGTGCTTCGGGCTGACGGAGCCCGCGGCCGGATCAGACGTGGCGGCGATGAAGTCGACGGCTCGCCGCGAAGGCGACTCGTACGTCTTGAACGGCTCGAAGAACTGGATCTCGTACGCGACGGTCGCCGACCACGCAATCGTCTTCGCGAAAACCGACCCGAGCGCGAAGCACAAGGGCATCTCCGCGTTCGTCCTCGAGAAAGGGATGCCGGGCTTCACCTCGGCCGAGACGGAGCACAAGCTCGGGATCTGGGCCGGCTCGACGGGCGAGCTCTTCTTCGAGAACGTGGAGGTCCCCGCCGAGAACCTCGTCGGCGAGGAGGGCCAGGGCTTCGAGATCGCGATGTACGGGCTGGACCAGGGCCGCTTCACGGTCGCGGCCGGCGCGTGCGGCGTGATCCGCGCCTGCCTCGAGCGCTCGGCGGAGTACGCACGTGAGCGGGAGACATTCGGCCAGCCGATCGGCAAGTACCAGTTCGTCCAGGACATGATCGCCGAGATGGTGCTCGGCTACGAGACGTCGAAGCTCCTCGTCATGCAGGCGGCCTGGATGAAGAACGAGGGCCGCCGGAACACGCGCGAGACGTCACTCGCCAAGTGGCACGCGACGGAATCGGCCTTCCGCGCTGCCCACCTCGCGATCCAGGTGCACGGCGCCTACGGCTACTCGGCGGAGTACGGGATCGAGCGCTACTTCCGCAACGCGCGGGCGCCGATCATCTACGAAGGCACGACCCAGATCCACAAGATGATGCAGGCCGAGCACGCTCTCGGGCTGCGCGCTTTGAACGGGCGGAACGGAGAAGCGTCGCCGATCGCCGCCTGGGCGCCGACGCTCGCTCAGAAGCTCCCGGTCGGCTAGGACCTCTGGCCCTCTTGGTAGCTTCGCGCCCGTGAAGGCGCGCTTCGCAACAGTCGCGGCTGCCTCGCTCGCCTTCGCGGTGGGCGGCGCCGCGCCACACGCCGCCACCCTGCCGACCGCGATCGCGTTCGCGAAGGCCGAAGCGGACGGAGGCGGCGTGTTCGTCTGGGAGCGCACCGGCCGCGTGCGACTCCTCGCGGGCGGCGCGCACTCGCCAGCCTGGTCCCCGGACGGGAGGCGTCTCGCGTACGTGCGCGACTCGCAGCTCTGGGTCGCCGATGCCGACGGGACGCATCGTGCACAGTTGGCCGACGATGCAACCTCGGCCGACTGGGGAGCGGACGGCCGCAGCCTGGTGGTCGACCGTGCAGGGGCTCTCGTCGTCGTCCAGGCCGACGGCGCACGCGAGCGCGTGCTGACGACGGGTGCGGAGCCCGCCTGGTCCTCGCGGAACCGGATCGCTTTCGTTCGCGGGGGCGACCTGTACCGCATCGAGCCGAGCGGGCGGGGATTGCGTCAGCTGACGGCCTCAACCGCGATCGAGAGCGCCCCGGCATGGTCCCCGGACGGGCGGCGCCTTGCATTCGTAGCGACCGAAGGTATGACCGTCGACCTCTACGTCCTCGACCTCGTCGGAGGCAACCTCACACAGCTGACAGCGGATGCGTTTGTCGAAAGCTCGCCTGCGTGGACTCCGGACGGCCAAACGATCGGGTTCATCGCCAATACGACAGGAGTCGACGCGCCGTGGGTCGTTGCCAGCACCGGCGGGCCGCCGATCCTCCTCGAGGGCGTCACACGCCTCGCGGAGATGCAGTGGCGTCCCTTTGTCTCGAACGAGGAGCGTCCCGACCTCGACCAGCAGGCCCCGTCGGAGCTCTCGGTGATCAAGAGCCAGGGCCGGTTCCGCCTCGGC
>Ga0307302_10000776_pt1 | contig 14029 bp, 15 predicted proteins | sample ER_DNA_183_FD_194490 | JGI IMG/M metagenome (GOLD analysis project Ga0307302, IMG submission 194490) | Bulk soil microbial communities from the East River watershed near Crested Butte, Colorado, United States - ER_DNA_183 | ecosystem: Environmental > Terrestrial > Soil > Floodplain | place...
CCCAGCCGCTTGGCGACTCGGGCGGCGGCGGCGTCCAGCAGCTCCGCGGCGGCCAGCCGGCCGGCGGCCTGGATGCGGGCCGCCGCACGGCCATGGTCGCCGCTGTCTTGACAGCGTGTCTCGCTAGCTTTATAAGAATTTTCTAAGACGTACGGTTTGTGGTGAGTCGTCCGTCTAGCCCGTCTTCCCCCCGACGGCCCCTCCAGGAGGTGGGCAATGTCGCCGTTCCCTCGGTCCCGTCCCGGCGGCCGCACCCGGTCGCTGGCCGTCGGCCTGCTGCTGGCGCTGGCGGCCGTGCTGGCCGTGCCGGCCGCCGGTGTCGCCGGCCCCGCTCGGAGCGGCCGCGCCGACGTGGCCGCGACCGCCGACCGGCTGACCCGGGCCCTGGGCGCCCAGGGCGCCGGGGCCTACCTCGACGCCTCGGGCCGGCTGACCGTCAACGTCCTCGGGGCGCGGGCGGCCGCACAGGTCCGGGCCGCCGGGGCGACCCCGCGGCAGGTGACCCGCAGCGCGGGCCGCCTCGAGCGGGTCAAGGCGTCCCTGGACGCCGCCAAGACCGCCCCGGTCGGGGCCACCTGGGGTGTCGACGTGGCCTCCAACACCGTGCTGGTCACCGTGCCCGCCGGGCGGGGCGCGGCCTTCGTGGCCAAGGCGCGGACCTTCGGGGCCGCGGTCCGGGTCGAGCGCTCCCCGGCCGTGCAGACCCAGGCCTTCTACGGCGGCCAGGCCATCCTCCACGGGGGGTCGCGCTGCTCGGCCGGGTTCAACACCCGCAGCGGCAGCGGCCGCAACTACGTGCTCACCGCCGGGCACTGCACCAACCTGGGCGGCGCCTGGACGACCTCGGGCGGCCAGACGATCGGCCCGGTGGCCGCCTCCAGCTTCCCCGGCAACGACTTCGGCGCCATCCGGATCAGCAACCCGGCGAGCCTCGACCCGCGCGGGGGCGTGCTCGACGACGGCGCCTTCCAGGACATCACCGGGGCCAGCAGGGTCGCGGTCAACTCCACGGCCTGCAAGACCGGGTCGACCACGGGCACGACCTGCGGGCGGTCCTGGCCTACAACGTCACCGTGCGCTACGCCCAGGGCACCGTGTCCGGCCTGACCCGGACCAGGATCTGCACCCAGCCGGGCGACAGCGGCGGCGCCATGTTCGCCGGCAGCCAGGCCCAGGGCATCACCTCCGGCGGCACCGTCGGCAGCTGCAGCCAGTCCGGCTTCCAGAGCTTCTTCCAACCTGCCGATGAGGCGCTGAGCGTCGATGGCCTGACCCTGCTCTAGCTGATCCGGTGGAGGGCTGACCACCTCGGGCCGGGACCCCCTAAGACGGGACCCACTCGACCGAGGTGGTCAGCTCCTCCAGAATCTCGGGGACGGGCTCGACCCCGATCCCGGGGCCGGTGGGGACCTCGAGGTGGCCCCCTTGGAGCACGAACGGGGCGGTCAGGTCCTGGCGGTAGTAGCGGTCGGAGGCCGAGGTGTCGCCGGGCAGGGTGAACCCGGGCAGAGCGGCCAGGGCGACGTTGGCGGCCCGGCCGATCCCGGTCTCCAGCATCCCGCCGCACCACAGCGGCACCCGCCGTTCCCGGCAGGCGTCGTGCAGGCGCCTGGCCTCCAGGTAGCCGCCGACCCGGCCGGCCTTGACGTTGACGATCCGGCAGGCGCCGAGGCCGACGGCGTCGACCGCCGCCTTGGCCGAGGTGATCGACTCGTCCAGGCACACCGGGGTGGCCAGACGCCCGGCCAGCTCGGCGTGGCCGACCAGGTCGTCCTCGGCCAGCGGCTGCTCGACCAGCAGCAGCCCGAACCGGTCCAGCCCGGCCAGGTGGTCGGCGTCGGCCAGGGTGTAGGCGGCGTTGGCGTCGACCTGGAGCAGCAGGTCGTCGCCGAAGCGCTCACGCACCGCGGCCACCGGGCCGAGGTCCCAGCCGGGCTCGATCTTGAGCTTGATCCGCAGGTAGCCCTGGTCGAGGTAGCCGGCGACGGCGTCGAGCAGCTCGGGCACCGAGTCCATGATCCCGACCGACACCCCGGCCGGGACCCGGCCGCGGGTCGCGCCCAGGTACCCGGCCAGCGGCTGGCCCCTGGCTCGCAGCCAGGCGTCGAGCACGGCCAGCTCCAGGGCGGCCTTGGCCATGCGGTGGCCCTTGACGAAGGCCGTGGCCGCGCCGACCGCCTCGGGGTCGAGGTCCCCGGCCGCGGCCACGGCCGGGACCAGGAACCGGCGCAGCACGTCGGCCGCCCCGTCGGCGTACTCCGATGAGTAGCGGGGCTCGGCCGCGGCCACGCACTCGCCCCAGCCCTCGCCATCGTCGGTGACGGCCCGGACCAGCAGCACGTCCCGGTGCCGCTCGACCCCGAACGAGGTCCGGAACGGCGACACCAGCGGCAGCGCGACCCGCCGCAGCTCCACCCCGGCGAGCTTCACCGGGGACCCGCCGGCTCGACCAGGTAGCGGTCGGGGTGGCGCAGGAACCCGGTGACGGTGGCCCCGGCGGCCAGCCGCCGGCCGAGCGCCTCGCGGACGGCCTGGCGCCAGGCCCGCCGCTGCCCCGGGTCGAGCGCCTCCAGCTCCGGCGGCACGGCCACCGTGACCGCCGGCGTGCCGGGCCGCCGGGCCACCGGCTCCAGACCCGGACCGACGGCCAGGGCCGCCCCGGCCGGGACCGGCGGCGGCTGCATCGGCCGGCCGGCGCAGGCCGCGGCCACCGCCGGGTCGTCCAGCTCCCAGGCCAGCAGCAGCCGGTCGCTGGCCATGCCGGCGTTGATGGCGTCGGTCATGGGGCCGTAGAAGTCCTCCAGGTAGCCGGTGGGCCGGGCCCCCAGCTTGGCCAGGTTGAACCAGGCGTTGCGGGCCACCAGCGGGTCGAAGGTCCAGGCCACCACCCGGATCCCGCGGGCCAGGGCCCAGGCCCGCTGGTGCACCTTGAGCGCGAACCCGACCCCGTGGTGCTGGCCGGTGGGCGCCACCCCGGTGATGTGGGAGTGCAGCCCCGGGTCGGGGGGCGCGGTGAAGAACCCGGCGCTGGCCCCGACCAGCCGGGGGCCCGATCCACCGGGGCGCCCCTCCCCGGTTCCCCGGACCCCTCCGGCGAACGCCCCGGCGACGTAGTTGCCGGCGTGGGCCAGCGCCCGCAGCAGCTCGGCGGTCATCGGCGGCGGGTTGCCCTGGGCCGGCCGCCAGATCTCCTCGAACAGCCGCTGGGCCGCCGCGAGCTCCCGGTGGCCGCGCAGCTCGTGGAGGACGACGCCGGCGGCGGCCGCCGCGGCCACGGCGGCGCTCGTCGCCTCGGGTGGGTCGGGCGCCGGAGGGGTCCGGGGAACCGGGGAGGGGCGCCCCGGTGGATCAGGTTCGGACATGGTGAGCGAATGCTAATCGGTGGGCGCGGCAAACGCCGCGCGTTTTCCACAGCGTGCGGAACCCCCGGCCGGTGCCCGGGTTGGGTGGTTCTGCTGCCGCTTCCGGATTCCTACGATGGCGGGAGGCACCCTACCCCCGGAGGTGAGCCATGCAGGCGCTCGTCTACCACGGACCGGACCGCAAGCAGTGGGAGTCCAAGCCGGACCCCAAGCTGGAGCACCCCAGCGACGCGATCGTCCAGATCGACACCGCCACCATCTGCGGCACCGACCTGCACATCCTCAAGGGTGACGTGCCCACCTGCGCCGAGGGCGCACCCTGGGCCACGAGGCGGTCGGGACGGTGGTCGAGACCGGCGACGCCGTGGAGAACGTGCGCCAGGGCGACCGCGTCCTGGTCTCCTGCATCTCGGCCTGCGGGCGCTGCGTCTACTGCCGGCAGGCGATGTACGGGCAGTGCCAGAGCGGCGGCGGCTGGATCCTGGGCCACCTGATCGACGGCACCCAGGCCGAGCTGGCCCGCATCCCGTTCGCCGACAACAGCCTCTACCAGGTGCCCGAAGGGCTCAGCGACGAGCAGGTGCTGTTCCTGTCCGACATCCTGCCGACCGGGTTCGAGGTCGGGGTCCAGAACGGCAACGTCCGCCCCGGCGACGTGGTGGCGGTGGTCGGCGCCGGCCCGGTCGGGCTGGCGGCGATGATGACCGCCCGGCTGTACGGGCCGAGCAAGGTGGTGGCGATCGACAAGGCCGACTCGCGCCTGGAGAAGGCGCGCACCCAGTTCGGCGCCGACGTGACCGTCAACAGCGACGCCGACGACCCGGCCGAGGTGGTCATGGGCCTGAGCGAGGGCTCGGCGCCGACGTGGCCATCGAGGCGGTGGGCATCCCCCAGACCTTCGAGCTCTGCACCGACCTGGTCCGCCCGGGCGGCCGGGTCGCCAACGTCGGCGTCCACGGCCACCCGGCGACCCTGCACCTGGAGCGGCTGTGGATCCGCAACGTCACCATCACCACCGGCCTGGTCGACACCAGGTCCACCCCCACCCTGCTCAGGCTCGTCTCCGAAGGCCGCCTCGACCCGCGGCCGTTCGCCACCCACCACTTCGCCCACGACCAGATCATCGACGCCTACGGCGTGTTCGCCGACGCCGCCAGGACCAACGCCCTCAAGATGGTCCTGACCAGGACCTGACGCGCCGCCGAGGTCTCGACGGCCGACGCGCCGGGGCCAGCGGGGCCGGGTGACGGCCTCACTGGGTCGCCGTGACGGTGCAGCGCCGCAGCTCCTGGACCGCCTCCGGGGGGCCCTCGACCGTCACGCCGCTGGGCTCGCCGGCGGCCTCCCGGTTCCACAGCCAGCGCAGCACGGCCGCCGGCGGGCCGCTCACGGTCACGTCGGCCGGGTCGTCGCCGGGGCCGTCCTCGACGGCGAACCGCCCCGGGCCGGTCCGCGCCCGCCACGCCGCGCCGTCGGCCCGCACCGTGTAGGTCCGGCCCGGCGAGCCGGCCAGGATGCCGGTGAAGTAGTCGCCCCACTCGGCGACGCTGTACGCCACGAAGACCTTGAGCAGCTCGTCGATGCCGTCGACGGCGAGGTCGGCCGGGACCGGCGTGACCGGCTGCCCAGTGCCGAGCTCGGCGTCGATGCGGTGGATGACCGTCTCCTGCGCCATCCGCCGGATCCAGAAGCCGACGGTCTGGTCCGGGGTGTACCAGGAGCCGGCCGGATCCTCCGGCTGGTGGGCGGCGAACTCCTCGACCAGCCCGGCGTAGGCCCGGTCGAGCAGCGCGAGCGGCGGCTCGTCGGCCAGCTCCTGCGGCGGCCACGGGTCGGGCTCGACGCCCTCGCGCATGGCCAGGGTCTTGTGCAGGTACACCTCGCCGACGTGGCGGGTCAGGTCGGCGACGGTCCAGCCGGGACAGGTCGGCACCGCCGCGCCGGGGTCGGTCGGCACGACGGCCCGCAGGCGGGCGAAGTCGGCGGCGAGGCAGTCGAGCAATCGGGAACGCTCCATGCCGAACAGTTCAGCACACGCTCACGGGTGGCGTCATACCCGGTCCAGGCCGACGTAGTTCTCGGCCAGGCTGCGGGCGGCCGCCTCGGAGGTGGCCAGGTAGTCGAGGCGGGCCCGCTGGATGCGGAGCTGGAAGGCGTCGTCGCCGGGGGCGCGGTGGAGCAGGCCGGTCATCCAGGCGGAGAAGTCCTGAGCCCGCCAGACTCGGCGCAGGCAAGTCGCCGACCAGGCCTCCAGCGGGTCGGTGGCGCCGGTCCGGTACCAGGCGGCCAGGGCCTCGGCGAGCACGCGGACGTCGGCCACGGCCAGGTTCATGCCCTTGGCGCCGGTCGGGGGCACGATGTGGGCGGCGTCGCCGGCCAGGAACAGCCGGCCGAAGCGCATCGGCTCGACCACGAAGCTGCGCATGCCGGTGACGCCCTTGTCGAGGATCGGCCCCTCGTCCAGGGTCCAGCCGTCGTCGGTGCCCAGCCGGGCCTGGAGCTCCTCCCAGATGCGGCCGTCCGGCCAGTCCTCGATCGGCTCGTCCGGGGCGACCTGGAGGTACAGGCGGGTGAGCTCGGGCGAGCGCATGCTGTGCAGGGCGAAGCCCCGCTCGGAGGAGGCGTACACGATCTCCTCGCTGGAGGGGGCGACCGCGGCCAGCACGCCCAGCCAGGCGAACGGGTAGGCCCGCTCGAAGGTGCGCCGGGCCGCCGCCGGGACGGCGTCGCGGCAGACGCCGTGGAAGCCGTCGCAGCCGGCGACCACGTCGCAGGCCAGCTCCCGGTCCTGGCCGCCGGCCCTGAACCGGACCGTCGGCCGGTCACCGTCGATCGCCTCCAGGCGCACGTCCTCGACCTCGAACAGGACCTGGCCTCCGGCCTCCAGCCGGGCCCGGATCAGGTCCTTGACCACCTCCTGCTGGCCGTAGATGGTGATCGACCGGCCGGTCAGGTCGGTCAGGGGGACGCGGTGGCGGCGGCCGCTGGAGCGCAGCTCGATGCCGTGATGGACCATGCCCTCGCGGTGCAGCCGCTGGGCCACCCCGGCCGCCTCCAGCAGCTCGACCGTGCCCTGCTCCAGCACCCCGGCCCGGACCCGCTGCTCCACGTACTCGCGGCTGCGCAGCTCCAGGACCACCGAGTCGACACCCTCCAGAGCCAGCAGGTGCGACAGCAGCAGCCCGGCCGGTCCGGCCCCGACGATCCCCACCTGGGTCCGCATGGCCACTCCTTGGTTACGATGCCCCGCAGGGAGGGAGGATGTCATGCCACCGTCGTCGCCACCTGAGGGATCCCTGCTGGGCGGGGTGTTCGGCCGGGGGCGGGTCGCCGCCGAGGTCGGCGACCGGGCCTTCCTCCAGGCCATGCTCGACACCGAGGCCGCCCTGGCCAGGGCGTCGGCCAAGGCCGGGCTGGTCCCGGCCGAGGCCGCCGAGGCGATCGCCGCCGCCTGCCAGGCCGGCCGGTTCGACCCGGCCGAGCTGGGCGAGCTGGCCGCGGCCGCCGGCAACCCGGTGGTGCCGCTGGTCCGCCAGCTCGCCGGGCGGCTCCCGCCCGAGGTCGCCGGCCACGTCCACCAGGGCGCGACCAGCCAGGACGTGCTCGACACGGCCGCCGTGCTGGTCGCCCGGCGGGCGCTGGCGCCGCTGCTGGACGACCTGGGCGGCGCCGCCGACGCCTGCGCCGGCCTGGCCGACGCCCACCGCGACACCGTGATGGCCGGGCGGACCCTGCTCCAGCAGGCGGTCCCGGTGACCTTCGGCCTCAAGGCGGCCGGCTGGCTGGTCGGGCTGGACGAGACCCGCCGGGGGCTCGCCCGGGTCGACCGCGACGAGCTGGCGGTGCAGCTCGGCGGGGCCGCCGGGACCCTGGCCGCGTTCGGCGACCGCGGCCTGGCGGTCCTCGGCAACCTGGCCGCCGAGCTCGACCTGGCCGAGCCGACCGTGCCCTGGCATGCCGTCCGGGTGCGGCCGGCGGCCCTGGCCTCGGCCCTCGGGGCCTGCGCCGGGGTGCTGGCCAAGCTGGCCCGCGACGTCGCCCTGCTCGCCCAGACCGAGGTGGCCGAGGTCCGCGAGGGCGGCGGGCCGGGCCGCGGCGGGTCGTCGGCCATGCCGCACAAGCGCAACCCGGTCGCGGCCGTGGCCGTGGCCGCCTGCGCCGCCCGCGTGCCCGGCCTGGTCGCGACCGTCCTCGGGGCCATGGCCCAGGAGCACGAGCGGGCCGCCGGCGGCTGGCACGCCGAATGGGAGCCCCAGCGCGACCTGCTGCGGCTGGTCGGGTCGGCCGCCGCCTGGTCGCGGGAGCTGCTGGAGGGCCTGGAGGTCGACCCGGCGCGGATGCGGGCCAACCTGGACGCCACCGGCGGGCTGCCCATGGCCGAGGCGGCGGTGGCCGCCCTGGCCGGCCCGCTCGGCGGGCGCCGGGCCCGCGAGCTGGTCAACGAGGCGGCCAGGCGGGCCGCGGCCGGCGGCCGCCCCCTGCGCGACACCCTGCTGGAGGCGCCCGAGGTCGCCGACCACCTGGGCCCGGCCGGGGTCGAGGCGGCCCTCGACCCGGCCCGCTACCTGGGCTCGACGCAGGCCCTGATCGACCGGGCCCTGGCCGCCCACGGGTAGGCCAGCGGCCTGGCAGGGCGTGGCCGGCCCGCTCACAGCAGCCCGCTGGTGGTGGCGCCGTCGACCAGCAGGGCGGTGCCGCTGACGAACCGGGCCGGGTCCGAGCACAGGAAGCACACCACCCTGCCGAAGTCGGCCGGGTCGCCCACCGGGCCGCTGAGCTGTCCGGCCTGCCGGGTCCGTTCGGTGTCGTGGGTGCCGGGGCAGGCCAGGTTCAGGGTGATGTGCTCCTCGAACAGGTCGGCGGCGGCCGTCTTGGCCCAGGCCCACAGGCCGGTCCGGGCCGTGTTGGACAGGGCCAGGGTGGGGATCGGTTCCTTGACCGACTTGGAGGTGATCAGGCAGATGCGGCCCCAGCCGGCCGCCCGCATCGGCGGCAGGGCCGCCCGGACGAGGCGGATCGAGGTGAGCAGGTTGGCCTGGAGCGCGGCCAGCAGCATGCCGTCGTCGACCTCGAGGGCACGGGCCGGGGGTGGGCCGCCGGCGTTGGCGACCAGGACGTGCAGGGCGCCGAAGCGGTCAACGGCGGCGTCGACCAGGCGGCGGGGGGCGGCCGGGTCGGTGACGTCGGCGGGGATGGCCAGGGTCTCGCCGGGCATGGCCTCGGCGGCCTCGGCCAGGGCGGCCTCGTCGCGGGCGCACATGACGACCTTGGCGCCCTCCTCGCTGAGGGCCTGGGCGCTGGCGCGGCCGAGGCCCTTGGACGACGCGGTCACCAGGGCCACCTTGCCCTGCAGGCCCAGGTCCATCGCTTTGGGGCCTCCTCGGTCAGGACCAGCTCAGGGTGGCGCGGTGCCGCCAGTACTGGTCGGGGGGTTCGGCCAGGGCGGCCAGCTCCTCCAGCTCTGCCGCGTGGAGCTCGACCTGGGGGGCGGCCAGGTTGGACTCCAGCTGGGCGGGGGTGACGGCGCCGGAGAGGACGACGTCGGCCCAGGGGTTGGCCAGGACGGCGGCCAGGGCGACGGCGTCGATGCCGACGTCGTGGGTGGCGGCGATGCGGGCGAGGGCCTGGGTGGCCGGGTCGCGGCCGTGGGGGGTCAGGCGGCCGTTGGCGACCGCCTCCTTGACGACCACGCCCCAGCCGCCCTGGCCGGCCTCGGCCAGGGCGGGGCCGGCGGAGGGCTCCAGCAGGTTCCAGGTGGCCTGCACGCAGGCGAAGGGGGCCTTGCCGGCGGTGGTGAGCTCCAGGGCGCGGCGGATGGTGGCGGCCTGGGCGGGGCCGCTGGCGGACAGGCCGATGGCCACGCCCTGGTCGCGAAGGCGGGTCAGCTCGTCCAGGACCGGGCGGTCCTCGAGGACGCCGCTGTCGAGGGTGGCCGAGTGGATCTGGTAGAGGTCGAGGTGGTCGCCGAGCAGGGACCGGGTCTCGGCGGCCTGGCGGGTCAGGGCGGGCAGGGAGTGGTCCTTGACCTCGTGGGTGTCGGCGTCCATGCGCCAGTCGCCGACGTAGGTGTAGCCCCATTTGGAGCCGACGGTGACCTCGGAGGGGTCGAGGTCGCGGGACCGCAGCCAGGAGGCGAGGAACTCCTCGGCGCGGCCGTAGGAGCGGGCCGCGTCCAGGTAGCGGACGCCGGCGGCGAAGGCGGCGTCCAGGACCTGGTGGCAGCGGCGCTCCAGGGCCTCGACGTCGCGGGCCGGGCCGAGGTCGGCGTCGCGGCCGAGGTCGATGTAGGCGGGGCGGCCGAGGGCGGCCAGGCCGAGGCCGACCGGGGTGACCCGGAGGCCGGTCGCGCCGAGGGGGCGGGGTTGCACCGCCCGGTCAGGCGCTGGCCAGCGACGTCCCCGCCGACTGGAGGTCCTCGCAGGCCTGCACGACCCGGCCGGCCATCGACCCCTCGGCCTTGGCCATGTAGGTGCGCGGGTCGTAGCTCTTCTTCACGCCAACGTCGCCGTCGACCTTGAGCACGCCGTCGTAGTTCTTGAGCATGTGGTCGGCGATCGGCCGGGTCAGGGCGTACTGGGTGTCGGTGTCGACGTTCATCTTGACCACGCCGTAGCCGATGGCCTCGCGGATCTCGGTCAGCAGCGACCCCGAGCCGCCGTGGAACACCAGGTCGAACGGCTTGTCCTTGCCGACCTTGTCGCCGACCGCCCGCTGCAGCTCGGCCAGCAGCTCGGGGCGGAGCTTGACGTGGCCGGGCTTGTAGACGCCGTGGACGTTGCCGAAGGTCGCGGCCAGCAGGTAGCGGCCGCGCTCGCCCGTCCCCAGGGCCTCGGCGGTGCGCAGGGCGTCCTCGGGGGTCGAGTAGAGCTTGTCGCTCATCTCCCCGACCACGTCGTCCTCCTCGCCGCCGACGACGCCGATCTCCATCTCCATCACGATCCTGGCCTTGGCGCACTCGGCCAGCAGCTCGGCGGCGATCTGGAGGTTCTCGTCCAGCGGCACCGCCGACCCGTCCCACATGTGCGACTGGAACAGCGGCTCCTCGCCGGCCGCCACCCGCTCCTGGGAGAGCCGGATCAGCGGGCGCATGTAGCCGTCGAGCTTGTCCTTGGGGCAGTGGTCGGTGTGCAGGGCGATGTTGACCGGGTGCTTGGCCGCGACCACGTGGGCGAACTCGGCCAGGGCGACCGCGCCGGTGACCATGTCCTTGAGCCGCTGGCCGGACAGGAACGCCGCCCCGCCGGTGGAGATCTGGACGATGCCGTCGCTGCCGGCCTCGGCGTAGCCGCGGATGGCCGCGTTCAGGGTCTCGGAGGAGGTGCAGTTGATCGCCGGGTAGGCGAAGCCTCGCTCCTTGGCCCGGTCGAGCATCTCGTTGTACACGTCGGGGGTGGCGATGGGCATGATGGCGCTCCTCGTGCGGGGGGCCGGCGTGTCGTGGACAGTATCTTCCCAAGCGTCGTGTGCGGATACCCCGGGTTCTTGATCGTTCCACCAGCGGCGCTCCCCCGCCCCGGGCCGGGTGGCCGGGCGGGCGGCGCCGGTCAGCCGCGCTCGTCGGCCACCAGGGCGCGCAGGCTCTCGTGCTCCTCCCGGCAGGCCAGGCAGCCGGCCAGGTGGGCCCGGACCCCGGGCAGGTGGGCGTCGGGGTCCTCGCCGGCCAGCTCCAGCTCGACATAGCGGTCCAGCGCGGCGAAGCAGTCGTCGCAGCCCACCTCCGGCTCCTCCGGCCCGAGCAGCCCGTCGACCTGGTTCTCGGCTCGGCTCATCTCGGCCTCACCTCCTCCCCCGCCAGCAGCCCGGCCTCGGCCAGGTGGGCGCGCAGCTTGCGCCGCGCGTCGTGGATCGTCTTGTACAGCGCCCCCCGGGTGGTGCCGCGCCGCTCGGCCAGCACGTCCAGCGGCACCCGGCCGGCGACCACCGTCAGCAGCACCTCCCGCTGCTGGGGGGTGAGCACCTCGGCCACCGCGGCCCGCAGCGCGGCCAGCAGCTCGGCGTGCTCGGCGGCCGCCTCGGGCCGGCCGTCCGGGTCGGCCATGGCCAGCCAGTCCTCGGGCGGCCGGGGCAGCTCGCGGTCCCGCCAGGCCATCCGCCGGGCCTTGGTCGCCGCCTCCAGCAGCGCGAACTTGTACGCCCAGGTGGTGAACCGGCTCAGCCCGCGGAAGTCGTCCAGGCGGGCCAGCACCCCCATCATGGCGTCGTCGGCCGCCTGGGTGGCCAGGTCGTGGCGTTCGGCCGCCGACAGGCCGGCCAGCTGGCCCCGGCGGCGGCCCAGCTCGAACCGGGCCGCCCGCAGCAGCAGGGCGTGCAGGCGGTCCAGGGCCGCCTCGCGGTCGCCGCCCTGGCCGGCCAGCGCGGCCACCCAGGCGCGCGACTCCGGGTCCATGACCGAGTCCACGTCCGGGAGCGTAGCAGTCAGGACACCGCCCACGAGACCTCCATGCTTGGTTGGTGTCGGTCCCGGCCCCGGTCTTACGCCCCTCCAGGTAAGACCCGAGGACGCCGGCGACACCAACACCGCAAAGGGCAGCTGCCCGCTCCCACACCCAGGAGGTACTCCAATGGCCGCAGTCCCCGACCGGGCCCGTCAGGCGTTCCGGATCCTGCATGTCGCCTTCGTCGTCGCCCCCATCCTGGCCGGGCTGGACAAGTTCTTCGACGTGCTGGTCGACTGGGACCACTACCTGGCCCCGGTCGCCACCGACGTGCTGCCGTTCAGCGCCCACACGATCATGATGGTCGTCGGCGTGATCGAGATCGCCGCCGGGATCCTGGTCGCCCTGCGCCCGCGCATCGGCGGCTACGTGGTCGCCGTCTGGCTCTGGGCCATCATCGTCAACCTGCTGATCCTCGGCGACTACTTCGACGTCGCCCTGCGTGACTTCGGGCTCTCGCTGGCCGCCCTGGCCCTGGCCCGGCTGGCCGAGGCGTTCCCGGCCGGCTCCGTGCCGCGGCCGGCCGCGGCCGACCGGCAGCGCGCGAGACCGGCGTCGCCGACCGCCGCCTCCGGGTCGCCCGGCCGCTGGGCCGGGTCGACCTGGAGGCGGCCGAACGGGCGGCCCGGGCCCTGCTGGACGCGCTCGGAGCCGACCCCGCCGACGAGGGCCTGGCCGACACCCCGCGACGGGTCGCGGCCGCCTTCGCCGAGCTGCTCACCCCGCTGCCGTTCAGCCCCACCACCTTCCCCAACGCCGAGGGCTACGACGAGCTGGTGGTGGCCCGCTCCATCCCCTTCGCCTCCCTGTGCCAGCACCACCTGCTGCCGTTCTGCGGCCTGGCCCACGTCGGCTACCTGCCCGGCGACCGCATCCTCGGCCTGTCCAAGCTGGCCAGGGTGGTGGAGCTGTTCGCCCGCGACCTCCAGACCCAGGAGCGGCTCACCGGCCAGGTCGCCGGCTGGCTCCAGGAGCGGCTCGACCCCCGCGGGGTCGGGGTGGTGCTGGAGGCCGAGCACTCGTGCATGACCGCCCGCGGCGTCCAGGCCCCGGGCGTCCGCACCGTCACCTCGGCCCTGCGCGGCCGGGTCCGCGACGACCCCCGCACCCGGGCCGAGTTCCTCGCCCTGGCCACCACGATGAGAGGATGAGGCGTCCGCCGTCGCCGCTGGAGGACGCCCGTGATCAACCGCGAACGACTGGCCGCCCTGCTGGGGCGCGAGCGCGAGACCTACGCCGAGCGGCACCCGCGCAGCCGGGCCGCCTACCGGGCCGGGACCAACCTGCTCGGCAACGTCCCCATGACCTGGATGAACAAGGCGGCCGGGCGGTTCCCGGTGTACCTGGCCGAGGCCAGGGGGGCGACCGTGGTCGACCTGGACGGCCACCGCTACGTCGACCTGTGCCTGGGCGACACCGCGGCCATGGCCGGGCACTCGCCCGAGCCGACGGTGGCGGCCGTGCGGCGGCGCTACGCCGAGGCCGGCGGGGCCACCGCCATGCTGCCCACCACCGACGCGGCCTGGGTCGGGGCCGAGCTGGCCCGCCGCTTCCGGGTGCCGCGCTGGAGCTTCAGCCTCACCGCCACCGACGCCAACCGCTGGGCCATCCGGCTGGCCCGGCTGGTCACCGGCCGGCCCAAGATCCTGGTGTTCAACTTCTGCTACCACGGCACCGTCGACGAGAGCCTGGTCACCCTGGGCGGTGACGGGGCGGCGGCGCGCCAGGGCAACGTCGGCCCCCCGGTCGACCCGGCCGCCACCACCCGGGTGGTCGAGTTCAACGACCTCGACGCCCTGGACCGCGAGCTGGCCGCCGGCGACGTGGCCTGCGTGCTCATGGAGCCGGCCCTGACCAACATCGGCATCGTCCTGCCCGCCCCCGGCTACCTGGAGGGCGTGCGCGAGCTGACCCGCCGCCACGGCACCCTGCTGGTCAACGACGAGACCCACACCCTGTCGGCCGGGCCCGGCGGCTGCACCCTGGCCTGGGGCCTGGAGCCGGACCTGGTCACCGTGGGCAAGGCGATCGCCGGCGGGATCCCCGCCGGCGCCTACGGCCTCTCGGCCGAGGTCGCCGAGCGGGTCGCGGCCCGGCGCGACGCCGACCTGATCGACACCGGCGGGGTCGGCGGCACCCTGGCCGGCAACGCCCTGTCGGTGGCGGCCATGCGGGCCACCCTCGAGCAGGTCCTCACCGAGCAGGCCTTCGAGCACATTATCGCCCTCGGCA
>Ga0307302_10000777_pt1 | contig 14024 bp, 17 predicted proteins | sample ER_DNA_183_FD_194490 | JGI IMG/M metagenome (GOLD analysis project Ga0307302, IMG submission 194490) | Bulk soil microbial communities from the East River watershed near Crested Butte, Colorado, United States - ER_DNA_183 | ecosystem: Environmental > Terrestrial > Soil > Floodplain | place...
GCCAAGCATGGCGAGCGCCCTGCCCCCTCGGCGGTGACGGCCGTCACCGCGGGGGCGTGCCGTCGGTCACCTCGGCGACGGCGCCACGCCCGCTCAGAACTGCTCCAGCGCGTCCCCGAAGCGGCCGGCGATCACGTCCCAGGTGAACCGCTCCTCGACCAGCCGGCGGGCCCGCTCGCCCAGCCGCCGCCGTAGCCCCGGACGGTCGAAGGCACCACCTGGACGTCGGCGCGCCGGTAGAACTGCTGCAGCAGCGGCTCCCTGACGTAGCCCACGAAGTGGACCCGCCGGTTGTCCCGAGCCCGCCGCATGAGCGCCGCCCGCTCGCCCCGGACGGGGAGGAGATCATGCACGCTCGCCGCGTCAGTGGGCTGGACCCGACTCCCAGTTGCGGCCGAAACGGGACGGCGCCTCGGCCATCACCTCGGCGGCCAGGGCGTCCGGGTCGCCCTCGCCGAGGCGCTCGATGACCAGGGCCACGCCGTCGGCGACCAGGGCGCCCGGAGGCAGCACCGCCGCCGCCCAGCGGGCAAGCGCTCGGACGCTGCGCGTCCTGGCCTCCAGGCGGGTCGACAGCTCCCGGGCGATGGCGTCCTCGAAGCGGTTCATCGCCACGCGAGGCTATCCGGTTGCGTACACTCGCGCCGTGCGCGCCGTCGACCTTCACGTCCACCTGCCCCTTGCCGAGTGGGTGGAGGGCAGCCTGGGGCCGTACCGGGAGCCGGCGGAGCGCTACTTCCGCAGTCAGATCGTCCTGCAGACGGCCGAGGAGCTGGCCGCCGCCTACGAGGCGATCGACTGCGTGGCGGTGCTGCTCGGCTGGGACGCCGAGACCGCGACCCGCCGGCCGCCGCTCTCCAACGACCTGGTCGCCGAGATCGTCCGGCGGTTTCCCGGCCGCTTCGTCGGCTTCGCCGGCATCGACCCGTGGAAGCAGGCCGGCGCGCTGCGGGAGATGCGCCGCACCTACGAGGAGCTCGGCCTGCTCGGCTACAAGTTCCACCCGTCGATGCAGGCGTTCCGGCCAGACGACCAGCGCTGGAGCGACCTGTTCGAACGGGCCACCGAGTACCGCGCGCCGTGCCTGTTCCACACCGGCACCAGCGGCATCGGCGCCGGCACCCCGGGCGGCCAGGGCATCGAGCTGGCCTACGCCCGCCCCATCCACCTCGACGGGGTCGCCGCCCGCTACCCGGAGCTGCCGGTGATCATGGCCCACTTCGGCTGGCCCTGGCACCTGGAGGCGGTCGCGATCGCGCTCCACAAGACCAACGTGTACCTGGAGCTGTCGGGCTGGGCGCCCCGCTACGTCCCCGACGAGGTGGTCCGCGAGGCCGAAGGCCGCCTGTCGGAACGGGTGCTGTTCGGCTCCGACGCCCCGTTCCTCGGCGCCGAGAAGGTCCTGTCCGCCTGGGCCGAGCGCCTGTCGCCCGCCGCCTTCCGCCGCGTGACCAGGGACAACGCCGTCCGCCTGTTGGGCCTCTAATGGATAGGCCGTGGCGCTTCCGGGGCGAGCCCCTGGCGCTGGAATGGGTCGCCGACGGCTGGCACCTCCGCTTCGTGCAGCCCTACCGGGCGCTCAAGGTGTACCGCTGCCCAGGCTGCGACCAGGAGATCTTCCCGCGCACCCTCCACCTGGTGGTGTGGCCGGAGGGCGAGCCGGAGCAGCGCCGCCACTGGCACAAGGCCTGCTGGGAGCGGCGCTTCGCCGAGCTGCGCCGGGCCGCGCGGCGAACGCCCCCGGCGACGTAGAGTTGGGTAATCGGCTTCGCGCATTGCGACAACGTTCGGTGACCGGCGGTGATCAGAGCGGGCCGCAAGGCAATGCGCGAAGCCGATTAGACAGCAGAGGAGGGAAGCAGTGTTCGCGTCGGAGAGCGCTCTCATGCCGCCGGCGGCGGCATGATCGGCCAGGGCTTTCGGCTGGAGGGCCGCACCGCCCTGGTCACCGGGGCCAGCCGCGGCATCGGCAGGCAGGCGGCGCTGACCATGGCGGCCGCCGGCGCCACGGTGGTGCTCGCCGCCCGCTCGGCCGAGGACCTGGAGGAGGTCGCCGCCGCCGCCAAGCAGGCCGGCGCCCCCGACGCGCTCGTGGCGGTCACCGACGTCCTCGACGAGGCCGCCGTCGAGGCGACGGTGGCCGGGGTGCTGGAGGCCACCGGCCGGCTCGACGTGGTCGTCAACGTCGCCGGCGGCCAGGGCTTCACCGCGCCGGTCGCCGACACGCGCAGCGACGGCTGGGACAAGGTGCTCGCCCTCAATCTGCGTTCGGTGTTCGTCGCATGCCGGGCCGCGCTCGGCCACCTGCCGGCCGGCGGGTCGATCGTGAACGTCACCAGCGTCGCCGGCTTCACCGCGACGCCTGGACTGGCCGCCTACGGGACCGCCAAGGCGGGGGTGATCGCCCTCACCCGCACCCTCGCCGTGGAGGCGGCCCCGCTCGGGGTGCGGGTCAACTGCCTGGCCCCAGGCTGGGTGCGCACCGAGCTCACCCGCCGGATGTGGTCCGACCCGGAGACCAGCCGGGCCCTGGTCGCCCAGGTCCCGCTCGGCCGCTGGGCCGACGTCGAGGAGCTGGCCGGGCCGCTGCTGCTGCTCGCCTCCGACGCGGGCAGCTACATCACCGGGGCGACCCTGGTGGTGGACGGCGGGCTGCTGGCGTGACCCACGGCGACACCTATGCTGGGTGGGTGACCGACTCGCTGCTCGACCGGGTAGCCCGGCTGCCGTTCGTGGTCCCGGGGGATCCGACCGGGGTGCCCGCGTCGGTGCTGCTCGCGCTGGCGCCGGTCGGCGGGACCGACGACCTCGAGCTGCTGCTGGTGCAGCGGCCCGACCACCTCCGCCAGCACGCCGGCCAGGTCGGTCTGCCCGGTGGGGCGGTCGACCCGGGCGACGCCGACGGGGTCGCCGCCGCCCTGCGGGAGGCCCAGGAGGAGGTCGGGCTGGACCCGGCGGCGGTGCGGGTGCTCGGCAGTCTCGACCGCGCCTACCTGCCCGTCTCCGACTTCGACGTGCTGCCGGTCGTCGGTCTCTGGGACGGCCAGGCGCCGCTGCGCCCCAGCCCGGCCGAGGTGGCCGGCATCCTGCGGCCCACCCTGCGGCAGCTCGCCGACCCGGCCAACCACGGCACGCTGCCGATCAGCCGCATCCTCGGCGAGGAGGTCGTCCGCGCCAGGGGCGTCGCCGACCTGCGCAGCCCGGTGTTCTGGGTCGGCGACACGCTGGTGTGGGGGTTCACCGCCGGCCTGCTCGCGGGTGTCCTCCTCGCCCTCGACCTGGAAGCGCCTCCCCTCCCGGTCCACTGGGGCACCCGGCCACCGAGCCGCGGGTCCTGACCCCCCAACACCAAGGAGCACCCAATGCAGGACCCCGAGGCCGCTCTCGACAGCGACGCGCAGCCACCGTCCCCGGCCGCGGAGCCGACGCCGACGCCCGCGCCAGTGCCTCCGGCCGTGAGCAGCGGCGCCGGCACCCCGGTGGTGCTGCTGCACGCCTTCCCGCTCGACGGGGGCATGTGGGCGCCCCAGGTCGAGGCGCTGGCAGGCAGCTACCAGGTGATCGTCCCCGACCTGCGCGGCTTCGGGGCGGCCAGGGAGCAGGCGGTCGAGGAGGCCGGCATGGACCTGCTCGCCGACGACGTCGCGCGCCTGCTCGACGACCGCGGCCTCGACCGGGTCGTCCTCGGCGGCCTGTCGCTGGGCGGCTACGTCGCGCTGGCGTTCGTCCGCCGCCACGCCGACCGCCTGGGAGGCCTGCTGCTGCTGGATACCAAGGCCGGCGCCGACACCGAGCAGGCGCGGGCCGACCGCCTACGGATGGTGGAGCGGGTGCTCGCCGAGGGCACCGGCTTCCTCCCCGAGGCGACGCTGCCGCGGGTGCTCGGCAAGACCAGCCTGGAGGAGCGCCCCGAGCTGGTCGAGCGCGTCACCGCGATGGTCCGCGAGCAGGACCCCCTCGCCATCGCGGGCGCCCAGCGGGGCATGGCGGCGCGGCCCGACGCCACCGACGTGCTCGCCGGCATCACCGTCCCCACCCTGGTCGTCACCGGCGAGGAGGACGCGGTCATCGGCCCGGAGGTCGGCCGCGAGCTGGCGGCGGCCATCCCCGACGCCCGCTTCCTGCTGGTCGAGCGGGCCGGCCACCTCTCCAACCTGGAGCAGCCGGAGGTCGTCAACGAGGCCCTGCTCGATTTCCTCGCGCCCATCTGGGTTTGATCCCCGCCCCGCTGTGACAACATATCGACGCATCTAGTACTCTCCGGCTAGCCGACGCTCCGGATCCCCCGGCCGGAGCGACAGCGCGAGGGGGGCAGGGGAGGACCGGCTCCTGCCCCCCTCGCTACTACCCGCGGTGGCCGGTGCCTTCCTCGACCAGCTCGACCAGGACGCCGCGCACGGACTTGGGGTGGACGAAGGCGACCACGGTCCCGCCGGACCCGGTCCGCGGCGCCGGGTCGACCACCTCGACCCCCTCGGCGCGCAGCTCCCGGACCGCGGCGGCGACGTCGGGCACCAGATAGCCGACGTGATGGACGCCCTCGCCCCGCCTGGCCAGGAAGCGCCCGACCGGCGTGTCCGGCGCGAGCGGGGCCACCAGCTGCACGAAGGCGTCGCCGCTGCGGAACAGCAGCTCGTGGACGCCCTGGTCGGCGAGCACCTCCTCGTGGGCGACCCGCAGGCCGAGCGTCCGCTCGTAGAGGTCGCGGGCGGCGGCCAGGTCGGTGACCGCGATGCCGACGTGGTCCAGTCGTCCGAGCCGCACGTTGCGCCGTCCCTTCGCCGTGGTCAGGTCCCCGGGTCCTCCGGGGGCAGGTCGAGCATCCAGTCGGTGGCGCCGTGGTCCAGCGTCCAGCCGGCGGCGGCCGCGGTCCGGTCGCCGGCGCCGCCGGCCTGGGTGAACAGCCACAGCGGCCGGCCCGCCGGGACCAGGCCGCGAGCCAGCTCAAGCATGCGCCGGCCGAGGCCCCGCCCCTGGGCCGCCCGGCGGACCGCGAGGTGGCAGAGCTGGGTGGTGGTCCCGGAGCCGAACAGCAGGAAGGCCCCGTCGCCGTCGGCGGTCCGGTAGGGGCGGCTGCGGGGGTCGCGGAAGCGGTGCCGGTAGGCCTCCTCGCGGCCGTCGTCGCCGTCCCCGCCCCACGCGTCCCGCCAGACGCCGAGGAACCCGTCGAAGCCGTCCGGGCGGAGCTCCAGCAGGCCCGGCGCGCCGGCGCCGGTGCCGGCGGTGCGCCGGTAGGCCTGCGTCTCGGCGTGCCGGAAGCCGAGGCCCGCCAGCTCGTCCGGGAGGCCGGGACGCGACGACGGCGAGGCGAGCACGTGGACGTAGTCGCGCCCGGCGGCCCGGAAGGCGGCGGCGGCGGCCTCCAGGTCGAACGCCCGCCGCACCCCGAAGGCCCAGTTGTAGATCCAGAGCGGGTCGAGCGGGCAGGTCACCACCTTGCCCGCCTGGAGCTGCACCACCCCGCCGCCGCCGATGGTGGACAGGTTCAGGTGGTTCTGCTCGCAGGCGTGGACGAACCCGAGGCTCACACGGGCCAGCCTACCTCGGGCGGTAGACTCGGACGAGCGCACGCGAAGGGGGACACCGATGTTCCAGCGAACCGAACCCGTGATCTGCGCTGGCGCGCGCACGCCGCTGGGCCGCTTCGGCGGCGCCCTCGCCTCGCTGCCCGCGGTCCAGCTCGGCGGCGTGGCGATCGGCGCGGCGCTGGAGCGCGCCGGGGTCGCGCCCGCCGCGGTCGAGCACGTCGTCATGGGCCACGTGCTGCAGGCCGGGCAGGGCCAGATCACCGCACGGCAGGCGGCGGTCAGGGCAGGGGTGCCCATGACCACCCCGGCGCTCACGGTCAACAAGGTCTGCCTGTCGGGGCTGAACGCCATCGCCACCGCCGCCCAGTACGTCGAGCTCGGCCAGGCCGGGCTGCTGGCCGCCGGCGGCATGGAGTCGATGAGCGGGGCGCCCTTCCTGCTGCCCAAGGCGCGCTTCGGCGCCCGCATGGGCCACGCCGAGCTGGTCGACGCGATGATCCACGACGGGCTCTGGGACGCCTTCGACGACGCCCACATGGGCGGCCTCTCCGACCAGGTCAACCGGCGGCTGGGCATCGACCGCGCCGCGCAGGACGAGTGGGCGGCCCGCTCCCACGAGCGGGCGGCGGCCGCCGCCAAGGGCGCGCTGCGCGAGGAGATCGCCCCCGTCCAGGTGCCCCAGCGCAAGGGCGAGCCGCTGCTGGTCGAGGAGGACGAGGGCATCCGGCCGGGCACCACCGCCGAGACGCTCGCCGGGCTGCGGCCGGCGTTCTCCCCCGACGGGACGATCACCGCCGGCAACGCCTCCCAGATCTCCGACGGGGCGGCCGCGGTGGTGGTCACCTCCCGCGAGCGCGCCGCCGCCGAGGGCCTGCCGGTGCTCGCCTCGATCGTCGCCTACGGCACCGTGGCGGGGCCGGACACCAGCCTCCACTCGCAGCCGTCGCGCGCCATCCGCGACGCCTGCCGGCGCGCCGGGGTGGCCGTCGCCGACCTCGACCTGGTCGAGATCAACGAGGCGTTCGCCGCGGTGGCGCTCCGGTCCACCCGCGAGCTCGAGCTGGATGAGGGGATCGTCAACGTCAACGGCGGTGCCGTCGCGCTCGGCCACCCGATCGGCGCCAGCGGCGCCAGGCTGGTGCTCACCCTGGCGATGGAGCTGCGCCGCCGTGGCGGCGGGCTGGGCGCGGCCGCGCTCTGCGGCGGCGGCGGGCAGGGCGACGCCCTGCTGCTCCGGGTCGACGGGTGACCACCTCGGCCGGGGGGCTGCTGGAGCGACTCCGGGCCGGCGACGGCCGCGCCGTCGCCAGGCTGATCTCCCTGGTGGAGGACGGCGACCGCGAGCAGCTCAGGGACGCCGCCGAGGCGCTCAACCCCCTCGCCGGCCGGGCCCAGGTGATCGGCCTCACCGGCGCGCCGGGAGTGGGCAAGTCGACCCTGGCCGGCGCGCTGGTCGCCGGCTGGCGCAAGGCCGGCCGCACGGTCGGGGTGCTCGCCGTCGACCCGTCGTCGCCGTTCACCGGCGGGGCGCTGCTCGGCGACCGGGTGCGGATGCAGCGCCACGCCCTGGACGACGGGGTCTACATCCGTTCGATGGCGACCAGGGGCCACCTGGGCGGCCTCGCCTGGGCCACGCCGCAGGCGGTGCGGGTCCTGGACGCGGCCGGCTGCGACGTGGTGCTGGTCGAGACCGTCGGGGTCGGCCAGGCGGAGGTGGAGGTGGCCGGGCTGGCCGACACCACCCTGGTCGCGCTCGCCCCCGGCTTCGGCGACGCCGTCCAGGTCGCCAAGGCGGGCATCCTCGAGGTCGCCGACGTGTTCGTGGTCAACAAGGCCGACCGGGACGGCGCCGAGGTGGTCGCCCGTGACCTGCGGCAGATGCTCCACCTCGGCGAAGCCCGGCCGTGGCAGGTGCCGGTGGTCATGACCGTGGCCGAGCGTGGCGACGGCGTCGAGCAGCTCGCCGAGGCGATCGCCGCCCACCGCGCCCACCTCGAGTCCGGCGGCGAGCTGGAGCGGCGCCGCCGCCGACGGGCCGCCCGCGAGGTCGAGGAGGTCGCCCTCGCCGACTTGCGAGCCGAGCTGGGCGAGCTGGGCCGCGGCGAGGCCCTCGACGAGCTCGCCGCGCAGGTCGCCGCCGGCAAGCTCGGCCCCTACGCCGCCGCCGACCAGCTCCTCGCCGGGGTCCGCGGCGACCGGTCCTAGCTGCCCGAGATTGTCGCGAGTTGCCGGTACGTTTGCCGGTGTCCTAGCTTTCGCACGCCCACCCGCATCCGCGAGGTTGGCCGTAGCTGTCGGGTCCGGAGCGTAGGCGGAGGTCTGGGATGCGTCGAGCGGGTTGGGTCGTGGTGGTCGTGGTGGTTGCGTGCGTCGTCGCGTTGCCGGCCGGGGTTCCGGCCGCCGGGGCGACCGTAACCGCCCTGCAGGTGACCACGCCGGGGCCGGACTTCAACGCCGACGGCTTCGCGGACCTGGCGGTGGGCGCGCCCGGCGAGGACATCGGTGCGACCGCCGACGCCGGCGCGGTCAACGTGCTGTACGGGTCGGCGGGCGGCCTCGGCGGCGGGCAGGTCCTGTCGCAGGGCGCCGGCGGCGTGCCAGGCGCCTCGGAGGGGTTCGACCGCTTCGGCACCGCCCTGGCCACCGGCAACTTCAACGGCGACTCCTTCGCCGACCTGGCCGTCGGTGCCCCGGGCGAGGACCTCGGCACCGACGCCGACGCCGGGGCGGCCTTCATCCTGTTCGGCTCGGCCGCCGGCATCACCGGCGCCGGCGGCCGCCTCCTCACCCAGGCCAACCCCGAGCCCGGCGACGGCTTCGGGTCGTCGCTGGCCGTCGTCGACGGCGTCGACCTGGCCGTCGGCGTGCCCGGCGAGGACGTCGGCAGCGCGAACGGAGCGGGCGCGGTCAGCCTCCTCGCCGACCCGGGCTCGAGCCCCGTCGAGGAGCTGTTGCACCAGGGCGTCGCCGGGGTCGCCGGCAGCGCGGAGGCGGGGGACGGCTTCGGGTCGTCGCTGGCCGCCGGGGACTTCAACGACTCCGAGGGCATCGACTCCGTGGCCGTCGGCACCCCCGGCGAGGACGTCGGCGCCGTCGCGGACGCTGGCGCCGTCATCGTCCGTTACGCCCCCGGCTTCGGCGGGGTCGGCCTCACGGTCATCACCCAGGGCCGCCCGGAGACGGGCGACCGCTTCGGGACCGCCCTCGGCGCGGCCGACTTCGGCGGCACCACCCACCAGGACCTCGCCGTCGGCGCGCCCGGCGAGACCGTCGGCATCCGCGTGGCCGCGGGCGCGGTCACCGTCCTGTACGGCGACGACTCGGGGTTCATCGCCGCCGGCAGCCAACTGTTCCACCAGGGCGCCGGCGTGCCGGGGACGGCCGAGACCGGGGACGGCCTTGGGACCGCCCTGGCCGCCGGCCAGTACGGCGCCGACGTGGCGGACCTGGCCATCGGGGTGCCCGGCGAGGACATCGGCGCCGTGGCCGACGCCGGCATCCTGGACGTCCTGTACGGCACCGCCGCCGGTGGGCTCGGCGGCGGCGGCAGCGAGCAGCTCACCCAGCAGGACGCCGCCGGTGCCGTGGAGGCGAACGACCGCTTCGGGGAGGCGCTCTCCGAGCCGTTCTTCTTCGAGAGCGACGTGCTCGAGGACGTGGCGGTCGGCGCCCCCGGGGAGACGGTCGGCGGCCGGGGCGACGCCGGGGCGGGCAGCGCCCTGTTCGGCGCGGAGGTCGGCGGGCTCGGCGACGGCGGCAGCCAGTTCTTCTTCCAGGGCGCCGGCGGGCTCGGCGGCGCCGCGGAGGCGGGCGACCTGGCCGGCGCCGCCCTCAACTAACCGCTGGCCGCGAGGCGGCCGGCCTCAGCGGGGGAGAGGACCTCGGGGCCGACCACCACGGCGGCCACCGCAGGCAGCGGGACGGCCTCGAAACCGGGGCCGGCCAGGCGCGCGAACGCCTCCGCGGGCAGCAGCTTGATCGCGGTCGCGACCACCAGGGTCGGGAGCCGCGCCGCCAGCTCGCCGGTGCCCGCCGCGTTGAGGAACGCCTCCGGCCCGATCGCGTCCGCCCCGACCAGCCCGACCACGGGCTGCGCCCCGGCGGCCCAGGTGGCCCCGGCGGCGCCGGTGGCGCTAGGGCCTCCGGCGGCCCCGGTGGCCCCGGCGGCGCCGGGCGCGAGGCGGGCGAGTACCCGGTCGACCAGCGAGCTGTGCGACACCGTCGCCACCGCGCCGCGGCCGCCGCCGACGAGCCGCCGGCGCAGCCACCCGGCGGCGGCGTCCACGGCCGCGTCGGCGTCGGCGTCCAGGCGGGCGCGCAGCCCGGCGAGAGCGGCGCCGGGGTCCGGGCCGCGGGCCGCCCTCGCCAGGTGCCAGACCGGCGCCATGGCCGGCTGGCCGGCCAGCAGCGCCGCCACCGCCGCCTCCAGTCGCCGCGGGTCGCCGGCGACCTCCAGCAGGCCGTCGAGCGCGCTGGCGGCCACCTCGGTCGCACCGCCCAGCCGGTCGGCGGCCGCATCCCTGACCGCCGCCGGCAGCAGTCCCTCGTCCATGCTCGCGGTAGGCTACGCCCCGCCAACCTTCCACGCGCCCCCCAGCGCCACCGGCCGGGAGCCCAGCGCATGAGCAGACGCGCCCTCATCACCCTTGTCGTCCTCGCCGTGCTGGCGACGGCCGGCGGTGTCGCCGGCGGCCTGCTGCTCGCCCGCGCCCCGGAACCGGCGACCGCGGCCGCCGCACCGACCACCACCACCGCGCCGGTCACCACCGACACCCTGGAGCCGGCACCCTCCAGCTCCACGACGTCGTCGTCCACCAGCACCACCACCGGGATCAGCGTCCAGGCCCGGCTCGTGCGGCGCCTGGAGGACGGGCTGGTCGTCCGCTACGACGCCTCCCAGCCGGTCACCGCCGTGCTCGCCTGGGGCTTCGGGGGGCCGAGCGGGAACGAGGCCCCGTTCCCCGGTCCGTCCGCGCAGGGGTCGGTCAAGCTCACCCTGGCCAAGACCACCAGGGCGATCTCGATGCGGGTGATCGGCCGCTCGGCCGACGGCCGTGAGGGCGTCAGCGGGACCCTCACCGCCCGGCGGCTGGTCCGCCGGGTCGTCCTGGAGGTGCGGTCCCTGCTGCTCGACATCCCCAACGGGACCGCCGGCATCGCCACCGGCTTCCTCGGCACCACCTCCACCCCGCTCGGACCCGGCCTGCCAGGCCCGACGGCCGCCTCCGAGCCGTACGCGTTCCCGTCGGTCGCGTTGGCCGCCGGAGCGAGCGGGTCGCCGCTGGCGCTCCGATTCTTCCACCAGGTCCAGCCCAACCCGCAGCGGACCCGGGTGGTGAACCTGGCGATCTCCTACCCCGGCCCTGGCTCCTCCGTGATCCTGAACCGGGACGTCACCGCCATCGGGATCACCGTCCACCTCAGGTTGAGGTTGACGGTGACGCGTTCCTGACGGTTCCGTGGCACGGCGGGTCATGCGCGCGGCCGCGCCTACAATCGGGTGAGCCGCTCGTCCGGCCAACGGAGGACGCCGATGCCCGAGAACCTCGAGGAGCAGCGCAAGCGCTGGCGGGAGCAGTATGCGGCGAAGGGGGAGCGCGACGCCGACTTCACGACCCTGTCCGGCGAGGAGGTCGCGCCCCTGTACAGCCCCCTCGACCGCGCCGGCGAGGACGTGGCGGAGCGCATCGGCTTCCCCGGCCAGTACCCGTTCACCCGCGGGGTGTACCCGTCGATGTACCGGGGCCGGCCGTGGACGATCCGGCAGTTCTCCGGGTTCGGCAACGCCCGCGAGACCAACCAGCGCTACAAGTATCTGATGGGACAGGGCGGCGGCGGGCTGTCGGTGGCGTTCGACATGCCGACGCTGATGGGACGCGACTCCGACGACCCACGCTCCCTCGGCGAGGTCGGCCACTGCGGGGTCGCCGTCGACTCGGTAGCCGACATGGAGGTCCTGTTCGAGGGCCTGCCGCTGGACGAGCTGACCACCTCGATGACGATCTCCGGCCCGGCGCCGATGCTGTTCGCCATGTACCTGGTCGCGGCCGAGCGCCAGGGGGCGGACATCTCCAAGCTGGACGGCACCCTCCAGACCGACATCCTCAAGGAGTACATCGCCCAGAAGGAGTGGCTGTTCCCGCCGGAGCCGCACCTGCGGCTGATCGGCGACCTGTTCGAGTTCTGCGCCGCCGAGGTGCCCAAGTACCACCCGATCTCGGTCTCCGGCTACCACATCCGCGAGGCCGGGGCGACCGCCGCCCAGGAGCTGGCCTTCACCCTGGCCGACGGGTTCGCCTACGTCGAGCTGGGTCAGCGCCGCGGCCTCGACGTCGACGCGCTCGGGCCGCAGCTGTCGTTCTTCTTCGACGCGCACGTGGACTTCTTCGAGGAGATCGGCAAGTTCCGCGCGGCCCGCCGGATCTGGGCGCGCTGGATGCGGGAGCGCTACGGCGCCAGGACCGACAAGGCCTGCCAGCTCCGGTTCCACACCCAGACCGCCGGGGTGTCGCTGGCCGGCCAGCAGCCGGACAACAACGTCGTCCGCACCGCCCTTGAGGCCCTCTCGGCCGTGCTGGGGGGCACCCAGTCGCTGCACACCAACGCGCTGGACGAGGTGTTCGCGCTGCCGACCGAGCGGGCGGCGGCAATCGCGATGCGCACCCAGCAGGTGATCGCGGAGGAGACCGGCGTCGCCGGCGTCATCGACCCGCTCGGCGGCTCCTGGTACGTCGAGCACATGACCGACCTGATGGAGCGGCGCGCCGAGGAGATCTTCGAGCGCATCGACGGCTTCGGCGAGGGGCGCATGCTGGAGGGCGTGCTCGCCGGCATCGAGCAGGGATGGTTCCAGCAGCAGATGGCCGACGCCGCGTTCCGCTACCAGCAGCAGCTCGAGAAGGGCGAGAAGGTGATCGTCGGGGTCAACAAGTACGTCACCGCCGACGACCAGCCGCTGGAGATCCTGCGCATCTCGGCCGAGGTCGAGCACGAGCAGAACGCCGAGCTGGCCAGGCGTCGCGCCGCCCGCGACCAGGGGAAGGTCGACGCCGCCCTCGCCGAGCTGCAGCGAGCGGCCGCCACCGACGAGAACCTCGTCCCGCGGCTGGTCGACGCCGCCAGGGTGGAGGCCACCATCGGCGAGATGGCCGACGCCCTCAAGCGGGTCTGGGGCGAGTACACCGAGCCGCCCAGGTTCTGAGCCTGGGCGGCTCCGGGCGACCGCGGACGGTCAGGTGGTGACGACGCTGTTCACGCCGCCGACGCCGTTCTCCTCGTAGCTGTGCGCGGCGTCGTCGTCGAGCCAGCGGCCCGCCTCGTCCAGGTAGCGGAAGGCGAACCGGCGCTGCGCGGGCAGCGTGACGGCCACGCTGCGGGTGCCGTTGCTGCGGGGCCGCAGCGGGTGGGCCAGCGGGTCCCAGTCGTTGAAGTCGCCGACCACCGACACCTTGCCGGTGACCGCGTCGCTGGGGAGGATGAAGTTGACCTTGACCTGGTGCTTGCCCTTGACCGGGCTCTGCTTGATCACGTGCCGCGCTCCTTGCGGTCGATGCTGACGCAACTCGACCGAGTCGGTGCGACGCGTCCTAACGGACACTCGGGCAGACCCGGTCGTTGCCCACAGTAGAGCATCTCGTGCGAACACGCGGCGGGCTTGAGCGGCTTTGTAGAATCCGGCGGAGCCGACAGCCGGGAGGGACCGTTGTGAGTGAGTTCGTACGCCTCGAGGTGGACGAGGCCAGCCGGGTCGGCACGATCCGGCTGGACCGGCCGCCGGTGAACGCGCTCAACGCGCAGGTCCAGTGGGAGCTGGGGGAGGCCGCCCGGCAGGCGAGCCTGGACGACCGGGTCGGCGCGGTGGTGCTGTGGGGCGGCGAGAAGGTGTTCGCGGCCGGCGCCGACATCAAGGAGATGCAGGGCCGCAGCTTCGCGGAAATCTCCGCCACCACCGCCGACCTGCAGGGCGCCTTCACCGCCCTGGCCCGCATCCCCAAGGTGGTGATCGCGGCGGTCAACGGCTACGCGCTCGGCGGCGGCTGCGAGCTGGCGCTGACCGCCGACTTCCGGTTCGCGGCCGAGGACGCCAAGCTCGGCCAGCCCGAGATCCTGCTCGGGATCATCCCGGGCGCCGGCGGCACCCAGCGGCTGCCGCGCCTGGTCGGGCCGGCCAAGGCCAAGGAGATGATCTACTCCGGCCGCTTCTACGGCGCCGCCGAGTGCCACGCCATGGGCCTGGTCGACGAGGTCCACCCGGCCGGCGAGGTCTACGCCAAGGCCCGCGAGGCCGCCGCCCGCTACGCCAAGGGCCCTGGCCTGGCCCTGCGCGCGGCCAAGCAGGCCGTCGACAACGGCCTGGACGTCGGCATCGACGCCGGCCTGCTGCTGGAGCGGCACGCCTTCCAGTCGCTGTTCGCCACCGAGGACGCCGCCGAGGGCATGGCCTCGTTCGTCGCCAAGGGCCCCGGCAAGGCCGCCTTCCGCGGCCGCTAGCCTGGG
>Ga0307302_10000784_pt1 | contig 13984 bp, 10 predicted proteins | sample ER_DNA_183_FD_194490 | JGI IMG/M metagenome (GOLD analysis project Ga0307302, IMG submission 194490) | Bulk soil microbial communities from the East River watershed near Crested Butte, Colorado, United States - ER_DNA_183 | ecosystem: Environmental > Terrestrial > Soil > Floodplain | place...
GGGCACGACCGGCAACGGCTCCAGCAGCACGGTGACCGTCCCTCCACAACATTGCACGCCGTGCTCGTAGGGCGCCTTGTCCGACAGTGCCGTCTCGAACAGCACGGGCGCCGCGCCGGGGTCGGCGAGCAGCTCCCGGGCCCGGTCGATCGCGACCGCTTCGACGTTGCCTCCGCCGATCGACCCCCACGTCTCGCGGGCGCCGACCACGAGCTTGGCGCCGGCGTCGCGCGGGGCGTGGCCGCGAACCGACGCGACCGTCACCAGCACGCCCGCCTCCCGCCGCGCACGCAGGTGGGCGACCGCGTTGAACCAGGTCGTCTCAGGCATGGCTGGCCGCGTGCTGCGCGCGTTCCGACTCGGGGTGGGCTCCATGGGGGTGGGGCGGCTGCGGCGGGGCGACGCTCCCGTCGGCGACGTGGCCGTGCGAGGTGTGCTCTCGCGCCTGCTCGACGGCCCAGTAGACAGCCTCCGGAGTCGAGGGGCAGCCGAGGTCGACGCTCGTGCCCACCGGCCCGAACGCCGCCGCGGCCTGCCGCAGCGCCTCCCGCACGGAGAAGGCCAGCATCAGCGGCGGTTCCCCGACGGCCTTGGACCCGTACACCGCGCCTTCCTCGGTCGCGTTCCTAAACAGGGTCACGTTGAAGACCTCGGGCATCTCCGAGAAGCTCGGCAGCTTGTAGGTGCTCGCCGCCTGGGTCAGGAACTGGCCGCGCCGGGGACCGTCGCCGGTGTCCCAGCGCAGGTCCTCGAGGGTGAGCCAGCCGGCCCCCTGCACGAACGCGCCCTCGATCTGGCCGATGTCGACCAGCGGCGAGAGGCTGTCACCGACATCGTGGACGATGTCGACGCGCCGCGTCCGGTAGGCGCCGGTGAAGCCGTCGACCTCGACCTCGGTGGCGGCCACGCCGTAGGCGAAGTACTTGAACGGCGAGCCCTGCATCACCGACGAGTCCCAGTGCAGCCCCTCGGTGCGGTAGAACCCCGCCGCCCACAGCTGGACCCGCTGGAAATAGGCCGTGCGGACGAGCTCGTTCCAGTCGATCTGCGCCTCGGAGGTTCCCAGGCCGCGCGCCACACCGTTCACGATCCGTATGTCGGCCGCGTTCATGCTGAGCATCGCGCCGGCCACACCCAGGAGCCGGTCCTTGATCTGCTCGCAGGCGTTCTTGACGGCCCCGCCGTTGAGGTCGGCACCGGAGCTGGCCGCGGTCGCCGAGGTGTTCGGCACCTTGTCGGTGCGCGTGGGAGCGAGCCGGACGTGGTGCAGCGGGATGCCGAGGGTGGTCGCGGCGACCTGGATCATCTTGGTGTGCAGGCCCTGGCCCATCTCGGTGCCGCCGTGGTTGATCAGCACCGAGCCGTCCTTGTAGACGTGCACCAGCGCACCGGCCTGGTTGAACGCCGTCAGGTTGAAGGAGATGCCGAACTTGACCGGCGTCACCGCGAGGGCGCGCTTGGTATCGGGGTGGGTGGCGTTGAACGCCTCGATCTCGCGCTTGCGACCCACGACGTCGGCGCTGGAGACGACCTCGTTCCAGATCGTCGGGATGCGCTCGGGGTGGCGAACCGGCTGACCGTACGGCGTCGTCTGGCCCGGCCCGTAGAAGTTGCGCTCGCGCAGGTCCATCGGGTCGAGACCGAGCAGGGGCGCACAACGGCCGAGGATGTCCTCGATCACCAGCATGCCCTGGGGGCCGCCGAAGCCGCGGAACGCGGTGTTGGACGCCTTGTGCGTTCTCGCGATGCGGCCGTTCACCCGGATGTTGGGGATCCAGTACGCGTTGTCGATGTGGCACAGGGCGCGGGCCAGCACCGGCTCCGAGAGGTCGAGGCTCCAGCCGCCGTCCGCGGTCAAGGTCGCGTCAAGGGCGACGATGCGCCTGCTCTCGTCGAAGCCGACCCGCCAATCGGCATGGAACCCATGCCGCTTGCCCGACATGGTCAGGTCCTGCGTACGGTTCAGCCGCAGCCGGACCGGACGTCCGGTGAGCGTCGCGCCCAGCGCGGCGATCGCCGCAAAGCCGTGCGGCTGCATCTCCTTGCCGCCGAAGCCGCCGCCCATGCGCAGGCACTGCACCGTGACCTCGTGGTTGTGCCTGCCCAGCACGTGGGCCACGATCTCCTGCGTCTCGGACGGGTGCTGGGTGCTGCTCTGGACGAAGACCTGCTCGCTCTCGTCGACATGGGCCAGGGCGCAATGCGTCTCGAGGTAGAAGTGCTCCTGGCCGGAGAACTCGAGCTCGCCGCTGAAGACATGGGTGGCGGCGGCAAGGCCGGCCTCGATGTCGCCCCGCTGCACCTGCGGCATCGCGCCCTGGAACGAGTCGGCCTCGATCGCCTCGGTCACCTTGATGTAGGAAGGGAGCGGCTCGACGTCGACCTCGACAGCCGCCGCGCCGAGCCGGGCGGCCTCGAGCGTCTCGCCAAGCACCCAGCACACGGCGTGGCCGTAGAACATGACCTCGCTGGGGAACAGCGGCTCGTCATGCTTGACCCCGGCATCGTTGACCCCGGGAACGTCCGCCGCGGTGAGCACGCGGACGACCCCGGGCACGGCGAGCGCGGGGTCGGTGCGCAGCCCGGTGACCCGGCCGTGCGCCTGCGGGACCTGCACCGGGTAGGCGTGCAGCACGTCCTTGGTGCGTTCCACCAGGTCGTCGGTGTAGAGCGCCTTGCCGGTGACGTGCAGGGCCGCGCTCTCATGAGGGAGGGCGAGCCCGACGGACGGGTTCTCGGGTCGTTCCGACAGGGCACTCATGCCGGCACCTCCTCCGGGCTCTCGGCGTACAGCTTGCGCAGGCTCTGGCCGAGCATGGCGGCACGGTAGGCCGCGCTCGCGCGGTGGTCGTCGATCGGGGTGCCCTCGCCGCCCAGGACCTCCGCGGCGGCCTGCGCCGTGGCGAGCGTCCATGGCCGGCCCTCGAGCGCCGCCTCCGTCGCCAGGGCACGGACCGGCATCGCCGCGACCCCGCCGAGCCCGATGCGGGCCCGCTTCACGACGCGGTCCTCGACATCCAGGGCAAACCCGATGGCCACGCTGGAGATGTCGTCGAAGCGCCGCTTGGCGATCTTGTGGAACGCCGCCAGCCGGGCCAGGGGCAGCGGGATGCGCACCGCCTTGATCAGCTCGTCGGGGCGGCGCACGCTCTGCCGGTAGCCGGTGAAGTAGTCGGACAGGGCGACCTCGCGCTCGCCGTCGACGCTGGCCAGCACCAGGCTCGCCTCCAGGGCGAGCAGCACGGGCGGGGCGTCGCCGATCGGCGAGCCGGTGCCGAGGTTGCCGCCGAGCGTCGCGCCGTTGCGGATCAGCCGCGAGGCGAACTGCGGGAACAGCTGGGCCAGCAACGGCACGCTGCCGTCGAGACGGCGCTCGATCTCGGTCAGCGTCAGCGCCGCCCCGATCTCGATCCGGTCGCCGTCGGCGACCAGGCCGCGCAGCTCGGGAAGGCGGTCGATCGCGATGACCGACGCGGCCCTCGTGCCGCGGAGATTGACCTCGACACCCCAGTCGGTCGAGCCGGCGACGAGGACGGCGTCCGGATCGGCGTGCAGCAGGCGCACCGCGTCGGCGAGCGTCCCGGGGCGGACGAACGAGCGACCCTCGTGGCGCAGCTGGGTCGCGGCGGGCTCGGGGGGCGGCGCGCTCAGCCGCTCGGCGAAGGAGTCGTCAGGAGGTGGGGCGCCGAGGGCATAGGCCGCGTCACGGATCGGGCGGTAGCCCGTGCAGCGGCACAGGTTCCCGCTCAGCGCGTGAAGGTCGAACCCGTTGGGACCGTGCTCGTGGTCGGGCCCCGCATCGCTCCCGCCGGCGGGGCGACGATCCGGCCGGTAGTACTCGGCGGCCATGCTGCAGATGAACCCCGGCGTGCAATAGCCGCACTGCGAGCCCCCGCGATCCGCCATCTCCTGTTGCACGGGGTGCAGCTCGCCCGGCTCACCCAGCCCTTCGGCGGTGACGATCTCCTGGCCGTCGAGCGAGGCGATCGGGACCAGGCAGGCGTTGATGGCGACCCACTCGGTCGACGCGCTCAGGCCGGGACGCGCGATCAGCACCGAGCAGGCCCCGCACTCCCCTTCGGCGCAGCCCTCCTTGCACCCGGTGAGCCCGCGCCAGCGAAGGAAGTCCAGCGCCGTGGTGTGGAGCGGCACATCGGTGATCGGCGTGCTCTGCCCGTTGATCGTGACCTTGCCGGCGACCATGGCACATGCTCCTGTACGGCCTGAGGAAGGTCGGTGGGCCGCCCTGCAGGGCAGCCCACCTGCTGGAACGACTGTACAGGCGCCGCCCGACGCTGTGAAGCATCTTTGGAAAGTATCTTCCGTATCGTAGAATCGACCAGCCACTCGCGGCCCGCGGTACCGGCGCGATACCGTGACCACGGCGTGGAACGTAGGCTCCATCGGCATCGCCGTGCCGCCGCACGGGACGCGAGGGGAGGAGTCCGGTGACCACAGCGGTCCCGCGCCTGGGCGCCGACGTCCTGGACGACCTCGACCGGCGGCTGGCCCAGGCCGACGCCGAGCTCGCGACCCGCTACCCGGGGGACGCCGGCGCCCGGCAGCCGGTGCACACCGTGTACGTCCCGGCCGACCAGATGACCCCGGAGCTGCCCGCCGCGTGGGGCGCGCGGGCCCTGGACGCGCTGGAGGGCCACGCCGCCACCGCGGCGGCGCTGGCCGAGGCCACCGCCCTCGACCCGGCCCTGGTCGCCCAGGTCCTCCCCGGCGTGCTGGCCAAGCTGGAGCGGGAGCCGGTCGAGGACCTCCGCCTGGACTTCGAGGACGGCTACGGGCCCCGGCCGGACGAGCGGGAGGACGCCGACGCCCTGGCCGCGGCCAGGGCCCTGGCCGCGGCGCTGGCCGGCCCGGGGGCCCCACCCTACGCGGGGCTCCGCATCAGGTGCCTGGAGGCGGCGACCCGGCGGCGCGGCCTGCGGACCCTCGACCTGTTCCTCGGCGGCCTCCTGGCCGAGACCGCGCTCCCCGACGGCTTCGTGGTCACCCTGCCCAAGGTGACCGACGTGCGCCAGGTGGAGGCGATGGCCCTGGTCTGCGGGCTGCTGGAGGAGGCGCACGGGCTGGCGCGGCGGCGGCTGCGGTTCGAGATCCAGGTCGAGACCCCCCAGTCGATCCTGGGCGCCGACGGCACCGCCACCGTGGCCAGGATGGTGCATGCCGCCGACGGCCGCTGCTCGGGCCTGCACTACGGCACCTACGACTACAGCGCGGCCCTCGGGATCGCCGCCGCCTACCAGAGCATGGAGCACCCGGCGGCCGACCACGCCAAGGCGGTCATGCAGGTGGCGGCGGCCGGGACGGGGGTGCGGCTGTCGGACGGGTCCACCAACGTGCTCCCGGTGGGCGACACCGCGGCCGTCCACGCCGCCTGGCGGCTGCACGCCCGGCTGGTCCGCCGCTCGCTGGAGCGCGGCTACTGGCAGGGCTGGGACATGCACCCGGCGCAGCTGCCCACCCGCTACCTGGCCACCTACGCCTTCTTCCGCGAGGGCCTGCCGGCGGCCGCGGCCCGGCTGCGCGCGTATGCCGAGCGGACCGGCGGCGGGGTCCTGGACGAACCGGCCACCGCCCAGGCCCTGGCCGCCTTCGTGGCCAGGGGCCTCGACTGCGGTGCCCTGACCGCCTCCGAGGTGCGGGAACGCACCGGCCTGGACCGGGCCGCGATCGACGGCTGGACCAGGCGGTCCGGCGGTCCCTGAGGCTTGACTGACGGTGCCGCCCGCGATACGGTCACACCACCTAGCGGACAGCCTTTCTCGTATCACGGAAACCTAGCTGCCGGCGCGCGAGGAGGTCGTCGATGGCGACCATCGGGTTCATCGGCCTCGGCGTGATGGGCCAGCCCATGGCCGAGCACCTGGTCCGGGCCGGCCACGAGGTCACCGTCCACAACCGTTCCCCGGGCCCGGTGCGGGCCCTGGTCGAGGCGGGCGCCAAGGCCGGCGCCTCGGCGGCCGAGGTGGCCGACGGCGCCGACGTCGTCATCACCATCGTCCCCGACTCCCCCGACGTCGAGGCGGTCGTCCTCGGCGAGCAGGGCGTGCTGGAGACGGCCCGCCAGGGCCTGCTGCTGATCGACATGAGCACCATCCGCCCCGACACCGCCCGCAAGGTCGCCGAGGCCGCCGAGGCCCGCGGGGTGCGGTTCCTGGACGCCCCGGTGAGCGGCGGCCAGGTCGGCGCCGTCGAGGCGACCCTCTCGATCATGGTCGGCGGCAGGGCCGAGGACTTCCAGGCCGCCCTCCCGGTGCTGGAGGTGCTGGGCCGGACGGTCGTGCACGTCGGGCCGGTCGGCTCCGGCCAGACCGTCAAGGCGGCCAACCAGCTCATCGTGGCCGGGGTCATCGAGCTCGTCTCGGAGGCCATCGTGCTGCTGGAGGCGCACGGCGTGGACATGGCGCCGGCCATCGAGGTCCTGTCCGGCGGGCTGGCCGGCAACCAGATCCTGGAGCGCAAGGCCGCCGGCATGCTGGAGCGCAAGTTCGACCCCGGCTTCCGTATCGACCTGCACCACAAGGACATGCAGATCATCCAGGCCGCGGCCCGGGACAGCGGGGTGGCCATCCCGGTGACCGCGCTGGTCGCCCAGATGCTGGTCTCGCTGCGCAGCCTCGGCCGAGGCTCGCTGGACCACAGCGCCATCCTGACCCTGATCGAGGACCTTTCCGGCCGGGGCGGTCCCCGTCCGCCGGATCAGCGCCGCAGCTAGCGCAGAGAAAGGGCTGGTGCACCCCATGGCCAGGACAGACGAACGAGATCAGCGGGCGTCCGGCGCCGGGGCCGTCCACCCGGTGGACGAGGTCCTCCCGGCGCCCAAGCTGGCCGTGTACGGGTTCCAGCACGTGCTGGCGTTCTACGCCGGCGCCGTCATCGTGCCCATCCTGCTCGCCGGCGCCATCGACCTGACCCCCGAGCAGCTCGCCTACCTGATCAACGCCGACCTGTTCACCTGCGGCATCGCGTCGATCATCCAGTCGGTCGGGTTCTGGAAGATTGGCGTCCGGCTGCCCCTGCTCCAGGGGGTCACCTTCGCCGCCGTGTCCCCGATGATCTCCATCGGCCTGGCCGAGGGCGGCGGCGTGCCCGGCCTGCGGGCCATCTACGGCTCGGTGATCATCGCCGGGATCTTCGCGTTCCTGGTCGCGCCCTTCTTCGCCAGGCTGATCCGGCTGTTCCCGCCCATCGTCACCGGCACCGTCATCACCATCATCGGCATCGTCCTGCTGTCGGTGGCCGCCCTGGACGCCGGCGGCGGCGGGGCCAGCCAGTTCACCGACCCGCCCACCTTCGGGGCCCTGCGGAACCTGGCCCTGGCCGGCTTCACGCTGCTGATCATCCTGGCCATCTACCGGATGTTCACCGGCTTCCTGGCCACCGTGGCCGTGCTCATCGGCCTGGTCGTGGGCACCCTGGCCGGCTGGCTGTTCGACTTCACCGACTTCAGCCGCGTCGCCGGGGCCGACGTGCTCGGGGTCACCACCCCCTTCCACTTCGGGACGCCGACCTTTCCCCTGGCCGCGGTCATCTCGATGGTCATCGTGATGCTGATCACCATGGTCGAGACCACCGGCGACGTGTTCGCCTGCGCCGAGATCGTCGAAAAGCCGGTGGACAAGGAGGACGTGGCCCGGGCCCTGCGGGCCGACGGCCTGGCCACCTTCCTCGGCGGGATCCTCAACTCGTTCCCCTACACCTGCTTCGCCGAGAACGTCGGGCTGGTCCGGCTGACCAAGGTCAAGAGCCGCTGGGTGGTGGCCACGGCCGGGCTGTTCATGATCCTCATCGGCCTGGTCCCCAAGGTCGGGGCGATCGTCGCCGCCATCCCGCCGCCGGTGCTCGGCGGGGCCGGGATCGCCCTGTTCGGCACCGTGGCCGTGGTCGGCGTCCAGACCCTGCGCCGGGTCGACTTCCACGACGAGCGGAACGTGATCATCCTGGCCGTCAGCCTCGGCTTCGCGATGGCGCCGACGGTGTACCCGGGGATCACCAGCTTCTTCCCCGAGTCGGTGCGGACGATCATCTCCAGTGGCATCACCCTGGGCAGCATCAGCGCCATCCTGCTCAACCTGGTCTTCAACGTCTGGGGCGGCCACAGCAACCTGGTCACCAAGGTGCTTCCGGTCCCGCGGCACGACGAGGTCTTGAGCATCGACCAGGTCAACCAGATGGACCACGACCAGTTCGTCGACACCTTCGGTGGGCTGTTCCAGGGGCCGCCGTGGATCGCCGAGCAGGCCTATGCCGCCCGGCCCTTCGAGGACGTGTACGACCTGCGCAAGGCCTTCCACGATGCCCTGTTCGAGGCCCCGGCGGAGCAGCAGCTGGAGCTCATCCAGCAGTACCCGGACCTGGCCGGGGTCGCCACCCGCGAGGGCCGGCTGTCCAGCCGGTCGTCGATGGACCAGGCGTACGCCGGCCTCAACCAGCTCGACAGCGACGAGTACACCACCTTCGACACCCTCACCCGGGCCTACAAGGAGAAATTCGGCTTCCCGCTGGTCGTGCGCGAGAATACCAAGGAGACGATCCTCAAGTCCGGCAACGCCCGGCTGCAGAACTCCCCCGCCGCCGAGCAGGCGACCGCGCTGGTGGAGATCGCCAAGATCGCCAACCTGCGCCTGCTCGACATCGTGGAGGAGCCGGTCGACCAGCCGGCCGGGTAACGCCAAGGTGACGCGACTGGTGCTGCGCGGGGCCCGCTGGCCGGGGGACGTGGCCATCGAGGACGGCCGGATCGCGGCCGTCGGGTCGGTGCCCGCGGAGCCCGACGACGATGTCGTGCGGGTCGACGGCGACATGATCACCGCCGGGCTGGTCAACACCCACCACCACTTCTTCCAGTGGATGACCCGCGGCTGGGCCTTCGACTGCACCCTGTTCGGCTGGCTGACCACGCTGTACCCGGTCTGGGCGAAGCTGACCCCAGAGGACGTCGAGGTGGCCTCGACCGTGGCCATGGGCGAGCTCGCCCTGACCGGCTGCACCACCGCGGCCGACCACCACTACCTGGTCCCGGGCGGCGACGACTCGGTGTTCGACGCCATCGTCTCGGCGGCCCGGACCATCGGCATCCGGGCCCACATCGCCCGCGGCTCCATGGACCTGGGCCAGAGCAAGGGCGGCCTGCCGCCCGACTCGGTGGTCGAGGACCTGGACGCCATCCTGGCCTCGACCCAGTCGGTCCACGACCGGCTGCACGACGGCGACCGGGTGGTGGTCACCGTCGCCCCGTGCAGCCCGTTCTCGGTCACCCCGGAGCTGATGACCGAGTCGGCCGCGCTGGCCAGGCGCCTCGGGCTGCGCCTGCACACCCATCTCGCCGAGACCCTGGACGAGGAGCGGAGCTGCCTGGAGCGGTTCGGCAGGCGGCCCCTGGCCGTGCTGGACGAGATCGGCTGGATCGCCCCCGACGTCTGGGTGGCCCACGGCATCCACTTCGACGACGCCGAGGTGCGGCGCCTCGGCGACACCGGCACCGGGATCGCCCACTGCCCCTCCAGCAACTGCCGGCTCGGGTCGGGCATCGCCCGGGTGGTCGACCTGACCGCCGCCGGGTCCCCGGTCGGGCTGGGCGTGGACGGGGTGGCCAGCAACGAGATCGGCGGGCTGTTCCCCGAGCTGCGGATGGCCCTGTTCCTGGCCCGCCAGCGGGACCTCAGCTCGACCACCTTCCTGCCGGCCGACGCCCTCGCCCTGGCCACCGTGGGCGGGGCCCGCTGCCTGGGCCGCGACGACGTCGGCCGCCTCGAGCCCGGCTACAAGGCCGACGTGGCCGTCTGGCCGGGCGACGACCTGGGCGACGTGCTCGACCCGCTGGCCGGGCTGGTGCTGGGCCCGGAGCGCCACGCCCGCCATGTGCTGGTGGAGGGCAGCTATGTTGTCCGCGACGGTAAGCTGCTCGGCGCCGACATGGACGCGCTGCGCCGGGACCTGGCCCGCCGGGCCCGCCGGCTGTGGCCAGAGGATGCGAGGTGAGCGGGCTGACCCCTCTCGAGCGGTTCAACCGGCTGTCCGACGAGGAGGCCGCCGGCGAGCTGCTGGCCGTGTGCCACTCGCGGCGCTGGGCCAAGGAGGTGGCCGCCGGCCGCCCGTATCCCGACGTGGCCGCCCTCCAGCGGGCCGCCGACGAGGTGTGGCTGGGCCTGAGCCCCGAGGACTGGCGGGAGGCGTTCGAGGCCCACCCGCGCATCGGCGAGGGCGGCGGCGCCTCGGCCGACTGGTCCCGGCAGGAGCAGGCCGGCGTTGGCGGCGCCGGCCAGGACATCCAGGCCGCCATCGCCCGCGGCAACGCCGCCTACGAGGCCCGCTTCGGGCACGTGTTCCTCATCTCCGCCGCCGGGCGCGACGCCGACGAGATCCTGGCCGCCCTCACCGAGCGGCTCGGCAACGACCCCGCCACCGAGCTGCGGGTGGCCGCCGAGGAGCACCGGCGCATCACCCGGCTGCGGCTCGAGAAGCTGATGGCGGAATGAGCAGGGCGGGCGCATACGAGACGTTGATGGATCGGAGGGTGCGCCAGTGAGCGGCCTCACCACCCACGTGCTGGACACCGCCGCCGGGCTGCCGGCGGCCGGCATGGCCGTCACCGTGGAGGCGCGGGACGGCGACGGCTGGGCCGAGATCGGCGGCGGGGTCACCGACGCCGACGGGCGGGTGCCCGGCCTGGTCGCCTCCGGGGCGCTGGCGGCGGGCGTGCACCGGCTGACCTTCGCCACCGGGGACTGGTTCCAGGCCCAGGGGACGGCCGGCTTCTACCCGGAGGTGGCCATCGTCTGTGTGATCGAGGACCCCGCCGCCCACTACCACGTCCCCCTGCTGCTCAGCCCCTACGGCTACAGCACCTACCGGGGCAGCTAGGCCGTGGGTGGCCACGTCGTCGTCGCCCCCGACAAGTTCAAGGGCTCGCTCGGCGCCCCCGGGGTGGCCAGGGCGGTGGCCGACGGCCTGCGGGCGGCCGTCCCCGGGGTCGACGTGCGCGAGCACCCGGTGGCCGACGGCGGCGACGGCACCGTGGACGCCGCCCTGTCGGCCGGCTACGACCGCCACGAGGTGCGCTGCACCGGCCCCACCGGGGAGCCGGTGACGGCGGCCCTGGCCGTCGCTGGGGAGGTGGCCGTGGTCGAGCTGGCCGAGGCGTCGGGGCTGCGGCGGCTCCCCGGAGGCCGGCCGGCGGCCCTCACCGCGACCAGCCGCGGCACCGGCGAGCTGATCCGGGCCGCCCTGGACCTTGGTGTCCGTCAGGTCGTGCTCGGGATCGGGGGCAGCGCCTGCACCGACGGCGGCGCCGGCATGGTCCAGGCCCTCGGCGGGCGGCTGCTGGACGCGGCCGGGGCCGAGCTGGCCCCGGGCGGGGCCGCCCTGGCCGACCTGGACCGCCTCGACCTGTCCGGCTTCGACCCCCGGGTCGGGGCGACCGGGTTCGTGATCGCCTCCGACGTCGACAACCCCCTCCTCGGCCTGCACGGGGCGGCGGCGGTGTACGGGCCCCAGAAGGGCGCGTCGCCCGCGGACGTGAGGGTGCTGGACGCCGCCCTGACCCGCTGGGCGGCCGTGGCCAGGACGGCCACCGGCGTCGACGCCGCCGGCATGCCAGGGGCCGGGGCGGCCGGGGGGGTCGGGTTCGCGGCCGTGGTGTTCCTGGGGGCCCGGCTCCGCTCGGGCATCGACTACCTGCTCGACCTGCTCCAGGTGCGGGCCGCGATCCAGGGGGCGCGGCTGGTCGTGACCGGGGAGGGCTCGCTGGACGACCAGACCCTGCGCGGCAAGGCCCCGGCCGGGGTGGCCGCCGCCGCCCGGGCCGCCGGCGTCACCACCGTCGCCGTGGCCGGGCGCAGCTCCCTCGACCCGTCGGCCCTGGAGGCGGCCGGCATCGCCAGGGCCTATGTCCTGTCCGACCTGGAGCCCGACCCGGAGCGGAGCATGCGCGAGCCGGCCCCGCTGCTGCGGGCGCTGGCCTCCCGGATCGCGGCCGACTGGCTGGGCGGATGAACGCCTTCGACCTGGTCCTGCGCGCCCCCCGGGTGGTCACCGCGGCCGGCGAGGTGGCCCGCTGCGTGGCCGTCCGCGACGGCCGGGTGGCGGCCATCGAGCCGCTGGCGGCCGGCCTGGCCGGGGAGCTGACCGTCACCCTGGCCGACGACGAGGTCCTGCTGCCCGGCCTGGTCGACACCCACGTGCACGTCAACGAGCCCGGCCGGACCGAGTGGGAGGGCTTCGCCTCGGCCACCAGGGCCGCCGCCGCCGGCGGGATCACCACCATCCTCGACATGCCGCTCAACTCGATCCCGCCGACCGTCGACGTGGCCGCCCTCGAGGTCAAGCGCAAGGCCGCCGAGGGCCAGGTCCACGTCGACGTCGGCTTCTGGGGCGGCGCCATCCCCGGGAGCGTCGGCGAGCTGCGGGACCTGCACGACGCCGGCGTGTTCGGCTTCAAGTGCTTCCTGCTCCACTCCGGGGTCGACGAGTTCGCCCACCTGAGCGCCGGCGAGCTCGACCAGTACCTGGAGGTGCTGGCCGGCTTCCCGGCGCTGCTGGTGGTCCACGCCGAGGACTCCCAGGCGGTGGCCAGGGCGCCGTCGGCCCACGGCGAGCGCTACGCCGACTTCCTCCGGTCCCGGCCCCGCGGGTCCGAGAACGTGGCCGTGGCCCACGTCATCGAGAGCGCCCGCTGGACCGGCGGCCGGGTGCACGTGCTGCACCTGTCGTCCTCGGACGCGCTGCCCATGCTGGCCAGCGCCCGCCGCGACGGGGTGGCGGTCAGCGTCGAGACCTGCCCCCACTACCTGACCTTCGACGCCGAGACGATCGCCGACGGGGCCACCCAGTTCAAGTGCTGCCCGCCCATCCGCGAGGCCGAGAACCGCGAGCGGCTCTGGCGGGGCCTCGGCGACGGCGTGATCGACCTGGTGGTGTCCGACCACTCGCCCTGCGTCCCCGAGCTCAAACGCCTCGACATCGGCGACTTCGGGGTCGCCTGGGGCGGCATCGCCTCGCTCCAGCTCAGCCTGCCCGCGGTCTGGACGGCGGCCAGGGCCCGCGGGTACCGGCTGGTCGACGTGGTCCGCTGGATGGCCGAACGTCCGGCCGAGGTCGCCGGCCTGCGCCGCAAGGGGCGCATCGCCCTCGGCGGCGACGCCGACTTCTGCCTGTTCGCCCCCGACGAGGCGTTCGTGGTCGACCCGGCCCGGCTGTACCACCGCCACCCGGTCACGCCGTATGCCGACCGCCCGCTGGCCGGGGTGGTCCGCCGCACCTGGCTGCGCGGCCAGGAGGTGACCGGCGACCAGCCCAGAGGTACCCTCCTGACCAGGGGAGAAGCATGAGCAGACCCGACTTCACCACCCTGCCCGACCTGGCCGTCCGCAGCCTGGGGGGCAGCGTCATGGCGGCCAACGACGAGCTGTTCGCCGAGCGGGAGAACCTCGTCAAGCCCGAGGCGCCCAGCTACCAGACCTACACCTTCGGCCACAAGGGCCAGGTGTACGACGGCTGGGAGACCCGGCGGCGCCGCGAGCCCGGCCACGACTGGGCGACCGTCCGCCTGGGGCTGCCCGGCGTGGTCCGCGGGGTGGTGGTCGACACCGCCTTCTTCAAGGGCAACTACCCGCCCGAGGTGTCGGTCGAGGGGACCTCGGCCGAGGGCTACCCGACCGCCGACGAGCTCCAGCAGGCCGAGTGGGTGCCGCTGGTGCCGCGGTCGGCGGCCAAGGGCGACACCCCCAACCGCTTCGACGTGGACGTGCCCTGGCGGTTCACCCACGTCCGGCTCTGCATGTACCCCGACGGTGGGGTGGCCCGCCTGCGGATGCACGGCGAGGGCGTGCCCGACCCCCGCTACCTCGCCGCCGGGGCCGTCGACCTGGCCGCCCTCGAGCACGGCGGCGAGGTGACCGGCTGCAGCAACATGTTCTACTCCTCGCCCCGGAACCTGATCTCGCCCGGGCTGGCCCGGGTGATGGGCGAG
>Ga0307302_10000788_pt1 | contig 13962 bp, 9 predicted proteins | sample ER_DNA_183_FD_194490 | JGI IMG/M metagenome (GOLD analysis project Ga0307302, IMG submission 194490) | Bulk soil microbial communities from the East River watershed near Crested Butte, Colorado, United States - ER_DNA_183 | ecosystem: Environmental > Terrestrial > Soil > Floodplain | place: USA...
CAGACTCCACCATGCGGCGGCGATAGCGGTCGAACTCCCCGGGTCGCACGATCCGGATTACTGGGGCGCCGTAGCGCAACGACCTGCGCTTGGTGAGGTACTCGTCGTTCTCCTCCCCCAGGGCCGCATCGAGGCGGTCCACCAGCGCCGAACCGTTCTGGTCGGTGATGGGATCGTCGAACTCGACCAGGAAGATCAACCGGGGAGTGGTGCCGTCCACCAGCTCGGCGACGGCGGCGATGAAGTGGTAGTGGCCCCGGAGCGCGGCCAGTGCCTTGTCGACGGCGGAGATCACCTGGACCTCGTAGAGCTTCTCGCCGGTGAAGGAGACCACGCCCTTGCCCTTCTGGATGAACCGGATGAGCGGCGCCCGGCCGTCGTGCCCTGCGACCTCGAGGATGTCGTTCATCTCGTACCGGTAGAGCCCCGAGGCGTTGGTGACATAGACGAAATAGCGCTGCCCGACCTCGAGCTGCTCGACCCGGAGCAGCTCACGGCCTTCGGGGGAGCGGTCCTCTGTGGCGGGATGGAACTCGAGCACGTTGGTGCCGACCGCCATCGTCCCGGCGTCGCCGTCGTCGCTGAGAGGAACCGATCCGCGCAGTTCGGTGGCGTAGTAGCCAAGGTCCCTGACCGGCGGCCGCTGCGGGAAGTAGGTGTCGAACTTCGCCAGGTAGGCGCCGACGGTCCCGCCCTTCCAGCAGCCGATCGCGGTCAACTCGGGCCAGGCCAGCCCGGGCCGCAGCACCCCGCCCCCGCGCGCCGACGCCTGCTCCAGGTGCCGCGCGCGATCCGGATCGGGTCGCAGATGGAGTGAACCTCGAAGATCCTGCGGCACGGGGAACTCGAAGGAGAGTGACCCGTCGTGGACGTCGCGGATGATCGACTCGCTGTGACGGGCCAGACGGTCGGCCAGCAGGACGATCGTGCTGGGGTTGACAGTGGCGATGCAGCTGATGTCCTGGCCGGCGGCCAGCCGCAGCAGCGTGTAGTACTTGGCCTCGTAGTCCTCGATGGCGAACACCCCGTAGGGGGCGGTGTAGATCGAGCGCACGGGGCCGGGCATGGTGCGGTAGGCGTGCCCGGACTCAGCTCCGACCGGGACGCCGCTGGGTGCGTGGCCCTCGACCTCGGGGCTGACGACGCTGAGGATCCGGCCGCCCACGATCCCCGGGTGGTCACGGTACATGCCGCACAGCCACAGCCAGGTCAGGTGCGACTTGTCACGCTTGCCCTGCCGGGTCATGGGGATGTACTTGCGGTTGCCGGTGGTCCCGCTGGTGGTGGTGAACAGGACCGGCGGTTCCTTGGTCAGCTGGTTGGGGCGACCGTTCATCTCCGCGGTGATGTAGGGCTCCAGGTCCTCATAGGTCGAGAGGGGGACTCGCTCCTGGAATGCCCCGAAGCTGCGAATGGCGCCGAAGCCGTGACGCCGGCCGAACTCGGTGTCGGCGTTGGTCTCCAGGATCTGCCGCAGCAGGTCGTCCTGAGCTTGGACGGGGGTGCGGCAGAGCGCGTTGAAGTGTCTGAGCGACCGTGGGGCCTTGACCCACAGCACCAGCCGTCCTACTCGCGACATCGGTCGCCCCCTTCTCTCCGAACCTAGGTGACAGTGGCCTGGTCGACGACGTACCGCTGAAGGGCTGCCGGGTCGACCTGGACACCGAGCCCGCCCCCCGCGGGATGCGGCGGAGGGCGGCCTCCGAAGCGGAACTGGACCAGGGGGACCGCCGGGTCCTCCCGCAGCAGATGCTTGCCGAAGCAGCCCTCGGCGAACCGCACCCCCGGCCGCAGCGGGGCCAGGGCCGACAGCAGCCGCAGGTGCGCGGCCGACAGCAGCGAGGACTCGCCGACCTGGCAGCCGACCTGCAGCAGCAGGCCGGCGGCGTTGGCCTCGCGGCAGCGGGCGTGGGCGGCGACCAACCCACCGCATTTGGAGATCCGCACGTTCACCCCCGTGCAGGCGCGGCGGACGATGAACCGCTGCAACGAGTCACGGTCGGTCAGGCCCTCATCCACCATGATCCCGGCCCCTGACTCGGCCACCAGCCGAGCGAGGCCGGCCAGGTCGCCGCTGGCGATCGGCTGCTCGAATGAGCGGATGCCGACCGCCTGCAGCTGGCCGATGACCTCCAGAGCCTGCTCGACGTCCCAGGCCATGTTGGCGTCGACGCGGAGGTCGACGCGGCGGCCCAGCAGCCGCCGGGCCGTGCTGGCCGCCCGTACCGCCCCTTCCCGCTCGAGCTTGAGCTTGACCTGCCGGAACCCGAAGGCGCGGATCTTCAGCAGCGACTTCGCATAGGGCCAGCCGTGACCGGCGGATACGACCCCGCTGTAGCGATACCGCTCCAACCCCGCGGCCGCCGGCGCCTGGCCAGCTTCGACCGCCGGCCCGGCCGGTTGGCCAGATGCCTTGCCGAACGCGTCCAGCAGCGCCAGGTCGACGCTGCACCAGGCCGACGTCTGTGGGACCTCGGGGCGGACCCATTCGGGCGGGGCCTTGCCGTCACACTTCTCCAGAAACGACACGGCCTCGGGGAGCGACCGGAACGAGTGACCGACCAGGGTCGGCAGGATCGTGTCCCGCAGCAGGGAAAAGGCCTGCTCGCGACTCTCCCCGGAGACATAGGCGCGCGGAAGACTCTCTCCCCATCCCTCGGCGCCGTTGTCCAGGCGGGCCCGGAGGAACAGGCTCTCGGAGCTGGTCCGGGCGGCGGCGGCGTGCCGGAAGGCCACCTTGAACGGGAGGTCGACCGCGAACAGGCGGAGGTCGGTCACCTGCGGCATCGGATCCTCCTATGACCCAGGGCGGACCATGGCCGACAGCCAGGCCAGCAGGTCGGCCAGGTACCGGCCGCGGTCCGGCTCAAAGTCCAGGGTATGGCCGGCCCCTGGATAGGCCCGGTAGGTGGTGTGCTCACCGCTGAGGCTATCGAACCAGCGCCGGGTCGCGGGCACGTCCATCATCTGGTCGTCCTCGCCCTGGAGCAGCAGCACGGGAAGGACCAGGCGGGCCGTGTCGTCCCTGCGCCGACGATCGAGCCGGGCCGTCTCCCAGTAGAACCGGGTCGTGGCCTCCAGCAGCCGGAGCGGGTCGGCGCGGATGAAGTCGCGGTACGGCGGGTTGGCCGTGTACAGCTCCGGCGTCAGCGGGATGGGCAGGCGGACCATCGGCCGTAGCTGATGCCCGACCACGACCAGAACCCGTCGCCACGGCGAGAGGTTGACCCGCGGGAACAGGCCGGGCCCGAGCAGCAGCAGCCCAGACAGCGGCACCGCCCGCTCGGCCGCGTACACCACGCCAAGCTTGGCCGCCCAGCTGGAGGCGGCCAGGAAGATCGGCACCTGCGGATGCTCGGCGGCGACCAGCCGCACCAGCTGCCCGACGTCGTCAAGCGCCCGCTCATAGCGGTCGAGGTGGCCACGGGGCCCCTCGCTGCGGCCCGACCCGCGGCGGTCGAGCCCATAGACCTCCACGCCCTGGTGGCTGAGATCGGTTGCCGTCTCGGCGAACCAGCCGGCGTGGCTGGCGATGCCGTGGAGGAAGATGACGACCGCCGACGGCTGCGACGGCCCGCTGCGCCAGTGGAGGTAGTGGAGGCGCACGCCGTCTCCGGCCGTGAGGAATCGGCTCTCGGGGTCTCCGCCGGCAGGGTCAACCATGGGCCAAGTGTCGAGTGCCACCCCGCGCGGGGTCAACGGGCGCGGCCGGCAGAGCCCCGGCCGCTCAGCCCGCCGCATCGCGGACCGTGGTGCGCTGGCTGCCGAGGTCGAGGGCGCCGTCCTCGCTGGCGATCGACGCGGTGATGATGTCGCCCACCTTGAGATAGGCGGGATTGCGTTCCTGGCGAGAGAAGAAGGCCCGCCACTTCAGCGGCGTGGGCAGGAGCAGGTCGCCCATCTTGGCCACGACCGCGGGCGGCGCCTGGAGGGCGGTCCCGCCCGGCGTGCCCGTGAGGACCAGGTCGCCCGGATCGAGCCGCTGGAAGCTGGCCAGCATCGACAGGGCTGCCACCGGCCCGGTGATCACCTCGGCCGCCGTCCCGTCCTGGCGGAGCTCGCCGTTGACCCACAGCCGCAGCCGCAGCCCCGACAGCCGGGCGAAGTCGTCCGCCTCCAGCAGGACCAGGCGGGGTCCGGTGGGGGTGAAGGTCGGATAGGACTTGCTCTCGTAGAACTGGCCCTGGGTCAGCTGCACGTCGCGGGCGCTGATGTCGTTGCACATGACCAGCCCGGCGACGTGGTCGGGCAGGTCGGCGTCGCCCACGGTGGTCCCGGCGACAGGGCCGCGCCTGATGACCAGGCCCAGCTCGATCTCGTAGTCGAGCAGCCGCACGTGCGCCGGCCGGAGGACATCGTCGGTGGGCCCGCTGATCGAGCCCGAGCTCTTGCGGAAGAACACCGCCGGCGGGTCCTCGCCGAAGCCGGACTCGCGGGCATGTCCCCGGTAGTTCACCGCCTGCGCCACCACCCGGCAGGGCGTTGTGATCGGCGACAGTAGCGACAGGCTGTCGACCGGCACGCCCCCCACCCTCGCCGAAGCGGCCGCCCGGACGGCGCCCAGACCGTCGGTGACCAGCGCGGCCGTGCTGGGTAGCTCGGCCTCGACCGGGAACGCCTCGGCCCCGGGCTGGACGTACCACCCCTCGGCGGTGCGGACGACGGCGATGCTCAGCGGCGGCCTCGCTCGCGGTCGGCGGGCCTCCGCGGCCATGGCGTCCTGGGGGCCCGCCGGCTTCGCAGTGGCACCCCGCCGGCGAGGTCGTCGTGGCTGGCGCGGTTCGCGGGGGCCGGCGGGGCGGCGTGGGCGCGTTCGGCCTGGATGCGCTCGTAGCGCTCGAACTCGAGCGAGCGCAGCACCTGCTCGATCCGTTCCAGCTGCGCGTCGGTGGCCTCGGGAAGCCCGTAGACGTCACGCACGAACGCCGCCATGTCGGCGCGGTAGTCGTGACCGAAGGAGGCGAACTCGCCCGGGGTCAGCAGCATCGCGTTCATGGCGTCCATCCCCGTCTGGATGAAGGTGCCAACCGGCTGCCAGCGCATGGTGTGGGGCACGCCCCGGCCCCGCTGGCCGTCGGCAAGCCAAGGGGGGCGCTGCACCAGGAGGTCGGGACCGAGCACGGCGATCGGGTCGTTGTCATGGGAGACCACCACCGCCCGCAGCCGGGCCCGCTGGTCGTTGTCGAGCGCGGCGAGTTGCTCGTGGCGGTCGAAGACCCTGACGGTCCCGGGGGGGACCAGCGTGTGGCTGCCCCTAACCATCCCGCTTCTTGACCATTTCGACAGCCAGGGCAGTCCCACCCACAGGGCTCGGTCGATGCCGTAGTGGTCGAACCCCCTGATGCCCTGGAACATGATGACGTCCGAGCTCGTCCAGGCGCCCATGCTCTCACCGAACACCAGCACCCTTGGGCGCCGCTCGGGCGGCAGGCCGGCCAGCCGTTGGGTGACCCCCCAGAGCAGCAACCGGAACTGGCCGCGGCCCAGCGCCACCTTCTGCACTGACAGGAACGACGGATACCTGGCGTACTGGATGCAGCAGGTGGCGATGTCCCCGCGGGTGAGGAACTCGGCCGCCTCAATGAGGGTGTGGTCGACCCAGCCGGTGCCGGTGGGCGAGATCAGCAGCAGCACCGACCGGTCGAAGGCGCCGGTCCGTTCCAGCTCGGCCAGGGCCAGCTCCGCGCGGCCGGTCTGATAGAGCGGTTCGCTGTTGAACCCGACATAGGCTCGGATCGGATGGGCCCGCGCCGGCTCGCTCATGACCTCTTCGATCAGCTCCGGCGTGACGACGTCAGTGACATAGCGGCGTCCCTGCTGGCCAAGATCGTCGAAGGGGATCAGGCTGTCGGGGCTACCCGACACGAGCGGGCTGGCCGGGAGGGCGGCATAAGCGGGCTCGAGCCGCTGGTTGGCCCGCCCGACGTAGGCGACACCAGCACTGTAGGTCGCGGCCGCCCCACCAGCCCAAAGGCCGGCATTGACCAGCCGGGCCAGCGTCCGCTTGGACGGACCCGAGCCGAGGTAGGACTCCAGGGCCCGACGGGACCAGCCAAAGCTCCTGGCCAATCCCATCCCGACGGTCGTGACCACATAGGAGGTGGCCAGGGTCTCGGCCACCTCCGCCGGCTCGGGCCGTGGTCGCCGCTCCCCGGCCGTTCCCCGCGATGGCAGCCGCCGGCCCGCCCGGTACAGCAGCCCGGCGGTGTGGACCGCGCCGCTCGTCAGCGGCCGGACGCCCCGCTGGTCGGGGTAGCGGCGTTGCAGCCAGCGCCCCAGGTCATGGACGGCTCCACCGGCGGCGCCGTCGCGCAGCAGCAGGCCGGTGGATTGCAGCGACGCCACCCAGAGCTTGCGGCTGTGCCGCTCTGGCACCGCCGCCAGCGCTGCCCCCGCCCCCCCGATCACTGCCCATGCCACCAGCTGCCTGGGAAGCGGCGCATCGGCCTGCGCTGCCATCCTGGTCAGCTTCTCGGCCACACCGCTGGTCGCCCGCGTCCCCAGGATCCCAAGGCCCATCGCGACCCCTCGGGCCCGAGCCGACCGCGGCATCAACGAGGGCCCCCAGGCATCCAGCACGGCCATCGTCTCCCGGGGGGCCGCCGGCGACACCGCCACCGGGCTCAGCGCCTCGGCCAACCGGCGGGCCTGCGCCCCCCACCCACCCTGGCCACGTACCGCCGTCGCTCCCAGCATGGCATCAGTCTCCCTCGCCCTCGACCGAGGACGCCTCGTGGCGCGTTGCCCACGTCCTCGCAGGAGCCCGGCCCGGCGGGAACCAGTGCAGTCACAAGTCGAGCCGCCTCCCCCGACATTGTGTCATCGGGTACGGCCTCGAACGATTCCTCGACGCCTTCGCCCAGAGGATCAGTCAAGACCTGTGGATTGGCGTGCCATGATGAGGTGGCGAGATCAGTTGCGGGGAGGGGACGAAGTTGTCGGAGCGATCAGGAACCCTCGCTGACGATCCGTTCAGTGGTCGGCACCCGACCAGTCACGAACGGCTGACGGGACTGCCCTGGGATGCGTCGTACCTCGACGGCCCTGCGCCTTGGGATGTTGGCCAGCCGCAGCCAGCGATCGTGCGGTTGGCATCCGAAGGCGGATTCGCCGGAGCGGTGCTCGATGCGGGCTGCGGGACCGGCGAGAACGCTCTGCATGTCGCCTCGCGGGGATTGTCGGTTCTGGGCGTTGACGTGGCTGAGACGGCACTGGCGATCGCCCGAGCGAAGGCCGACGACCGTGGGATCGAGGTTGAGTTCGCTGTGGCCGACGCGTTCCAGCTGGAGCGTTTGGGGCGCAGGTTTGCCACGGTGCTGGACTGCGGACTGTTCCACACCTTCGACGGCGACGAGCGACCAGGATACGTGGCGAGTCTCGCGTCGGTGACCGAGCACGATGGAAGCCTGTATGTGTTGTGCTTCAGTGACGATGGTCCCGATACTGGCCCGCACCCCGTCAGTCAGGAAGAGCTGAGAGCGGCGTTCAACCCCAGCAACGGGTGGAGTGTCGCCGCCATCGAACCGGACCGGGTTCAGACGACATACCACGACGACGGCGCACCCGCCTGGTTGGCGACAATCAAACGGATCTAGACTGCGGGACTGCCAGTGTCTCTACGCGGCGCAGCGCTCACTGCTGCTCTGTCTCGCCCTGGTGGACCTCGGATGGCAGCGGCACGGCGCCGCCGGCGAAGTCGGTGCCCACGGGGAGGTTCTCGTGGGGGACCCTGGAGAACGCAGGAGCCTGATGAGGATCCGAAGTGACCGTCCCCGACAGGAGGACTCGTGCCCAACGACGAAGCCGCTCGACACCCGATGCTGGAGCGACTGGATGCCTTCGTCGGCGAATGGAGCATCGAGGCGTCGTTCGGCCCCGACGGGACCGGACGCGCCGTCTACGAATGGGTGCTGGGTGGGCAGTTCCTGATGGAGCGCTCGGAGGTCCCCGACGTCCCCGAAGCCCCCGACGGGATCGCGATCATCGGCGTGGATCGCGATGGCGAGGCGTACACCCAGCACTACTTCGACTCGCGAGGCGTCGCCCGCGTGTATGCGATGACCTTCCACGACGGCGTGTGGACGCTGTTGCGGGACGCGCCGGACTTCACGCCGCTGGACTTCTGGCAGCGTTTCACCGGGGAGCTCAGCGCCGACGGCGGCACCATCAGCGGCCGCTGGGAGACATCGCAGGACGGGTCGACCTGGGAGCGCGACTTCGACCTGACCTACCGGAAGGTCACGTAGCCGGCAACACCTGGACGGTCACTCGCGGTCACCGCACCTTCGGGGTGGGAGCCGGCTCGGCGGATGCCGGGGGCGGGCGGTTGACTGTCGTACGACGAGCTCGGTCGCGAGCTCGAGGTGGTGGGAGTACGCTCGCTCGCCCGCCGCAAGGAGCAGCGCTGTCCGGACGGCGACGGCGCCCATCTCGCGCAGCGGCTGGCGAACCGTGGTGAGCGGCGGTGCGGCCAGCCGCGCGACCGGGGTGTCGTCGAAGCCGACCACGCTCAGGTCCTCCGGGATCCGCTGGCCTCGGATCCGGGCGGCCTCGATCACTCCCAGCGCGGTCTCGTCGCTGCCCGCGAACACCGCCGTCGGAGACCGGGGCAGGTCGAGGAGGGCGGAACCTCCCGCGATCCCGTGCTCGTAGCTGAAGCGCCCGGTCCGCACGTACGCGTCGGGGACGGGGGCCCCCGCGGCCTCCATCGCGCCGCGGTAGCCCTGCATCCGTGCCTGGTTGCATCCGGCGGTCGCCGGACCGCCGAGGTAGGCGATCCGGCGGTGTCCCAGGTCGAGCAGGTGCTGTGTTGCCGTCAGCCCACCGGTGAAGTTGGTCGACCCGACGCTCGTCACCCGCGCACTGGGCATGTTGAGCGGGTCGATGACGACGACCGGGATCCGGGACAGCGCGGTCAGGTCCGCCGCCGCCAGCTCGCTGGTCACCACGATCGCCGCCCGGCGACCCGCGGTGACCAGCTCACGGGCCCACGCGGCCGGACGGTTCGTCCCGGAGCTGGGCTGCCCACGCGGACGCGCGCTGACGACGACGGCCACGCCGGCCTCTGCCGCGCCCTCCAGAACGCCCTGCAACACCTCGGTGTGATAGGCGTTGAGCTGGCCGTGGAAGAGCAGCTCGATGGTCGGCGAGGGCGGCCGGTTGACCCGCCGGGCGACGTAGTTGTGCTCGTGGAGAAGGTCCTGGACGAGCGCCCGGGTCGCCGGGGCGACGTCGTTACGGCCGTTGAGCACCTTGGAGACGGTCGCGACGGACACGCCCGCCGATGCGGCGACGTTGGCCAGCGTGGCTCGTCGGCTCCTGGTCGCCACGGCGGTCCTCCTCTCCTACACGGCGGCGTCGGCCGCGACCGGGTCGAGCTCCACCGGCGTGACGAGCTGGCGGTCGTGGCCGACCACCCGCAGGGAGCCGGTGAGCCGCACACGACCGCGGCAGGGCAGGTCCGCGGATGACGTCCCGACCATCACCTCGATGTCTCCCGGCTCGACGATCCGCTCGAGCCGCCGGTTCGGGTAGGCGGTCCGGTCGGCGTGCACCCGGAACGTCACGTCGACACCTTCGCCGGGCGCCAGCCCGACGCGGGCGAACCCGGCGAGCTGCCTCACCGGGCGGACGACCTGCGCGACGACGTCGTGCAGGTAGAGCTGGACCACCTCCTCCCCCTCCCGCGCCCCCGTGTTGCGGACCCTGACCGAGACGGTGAACTCGCCGTCGGTGGGCACCTCGGCATCGCTGATCCTCAGCGCATCCACCTCGAAGGTCGTGTAGGAGCCGCCGTAGCCGAACGGGTAGAGAGGGGTCGCGTCCAGCGTGCTGATCCCGGCGCTCTCGGGACCGCCGAGGGGCGGCTGGAGGTACGTGCCGGGCTGCCCGCCGGGACGCTTCGGGATCTGCACGGGCAGCTTCCCGCTCGGCTGGATCCGGCCGGACAGGACGCCGGCGATCGTCGGCCCTCCCTCCTCCCCCGGCATGAACGCCTGCACCAGGCCGGCGGCGCGGCCGTGCACGTCGCCGAGGGCATAGGGGCGGCCGGAGACCACCACCACGACCACCGGCGTCCCGGTCTGCAGGAGCTCGCGCACCAGGTCCGCCTGCACCCCTGGGAGCCGGAGGTCCTCGGCGTCGCAACCTTCGCCGGACGACCCGCGTCCGAACAGGCCGGCGAGGTCGCCGACGAAGGCCAGGCAGAGGTCGGCCTCGCGGGCCGCGGCGAGGGCGGCCGCGAAGCCCGACCGGTCCGCTCCCTGCACCTGGCACCCTTGCTCGTGGACGATCTCGGCACCCGGCAGCTCCGCCGCCACGGCATCGACCGCGGTCTGCACCTCGAGCCCCAGCCCGAGACCCGAGTGGCGCGGCAGCACGTGGTTGGGGAAGGCGTAGCAGCCCATGAACACGTGCGGGTCGGCGGCGCAGGGCCCGATGACGGCCACCCGGCGCAGCGCCGGTCGACCGTCGCCGAGCAGCGGCAGCGCCGACCCGGCCTCGAGCAGGACGACCGACCGCTCGGCCATCTCCCTGGCCAGGGCGCGGTTGGCCGGCGAGTCGAGGTCGGCGGCGGCCGCACCGGCCACCGAGCCCTCCGGAGTCCAGTCCGGGTCGAGCAGCCCGAGCTGCACCTTCTGGGTCAGGAGCCGCCGGGCGGCGCGGTCCACCAGGGCCTCCGGCAGCTCGCCCCGCCGCACCCGCTCCACGAGGCCGGGCCCGAAGCCGATGGTGTCTGGCAGCTCGACGTCGATGCCGGCGGCCAGCGCCTGGGCGCCGGCGTCGTCGGTGTCGGTGGCGATGCGGTGCATCGTCGCGAGGAACGGCACGGCCCAGTAGTCCGACACGACGCTGCCCTCGAAGCCCCAGTCCTCCCGCAGCAGGTCGGTGAGCAGCCAGTGATCCGCGGCCGCGGGGACCCCGTCCACGTCGGAGTAGGAGTTCATCACCGAGCGGGCGCCGCCCAGGGCCACGGCCGCCTCGAACGCCGGCAGGATGACGTCCATGAGCTCGCGCCGGCCCATCGATACGGGTCCGTGGTTCCGCCCCGCCCGGGCGGCGGAGTACCCGGCGAAATGCTTCAGGGTGGCGATGACGCCGGCGCTCTGCAGGCCCCGCACGTAGGCGGCACCGAGCACCGAGACGAGGTAGGGATCTTCGCCCATGGTCTCCTCGACACGGCCCCAGCGGTAGTCGCGCACGACGTCCAGCACCGGCGACAGCCCTTGATGCACGCCGACGGCCGCCATGTCGCGCCCGATCGCGGCGGCCATCCGCTCGACGAGGTCGGGGGCGAACGTCGCCCCCCAGGCGATCGCCGCCGGGTAGACCGTGGCGCCGAAGCTCGTGAACCCGGTCAGGCACTCCTCGTGGACCAGCGCCGGGATGTGCAGGCGGGAGGCGTCGAGGACGATCCGCTGCTGCCTCACCAGCTCGGCCGCGCCGTCGACGGCGGTCACCGGGGCGCTGCCGAAGACCCGGGTGAGGTGGCCCAGCCCGTGGCGGCTCGCCGCTTCGAGCGACAGCGCCGCCCCGGCCGCGAACACGTCCTCCATCGGCGCGACGGCGAGCCCGGCGTCGCGGTCGGCGGCAGGCTCCTGGCTGGAGTCGGCCTCGGCACCCGGCAGCTGCCTTCCGATCCACCGACTGCCGAGCTGGGCCACCTTCTCCTCGAGGGTCATCTGCTCGAGCAGGAGGTCGACCCGGTCGGCCGTCGGAAGGGCCGGGTCCTGCCACCGGGACGTCACCCGGTCCGCGATGGGGGTCGGGTCCGATGTCGTCACCAGAGCCTCCTCGACGGTGATCGCTGTTCGAAAGTTTCGAGCGGTTCGGTACGGTCTTGACAGGCTACCTCGACCTTTCTACCGTAATTTGCGCGGTACGGCCGAAAGTGCAGAGCTTGGCGCGAACTGAGCAGGGGCGCGCGGGCGTGCTGGGCTCCCACCGCCGTCGCAACCGCGTCAGAGGCCGACTCGCCGCGGGAGGCCGCGGCGCTCGAGCATGGGAGATCAGCGTGGACTCCAGGACCTTGTCTCGGCGGCACTTCCTTGGCCTGGTCGCGGGCACCTCCGCCGGCGTGGCGCTCGCCGGCTGCGGCAGCTCCGGCCCCAGCGACAAAGGCAGCGGCGGGGGCGGCGGCGGTGCCGCCGCCGGCGCGGCCACCTACTGGTTCCTCACCGTCAACCCCGGTGAGAAGATCCGCCAGGATTCCGTCGACCGGTTCAACCAGGCGAACCCCGACGCCAAGATCAAGGTGACGAAGTTCGCGAACGACGCCTACAAGACGAAGATCAAGACGGCCATCGGGGCCGGCCAGGCGCCCACGATCATCTGGGGCTGGGGCGGGGGCGGTCTGCGCAGCTACGTCCAGGCCAGCCAGGTGGAGGACCTCACCTCGTGGTTCGCCGAGAACGCCGCGGTCAAGGACCGCCTGTTCCCCTCGTCCTTCGGCGCCGCGACGATCGACGGCAAGATCTACGCGATGCCGGCCGAGACGGTCCAGCCCATCGTGCTCTACTGGAACAAGAAGGTCTTCGACAAGGTCGGCGCCGAGCCGCCCCAGTCCTGGGGCGACATCATGAGCCTGGTGCCGAAGTTCAACGACGCCGGCGTCGCCCCCATCTCCCTCGGCGGGCAGTCGCGGTGGACCAACATGATGTGGCTGGAGTTCCTCTTCGACCGCATCGGCGGTCCCGAGGTGTTCCAGGCGGTCTTCGACGGCGAGAAGGACGCCTGGTCCAACCCGGCGTCCATCGAGGGGCTGACCAAGGCCCAGGAGCTCATCAAGGCCAACGGGTTCGTCAAGGGCTTCTCCTCCATCACCGCCGACTCCAACGCCGACCAGGCACTGCTGTACACCGGCAAGGCCGCGATGATGCTCCACGGCACCTGGACCTACGGGAGCATGTCCCAGCAGGGCGGCGACTTCGTCAGCGGCGGCAACCTCGGCTGGATGAACTTCCCGCCGGTCGAGGGTGGTAAGGGCGACCCGACCAACACGGTCGGCAACCCCGGCCAGTACTACTCGATCTCGTCCAAGGCCACGGACGCGGAGAAGGAGACCGCCAAGAAGTTCTTCGCCACCGCCGTGCTCTCCGACGCCGAGGTCAAGGAGTGGATCGACGCCGGCGCGGTGCCGATCGTCAAGGGCGCCGACAGCCAGCTCGGCTCCTCGAAGGACACCGAGTTCCTCAAGTTCGTCTACGGCATCGCCAGCAACGCCAAGGTCTTCGCCCAGTCCTGGGACCAGGCCCTCAGCCCCACCGCGGCCGAGAAGCTGCTCGACAATATCGCCAAGCTCTTCCAGCTGTCGATCACACCGCAGCAGTTCGCCAACAACATGAACCAGGTCATCGGGCAGTGACGACCCTGGCTCCGCCCGCCGCGCCGGGAACGCGGCGCACGTCCTCGCGGGGCGGCGGGCGGAGCGGCGCCCTCATCTGGATGGCGCTGCCGGCCCTGCTCGTCTTCGTCGCGTTCGCCGTCGTGCCGCTGGTGGGCGTGCTGCTCCTCAGCTTCACGTCATGGGACGGCATCGGCGTGATCCGGCCGGCCGGCTTCGCCAGCTGGCGGTCCGTCCTCACCGACCCGGGCCTGCTGCACGCGCTCTGGGTGACGTTCGTGGTCATGGCCCTGTCGTGGGCGGTGCAGACCCCGCTGAGCATCCTCCTCGGGGTGTTCCTGGCCGGGCACCAGCGCTACCGCGAGTTCCTGGCGGTGCTGTTCGTCATCCCGTTGCTGCTGAGCTCGGCGGCCATCGCCATCACCTACAAGGCCCTGCTCGACCCGAACTTCGGCCTCGGCGCCGGGTTGCACCTCCCGCTGCTGACCCAGGACTGGCTCGGGAGGCCCGCCCTGGCCGTGGGCGTGATCATCTTCGTGGTGTCGTGGCAGTACATCCCGTTCCATACCCTCATCTACCAGGGCGCCGTCCGCCAGATCCCGAGGTCGATGTACGAGGCG
>Ga0307302_10000790_pt1 | contig 13952 bp, 15 predicted proteins | sample ER_DNA_183_FD_194490 | JGI IMG/M metagenome (GOLD analysis project Ga0307302, IMG submission 194490) | Bulk soil microbial communities from the East River watershed near Crested Butte, Colorado, United States - ER_DNA_183 | ecosystem: Environmental > Terrestrial > Soil > Floodplain | place...
ACGTTCCTCGACTACACGGGCCGCTGGTACAAGCCGGCGCGCATGGTCGTCGGCGTCGCCGGCAAGATCGACGGCGATCTCGAGGCCGACATCCAGCGGCTGCTCGGCGACCTGCCGTCCGACGAGACGGGCGAACCTGCTCCGGTGCAGATCTCCGACAACGGCGGGCATCGAGTGAAGATCCACACGAAGGCCTCGGACCAGGCGCACCTCGTCATCGGCGTGCGGAGCTATCCGCTCGTGCACCCCGACCGGTATGCCCTCCAAGTGCTGACGACGGTGCTCGGAACCGGCATGTCGTCAAGGCTCTTCACCGAAGTGCGCGAGCGCCGCGGCCTCGCCTACTACGTCTACGCGATGAACCACGGCTACACCGACGCGGGCTCGCTCTACTCGCAGGCCGGCGTCGACATCGAGCGGATCGACGAGGCGATCACGACGATCGTCGCGGAGCTGAAGCGGATCGCCGACGAGCCCGTTCCGCCCGCAGAGCTCGACAAAGCCCGGAACGTCGCCAAGGGACGCTTCGTGCTCCAGGTCGAGAGCCCCCACGGCCTGATCATGTTCGGGCTGCGGCGCGAGGTGCTCGAGAACCAGGCGGTCGAGCCGGAGGAGATCCTCGGTCAGCTCGACGCGGTCACGGTCGACGACGTGCAGCGCGTGGCCCAGGACGTGATCGGCAAGAACGCGTTGAATCTCGCGCTCATCGGCCCGTTCGAGCAAACCGAACAGGAAAAATTCGAGAAGCTCCTGAGCTAGTCGTCTTCGCCGGCGGCCGAGCGGTCTCTGATCTCTTCTACCACCGTGGGGTCCGCGAGCGTCGTGGTGTCGCCCAACGGGCGGTTCTCGGCCACGTCGCGTAGCAGCCGACGCATGATCTTGCCGCTCCGGGTCTTCGGCAGCTCCTGGGTGAAGACGATGTTCGCCGGCTTGGCGATCGGCCCGATCTTTTTCGACACGTGTAGGCGGAGCTCCTCGAGCATCTCGACGGAGCCTTCCTCGCCGCCCTTCAGGCTGACGAAGGCAACGATCGCCTGGCCCGTGCGCTCGTCGGCGCGCGCGGCGACCGCGGCCTCCGCCACTTTCTGGTGATCGACCAGCGCGCTCTCGACCTCGATCGTCGAGATGCGGTGGCCGGAGACGTTCATCACGTCGTCGACGCGGCCGAGCAGCCAAAAGTCGCCGTCCTGGTCGATGCGCGCGCCGTCGCCGGCGAAGTACGTGTCCGGGTACTTGGACCAGTACGTCTCCACGTAGCGCTCGTGCTCCTTGTAGAGGCCGCGCAGCATCGCGGGCCAGGGCCGGCGCAGAACGAGATAGCCGCCACCGCCCGGGCCGACCTCGTTGCCCTGCTCGTCGAAGACCGCGGCGTCGACCCCGGGGAACGGCTTCGTCGCCGAGCCCGGCTTCAGCGTCGTCACACCCGGCAGCGGCGTGATCATGATCATCCCGGTCTCGGTCTGCCACCACGTGTCGACCACCGGCACCCGGCCCGAGCCGATCACCTCCCGGTACCAGATCCACGCTTCGGGGTTGATCGGCTCCCCGACCGAGCCGAGCAGACGGATCGTCGAGAGATCGTGCTTCTGCGCGTGCTCCGGCCCCCACTTCATGTGGCTGCGGATCGCGGTCGGCGCCGTGTAGAGGATGTCCACGCCGTAGCGCTCGACGATCGCCCACCAGCGGTCTTTGTCCGGGTAGTCGGGGACGCCCTCGTACATGACCCCGGTCGTCGCGTTGCAAAGGGGCCCGTAGACGATGTAGCTGTGGCCGGTGACCCACCCAACGTCGGCCGCGCACCAGTACACGGACTCGGGCTTGACGTCGAAGATGTAGTAGTGCGTCGTCGCGATGCCGACGAGGTAGCCGGCGGTCGTGTGCGCGATCCCTTTTGGCTTAGCGGTCGTGCCGCTCGTGTAGAGCAGGTAGAGGAGGTCCTCCGAGTCCATCGGCTCGCACGGGCACGAAGAGGGGTCCTCGCTTTCCGTCGCGACGAGCTCGTCCCACCACGCGTCGCGGCTCTCGTCGAACGGAACGTCGTTCCCGGTCCTGCGCAGCACGACCGCATGCTTGACCCCCGGAGCCTGGGCGAGCGCGTCGTCCGCGTTCCGCTTCAGCGACACAGGTGAGCCCTTGCGCCACGCCTCGTCCTGCGTGATCAGCACCTCGCACTCCATGTCGTTCAGCCGGTCGGAGAGCGCCTCGGCCGAGAAGCCGCCGAAGACGACCGTGTGCGGTGCGCCGAGCCGCGCGCAGGCGAGCATCGCCATCGGCAGCTCGGGAACCATCCCCATGTAGATCCCGACTGCCGTGCCCTTGCCGACGCCGAGCTTCTTCAATCCGTTCGCGAGTCGCACGACCTCTCGCTGCAGGTCGCTGAACGTGATCCCTCGGCGATCGTTCTCCGGCTCGCCCTCCCAGTGGTAGGCGACCTTGTCGCCGAGCCCGTTCTCGACGTGGCGGTCGACGCAGTTGAAGCAGACGTTGAGCTTGCCGCCGAGATACCACTTCGCGTATGGCGGCTCCCACTCGTAGAGCTTCGTGAACGGCTCGAACCAGGTGACGCGCTCGCGGGCCTCGGTCTCCCAGAGCTCGTCGAACTCGCGCTCGTAGATGTCGGGTTGCGCGTTCGCCTGCGCGGCGAACTCCGGATCGGGCGGATAGCGCCGCTCCTCCAGGAGCATGGTCTCGATCGCCGGCGACCGAGGTTCTTCGGAGCTCACGGCGTCAGGTCGTAAGGGAAGTCCGTGAGGTTCTCGGCGCCGTTCTCGGTGACGAGGACGAGGTCCTCCAGGCGGCAGCCACCGAAGCCCGGGCGGTAGAGACCAGGCTCTAGCGTGACGACGTCGCCTGCCACGAGGTCGCCGGTGCCACCACGGCCGAGGCTGGGCGCCTCGTGGACTTCGAGTCCCACCCCGTGGCCGAGGCCGTGGAAGAAGCCCTCCTCGAGCACCTCCCCGGGGGCCTTCGAGAGCGACGTCTTCTGGCCGTGCTCCTCGAACAGCTCGCAGACGAGCGTGTAGACCGCCGACCCGGCAACGCCGGCCTTGGTCGCCGCGAACGATTGGTCGAGCGCCTCCTTCACGAGCCCGTGGTACTTCACGAGCTCCTCGGGAGCCTCACCGACGACGTACGTCCTGGTCATGTCCGCGTAGCAGGCGGAGTCCGGATCCTTCGGCCAGAGGTCGATCACGATCGGCTCGTTCGGCGCAATCGGCCCGTGCCCGAGCTCGTGACCGATGGCCGTCTGCGCGCCGTGCGAGACGATGAAGTCGTCGCCCGATACCTCGTGCTCGCTGAACACACGGCGGATCATGGCTTTGAGGCGCTCCGAGGTGAGCGTCTCGCCGTCGACCTTCACGCCGCCGTTCGATGGCTCGGCGCGGAAGATGAGATCGCGCGCCGCGCCCATCGCGGCCTCCGCCGCCTTTTGGGACTTGCGAATGCCTTCCAGCTCGGCCTCGTTCTTGACGCGGCGGCGGTCGGCGAAGAACTTGTGGTCGGGCTCGAGCGTGATGCCGTTCTCGCGCAGGTGATCTGCGGCAAGAGTCGGGAAGGAGCGCGGAACGATCGCGGCCGTGATGCCGAGCTCGCGACACGCGTTCAGGTTGACGTGCTTCCAGACGATCTCCTCACGCGGCATGCCGGTCGCAATCAGCTCGTCGTAGCCGTAGTGCTCCCACGGGCTCGCCTCGATCCCGATCTCCTTCACGCGGTCGACCTCGAAGGCGGCCGAGACCACGTAGCGCTTGCCGTCCTTCTCTGCGTAGAGGAACGGATCCGGGATGACCACCGGCACCTCGTGGCGCATCTCGGGGGACGTGACCGAGTCGGCGAAGATCAGGAAGTCGCGGGCCATCGGCCGGGAATGCTAATCGGAGAACCTCTGCGAGTGCGCGACTAAACTCAATCGAAGTGGACGAGGCGTTCGACCGTGCCCTTGAGCTGCTCGCGAGCTACGAGAACGAGCTTCACTCCGAGCTGCCCGAGAACGCCGAGATCTTCGATGCCCACGTCCACCTCGGGAACGACATCGACGGGTTCAGCGGCGTCTACGAGGAGCTCGAGCGGATCTTCGACCGTTTCGGGATCACACGCGCCTTCATGTTCTGCATGGACGAGCCCGACCGGCATCCGGGCTTCCGCGCGCCGAACGACCGGACCCTCGAGCACGCCAAGCGCTCGGAAGGCCGCTTCATCCCGTTCGTGCGGCTCGATCTGACGGAAGACCCCATCGGCGAGGCCGAACGCTGCCTCGACCTGGGGGCGCGCGGCATCAAGCTGCACCCCCGCGCCCAGCGTTTCCTGCTCAACGACGAGCGGCTGGCGCCCGTCTTCGCGCTCGCCGCCGAGCGCCGCGTCCCGATCCTGATCCACGGTGGCCGCGGACTGCCGCCGATCGCTGACAACCTCGCGCGCCTCGTCGAGGCCTACCCGGACGCACAGCTGATCATCGCCCATGCTGGAATCGCCGATCTGTCGGGTCTAGCCGGACGTTTTGCGGGCAAGGCCGGTGTCTTCTTCGACACCTCCGTCTGGAGCCCGGTCGACCTGCTGAGCTTCTTCCACCAGGTCTCTCCGGAGCAGGTGCTTTATGCGTCGGATTATCCGTACGGCCGCCAGCCGAGCTCGCTGCTGATCGCACTCCGGACGGCGAAGCTTGCGGGCCTCGACGAGGACCAGCTGCGCATGATGCTGGCGGGCAGCGCGAACCGGATCGCTGACGGCGAGGCTCCACTCGAGCTGACCGGGCCCAGGGGTGGGGGCACCCTCACGCAGTCCATGGCACTCGCCCGGATCCACCAGTACCTCTCGATGGCGACGCCGCTTCTCTGGACGCGGCAGCCGGACACGGTCGGAGTCATCGGGCTCGCGCTGAACGCCTGTAACGACCGCGACGGACAGGCTCCCGAGGATCTCGAGCGGATCCGCGAGCTGCTCCTGACGGCGCGCGAGCTCTGGCGGACGCTGCCCGAGCTCGAGGACGAGGATCGCGTGCCCGCGAACCGGGCAACGTTCGCTCTCATCCACCTCGCGGACATCCTGGCGGTAACGTCAGGCGTTTGATGGAGCTCGTCGTCAACGGGGGGTCGTACTCGCTCGAGACGCCGGTCGGCCGGTCGCTCGCGGAGACGCTGCGCGACAGCCTGGGGCTGACCGGCACGAAGATCGGCTGCAACGAGGGGCACTGCGGAGCATGCACCGTGCTCGTCGACGGCGTGCCGACGCTGTCGTGCATCACGCTCGTGCACACGGTCGAGGGTCGCGACGTGACGACCATCGAGGGCCTGCGCGACCATCCGCTCGTCGACTCCTTCGTGCGCGCCGACGCGTTGCAGTGCGGCTTCTGCACGCCGGGCCAGATCGTCTCAGCCTCTGCGCTCGTCGAGGCGAATCCCGAGCCCTCCCGTGAGCAGATCCGTCACCAGATGGCGGGCAACCTGTGCCGCTGCGGCGCCTACCCCAAGATCGAGGAGGCCATAGTCGCATGTGCTCGAGAAGCGAAACTCGCGGCTGTCGCGGAAGAGGCGCCTGATGCTTGAACGGTCCCTACGGCGACTTATGGACGCGTAGCGTGGCGCGACTGATCAAGACCGAGAAGGAAGTCGAGGGCCGCTACGAGGACGTGTGGCTCGTGGTCGAGGAGGACGCGCTCGACCAGTGGCCGGCCGGGCCCGGAGAGATCGTCGGCCGGCCCACTCCGCGCATCACAGGGCCCCAGCGTGCACGTGGCGAGGCTCGCTACACGGCGGACGTCCAGCTACCCGGGATGCTGCACACGGCGGTTCTTCGCTCCCCGCACGCGTACGCGCGTGTGCAGAGCATTGACTTCACTCGCGCACTCGCAGTCGCGGGTGTGCGTGCCGCAATCGGACCGGACGACCTGGACGTGCTCGTCGACGAGGCGGGCTACCCGGGCGTGGCGGTGGCAGCGGTTGCCGCGGACACCTTCGACGCGGCCCGCGACGCGGTCGCGCTGATCGACGTCGACTGGGAAGTCCTCGAGCCCGTGCTCGACCCCGACGAGGCCGTCGGCCGCAAGCAGTTGCTGATCGAGCCCCGGAAATACGAGCGCGGCGACGTCGAGCGCGGGTTCGCCGAGGCCGATGCCGTCGTCGAGGCCGAGTTCCGGACCCAGACCGTCCTCCACAACTCGATGGAGACTCACCAGACGGTCTGCGAGTGGCAGGGCGACCGGCTGGACGTCTACATCTCGACCCAGTTCATCTGGGGCGTGCGCGACGAGGTCGCCGGGCAACTCGGCCTGCCGCCCGACAAGGTTCGCGTCGTCTGCGAGTTCATGGGCGGCGGCTTCGGGTCGAAGAACGGCGCCGGCGACCACACGTTCATCGCCGCCGAGCTCGCGCGGAGGACGGGCCGCCCGGTCCGCTGCGCCCTGACCCGACGCGAGGAGAACCAGGCATCCGGCAACCGCAACGCGACCATCCAACGCCTCAAGGCGGGCGCCCGCTCCGACGGCACGCTCGTCGCGCTCTCCGGTGAGTTCGTGAATGCCGTCGGTTGGTCGGGCTGGACCGCGACCACCGAGGGCCCGATGCAGATGCTGTACGCCTGCGACAACGTCCAGACGGTCACGTACGGCGCGAAGATCAACACGCCGCCGATGCGGGCCTTTCGCGCGCCGGGGTTCGTCGAGGGCACGTTCGGTCTGGAGTGCCTGCTCGATGAACTCGCTGCGAAGCTCGATCTCGACCCGCTCGAGGTGCGCCGCTTGAACTACTCGCACGCCGACGACGACCGCCCGTACTCGTCCAAGAGGCTGATGGAGTGCTACAAGCGCGCGGAGCCGCACTGGGAGCGGCGGCACGAGGTTCGGGCGAGGAGCGAGGGCGCCTGGAAGCGCGGTGTCGGTCTCGCGAGCCAGGTTTGGTACGGCGGGGGTGGCCCGCCTTCCTACGCCTGGGTGCGACTCGGCGCTGACGGACGGGCGACCGTGATCACGGCGATGCAGGACATCGGCACGGGCACGGCGACGGCGATGACCCAGATCGCCGCCGAGGAGCTCGGGCTGCCGCTCGACAGCATCGACTTCGTGCTCGGAGACTCGGCACGCGGGCCCTACGCGTCGATCTCCGCCGGCTCGTCCACGACCCCTTCGATGGGCCCGGCCGTGCGCGCCGCGGCCGCCGACGCAGGACGCCAGATCCTGGAGATCGCGGCCCAGCGGTACGACAAGGAGCAGCGCGTCCTGACGCTGAAGAACGGGCACGTCGTCTCCTCGGACGGCGGCTCATGGGCGGTGGCCGAGGTCGTGGGGCTCCTGGAGGACGCCCAGATCCTCGGCAAGGGGGCGCGCGGGCCGAACCCGGCCGGAATGCAGGTTCTGACCTTCGGCGTCCAGGTCGTCGAGGTCTCGGTGGACACCGAGACCGGCGAGGTACAGGTAGACCGGGTGGCCGCGATCCACGACGTGGGACGCGTGATCAATCCGCTCGGGGCGTCGAGTCAGGTGGAGGGCGGAATCATCCAGGGCATCGGCCACACGCTCTCGGAGGAGCGGCTGCTTGACCCGCAGACCGGAACGATCCTCACGCAGAGCCTCGACGCCTACAGGTTGCCGACGATCGCCGACGTTCCGCCCGAGATCGTGACCGAGCTCCTCGACATCCCCGACGAGCACCTGACCAACCTCGGCTCGAAGGGCCTGGGCGAGCCGCCGATCGTCCCGATTGCGGCCGCGATTGCAAATGCGATCCGAGACGCGACCGGGGCCGACGTCCGGTCGCTGCCGATCTCGCGAGAGGAGATGCTCCGCGCGCTCCGCGAGGCACGCGAGCGAGCCGGGGAGAAGGTTGCAGCTCCAGCATCCTGAGAGTGCCGAGGCGGCTGCGGCCGCGCTCGGCAACGGATCGGTGGCGCTCGCGGGAGGAACCGAGCTCGTCCCCCTGATCCGGGACGGCCTCGTGCGTGCGGACACACTTATCGCGATCCGCGACGTCGTACCGCGCGGGATCGACGGAACGCGCATCGGCGCCGGGACGACCCTCGCCGAGCTCGAGGTCGACACCGAGATCCCCCAGGCGCTGCGAGAGGCCTGTTCTCTCGCCGCCTCGCCCCAGCTCCGTTCGATGGGGACGGTCGGCGGCAACCTGCTCCAGGCGACACGCTGCTGGTACTGGCGCCTCAACTTTCCGTGCTATCTGCACGGCGGCGACCGATGCCACGCTCGTCAGGGCGAGCACAGGGAGCACGCGATCTTCGGCAACGAGCGCTGCGCCTCCGCACACCCGTCGGATATCGCGGCAACGCTCCTTGCTCTGGGCGCGACTGTACGCACGACGCGACGCGACCTGACGATTGCCGACCTCTACCGGCTGCCGACAGACGACGACCGGGAGGTGACGACGATCGAGCCCGACGAGCTGATTCTCGAGCTGGATGTGCCGAGGCCGGAGGCGAGCACGTATCTCAAAGCGATGGACCGGCGGCGGTTCTCCTTTGCGGTCGTCGGCGTGGCCGCGGCTCGATTCGGTGACGGGGTCCGGCTCGCGCTGGCAGGCGTCGCCCCCATTCCGTGGGCCCTCGGATCCGCAGACGAACTGGAGGAAGCTACGCCCCTGCCGGGCACGGAGTACAAAGTCGAGATCGCGCGGACGTTGGTGCGACGCGCCGTGGAGGCCGTCTCGTGAGACGCGTGTTGCTCCTCCTGCTGGTGGCTGCACTCGCGGGGTGCGGCGGTGACGGCGACGGAGGCGGCGGCGAAGCGCAACAATCCGACTGCGAAGTGCAGGGAGATGGCCAACTAGCCGAACTCGAAGAGGGCAAGACCTACCGTCTGATCGTCCAGACGAACAAGGGTCCCTTCACGATCGAGCTGGACCGCGAGACCGCGCCCTGCGCCTCGGCGTCGTTCGTGAGCCTGGCGCAGAAGAGCTTCTTCGACGGGACCAAGTTCCACCGGATCGTCCCGGGCTTCGTCATCCAGGGCGGCGACCCGACCGGCAAGGGAACGGGCGGGCCCGGGTACTCGACGGTTGACGTTCCTCCCGATGACGCCAAGTACACGAAGGGCGTCGTCGCCCTGGCGAAGACCCTCAGCGAGCCTCCGGGCACAGCCGGAAGTCAGTTCTTCGTCGTCACTGCCGAAGACTCGGGCCTGGGACCGGACTACGCGGTTCTCGGAAAGGTCGTCGAAGGGCTCGACGTCGTCGAGAAGATCGGCAAGCTGGGCGGGCCGGACGAGCGCCCCACCGAGAACGTCGAGATCGAGACCGTCAAAGTCGAGACGGTCTAGGCGAGTCCGTCGGAAGTTCCACGGCCACTGCTGACGTAACCGCAGTCGTCCTCGCCGCCGGCGCATCGACCCGCTTCGGCTCGCCCAAGCAACGGGTGCTGCTCGACGAGGTGCTCGCGCGCGTGCGCGAGAGCTCCGTCGGTGACCTCGTCGTCGTCACTGGGGCTCATGAGGTCGAGACGGACGCCAGGGTCGTTCGGTGCCCCGAATGGGAACGCGGGGTCGGCGCATCGCTGCGCTGCGGCCTGCGCGAGCTGCCTTCGGAGGTCAAGGCTGCCGTTGTCGTCCTGGCGGACGGCCCGGACCTCGCGCCGGCGGCGATCGACCGCGTGCTCGAAGTCTGGCGCGAGAGCGCTGCCGAGGTCGTGGCGGCCACCTATGGAGGTCAACGGCTCCACCCGGTTCTGCTCGCCCGGGCCGTATGGGAACGGATCCCGGACGAAGGCGCCCGCGAGCTTCCTGGGCTCCTCGTCCCCTGCGACGACCTCGACTCTCCAGGAGACGTCGATTTTGCCGATGACCTCCCTGAGAGGTTCAAGGCGCAGACCGGCGAAGAATGAGAGTCCACCGTGGAGCTCGTCACCGAACTCAAAGGAAGAACTGAGAGACCGCCGCTCGCGGCTGCACGCCTGCGCCGCCAGCTGACCGTCGAGCGCGCCGCGAAGCTCGCGAGGCTGACCCCCGACGAGGTTTCCTGGCTCGAAGAGGGCCGTCTCTACCGCTTCGACTCCAGCGAGAGCGCGGTCACGGCGCTCCTGCTCTATTCGACAGCGCTCGGCGTCAGCCGAAGAGAGGCCCGTCAGCTCGCAGGCCTACCTGTGTTGCCGCGCCCGACGCTCACGGACGCGAAGAGCAAGACCGCCTTCGGGGTGGGGCTGTCCGTCGTCGCGGCCACTGTCGCGGCGGCGCTCCTCCTGCCGGGTCTCGTCCGCGGGTCAAGCCCGGAGCAAGGCGCCTCGCAGGCCGGTCTCCCGGCGACCTGGAAGATCTCCGTCGACGTCCTGAACGGAAGCGGCGACATGAACTACACGCGCCGAGTCGCTGACCGGATCGGCTAGAAGGCCTACCGCATCGAGCGCGTCTCGCGCGCCGATCGGTTCGACTACCCGGAGACGGCGGTCTACTTCCACACAGGAGGCGAGCGGATCGCCGAACGGCTTGCCGACGAGCTCCAGGTCCCTGCGAAACCGCTACCTGGTCGCGGCAACCCGAAGCGCCTGGTCGTCGTGGTCGGTCCGGCGCGTCTTTAAAGTTCTAGGCGCAAGTCCGCGAGGCGCGCCTTCATCTCGAGCGGCATCGGCTCGACGATCTGGCGCACGTAGCGCCTGAGGCTCTGCTCGAATCGGTATCGCTTGCGGCAGTACGAACACGTGTCGAGGTGTGCTTCCGCCTCGCGCATCTCGGTGTCGGTCAGCTCCCGGTCGAGAAAGGGTTGGAGTACCTCCTCGCACCAGTCGCACGGATCGATGGCCATCAGTCTTTCACCGCCACATCTGCCAGCTCCTTTTTCAGGATACGCCGACCACGATGCAAACGTGACATGACGGTCCCGACCGGGATATCGAGGATCTGTGCTGCGTCGGCGTACGAGAAGTCGCCGATGTCGACGAGGACGACTACATCGCGGAAATCGTGTGGCACCTCGGCGAGGGCGTCGACGATGTCGTCCTGAGACAGACGCTCGATCACGCGCTCCTCGTCCTTCGCGCCGGAGGTCGCCTCCAGGCGGTCGTAGAGGTAGTAGTCACGCTCTTCGAGCGATTGCATATCGGGCGAACGCTGCACACGCCGTCCGCGATCGATGTTCAGGTTGGTGAGGATCCGGAGGAGCCAGGCGCGGAGATTCGTGCCCGGCGTGAAGGATCGCCAGCTTCGGAAAGCGCGTGCGTAGGTGTCCTGCACGAGGTCTTCCGCCTCCTCTTTCGAGCTCACGAGCCCCCGGGCCACCCGGTACACCTGGTCAGCAAGGTCAAGAGCTTCCTCCTCGAACCGGACACGCTCACGCGCATCATCTGCCAGCCGCCGGGCCTCGCTTTCGGTCTCGCTCATTTCCCGGCGACCCTAGCAACCACAAACGTAAGCCGGACGTGTCCTATTCCCGATGGTTGACCCGCTTTCCGAACGGGTAGAGCACCCGTGCAAGCAATAAGGAGGCCTGATGGAAGGCTATGACGTCGTTACGATCGACGATGAGAAGGTCGGCAAAGTTGTCGACACGCACGGCGATCACCTGATCGTCGAGCAAGGCGCGATCCGCAAGTCGAAGCACGCGCTTCCACGCACGTTCGCCGAGGTGGACGACGGTGAGAAGGTCGTGCGCATGACGGTCACCAAGGACATTTTCTGCGACTCGCCGAAGATCAACGGCGAGGTCGACGAGACCGCGATCGCAACGTATTACGGCCTGGCGGGAGGCTCGGAGACGCCGCCGATCGGCTCAGAGCAACAGGCCGATCGTGCCGGCGTCACGCCCGCGCAACAGGAGCGCGCCCAGGCCCGTGAGCAGATAGGCGGCGAGACTGATCAGGGCGTGCCCGCTGAGTCCCCCGCCCTACTGGGCGACCGGTACGAACACACGAAGCACTAACTAGGCGCAGGGCCGGTCGGCTACTTGCGCGGCCGGCCCTCGTCGTAGCTCTTGACGTAATTCGGCGGAAACGTGTTGTCGCCGTCGACAGCGATCATCATGTCGACCTTCTCGTCGACTCGCTGCCGAAGCTCTTCCTCCTCGACGCTGTCGTCGCTCGCGAAGAACCCCTTGATCCGCTTGAGGAGCTCAAGCATGTGACACCTCCTGAGGGTGGAAACCCACGCGGGCCATTTCCGCCAGCAGGGCTTCGCGGCTCGTCTTGTCCTCGTCCCACGAGAGAATGACCTCGCCCATCAGGTTCGCGTTGGCGAACTCGAGGCCGTCGTGTCCTCGGAGAGCGCCCGCGAGCCGGCCGACGCAACGCTCGCACCGGATCCCGCTCATCTGAAACGTTTCCGTCTGGACCACTAGCTCGACTCTAGCGTTCGTGCGACTAGATCCGCGCAGACTGCTTTGAGGCCTCCCTCGCGGCGAGCTTCGCGCTGCCGCTCGCCTTCGGTAGTGCTCAGATCGAAAGCCTGCAGCAGCTCCGCGGATCCGAGCCGCTCAGCGGCAGGCCTGACGAGCTCGATCAGCTCGGCCGCGAGCTCGGACGCCTTGTCAACCCGCTCGCCGCTCGGATGGAAGAGCTCCGCCTCGAGCCCGAAGCGAAGTGCTCCCCACCGGTTTTGCTGGTAGAGGCCCCGCCCAGGCGAGTCGTACTCGGGTGGATCGCCCTCCAAGACGGTCACGCAGAGCGCCTGGACGAGCGCGGTGAAGGCCGCGGTGACGGCCAGACTCGTCGGCTGGTCGGGCATCCGCACCTCCAGCGTTCCGAACTTCGGGTGTGGGCGCACGTCCCACCAGAAGCGGGTGTAGTCGGCAGCCATTCCCAGCCGCACGAAACGGTCGATGAACGCTTCCCACTCCTCGTAGGAGCGGAAAGCCGGTAGTGCGCCGCTTCGCGGGAGTTGAGCGAGTACCTCGGCACGGTTCGAGGCCAGGCCGGTTTCTTCGCCGGCAAGAAACGGCGAGTTCGCCGACATGGCGAGGATCACGGGCAGCCAGGGAAGCGTCGCCTCGAGCGCGTGGAAGCAGGTCTCCGCGCTCGGCATGCCGACGTGCACGTGGAGCCCGCTCACGCCCTGCCGCCGCGCCGAGATTCCCAAGTAGTCCACGAACTCCGTGTACCGCGGCTCGTCGACGATCTCCTGATCCTTGGGCCGGCTGAACGGATGCGTACCGGCCGCCGCGAGCTCGAGGCCGCGTTCCTGGGCCAGCTCCGCCCCCAGACGGCGGAGCTGGCCGATCACAGCTCCCGCGTCCGGGGCGCTCTCGCACACACCCGAGTTCAGCTCGAGCGCCGAGGCGAAGAGCTCGCTCTTGAAGAGCCCGGCGTGCTCGGTATCCGTGCTGGCCTCGATCAGCTCCGCCGCACGCGGGGACAGAGCGAGGGTCTCGCCGTCGAGCACCATCAACTCCTCCTCGACGCCGACCGACCAGGGAGTGCTCTCTCCGAAGTGCGCCTCGATCGGCACGCAGCAAGGCTAGCCTCCGCCTTAGACGACGACCAAAGGAGGCGCGATGTCGGCGGACCCGTACGATCTGATCGTGCTCGGAGCGGGCTCGGCCGCACGGGCAGGAGCCCAGAAGGCGTCAGATGAGCACGGCGCCAAGGTTGCCCTGATCGAGAGCACGCGGTGGGGCGGCAGCTGCCCAAACGTGGCGTGCAAGCCGACCAAGGCGTACCTCGTCGTCGCCGAGCTCGTCCACGACATCAACCGCCTCGCGCACGTCGTCGGCATCGACGTCGGCGCCGCCCACGCCGATCTCGCCCGCGTGAAGGCGCGCAAGGACGCGCTGAAGAAGCCTCAGGACGAATGGGTGAAGCAGCTACGTGAGCAGGGCTACGACACGTACGACGGCCAGGCCGAGCTGGTCGCAGCGGACACTGTGCGTGTGGACGACGAGGAACTGGGGGCCGCGCGGATCCTGATCGCAACCGGCTCGCGAACCGCGATCCCGCCGATCGAGGGCATCGACGACATCGACTGGATCGACCACGTCTCGGCACTCGAGCTGACCGAGCTGCCAGAGTCGCTGCTCGTCGTCGGGGGCGGGCCCGTC
>Ga0307302_10000793_pt1 | contig 13933 bp, 11 predicted proteins | sample ER_DNA_183_FD_194490 | JGI IMG/M metagenome (GOLD analysis project Ga0307302, IMG submission 194490) | Bulk soil microbial communities from the East River watershed near Crested Butte, Colorado, United States - ER_DNA_183 | ecosystem: Environmental > Terrestrial > Soil > Floodplain | place...
TCGACTTCCCGCCCGCGCGCCTAGATCCGCCGTGGGGCTGCGCGGGGCGGACGGCCAGCTGCTTGTTGCGTCGCGACCGAGCTTCCTTCGGTGAGCGGCTCCGCGAGATGGAGGCCCGGAGGGAGCGGGTCGGGCGCTCGCTAGCTTCAGCACGGCAACGAGCTTTCGGACGACCGCCACGAGCAGACGGCGCGGCGAGCAGATCCGTCGTCGAAGTCGTCGAAATGAACGCTCCTATCGCGGCAGCCGCGCCCAGAAGCGTCGTAGCTCCACCGTGACCAACGCGGCTACGAGCACGAGCACGGCGAACGCGACGACCATCCCCCAGATGAATGGAAGTGCCGTCAGTGCCGAGCCGATCAAGACGGCGACGCCGACGAGGAAGGCGATCCCTTCGAGAATGAAGACCACCCACAAGACGTCGCTACGCGTGATGATGGGCGAACGCTCCACGACCCCGGAGTTCGACCCTGATCCCGCCGGTCTTCCCCCCTCCGGGAACCCTTACATCCGCCTTGCTCGACGCCTCCCCGTCGACGTCAGCCTCCCCCTGTTCCCGACTGGACGCCGTGAGCACCGTCCGCTGGCTGACGTCGCCGTCGCCTCACGGCTTGGTGCGGTAGTGGAGGTGAACCACCCCGTTGCCGAAACGGCGTTCGTCCAGCAGTTCGAGCTCCAGGCGGACATTGTCGGGGAGCGACTGTTTTCCGCCTCCAACGATGATGGGCGTGAGGAACAAGTGGTATTCGTCGACCAAGCCGGCCTTGATCGCCTGGGCGGCGAAGTCGGGACCGCCTACGGAGATGTCACGTTCCGCCGACGCTTTCATCCGCCTCACCGCGTCGGGGTCGAAGTCTCGCTCGATTCGCGTCCTGGCGCTGGATGGCGTGTCCAGCGTCTTCGAGTAGACGATCTTGTCGGCCGCCTGCCAGATCCCGGCGAAGTCCTGGATGAAGGGCGGCTGGTCCGGGAGGGTGTGCGCGGTCTCCCAGTAGATCATCGTCTCGTAGATCCGGCGCCCGTAAAGATAGGTCCCGATCGGCCGCTCGAGGTCGTTGACGAATCTGTGCACCTCCTCGTCCGGCGCAGCCCAGTCGAAGTTGCCGTTCTCGTCCGCTACGTAGCCGTCGAGCGACGTGATCGCCGAGTAGATCAGCTTGGCCATGGGGAGCCTCCCCTCCGCACACCGGTTGGACCTCGCAAACCAGCCTAACCCGGCGTGAGTAGCTACTCCCTGTAATGGAGCGAGTTGTCAGGCCTCGGCCGGAGCGTACGTCGCTGACGAGGCCCTCCGCGATCATCCGGTCGCTCCCGTAAAAACACGGCAAATGCTCTCCGCCTCCCAGCTGCGCCTAGCCGAGGGCTGCCGGAGCGATGAGTTTCGGCCGGGCCGCGGGTTTTACTTGGCGATGGGGCCGGCCGGGCCCCGCTGCGAAGGAGGCTCAGGTGAGGAAGGTGGCGACGACGGACGTGAAGGTGGCGGCGATCGACGAGATGGAGCCGATCCACGGCGGACTCGCGCGCCGGGCACGGGCGACGCTCGGGGTCTCGGCGTGGGGCATGCAAGTGCTGACGCTGCCCCCGGATTGGGACGGCTACCCGGAACACTCCCACAGCGCGACTGCGTTCGACCCGAACCAAGAAGAGGTCTACATCCCCCTCTCCGGGTCGGCGACGCTCGTCGCAGGGGACGAGCGGTTCGAGCTCGCGCCAGGGATGATGGCGCGCGTCGGCCCCGAGCAAGAGCGGCGGATCGTGCCGGGGCCGGAGGGCATCCGCTTCATCGCACTCGGCGGGAGGCCGGGAGCGTTCGATGCACCCACGTGGACGGAGCTCGGCGCGCCACCGCCGATGCCGGCGTAACGTCCGCGCATGGAGCTGCTGACCGCGGCCGCGGCCGGCGACGAGCAGGCGTTCGTTCAGCTGACGGCGCCTCTGCGCCGCCGGCTGCCACGTGCATTGCTACCGGATGCTCGGATCCGTGCACGACGCCGACGACGCGCTTCAGGAGACGATGCTGCGCGCTTGGCGCGGCATCGGGCGCTTCGAGCCGCGCGCGGAGCTGTCGTCGTGGCTTTACCGGATCGCGACGAACGTCTGCCTGCGGATGATCGTCCAGCGCGACCGCCGGTCGGCGACGGTCGACGAGCACCTGCAGCCGTATCCAGACGTCCTGCTCGAGCCGCAGACGCCGGAGCGCGAGGCCGAGCGCCGCGAGACGATCGGCCTCGCTTTCGTGGCAGCGATGCAGCTCCTGCCCCCGCGACAACGGGCGGCGCTCGTCCTGCGGGACGTGCTCGGCTGGTCGGCACGCGAGGCCGCGGAGACCCTCGGCATCAGCGTCGCGGCGACGACCAGTGCGCTGCAGCGCGCACGCGACCGAGTCGAGCGCGAGCGTCGGGAGGGCACGCTCGCACGCGTGCACACGCCGGCCGACGCACGCGCGGAGGCGGCGCTCATGCGCAGCTTCATCGACGCGTGGGAGGCGGTCGACATCGAGCGCTTGACATCCCTGCTGGCAGGCGACGCACTGATGACGATGCCGCCCGAGCAGATGCGCGTCGCCGGACCCGCAGCGATCGGCGGCTTCTTCGCCACGGTGCCGCTGGGCGGTCGCCTCGACCTGATCGGGCTGCTGCCCGCCCGCGCGAACAGGCAGCCGGTGCTTGCCGCGTACGTTCAGGAGTCCCCTGCAGAACCGTTCCGCGCCTACGGGATCATGGTTTTCGCGCTAGCCGGCGAGCGCATTGCGGGCATCACCGGCTTCGCCGGCGATCCGGAGCTGTTCACAGTGTTCAAGCTCCCGACCGAGCTCGACTGACGCCGCCGTCCCCGCGGCGGTTTCAAGCTCCAGAACCTGAAGGTGCCGGGGGATCTTCGAGGCAGACATGCAGCGGCAAAACAGTCGCGGTGAGAGCCCGGCTCGCTGAGTCCCTCGCGCACCGCATTTTGAGCTAGCAGGCGCGCGGGGAGGCCGCGCAACCGCGGCCTCCCCGTATCGACCTTCAGTCCACTCGCTGGAAGTAGTGCCTGCGCATGTAGCGGGCGACCTTCTTGCCGATCACGGCGCCCTGCACGTCCGCGGTGCGGAAGTGGATGCCGCCCCAGACCCGAGCGTCGATGATCTCGTCGAGCGCGCGGGTGAACCGGCCGAAGTGCCGCGGCTGGCCCGGGAAGCGACCCGAGTGCACGTCGAACGCGACCTCGTTGGTGCCGAAGAACGCCCGGAACGTGTGGAGCACGGCGCCGCTCACGCAGCCGTGGCCCGAGGGATGGTCGGGGAACGGTGGCGTGATGAGGGACGGCGTCGTCGGCGTCGACGGATGGAACAGCGGCTCCCAGGTCGGGTCGGCCACGGTCGCGGGATTTCCGTCGGTGTCGGCCTCCTGGATGGCCGCTCGCGGCCGCCAGAAGTTCCAGTAGTACTTCTCGTTCCAGCAGGCGATGGCGCCGTCGGCCGCGGCGAGGTTGATCATCGCGAGAAGCCGCGCCTCTTTCGCGACCGAGATGTCGTGCTCAGCCGAGAGGTCGCGGGCGAGTCGATTCCACAGTGCGGCGGGAGGAGCCTGCCAGAAGATTGCCGCGGTCGTCTGGTCCGCCGTTCTCGTCGAGCTGTTCAGCGCACCGATCTCCTTCACCTCGGCGAACTCCTCCGCGTAGGCGGCGCTCGTGAGAGCGTTTGGGCCCGCCGACCGAAACTGCGAAGGGCTCTCGATGAGGAACGGAACGAGGTTGCCGACCCAAGCATCCGGGTCGAGCGCGGTCGGCGTCAGCGGGCGCCAGTCGCCGGCATCGGAGCCGATCACGAAGGTGAACGGCGCCATGAACCCGTCGTCGTCGCGGGCGGCAAGCATCGCGGCGGCGGCGGCAGCACCGACGCGCACCCCCTCGTTCTTGACACGCCCGTTCGGAATCCTCGCCATCGTCGCCGCATAGGCGCTGTCGAGGCCGGCCACCTGGGCAGGGGCCACGATCTCGACCAGCACGTGGTGCGCGGCGGTCGCGATCGCCGCCTTCCGCGAGCCGAACGGCCGCGCATGCAGTGCGGCGAGGTCCAGCAGGTATGGCTCGTAGCGGGGGCGGAGCGCGTTGACAGCGTCGTAGACGGCGCCTTGCACCATCGCGATCCCGCGCGTCTGCCCGTGCGCCGTCGGCCGGAGCGTGAGCGCCTGATTCTGCGCGATCACATTCCAGTCGTTGAGCACGTCGGCCTGCGCTACGGACGGCACCGCAAGGACGGCGACTGTCGCGGCGAAGGCAAGGAGTGCGCGCCTTGTGTGTCGGAACATGATCCGTACCTCCTCTCGAGAGACTCTCTGTCGCGCCCGATGGTCGACCCGGTCTGTTTCAGGTCCGTTTCAGACCAGTTGCAGCTGTCAGCGTCCCGGCACAGTCGATCTCACAGGCGGACAGTTAGCTAGTCGAAGCGGATCGATTCGACGATCTGCTGGATCTCCCGCTCGAGAGCGGAGTTGGCGTCCTTGTTTGTCTCGGCTTCGATGACCAGGCGCTTCCCGTCGAAGTCGACGATCCAGACCCTGATCGTGTCGCCCACCTCCGTGGCCGCCCAGAACGCGCCGCCGAAATCTTCTCGCCACGCGAAGAAGTAACCCGGGTCGCAGCCGGCGTCTTCGCGAACGGTGAGCACCACGTGCTGCGCGGCGCGCCCGCCGACGGTGACGTCCGAAGGCCCCACGACGAGCTCGGTCCCGCGCGCGGTCGACACTGCGGCCGCGAGATCAGCGGCCGATGGACCAATCGGGTCACCCAGCAGCAGGTGGGCGCACGGATAGGCGTAGGCCCCGTCGGGAAAGCTTGTCCAAAAGATGACGGCCTCTGCACCTTGTGGCCCTACGGTGCTCTTGCTGATGTAGAGGCTGCGCTTTCTCTCCCAGCCTGGCGTCGGCAAGCTAAGCGAGAACGGAACGCCCTCCACGGTCAACGAGTGCCTGTCGCTGAGAGCACTCTCGATGGGACCGACGCCCGGCTGCGGCTCCGGGGAAGTCCCGCGAGCCACCGTCGGTGTCTCTTTCGCGGATGTGGTCGCGTTGGGTCCCCCCAGCGCACCAGATATCGACGCCGCCACCGCCGCCAGGCCGATCGCCGCCGTCACGGCGAAAGGTGCGACCTTTCCCACGCTCCAGCGGCGCTGTCGCTTGTGCTGCCGTTCCAGCCCGCCCGGATCCTCCGGTTTGGCCTTCCGCGTCGACGTGCTCATCGTGCTCCTCCTGTGCCAGGCAGCGCGTGATCTCTTCCGCGAAGGTTGCGCTCCAGGCGTTTCAGGCCCGTTTCAGACCAGCAACAGCTGTCGTCACGAGCCGAGGGGCCAGGCGATGGATTTCCGCGTCCTGCGACGGGAAGGGTTCCCAGGCCTGAGACCTGGGAACCCACCCATGACGGTCACCGCCCCACTTCCTCCACGTACTCCCGGGTCCGCAGCTCCCAGAGCCGGATCGACTCCTCGGTGAGCCGCACGCCGGAATGGCTGTCGTCCTGGTACATCACCGCAGCGTCCTTCGGATGGACCGTGGACACCCAGTTGGCGAAGGGTTCCCACACCTGAGGCGAGAACTTCTCGATCTCCCAATCCTGCGAAGCGTGGACGATCTTTCCGTCACGAACGACGAGATCGAAGGAGCTGCCGCCGAAAGGACCCCGTCCGAGCTCGCCGGACCTGAGAGCGTGGAAAGCGAACGTGCAGCGAATGCTGCCGGAGGCCGAGTTGCCGACTCCCTCACAGGGGTCGACGATCTGCTGGTAGCCCGTGGCTTCGAGCCACGAGCTCAGTAGCCGAAGATCATCCTGCGCGCCAAGCACCGCGATTGTCGCGTCGTCGGCCAGATAGGTCATCGCCTGTTCCACGTCGAAGGCGCCGTACGCCTCAACGAAACCCGTGGCGACTTTCTCCGCTCTCGCATTCACTGTGTTCTCCTGGGCTCCGGCCGCCACCGGTGTCTGGTCGGTCGCCGGAGCCTCGTCGCGGCTCTGGATGATCAGCAAGGCGGTGATTACCGCTAGGCCCACTGCCGCGGCGGCGAGCGCGCCGATCCTCTTCCCTCCGCTCCAGCGGTGTTGTCGCTTGGGCTGCGGTTCCAGCACACCCGGATCCGGTTCGACGTTCTGCGTCGACGTGCTCATCGTTGCTCTCCTTTGTCTGAAGCGCGGATCTCTTGCCGCGAAGGCTGCGCTTCAGGTGTTTCAGGCCCGCTACAGGCTTGTTGCAGCTGTTAGCGTCCCGGGCCGGGAGGCAGGCAGATGGAGTTCCGGATCCTGGGACCGCTCGAGGTGTGGGACGGGGGCTGCGAGGTTTCCCTGGGTGGGCCCAAGCCGCGTGCGCTGCTCGCCGTGCTGCTCCTCCACCCCAACGAAGTCGTTCCCTCTGACCGGCTGATCGACGAGCTCTCGGGCGAGGAGGCGCATGAGCGCGCGGCGGCCGCACTGCGGGTCAACGTCTCCCGACTTCGCAAGGCGCTTCCGCAGGCCGTGCTGACGACCAGATCGCCCGGCTACGTCATCCGGGTGGAGCCCGACGCGCTCGATCTCCACCGCTTCGAGCGCCTGGTGGACGAAGGGCGGAGCTTGTTCGCTCGAGACCTGGCGGCCGACGCGTCGAACCGGCTGCGTGAGGCGCTGTCGCTGTGGAGAGGCCCGGCGCTCGCGGACTTCGTTTACGAGAGCTTCGCCCAGACGGCCATCGCCCGGCTCGAGGAGATCAGGTTGGCAGCAGTGGAGCTTCGGATCGAGGCGGACCTCGTCCTCGGGCGCCATAACGAGCTGGTCGGGGAGCTCGAGGCACTCGTGGCCGAGCACCCACTCCGCGAACGTCTTCGCAGATACCTGATGACGGCGCTGTACCGGTCGGGCCGGCAGGCGGAGGCCCTGGATGCTTACAAGGATGCGCGCCGGGCCCTCGTCGACGAGCTTGGGATCGAACCGAGTGGCGCGCTCCAGGAGCTGGAGCGGGCGATCCTTCGACAGGACCCCGCGCTGGACGGCGAAGCGACGGCGCCGCCTGTTGCTGTCGGGGAGGTCGCTGAGCGATCGATTCTCGTCGCTATCACGCACGAGACGCGCATCGACGCGCTGCTCGCGGTGGCCGAGCCGCTTGTGCGGCACCCGTCTCGCGTCCTGATCTTGGCCAGGCTCGTGAGGGACGCAGCCGAGTTTCGGTCCGCATCGGCCTGGCTCGAAGAGCGCCGATCCGCACTCGAGGCGCGCGGCGTCGCGGCCCGGGCGGCCTCGTTCACTTCGACGGCGCCGGGGAAGGAGCTGGCTCGGCTCGCGACAGAGCTCGACGTCGATCTCCTGCTCGCCGACGCCCCAGACGAGCTCCTGGCCGAGGGAGCTCCCGACGAGCAGCTCGCTGCCGTCCTCGAGGAGACGCCCTGCGACGTGGCGCTGCTGGTTCCTGGGGATACGACGGCCGCGGGCCCCGTGCTCGTCCCGTTCGGAGGGGCCGAGCACGATTGGGCGGCGGTCGAGCTCGGGGCGTGGTTTGCGCGCGCCGACCGATCGCCGCTCTGGCTGGCAGGCGCCGCCGCGGTGCCAGAGCAAGGCAGGCGCGACGCGAGCCGCTTGCTTTCGCACGGCGCGCTCGCCGTCCAGCGCGTTCTGGGCATCTCGGCCGAGCCGCTGCTGGCTCCGCCAGGTGAGGAGGGCATGCTGGAGGCGAGCCGCGGCGCCGGTCTGCTCGTCGTCGGGCTGTCGACGAGGTCCGGCCCGCCTCAGGCTCGCCAGAGAGGCCACCTCGCCCACGCTGCTCGTGCGACGCGGTCTACGGCCCGGCGGCCTCGCGCCGCCGACCGCGCTCACACGGTTCACCTGGTCGATCCGCTCCTGAGTCGGACTCAGGTCGCGCAGGCGGGCTCGTAAGGGCGCCCAGTGAGGAACTCCTCCCACTCCTCGCGCGTCAGCGTGCGGTTGGCGAGGTCGCAGGCCCGCCGCGCCCAGGACTCAGGGTCGACGTCCCAGAGAGCCCCTTGGCCGTTGCCGTGGGTCTCCAACAGGTGGCGTCCGTCGGGGGAAAGATCGATCATCGTCCTGCGGTCTCCTGCCGTGAGCTGCGGGCCGATCTGAGTTCCGGTAGCAACATCCCAGAGGGACGCGACAGGCTCGAAGCCGGAGACGGCGAGGGTCCGGCCATCTGGGCTGAACTCGAGGGTGAACGCGCCGTTGCCGCCTTGGTCGAGCTCGCGAACGAGCTTGCGGGTACGGACGTCCCAGAGGCGTACGACTCTGCCGAAACCGCCGACCGCGAGCATTTGGCCGTCGGGGCTGAGTGCGACAGAGAACTCAGTGAATGGCGTGCCGTCCACGGTGGCGATCGACGTGCGTGTGGCCACATTCCAAACCTCCGCGCCTCCCCGGCCTGGGCGGGCAAACGCGATCGTCGCCCCGTCAGCGCTGAAGGCGAGGTCGTGCGCGTCCGAAGCGATTCCGATCTCACCGAGACCGGCCCCGGTTGCCACATCCCAGAGCTGCACGCCGAGCTGGCCGCTCGTCGCGGCGAGCGTCGCGCCGTTCGGGCTGAAGCCGACGCCGACGAGAAGATCGCCCGTGCCCGCGCTGAGCGGCCCATGGAGCCGCGATCGCGAACCAACGTCCCAGAGTGTCAGAGAGCCACCCGGGGAGGTCACGGCGGCGAGCGTTTGCCCATCCGGGGAGAAGGCGAGCGTCTTGACCTCCCCGTCCGTTTCGAGCAGGGGCGCCCCGACCGGCGTGAGCTCGCGCGCGTCCCAGAGCGCGATCCCCTCCTCCTTCAGGCCGACCGCGATCAGCCGTCCGTCAGGGCTGAACTCCCCCGGATGGCCGTCATAGCCAGCTGCGGAGAACGCCCGGTCGTGCGTGAAGGTGAAGGGCCGCCCGAGCGTGCGGTCGCCTGTGAGGTCCCAGGCGATCGCGGTTCCGTCGTTACTCACCGTGTAGAGCGTCTCCCCGTCGGGGCTGAAGACGGGTTGCTGGACATCGTTCGAGTGGCCGCGCAGCGTCTCGCCGGGAGTTCCCGACTCGACGTCCCAGAGGGTCACGGTCCCCTCGACGTTCGTGGACACGAGAGTCTCGCCGTCCGGGCTGAACAGCGCCCAGTTCGGTCTCCCGGTGAAACCGCCGGTTGCCGTTCGCACAGTTCCGGACCGTAGGTCGACGAGCTGCACTCCGCGCTCGATGCCGACCGCCGCCGTTAGACCGTCCGGGCTGACCGCGAGGGCATGCAGGCCGGTGCCGATCTTCAGCGTCCGCGTCCTCTTGCGGCTCCGGAGATCCCACCAAGCCAACTTACCGTCCTCCGACGCGGTGATGAGCGAGCGCTCGTCCGCCGTGAGAGCGAAGTGAGGTGCCGCGTAGTAGAAACCGACGTACGCGCCGACGAAGGCGTCCGGCTCGATCGGGAGACCGATCGGCTCCAGCGTGGCGGCGTCTCGGATAGTGATCTGCGCGGCGGCTCCGCCCAGGTCGGTTGCCTCGCCGGGCGGGGAGAGGACGACAAGCTGCGACCCGTCCTTCGTGAAAACCATGCGCGCGGCGACTCCGTCGACGGCCGTCTCGGCCAGTTGCTCATGCGTTCGCGCGTCGATCAGGCGAACGGTGTGGTCGCCGCCGACCGCGAGGGTTCGCCCATCAGCGCTATACGCAAGGCTCTCGCCCGCAAGGCTCTCGCCCGCAGCGTTCTCGCCGGGTATCGACAGCAGGACTCCGATCTGCTCGTAGGTTCGGGCATCGAAGAAGAGAACCCCGTTGTCGCCACCGCCCACCGCCAGCGTCTTCCCGTCGGGACTGATGGCGATTCCCCTGAGCACGTCACCTCGGCCGTGCATGATGCCGATCGCGGCGGGGCTGCGCCGGAGCGCGGCGAGCAGGTAGCCACGGGTCTGCGGCGAGTCGTCGATCGCGACCGCCTGGCGAGCGAGCAGGAGGGAGAGGTCGAGGTCGTCCTCGACGAGCGCCTGGGCACCGAGGCGCTGGGAGAGCTGCCCCGTCTCCGCATCGCGCGCGTCGCCGCGCTGGATGACCGCGAGCACCGCGCCCGCGCCGGCCGCCGCCAGCAGGACTGCGACCCCGGCGAGCAGGCCGCGCAAGCGGCGGTTGGTGCGCCTGACGCGTTTCGTCTCCTTCTCGAACGCATCGCGGCTCTCGGTGACGAACTCGCGCTCGAGCTCGTTGAGCTCGACGGCGTGGGCGGTGCTCCATTCGAGCGCGGCGGCGAGGCGGGCGCCCCGGTAGAGCTCCCCCTGATCGCGCCCTGCCGCGACCCATTCGGTCGCCGCCTGGGTGACGTGACGGCGAAGCCTACGCCCTTCGGTATCCTCTTCGATCCACTCGCGCAGGCGTGGCCATTCGCGGAGCAGCGCCTCATGGGCGACCTCGACGGAGCCCTCGCCGACGGTGACGAGGCGGCTGTCGGCCAGCGTCGAGAGCACGTCGGTCACATCGTCGTTACGCTCCAGGTCGAGCTCGGCGAGAGGAGCTCGGCGGCGCTCCGGGGCGTCGCTCTCGCCCTCGCCGACCAGGCGCAGCAAGATGGCGCGCACTATCGGCTTACGCTCATCCGGGATCCGCGCGTAGGTGCCCTCAGCCAGCCGCGCGACGGCGCCGTGAACGCCGCCGGACTCACGGTAGGCGGCCAGGGTGAGCTCGTTGTCTTGCCGCTGCTGCCAGAGCTCGAGTAGGGCAGTGGACAGCAACGGCAGCGCGCCCGGCTCGCCTTCCACATCGTCGACCACCGCGTCGGTCAGCTCCGGCTCCACCCGTAGACCCACCCGGCCCGCGGGCAGCTCCACGACACGTCGCAACTCCGAAGCCTGCATGGGCCCCACCAGGACATGGTTCGCGCCCAATAGGTCGGCTAACCCAGGGTACGCGGCGAAGCGACCGTAGAAGTCGGCGCGCAGCGCGACCACGACGACTGCCCGACCGTCCGGATCAGCGGCCGCACGGGCAAGCGTGTCGGCGAAGGCAGCGCGCTCGGCGTCGGAGCGGCAGGCGGTGAACACCTCCTCGAGCTGGTCGACGGCGAGCAGGAGGCGTGCGTTGCCGGGCAGCGTGTCGAGTGCCTCGGCCAGAGGATCCTTCGCTCCTGACACGAGCACGCGGCGAAGCTCTTCCAGCGGCCGCTCTCCGGGACGCAGCAGCAGACGCCTCCAGCCCCCGCTGCCCGGCAGCACCCCTCCGGCGAGGGCCGGAAGGAGACCGGCGCGGAGGACCGACGATTTGCCGCTGCCGGACGGGCCGACGATACCGAGAAAACCGGCGCCGACGAGTCGGGCGACGAGCTCGGCCACGAGCCGCTCCCGGCCGAAGAAGTAGTCGGCATCGACAGGCTCGAAGCTCGCGAGACCCTTGAACGGGCACGTCCCCTCAATCGCCACGCGGGCCGGCGTGTCCGGACTCGAGAGAACCTGCGCCTGCTCGCGCACCAGCTGGAGGTCGATCACCTTGCCGGCCAGCTCGGCCTCGACCTCCCTTAGATCGGTCCTGCCGGCGGCGGCACGGGAGGCGACGTCGACGAGCCGGCGACTCGCCTCGTCCACCGAAACCGAGAGCGCCGCTCGGGCGAACTCTCGGCAGCTCGGGTAGCGCTGCTCCGGCTCCTTCGCCAGCGCCCGGCCGATCACGGCGTCGAGCGCGGCCGGCAGCTCCGGTCGCCGTGCACTCGCCGCCGGGGGCTCCGATTCGAGGTGTGCGAACACGACCGCGAGGTCCGAGTCATCCCGAAACGGCGGCTGCCCGACGAGACACTCGTAGAGAACGCAGCCGAGTGAGTACACGTCCGCTCGCCCGTCGATCTCCTCGCCGGCGATCTGCTCTGGAGCGATGTAGTCGATCGTGCCCATCAGGTGGCCGTCGTCACCGATTCCGGTTTCCTCGGAGACCCGCTTCGTGAGGCCGAAGTCCGCTAGGTAAACGTGGTCGGAGCCGTCGGGGCGCGCGCCCGTGTCGAGTAGCACGTTGGAGGGCTTCACGTCGCGATGCACGAGGCCGCGCGCGTGGGCCGCATCCAGGGCGCTCGCGACTTGGGCGAGAATGGCTGTCGCGTCCCCGGGGTCCAGACGGCCCCGTTGCAAACGCTCCTTCAGGTCGCGCCCCTCCACATAGCGCATGGCGATGAAGAGAAGGTCCTCGGTCGTCCCAGCTTCGTAGATCGGGATGATGTTCGGATGGTCGATCGACGCGGCCAGCTCCGACTCGCGTAGGAAGCGGTCGCGGAACGACTCGTCCTCGGCGAGCCTGGCAGCCAGCAGCTTCAGCGCGACGCTCCGCTTGAGCCGCAGATCCTCGGCCAGGTAGACGACGCTCATGCCGCCCCAGCCCAAGAGCGACTCGATCCGATAGCCGGCGAGCTCGGTGCCGACCCGCGGGTCGTCGCTCACTTGCACGTGCGCATCCTCGCTTTCGGGGCCGGAGGAACGATAAGACGGCTTGGTGGTCCTTGTAACGAACCAGCGTTTCAGCGCTGTTTCAGGCGCGCAACCGCTATGCATGCTCCGGTAGGAACGACGGACCGTCAGAGGGCTGGTGTCAGATGAGACAACGACCCTCAACCTGCATGCTACGTCTGTGCGAATAGAACGGCGGCAGCCTCAAGTTCACTGGAGGTCAGGCGTCTGCCAGGCGCTCCTCGATGCGGTCGAAGAACGTGGACCACCCCTGCCCGGCGCGCTCGTACACCTCTGGAGGCAGGTTCCCGCGCTGCTCGAAGAGCATCTGCGTCCGCCCGTCGCCGAGGTCATTGAGGACGACGGTGCAGAGCTCGTAGGCCTCCTCACCCGGCTGGTCCGAGACGGTAAAGACGAGCCGCTCGGGCTCGACCACTTCGAGGAACTCGCCCTTCCAGTGCATCTCATGACGCTCGGGGCCTGCGAACATCTTCGCGCGCCACGACCCACCCGGCCGAACGTCCATGGAGATCGTCGCGAGCGGCACTTCGGACTCGGTGCCGCCGAACCAGTCCGCGAAGCGCTCGGGCTCCGTCCACTCCTTCCACACGCGCTCGCGCGGCGCGTCGAAGACGCGGGTGATCGTGATGCCGCCCTCAGCCATCGGCTCTCCTGTTGGTTGATTGGAGACGCGCGTCGAGGCGCTCGAAGCTCCCCTGCCAAAAGCGACGGTACTCCCCCAGCCACTCAGCGGCTTCCCCGAGCGGCGTCCCGTGCAGACGCGAGGGCCGCAGCTGCGCCGTGCGCCCGCGCGTTATCAGGCCCGCGCGCTCGAGGACTTTCAGGTGCTTCGAGACCGCCTGCACGCTGATCGGGAACGGCTCGGCAAGCTGTTTTACGGTCGCGTCGCCCTCGGCCAGGCGCGCGAGGATCGCCCGCCGCGTCGGATCGGCCAGCGCGGAGAACGTTGTCGTCAGCGAATCGATTGCCATGTTTTGTTCATCCATTTGGTTTATCAACCGCTCTGTTGATTATGATACCGCGGCAAGCGGACAGCCAACGAGGAGGATGAGGTGGGAAGGATCGTCGTAACGGAGTTCGTCTCGCTGGACGGCGTCATGGAAGCCCCGGGCGGAGGGGAGGACTTCAAACACGCAGGCTGGACCTTCGAGATCGAGCGCGGAGACGAAGGCGACAAGTTCAAGCTCGACGAGACTCTTTCGTCCGAAGCACTGCTGCTGGGGCGAAAGACCTACGAGGGCTTCGCCGCTGCCTGGCCGTCGAGGACCGACGAGGTCGGCTTCGCCGACAAGTTCAACAGCATGCCCAAGTACGTCGTCTCCTCGACCCTCGAGAACCCTGAATGGAACAACACAACCGTCCTCAAGGGCGACCCGGTGAAGGAGGTCTCGAAGCTGAGACAGCGCCCGGGGGGCGACATCGTCGTCCACGGCAGCGCCCAGCTCGTGCAGACGCTCCTCGAGCACGACCTCGTCGACGAGCTGCACCTAATGATCTACCCGGTCGTCCTCGGCACCGGCAAGCGGCTTTTCGACGAGACG
>Ga0307302_10000794_pt1 | contig 13926 bp, 14 predicted proteins | sample ER_DNA_183_FD_194490 | JGI IMG/M metagenome (GOLD analysis project Ga0307302, IMG submission 194490) | Bulk soil microbial communities from the East River watershed near Crested Butte, Colorado, United States - ER_DNA_183 | ecosystem: Environmental > Terrestrial > Soil > Floodplain | place...
CGTCTCCCGGCTCAGAGCTGGTGGAAGCGGCGCCCGGCAAGGGTCAGGTGGGCCTCGCCGATCGCCTCGGACAGGGTCGGGTGGGGGTGGATGTACTGGGCGACGTCGATCGGCAGCGCCTCCCAGTTGTAGATCAGCATGGTCTCGGCGACGAGCTCGGTCACCCGGGCGCCGACCATGTGCACCCCGAGCACGGGGCCGTCCTTGGCCGCGACCACCTTGACCATGCCGCCCTGGCCGTGGATCAGGCCCTTGGCGGTGGCGTTGAAGGGGAACTTGTTGACCACCACCTCCTGGCCCTGCTCCTTGGCCTGGGCCTCGGTGAGGCCGACCGAGGCCACCTCGGGGGTGGAGAAGGTGACCCGGGGGACCCCGGCGTAGTCGATCGGCGGCGACACCTGGCCGGCGACCGTCTCGGCGACCAGCATCCCCTCGGCGAAGGAGGCGTGGGCCAGGGCCAGCGACGGCGGCGGCAGCAGGTCGCCCACCGCGTACACGCCCTCGACGTCGGTCTCCAGGGTGTCCCAGCTCTTGGGGATGACGAAGCCGCGGTCCAGCTTGACCCCGAGCTCCTCGTAGCCCATGTCGCCCGAGACCGGGCCGCGGCCGGTGGCGACCAGCAGGAGCTCGGCCGACACCTCCGAGGTCTTGCCCTTGGCGTCGGTCACCGTCACCGTGACCTGCTCGTCGGCGACCTTGGTGTCCTCCAGCTTGGTCTCGACCATCGAGGTGATGCCGCGCTTCCTGAACGCCCGGGCCAGCTCGCGCTGGCTGTCGGTGTCCTCCAGCGGGACCAGGCCGGGCAGGACCTCGACGATCGTCACCTCGGCACCCATGGAGCGCCAGAAGGAGGCGAACTCGACCCCGACCGCCCCGGCGCCGAGCACGATCACCGACTGGGGCAGGTGGTCGAGCTTCAGCGCGTGGTCGGAGCTGATGACCCGCTCCCCGTCGATCTCCAGGCCGGGGATCGACTTGGGCTGGGACCCGGTGGCCAGGACCAGGGCCCGGCCCGCGGTCAGCTCGCCGGTCCCCTCGACCTGGACGGTGCGCGGGCCGGTGACCCGGCCGCGGCCGCGCACGATCTCGATGCCGTCCTTCTTGAGGTGGCCCTCGAGCCCCTTGACGTTCTTGGTGACGATGTCCTCGCGGTTGGCCACGGTGGCGGAGTAGTCGATCGACTCGACCGTGGCCTTGATGCCCCAGCGCTCCGACGCCTCGTGGACGCCGTCCATCACCTCGGCGGCGTGCAGCAGCGCCTTGGTCGGGATGCAGCCCCGGTTGAGGCAGGTGCCGCCGCAGCGGTCGTCCTTCTCCACCACGGCGACCTTGAGGCCCAGGCCGGCCCCTCGGAGCGCCGCCGAGTACCCGCCGGTGCCGCTCCCGAGAACGACGAGATCGTAGGAGTTCTCCGCCATGGTCGTCGGCTCCTTATAGGGTCAGGCGTCCCCGGCGAGTCTAGCGAGGAGTAGGCTCCTAGTGAGAGGCCGGGGCGCTGATGGCGGCCCGGCCCGACTCTCTGAAGTCGCCTGGCAAGGAGGACTGCCTCGTGGAGGTCTCGGAGGTCATGACCAAGGAGGTCGTCACCGTCGGCCCGCACTACAACGTGGCCGACGTGGCCAGCCTCATGGACGCCAAGGGCATCGGCTCGGTGATCGTCCTCGAGGAGGAGCGGGTGATGGGCATCCTCACCGAGCGCGACATCCTCAAGGTCATCGGGGCCGGCGAGGACCCCAAGAACGTGGCCGCCCACGAGGCCCTCATCGGCGACCTCTACACCATCGCCCCCGACGCCTCGATCGAGGACGCGGCCAACCAGATGACCCAGGCCAGGGTGCGGCACCTGCCGGTGATCGCCGACGACAAGATCGTCGGCATCATCTCGATCCGGGACGTGGTCCGCTGGAGTGTCCGCGAGATGGCCCAGGCCACCGAGCTGCCCCACATGGACGTCTCCCACCAGGTCCTGTCGATCGTCCACCCGGTCGACTCCGCCGCCGGCAACCCCAGTTGAGCTTCCTCGACAACCTCCGCATCCGCCGCAGCCGCGGCCGGAAGGTCGCCGCCATGGACCGGGAGGCGACCTCCGAGGACCTCGACGCCCTGCGCGAGTTCGCCCGCACCCGGGTCGGGGTGGAGTTCTTCGTCGAGCCCGAGACCATGGTCACCGACACGACCGCGGTGGCGGTGGCCGCCGACGGCGAGTGGACCCGCCGCCGGGTCGGCTCCCCCCAGGTGATCCGCCAGGTGGCCAAGCAGCTGCAGCTGCCCGTGTACGACGTGCAGATCGTCGGCTACCCGGAGCGGATGCGGGCCTACAACGCCCGGCTCAAGGCCAGCCGCTCCGAGCGCATGCTGGGCGACCAGACGGCCCCGCCGGTCCGGACCTCCCGCCCCCCGGGCCGCACCCCCCGCCCCCCCAGTGAGGACCCACGATGAGCGCCGGCACCGCCGAGCTGCGCCGCTCGCCCCTGGACGTCGTCCACCGGCGCCTGGGGGCCAAGATGGGCGCCTTCGCCGGCTGGGACATGCCGATCCAGTACCAGGGCACCATGTCCGAGCACCAGGCGGTGCGCGAGTCGGTCGGCGTGTTCGACCTCTCCCACCTGGGCAAGGTCGAGGTCCACGGCGACGGCGCCCACGACGCCCTCCAGCACGCCCTCTCCAACGACCTGGACCGCCTGGCCGAGCCGGGTGCCGCCCAGTACACCCTGTGCCTCACCGACGAGGGCACGATCACCGACGACCTGATCGTCTACCGCGAGGTCGACGGCTACCTTCTGGTCCCCAACGCCGCCAACTGGCCCAAGGTCGCCGACGCCGTCCGCGCCTCCGCCCGGGGCGGCACCGAGGTCACCCCCCGCCCCGACATCGCCGTGGTCGCCGTCCAGGGGCCGCGCGCCCCCGAGCTGGTCGAGGGGCTGTTCCCGGTGGCCGGCGAGCTGGCCTACATGCACGCGGCGGCCACCGCCTACCGGGACACCCCGGCCCGGGTGTGCCGCACCGGCTACACCGGCGAGCGCGGGTTCGAGCTGCTGGTCGCGGGCGAGGTCGCCCCGGCCCTGTGGGAGGAGCTGTTCGAGCGGGGCGCGGCCTTCGGGGTCGTCCCGGTCGGGCTGGGCGGGCGCGACACCCTGCGGCTGGAGATGGGCTACGCCCTGCACGGCAACGACATCTCCACCGACACCGACCCGTTCGAGGCCCGGCTCGGCTGGGCCGTGGTCATGGACAAGGGCGACTTCCGTGGCCGCGAGGCCCTGGCCGCCCGTAAGGAGGCTGGGCCCAAGCGGCTGCTGGTCGGCCTGCTCTCCAGCGACCGGCTGATCCCGCGCCACGGCATGGCCGTGCTCGACGGCGACCGCCCGGTGGGCGAGGTGACCAGCGGCACCTTCTCGCCCACCCTCCGCCAGGGCATCGCCCTGGCCTACGTGCTGCCCGACGTCGCCGCCAAGGGCACCGGGCTCCAAGTCGACGTCCGCGGCCGCCGCAGCGCCGTCACCGTCACCCGCCCACCGTTCGTCCAGTCCTCGCCCAGATAAGCGTGACCTCGCAGCCGGGCCACGGCACAGGCGCTCCTGGGGGGCCGTGGGGGGAGCGAGCTCCCCCCACATGGATCGAGGACTCTGGGGGGTCGAGCGACCCAGCAGCGTCCAACGCCCCTTGGCCGGAGGAGTTGGTCGTCCTGCTCGACGAGCAGGGACGTCCGGTCGGGACCATGCCCAAGGCCGAGGTCCACGGGACCGACACCCCGCTGCACCTGGCCTTCTCGGTGTACGTGTTCGACTCGGGGGGCAGCCTGCTGGTCACCCGGCGGGCCCTGGGCAAGCGGACCTGGCCGGGGGTGTGGACCAACTCCTGCTGCGGCCACCCGGCCCCGGGGGAGGAGCCGGCCGCCGCGGCCCGGCGCCGGCTCGGCCAGGAGCTGGGCCTGCGCCCGACCCGCCTGGAGCTGGTCCTGCCCTCCTTCGCCTACCGGGCCGTGGCCCCCGACGGGATGGTGGAGCACGAGGTCTGCCCGGTCTTCTTCGCCCACCTGGACGGCGACCCGGCGCCGGCGCCGGCGGCCGACCCGGAAGAGGTGGCCGAGTGGCGCTGGGTGCCCTGGGCGGCGTTCCGGACGCTGGCCGCCACCGCCCCGTGGGCGCTCAGCCCCTGGGCGGTCGAGCAGGTCCGCCAGCTCCCGGCCCAGGCGCCCGCCTGATCAGGGCACGTCGGTGGTGGCGTCGGGGTCGAGGTCGTAGCGCTTGATCGCCTCGGCGACCTTCTCGCGGTCGACCTCGCCGGCCAGGGCCAGCTCTTGGAGCACGGCCACGGCGATGTTCTCGGCGTCGATCTTGAAGTGGCGGCGCAGGGCCGGGCGGGTGTCGGAGCGGCCGAACCCGTCGGTGCCCAGGATCGCGTACGGCCGCGGCATCCAGCGCGAGATCTGGTCGGGGACCAGCTTCATCCAGTCGCTGACGGCCACGATCGGCCCGTCGACCTCGGCGAAGGTCCTGGTCACCAGGGGGACCCGCGGGTCCTCGGTGGGGTGCAGGCGGTTCCACTCCTCGCAGTCGAGCGCGTCCTGGCGCAGCCGCTGCCAGCCGGGGGCGCTCCACACGTCGGCGGCCACGTCCCAGTCCTCGGTCAGCAGCCGGGCCGCCTGGAGGGCCATCGGCATGGCGCTGCCGCTGGTCACGATCTGGGCCCGCAGGCCGTGGCCGGTCTCGGCCGCCTGGTAGCGGTACAGGCCCTGGATGATCTGCTGCTCGTCCAGCCCCTCGGGCATGGGCGGCTGCACGAACGGCTCGTTGTAGACCGTCAGGTAGTAGAAGAGGTCCTCGGCCTCGGGGCCGTACATGCGGCGTAGCGCGTCCTCGACGATCACCGGGATCTCGAAGGCGAAGCTCGGGTCGTAGGTCACACAGGCCGGGTTGGTGGTGGCGACCAGGGCCGAGTGGCCGTCCTGGTGCTGGAGGCCCTCGCCGTTCAGGGTGGTCCGCCCGGCCGTGGCCCCGATCAGGAACCCGCGGCAGCGCTGGTCGCCGGCGCTCCACATGGAGTCGCCGGTCCGCTGGAACCCGAACATCGAGTAGAAGATGTACAGCGGGATCATCGGCTCGCCGAAGGTGGCGTAGCTGGACCCGGCGGCCGAGAACGAGCCCATGGCCCCGGCCTCGGTGATGCCCTCGTGCAGGATCTGTCCCTTGGTGTCCTCCTTGTAGGACAGCACCAGGTCGCGGTCCACGGCGTCGTAGTTCATGCCCCGGGACGAGTAGATCTTGAGGTTGGGGAAGAACGAGTCCATGCCGAAGGTGCGGGCCTCGTCGGGGATGATGGGCACGATCCGCCGGCCCACGTCCTGGTTGCGCAGCAGGTCCCGGACCAGGCGGACCAGGGCCATGGTGGTGGCGACCTCCTGCTTGCCCGAGCCCTTCTTGAGCTGGGCGTACAGCTCCTTTTCGGGCAGGTCGAGCGGCCCGGAGCGGTCGACCCGGGCCGGCACCGGCCCGCCCAGGCTGCGCCGGCGCTCCAGCAGGTACTGGTGCAGGTCGGAGTCCTCCGGCGGCCGGTAGTAGGGCGGGTAGCCTTTCTCCAGGTCCTCGTCGGACACGTCGATCCCCAGGCGGTCCCGGAAGGTGTTGAGGGTCCCGCGGACGAACTTCTTCATCTGGTGGGTGGCGTTGCGGGACTCGAACTCCCGCCCCAGTCCGCGGCCCTTGATCGTCTGGGCCAGGATCACCGTCGGCTGGCCCTGGTGGTCGACGGCGGCCCGGTAGGCGGCATGCACCTTGCGCAGGTCGTGACCGCCCCGGTCGATGGCCAGGGCGATCAGCTCGGCGTCGTCCATGCCGTCGATGAAGCGACGAAGCCCCTTGGTGTCGAAGAGCTTCTCGCGGACATAGTCGGCGCCCTCCGCGGCCAGGGTCTGGAGCTGGCCGTCGGGGATGGCGTTCAGCTTGGCCACCAGCTCGCCGGTCTCGTCGCGGGCCAGCAGGTCGTCCCAGCGGCGGCCCCAGACGACCTTGACGACGTTCCAGCCGGCCCCCCGGAACAGCGCCTCCATCTCCTGGATGATCTTGCCGTTGCCCCGGACCGGGCCGTCCAGGCGCTGGAGGTTGCAGTTGACCACGAAGACCAGGTTGTCCAGCCGCTCCCGGCCGGCCACGGTCAGCGCCCCCTGGGCCTCCGGCTCGTCCATCTCGCCGTCGCCGATGAAGGCCCACACCCGCGACCCGGAGGTGTCGACCAGCTCCCGGTGCTGGAGGTACCGGTTGAACCGGGCCTGGTAGATGGCGTTCAGCGCCCCCAGGCCCATCGACACGGTGGGGAACTCCCAGAAGTCGGGCATGAGCCGCGGGTGCGGGTAGGAGGACAGGCCGTCGGGCTTGCTCTCCTGCCGGAAGGCGTCCAGGTTGGCCTCGCTGAGCCGCCCCTCCAGGAACGCCCGGGCGTACACGCCGGGGGCGGAGTGGCCCTGGAAGAAGATCTGGTCGCCGGCCCCGCCCTCCTTGCCGCGGAAGAAATGGTTGAAGCCGACCTCGAACAGCTCGGCCGCCGACGCGTACGAGGCCATGTGCCCGCCCACGCCCAGCTCGGGCCGGTTGGCCCGCGACACGATGGCGGCCGCGTTCCAGCGCACGATCGCCAGCAGCCGCCGCTCCAGCTCCTCGTCGCCCGGGTAGTCGGGCTCGTCCGAGGCCGGGATGGTGTTGATGTAGTCGGTCGAGGGCAGCGGCGGCAGGCCCACGTCCAGGGTGCCGGCGTGGGAGAGGACCTTGCGGAGGAGGAAGCGCGCCCGGCCCGGACCCTGGCGCTCGACGACGTCGCTGAGGGAGTCCAGCCAGTCTCTGGTCTCGTCGGGGTCGGGGTCGGGGAGCTGGTCCAGCGCCCCACCCGCGGTGACCTGCTCGCGCTCGTCGCTCACCGTCGGCTCCCTGGGTCCGGGGGGTTCATCCACCAACCGTTACCTTAGTCGTCGGCGCCGACCACTACCACGACCGCTCCCTGGGGCGGGAGGCGCCGCGGGCCGCGGCCAGCTGGGCCAGGACGACCCCGGCGACGACCAGCGCGCCCCCGGCCAGCTGGCCCGGGGTGAGGTGCTGGCCGAGCAGCAGCCAGGCGAACCCGGCCGCGAACACCGGCTCGGAGGTGGCGGCGATCCCGGCGGTGGCGGCGCTGATCACCCGCACCGCCCCGACGGCCAGGGCGAACGGCAGCAGGGTGCCGACCAGCCCGACCCCCAGGACGGCCGCGGCCACCCCCGGGTCGCCCAGCGCGGACAGCGGCCAGGACCACCAGGGCACGGCCACCGCCCAGATGGCCACCGCGACCAGGAACCCCCACAGCAGGGTGGTCGCCGGCTCGACCCCGCGCCGACCGGCCCGCTCGGCCGCCAGCAGGTAGGCGGCGAACAGCACCGCCGAGGCCAGCCCGGCGGCCAGCCCCGGCAGCTCCAGCGCCCCCAGCCCCTCCAGGGCCCGGCTGACCAGGACCGCCCCGGCCAGGGTGAGCCCGGCCGCCGTCCAGGCCAGCCGCCCCGGGTCCCCTCCGGCCGGACCCCCGGCCGCCCGGTCGCGCAGCAGCAGCGCGGTCGCGGCCAGCAGGATCGCCGGGCCGGTGTACTGCAGGGCCACCGCCACCCCGACCGGCAGGCGGTCGATGGCCAGGTAGTAGCTTAGGTTGACCGCGGCCACACAGGCCCCGAAGGTGGCCAGGACCGGCCAGGTCCCCGGCGGCGGGCGGAGCAGGTCGGGCCGCCGCCAGGCCAGGAACGGGGCCAGGGCGACCAGCGCCACCGCCACCCTGGCCTCGGCCAGCCGCACCGGCGGCACCCCCCGGTCGAAGGCGTAGCTGGCCAGCACCGCGGCCAGCGCCCAGCACGCCCCGGCCGCCACCACCCGGAGCAGGGCGGCGACGACCGCCGTCCGGTCGGGGAAGGTGTCGGCACGCATCGCCCAACAGTATTGGTCTGGGACCGGGCTTGCCTGGGACTACCGGACCAACCACCGTCCACGGGAGCATATACTTGGCGCGCCCGGCGCCTCCGCCGGGCGCCACGGGGACCAGCGAAGTCCGGTGCGAACCCGGCGCTGTCCCGCAACTGTGAGGCCCCGCCCTCCCCGGCGGGGACGAGCCAGGTCGCCTGCCTCCGTGGCCGCAAGCTCAGTCCTCGGAGGAAGGGCGGGTTGTGCCTCGGGTTCACCACGAGCCTCGCATCCTCCGACCGAGAGGAGGATGGATGAGGAGATTCCTCGTTCCCCTGCTGCTGCTCCTGGCCCTGCTGGCGGCCGGCTGCGGCCGGGACGAGTCCACGTCGCAGGAGGCCGCGCCGGCCGAGCGGATCGTGTCGCTGTCGCCGACCGCCACCGAGATGCTGTTCGCCATCGGGGCCGGCAGCCAGGTGGCGGCCGTGGACAGCAACTCCAACTACCCCAAGGAGGCGCCCAAGACCGACCTGTCCGCCTACCAGCCCAACCTCGAGGCCATCGCCGGCTACAAGCCCGACCTGGTCGTCTACTCCGACGACCCCGGGGAGCTGGCGGCCGGCCTGGGCAAGCTCGGCATCCCGGCCCTGGCCGAACCGGCGGCCAAGAGCCTGGACGACACCTACGCGCAGATCGGCCAGCTCGGCCGGGCCACCGGCCACGTGGCCGAGGCCGCCAAGCTCACCGCGACCATGAAGGCCGAGATCGCCAAGATCGTGGCCGCCGGGCGGCCCGAGCGCCACCTGACCTACTACCACGAGCTGGACAAGAACCTGTACTCGGCCACCTCCAAGACCTTCATCGGCCAGCTGTACAGCCTGCTCGGCATGGAGAACATCGCCGACGCGGCCGACAAGGACAAGAGCGGCTACCCGCAGCTGTCGGGCGAGTACGTGGTCAAGGCCGACCCCGACCTGATCTTCCTGGCCGACACCAAATGCTGCGCCCAGTCGGCCAGGACGGTCGCGGCCAGGGACGGCTGGGACCAGCTCACAGCGGTCAAGTCCGGGGGCGTGGTCGAGCTGGACGACGACGTCGCCTCGCGCTGGGGCCCCCGGGTGGTCGACTTCCTGAAGACGATCTCGGCCAAGGTCCAGACCCTGGAGGCGGTCGGTTCGTGACCGTCAGGTCGTGACCGTCACCGAGCGGCGGCCCGGGCACGACGCCGCCGTCGCGCCCGGGCCCGTCGCGGCCCGGCTGCGGGCCGGGACGCTGCTGGCCGCCTGCGCCGGCCTGGCCGGTGCGGCCCTGCTGGCCGTCCTGGTCGGGCCGGTGCGGCTGCCCCCCGGGGCCGTCCTGCTGGAGCTGGTCGGGCGGCTGCCGCTGGTCCACACCCACTCGGGGCTGACCCGGCAGGAGGCGGCCATCCTGTGGCAGCTGCGCCTGCCCCGGGTGGTGCTGGGCGGGCTCGTCGGGGCCATGCTGGCCCTGGCCGGCGCCGCCTACCAGGGGGTGTTCCGCAACCCCCTGGCCGACCCCTACCTGCTCGGCGCCGCCGCCGGGGCCGGGCTGGGGGCCACCCTGGCCATCGCCTACGGCCCCGACACCTCCAGCTGGCCGGTCGACCTGCTGCCGATGGCCGCCTTCGCCGGGGCCGTGATCGCGGTGGCGGCCGCCTACGCCCTGGGGCGTTCCGGCGGGGCCGGGAGCACCACCACCCTGATCCTCTCCGGGGTCGCGGTGGCCGCCTTCCTGACCGCGATCCAGACCTACGTGCAGCAGCGGGACTCGGAGACCCTGCGGGAGGTCTACGGCTGGATCCTGGGCCGCCTGACCACCGCCGGCTGGCGCGAGGTGGTCCTGGTGGTGCCGTACGCGCTGCTGAGCACGGTCGCCATCCTGCTCCACCGGCGGCTGCTGGACGTGCTCGCCGTGGGCGACGACGAGGCCTCCAGCCTGGGGGTGCGGGCGGCCCGGGTGCGGCTGGTGGTGGTCGCGGCCGCGACCCTGGCCACCGCGGCCGCGGTCGCGGTCAGCGGCCTGATCGGGTTCGTGGGCATCATCGTGCCCCACACCATCCGGCTGGTCGCCGGGTCCAGCCACCGGCTGCTGGGGCCGCTGAGCCTGGTCGCCGGGGCGGCCTTCCTGATCCTGGCCGACCTGGTCGCCCGCACCGTCATGGCCCCCGCCGAGCTGCCCATCGGGGTGGTCACGGCGTTCTTCGGGGCCCCCTTCTTCGCCCTGGTCCTGCGCAACTCCCGGCACGCCCCGTGACCGCCATCGAGCTGCGGGGGGTCTCGGTCGCCCTGGACGGGCGGCCGGTGCTGCGCGAGCTGACCCTGCGCATCCCCGGCGGGTCCCGGCTCGGCCTGATCGGGCCCAACGGGTCGGGCAAGACCACCCTGCTGCGGGCCATCGCCGGGCTCGTCCCCCACGACGGCGAGATCCGGGTCGGCGACGCCGCCGGGGGCAGCCTGTCCCGCCGGGAGCTGGCCAGGCGGATCGCCCTGGTCCCCCAGAGCCCGGCGGTCCCGGCCGGGATCAGCGTCACCGACTACGTGCTCCTGGGCCGCACCCCCTACATCCCCTACCTCGGGACCGAGTCGCGGCGCGACCTCGAGATCGTTGCCTCGGTCCTCGACCACCTCGACCTGGCCGGCTTCGCCGCCCGGGGGCTCGACTCCCTCAGCGGCGGCGAGCGCCAGCGGGCCGTGCTGGCCCGGGCCCTGGCCCAGCAGGCGCCGGTGCTGCTGCTGGACGAGCCCACCACCGGCCTGGACGTCGGCCACCAGCAGCAGGTCCTGGAGCTGGTCGACGCCCTCCGCGACGACCTGGGGCTGACGGTGGTGAGCGCCATGCACGACCTGACCCTGGCCGGCCAGTTCGCCGACCACCTGGTCCTGCTCGACGGCGGCCGGGTGGCGGCCGACGGCCCGGCCCGCGCCGTCCTGACCGAGCAGGTCATCAGCCAGCACTACCACGCGTCGGTGCGGGTCCTGGAGGACCCCGGCGGTGGCATCGTGGTCGTCCCGGTCCGCGTCCCGACCGAAAGACAGGTGGTCATGTGAGCTCCCAACCCCCGGTGACCCCGCCGCGGCGGCCGGCCCGGCGCCGGGCGTCCTCGCTGGTGCTGGTCAACACCGGCGACGGCAAGGGCAAGTCGACGGCCGCCTTCGGGGTGGTGCTGCGGGCGGTGGCCCGCGGCTGGAAGGTCTGCGTCATCCAGTTCCTCAAGTCGGGCCGCTGGCGCACCGGCGAGGAGGAGCTGGGCCGCCGCCTCGGGGTCGACTGGAACCCACTCGGGGACGGCTTCACCTGGGACTCCGAGGACCTGGAGGCCAGCCAGGCCACGGCGGCGGCGGCCTGGGCGGCGGCCCGGCGGGTGCTCGCCTCCGGCGACTACCAGCTGGTCGTCCTCGACGAGGTCACCTACCCGATGAACTGGGGCTGGATCGACACCGCCGAGGTGGTCGCGGCCATCTCGGAGCGCCCGCCGGAGGTCAACGTGGTCGCCACCGGCCGCGACGCCCCGGCCGGGCTGCTCGCGGTGGCCGACACCGTCACCGAGATGCGCAAGCTGCGCCACGCCTACGACAGCGGCGTCGGGGCCCGGCGCGGCATCGACTACTGATGCCGCTCACCCTGCTGCTCGGCGGCGCCCGCAGCGGCAAGTCGGCCCTGGCGGCCCGGCTGGCCGGCCGCTGGGACGGCCCGGTCACCGTGGTGGTCACCGGCGAGGCCCGCGACGCCGAGATGGCCGAGCGCATCCACCGCCACCGGGCCGGGCGGCCCGGCCACTGGGGCACCGTCGAGGCCCCCCGCGAGGTCGGGGCGGCCCTGGCCGGGGCGCCGGCGGCCACCTTCGTGGTCCTGGACTGCCTCACCCTGTGGGTGTCGAACCTCCTCGAGCAGGGCCTGGACGACCGGCGCGTCGAGGAGCTGGCCCGGTCGGCGGCGGCCACGGCCGCGGCCCGGGCGGCGCCGACGGTGGCCGTCAGCAACGAGGTCGGCGCCGGGATCGTGCCCGCCGACGCCCTGTCGCGCCGCTACCGCGACCTGCTCGGCCAGGTCAACGCCGTCTGGGCGGACGCCGCCGACCAGGCCCTGCTGCTGGTCGGCGGTCGGGCCGTCCCCCTGCTGGACCCGCTGGCCGCCCTCGGGCTGGAACCGGAGATCGGGGCCGACGTCCATGGCTGAGTCCGCCGGCCTGGACCCGCAGGTGGCCCACCTGCTGGCCGGCGCGCCGGGGCCACACACCCGGGCGGCGGCGGCCGTGGCCGAGCGGGCCCGGCAGGTGCTGCGCCCGGCCGGGGCCCTGGCCCGGCTTGACGAGCTGGCCGAGTGGCTGGCCGCCTGGCAGGGGACCGGGCGGCCGGCCGTGCGCCGCCCGGCCGCGCTGGTGTTCGCCGCCGACCACGGGGTCGCGGCCACCGGGGTCAGCGCCTACCCGGCCGAGGTGACCGCGGCCATGGTCAAGGCCCTGCGCGAGGGCGTGGCCACCGCCTGCGTGCTGGCCAGGCAGGTTGGCGCGACTCTTGAGGTGGTCGACGTCGGGGTGGGGGACCCGACCGGGGACCTGACCCGCGAGCCGGCCCTCGACCCGGCCCGGTTCCGGGCCTGCGTCCAGGCCGGCCGCGACGCCGTGGCCGCCCTCGACGCCGACCTGCTGGTCCTGGGCGAGATGGGCATCGGCAACACCACCGCGGCCGCCGCCGTCACCGCCATCCTCCTGGGCCGATCGGCCGAGGAGAGCACCGGCCGGGGCACCGGCGTGGACGACGCCGGCCTGGCCCGCAAGCGGGCCGCGGTCTCCGCGGCCCGGCGCCGGGTCGGGACCGCGTCCCCCATGGAGGTGCTGCGCCAGGCCGGCGGGGCCGAGCTGGCCGCCCTGGCCGGCGCGGCCCTGGAGGCCCGGCTGCGCCGACTGCCCCTGGTCCTTGACGGCTTCGTGGTCACCGCCGCGGTGACCCCCCTGGAGCTGCTCAGCCCCGGCGCCCTGGCCAACGCGGTCGCCGGCCACCGCTCGGCCGAGCCCGGCCACCAGGCCCTGCTGGCCCGCCTCGGCCTTCGCCCCCTGCTGGACCTGGACATGCGCCTCGGCGAGGCCAGCGGCGCCCTGGCCGCCGTCCCCCTCCTCCGCCTGGCCGCCGCCGCCGTCACCGAGGTCGCCACCTTCGCCGACTGGGGCCTGCAGCGGTGAGGGGGCTCCTCGGGGCGGTGTCGTTCCTGACCCGGGTGCCGACAGGGACCGGGGAGCGGCGGGTGCAGGAGCTGGCCGGGTTCGTGCCCTGGTTCCCGGTGGTGGGGGCGGGGGTCGGGCTGGTGGTGGGGGCCGTCTACGCCGGGGGGCGGGAGCTGCTGCCGCCGCTGCCGGCGGCGACCGTGGCCGTGGTCGCCGGCATCGGCCTGACCGGGGCGTTCCACGAGGACGGGCTGGGCGACACCGCGGACGCGTTCATGGGCCACCACGACCGCGACGGCACCATCCGGATCCTCAAGGACCCGCGCCTGGGCACCTTCGGGGTCCTGGCCGTCGCGGCCAGCCTGCTGCTGCGGGTCGGGGCGGTGGCCGCGCTCGCCCCCGGGGCCGCCCTGGCCGCCCTGCCGGCCGCCCACGCCCTCAGCCGGGCCGGCGCGGTCGCGGCCATGACCGCCCTCCCGGCGGCCGGCGACACCGGGCTCGGGGCCAGCTACGTGCTGGCCCTGTCCCGGCGGCGGGCCCTGGCCGGTGCGGTTGCCGGCCTGGCCATCGCCCTGGCCCTGCTCGGCGTCACCGCCGTCTGGGCGGCCGCCGCCGCCGCGGTCGCCGCCGCCCTGCTGGGGCGGCTGGCCGTGCGCCGCATCGGCGGAGTCACCGGCGACGTGCTCGGCGCCGTCCAGCAGCTGGGCGAGATGCTCGTCCTGCTGGCCGCCGTGGCCGCCGCCGAGACCGGCAGGTGGGGATCGCCCGTCTCGTCCTTGCTTGCTTTAGTGTCCGGTTCTCGGTAGCCGGGTAGGGGGCAAGGGAACGGACGGATCC
>Ga0307302_10000796_pt1 | contig 13907 bp, 15 predicted proteins | sample ER_DNA_183_FD_194490 | JGI IMG/M metagenome (GOLD analysis project Ga0307302, IMG submission 194490) | Bulk soil microbial communities from the East River watershed near Crested Butte, Colorado, United States - ER_DNA_183 | ecosystem: Environmental > Terrestrial > Soil > Floodplain | place...
TCGAGCGCGGCGTTGCCCTTGGTCGGGAGCAGCGTTGCGAAACCGAGCCCGAGGACCACCGTGTTTGGATTCACGACCTTGATCGGCTGCGCGAGCTGGTAGACGCCCGGCGTGAGGATTAGGTCCTTCCCGAGGGCGAGCGCCGCGTCGATCGTCTGCAGCGGCGTCGACGGGTTCGCGACGAAGAAGCGGCTGATCGGGATCGAGGTGCCGGGCTCCGAGCCTCCCGCGTAGTTTGGGCCGGCTGAGTTGTGCTGCACGGCTGGAACGAAGACGTTCCAATTGCCGGCGGCGTCGGTGGTCAGGAACGGCGGCTCTTCGGAGACGCGCGCGGACGGCACGTTCGTGTACTGGCCCTGGCCGGGCCCGAACGCGGTCGCCGGCGCGCCGTTGTCGCCTAGGAACACCTGGTTCCAGACGGCGTTCGACCACTGGCCGATGTTGCTGTTGCGCGTGAAGTACTGCTGCTGGCCGAAGTTGCCGACGAATCCGTTGAGCTCGTCGTTGGCGAAGAAGCCGCCGCTGACGAAGCCGCGGTTGCAGTAGTCCTGCAGGATCAGTGCGCCGTTGACGATCACGCTGCGCACCGGCGATGCCTGCGAGACGCCAAGCAGGTCGTTCGAGTTCTTGCAGCCGTCGTCCTCGCCGTTCTCCGGCGCGTAGGCCGGCGGCTTGCCCGGCAGCGTCACGTTCAGGGTCAAGTTGGAGAGCGACCGCCAGAAGTTGGTCAGACCGTCGCAGGCGCCCGAGCCGTCGCACTGGTTGAAGACGTCGACGGAGCCGTTGATCACGACGGCGCTTGGCGTCGCGCCGAGGCCGGCGACCTGGGTGTAGTAGCCGAGCTGGAACACGAGCGGGCTCTGCGCGCTGCCGTACGTGCCGGGCTCGAACAAGGCGGCGTAACGCTGCGAGCCGAACTGGTTCGACACTTGCTGAGTGGAAATCGCGTCGAGCGTCGCCTGGATCTGCGACTGCGGCATCGACGGCGTGAACACGACGACGTTCGGCCCGAAGGCGGGCGGCGCGGCGGCTGCCGACCCCGGTCCGGCGAGCGCGAAGGCGAGCGCGACGAGCGCGACGACAAGCGCGGACTTCCTCATAGCGGCATTCCCCCTGTCGTTCTGCGGCGAAGGGCGACCATAACGCAGATCGCACATCCATTCCGCTGGCACGGCTCGGGTCAGCTCGTACTGACGCTCCATAAACGGCTCCACATCCACCGCACGTTCGACGAGCAGCAAGTCGACCTGAACGAGAAAGCGCCGAGCGTGCGGCGTTTTTGCAGAGCCCTCTGACGGACTCGAACCGTCGACCCCCTCCTTACCATGTACTTCTCGCGGCAACCGGTCGCAACCGAGGGCAACGGTTTTGGCTTGTTTTCGGCGCTTCCGCGCCCGTCCGATTTGCCGTTGATTGCCACCAGTTGCAACCACGGGGCTCCATAAAGGCTCCATCCCACGCGGCGAGCATCGGCCGCGCCGCGACACCGGGTTTCGTGGTCGATTCTGTCCGTGATGGAGCTTGAGCTGTTCCGTGATCACGCACACGCCTGGCTCTCGGACTGGACATGCTGGGCGCAGCGCCAATCGGCAGCTTCGGACGAGGCTTAGGAGTCACTCGCGCTTTAGGACAACTGATTTGATGAGTTCGCACTTCGCGATGTGGCCTTGCCTTAATCGGCAGTTGACGATGAAGGCCGTCGAGTCCGTCGCCCGGAGCGTTAGAAGTTTCTCGCCGCGATCGACCACGACGCTCTCTGAGCCGAAGAGCTGCGATTCATGGTCGCAGCCTGTGCGATTGCAGACGATCATCGGCAGGCCCGTGTCGAGCGTCCGCGCCTCCCACTCGCCTTTCGGCCCCCATTCGCCGGGCCACCAAGCCGCGGATGAGACAAGCAGCTGCGCGCCGGAGTCGCGTAGGCGTAGCGCCGGCGCTGCCTTGTACGCGTCGGCGCAGACCAGGAGTCCGATCTTGATGCCGTCGACCGGGATCGGGCGACCGGGCTCGCCCGCGCTCGACCAGTCTTCGCTGCCCGGCGTCGGGTCGAGCTTCCGATGCCGTCCGAGGATCTGGCCGTTGCGACCGATTACGAAGAGGCTGTTGAACAGTTTCCCGGTCACGGCCTCGCGTTCTGGATGGCTGACGAAACTGGTGACCCCCAAGTCGGTACTCAGACGGGCGAGCCGACGCATCCAGCTATCAGGCTGCTCGGCGATCCACTTGGTTCCGATTAGCGGCTCGAAGCGATAGCCAGGCACGACAAGCTCACCCGAGAGCACCCAGTCGGCGCCTGAGGCGGCGGCCTCCCGCGTGCCGTACTCGATCAGCGAACGGTTGCGGTCTAACTCGGCGAGCTCGGGTGCGAGATGCAGGAATGCCACCGTCAGCGACCGGTCGCCCGACCTGGGAGACCCGGCTGGCCCGAGCGTCGCCGCTTTGTGATGATCCGCGGGCGACGTCACGGTTCCCGCACGGTCACGGTGCTCCCTCGGTGGTTGCGCATGAAGATGACCTCGGCGCCGATCGGCTGGAAGCCGACCGCCAGTGGGCAGTTGGAGCTCATCTGCTAGCCCAACCTCGATTCGAACCCTCAAGCGCGGGGTCGGGGATTGCCGTTGCAGGCGGTGTTGGGGTGGGGAGCTCGACGTAGGGGAGTCCGGGGTCGTCGACGAGGTCGGGGTGGATGAGGAAGGCGAGTTGGGCGATCCCATCGGCGAGCCGCGGTGCTGGTCGCGCGTAGTAGGCGTTTGAGTCGACGGCGACTGTGCGGCACGCAAGTGGGGGCATTGTCGCCTCGCGGGCTGCGCGCAGATGGTCGAAGCCACAGGGCGCGACGACGACCAGTTCGGGCTGCGCCTCCCGCACCGTTTCCCATGAGGTCGGGTAGGAAGGTGCGCCCGCGTGTCCGAGGATGTCGCGGCCGCCGGCGATCTCCACCATCTCGGGGATCCAGTGGCCGGCGGCGTACGGTGGGTCGAGCCACTCGGCGACGAATACTGGCGGCGTCGGCGCCTCGTCCAGACGCGCGCGGACCGCCGCGATCTTCGCGTCCATCTCGGCGACGACGGTATGGCCTCGTGCTGACAGGCCGAGCAGGTCGGCAAGAGAGAGGATGCGCTCTTCGATCTCGGCGAGCGTGTGCGCGTCGAGGGCGACGACCTGGGCGTCGGTTGCGGAAGCTCGCTGACGTGGTCGGCGGAGACGGCGCAGACCGCGCAGAGGTTCTGGGTCAGGATCAGCTCGGGCTGGAGTGCCTCGAGCAGCGTGCGGTCGATCGCGTACAACGGGCGTCCCTCGCCGACCGCCTCGCGCACGGCCTTGTCGATTTCCACGCTGGACAAGCGGGTCGTGTCGACGCGGGAGGCGGTCACCACCGGGAGGCCGCGAACCTCGGGTGGCCAGTCGCACTCCTCCGAAATGCCGACGAGTGAGTCGACGAGGCCGAGCTCGGCGACGATCTCGGTGGCGCTAGGAAGAAGGGAACAGATCCGCATCCTTCGCCTCCTTCATGCTGGGGTGAGGTCGCAGAAGACGAATCCATCGCGCTCGACGATCTCGCCACGCTTGCAGGCGATCGGCTCGGCGAAGATCGGGCCCGCAGAGACGAAGGTGTGGAACTCGCCGTTCTCCCCGCAGGGGTCGACGCCGGGCGGGAGCTCGGCGAGCAGCCGCTCGTCGTAGCGGCGCCCGCAGAAGGCGGAGTCGATCACGCGCGGGTCGACGCAGACGAGCGTCGCCTCGAAGCCCGCGTCGAGGAACTCGCGCGCGAGCGCGGCCGTGTCGTGCCCCCACAGCGGGAACAGGCCGCGCTTGCCGGCCGCGGCGAGACGACCCTCCCGGTAGGCACGGACATCCTCCAGGAACAGGTCGCCGAAGGCGACCGCCTCGACCCCGTACAGCGGTTCGGCCGCGAACGCTTCCGCCATCCGCGCCTCGTAGATCTCGTTGACGCAACTCGGCGGGATCACCACCTCGACCACCGGAATCCTGAGCGCTTCGGCCTGCCGCGCCAGCAACTCGCGGCGAACGCCGTGCATGCTGATCCGCTCGTAGCTCTCGGTCACGGTCGTGATCAGCGCCTCCGGCTCGAGCAGCCGGCGGCGCAGTGTCCAGAGGACGAGCGCCGAGTCCTTGCCGCCGCTCCAGGAAAGGGCAAAGGACGCCCGCGGCCACTCTCCCAGCGCGGCGGTTTCGCCGAGACGCGGCGAGCGCCCGGGCCTCGAGTCGATCGTTTGTCCGCTCACAAAAACCTCCGCTTCTGCGGAGGAGGAGGCCCGGCGGCCGGGGGCCGCCCGAACCGCCCTTCCTCCGAGGGCTGACGTTCGTCTCGGCGCAGAACGGTCGACCTGACTCATCCCCTAAGCGGGGCATCGCAGTTGCGGGACAGCGCCGGATTCGCACCGGACTTCGCCGCCTCTGCACCGGCCGGGGACTATGTGCCCGGCGCTCCGAGCATAGCGCCCACGGTCGTCGACGGCAGCGCGCGGTTCGGCTTGACGGGCCAGCGTTCGTCTGTCAAAGTCGCGCGGTCAAGTCCTGTGGGCCTTCGGGTTCGCAGGACTTGGCGTTTTAGCGGGATCGACCCCATCCTTCTCAGAAGGGAGGTCGTTGGTTAGCGGCCGCTAGCGCGCGCAACGCTCCTCCTTACCATGGAACGTCGCAGGCAACGGGTGGCAGCCGGTGGCAACGGATTTCGCTTGTTACCGCCGTTTTCGCGGCCGCGCGATTTGCCACTGATTGCCGTCGGTTGCAACCACGGGGCCCCATAAAGGCTCCACCGTCTGGAGCGAACGATTCCGCGGGTACCGCCCGTCCTAGTCGGTTCGGACGCTCGCGATCGCCCGCTCGATTGTTTCCGCTTGCTGCGCCCAGGTCTTCGACGGGGCTGCGCCCAGGACGACGGAGCTGGTGCGAGTGCCCGCGACGAGACACGCGATCTCGCGGTAGCGAGTTCGCGATGTGCGATAGCTGTCGATCACGCACGAGCCTCGCCCTGAGCGAAACCGGAGCCCGTGCGCGCTCGCGATCAGACGCACGTCCGTCGAATGCTCCTCACGCAAGTGCTGGATCCGGAAGCTCGGCCAGTTCGCAAGCGTCTCCGTTCCCTGATGGGGAGTTGCGTTGAGGTAGCCGCGAATATTGCCGCCGTGGCCGATCAGTGCTACCGAGGCCGTTCCCGGGTCGGTGCGAATCGGCCTCCAGGTCCTCGGGTAGGCGAATGTTGCCGCGCCGGAGGGAAGCCGGGCAAGCTTCCAGCCGCGTGGCGGATGCTCCGGATGCAGCCAGCGAAAAGCTGGCGCTTGAGCGTTGAGGGACGCGCTTTCGCCCGCGGCGTCGCCCCAAACACCGAGGATCGCAGCGATGGCCGCGGCGACCACAAGTAGCCGCCGCGAGCCGTCGATCATCCGATCAGATATTTCCATCGCCGTCGCTCGGACCGCCGTTGTTATCGGCGTCATGGTCGCCACCGTTGTTCTGCGGAATTCCGCTCTGAACGGGCTTGGGCTCGGCCTTGGCCTTGGCCTGGCGTACGACCTTCGCGCCCGCCGGCGAGACCGCGTTCCACTGACCGCCGAAGGCGGTCAGTCCCTCGCCGTTCGTCTGGCCCTTCTGCTTGTCCTTGACGAACGTGTAGAGCGGGTGGCGGTTGTAGGTCACCTGCAGTCGTCCGTCGGCGCGCTTCGTCGTCCCGAGCAGGGACGCCTTCGCGCCTCCCGCGACCCGCGGCTTGCCGGCCGCGATTAGCGGCGGCCAGAAGGTCGCGCACATCCCGGTGCAGGCGCTCTTGCCGTTCTTGTCTTTCCCGAACAGGTAGAGCGTGTGTCCGCGGGAGTTGACGAGGATCCGTCCGAGGCCGGTCGAGCCTGTCGAGACGACGGTGCCCGCCGTACCCGCAGCCTCGGTCTTCGGCGGGTTGAGCACGAAGATCGCTGCCGCGAGCGCGGCGAGAGCTGCCGCGGCCGCGATCAGCCAGGTGGTCAGCGCGGGGGCTGTCCGGTGATTCGTTCGCATCGTGTCCTCCTTGCTGTCGAGTTGCCGTACTGGAACCACGATGGCCTGCGGTAGTCCGTCCGGCATCCGTGCCACCGCGAAAGCGCGATCCCTGCTACCCGGGAACGCGTGCCTCCCGGAGGCGGTCATGCCGGATGACTCAGGCCGCGACGGCCTCGGTTTGCGCTCGGCGATCCAGGATCGACTCGGCGCAGAGGTCGCATACTCCGGGGTGTAGTCGCGGCGGAGACTCGAGCTCGTAGGAACTAATCTCCCTGATGACTTGTTGCTCGATCCGCTCCGAAGCGCGGAGCATCCGCAGGCAGAGCGAGCAGGCGATCAGGTCGGTGTGAGATTCCGTGCGCCGCCCAAAGCGGAGGAGTTCGACGAGATCTCGATCCATGACGACTCCCTTCGGATCATGGGCGATGAATGGACGATGCGTTCATCGCGGCGTGCGGCTCCAGGGACACTCGGGCGAGTGGCGGCCTGCGCTTCTCGTTCCGCACGAGGGGCACACGTATCGGCCGCCCAGGTAGAGGTCGGCGAGCCGCTTTGCGAGCAATGCGACGAGCACGAGCGTCACCAGCACGACCGGGCTCATGGCTTCCTCGGCTTTCCGCTCATCCTGGTTCCTTTCGCTCTGGGGAGCGCCTCCGGCCGTCGAATGCGGCGGCCGGAGGCGCATACGTCCTGGTCAGCGAACGGTGAAGATGCCCTTCATGCCTGCGGCGGCATGTCCAGGCACCGTGCAGAGGTACGGGTACTTGCCCTTCTTCGTGAAGGTGACGACGAGCCTCGCCGTCGTGCCCGGCTGGATCAGCGGCGTGTGCTTTCCGTTGATCTTGAAGTCGTGCACGACGTGGCCGACGTTCTTGAAGACGAATGTGACGTTGCGGGGCGTTGCGGTCGACTTGGTCGAGAGCTTGAAGAAGAACTCTCCGCCCTTGACCTGCACGGCGGTGCCCTGGAGCCTCGCCGAGGCCCCGGCCTTGCCGCTACCGCTGGAACCGGTCTTGGAGGCAGGTGCCGTCTGCGCCTTGGCACCGGCTGGCGGCGCCGATAGCGAGTAGGCGACGAGTTCGAACTGCGGCTTCTTGTCGAAGCCGGTTGTGCCGGCACCGACAAGCAGCGTGTCGCCGGCGATCGCCGGGAACGAGTTGACTCCGGCAGGTGCCTTCTTCGTCCAGAGCGTCTTGCCGGTCTGAGTGTCGAACGCGAAGATCGTGCCCGCGTAGTCACTGGTGAAGACGACGTCGTTGGCGACGGTCGCCGCACCGAAGTCCATCGACGGCAGCTTGTTCTGCCAGAGGACCTTGCCGCTTGCCGCATCGAAGGCGGTGAGGCCGCCACGCCCAGCTCGCAGGTTCGGCGACGCGCCGGCGAGGCCGCCGGGGAGCCCGGTGGCACCGGCACGCGTCGAAAGATCGAGCCACGGCACGAAGAGACGACCGGCGGCCAGCGCCATCGGAGTCTCGACCCCGCCCGTATCACCGGGAAAGATGGTGACGACCTTGCGGGGCAGCGGGCCTATGTCGTTCTGGTGCTTGCCGACGGATCGTGTCCAGAGATGCCGTCCGTTGTCGGCGCGATAGGCGTAGACCTTGCCCATCTTGCCGGCGACGAGCACGACCTCCGTCTGGACGCCGTTCAGCGGAACGGTTGTGATGATCGCGGGGATCATCAGGTCGTAGTCGCGCACGTCGTGCGGGACGGCCTGCCGGAACCAGAGGAGCTTCCCGGTCCGGCCGTCGAGCGCGACGAGCGAGTTTGTGTAGAGGTCGGGTCCGGGTCGGCTCGATCCGTTCGGGAACTTCGGCGTGCCGTACAGCGGTGCAGGGTTGGCGACGGACACGAAGACGCGTCCGTGGCTGTCGACCGACGGCGGGTACCAGAGGCCGCCGCCGCTGTTGACCTTCGGGTTGCCCCACAGCTTGGCGCCGTCGGAGCTCGTGTTGAACTTCCACTTGGGCTTGCCGGTGGCGGCGTCGAGCGCCCAAACGACGCCCAGCGCGCCGCCCTGGTAGAACGACGAGAGGCCGTTGCCGGGAACCGTGCTGACAAGGATCGTGTTGTCGTAGACCTGGGGCGCCATGTCGATGCCCTCACGGTTGTTGCGGGTCAGCTTGCGACTCCAAATCAGCTTCCCCGTCGCCGGGTCGAGGGCGAACGCGCTCGTCTCGGTCGCGCCGTAAATGCGGCCGTACCCGAAGGCCACTCCGTTCGGCCCGATGCTCGGTTTGTTGAACGCGTGCCGCCACTCGAGCTTGCCGGTCGAGCGGTCGAGCGCATACACGTTGGAGTTGAGGTCCTGCAAATAAACCGTGCCGTTGAGCACGATCGGGGCCGAGGCGAAGATGCCGAAAGCGCTTGCACCCTTGAAGGCGAAGCGCCACTTCACGTTCAGCTTCGAGACCGTCTGCGAGTTGATCGAGGTCCGGGTCGTCGCGCGCGTGTTGGAGAGGTCGTAGTTGTGGGCGGGCCACGCGTTTGCGTTTGCGGCCCACTCCTGCGGTGCGTTGCCCACGCTGGCCACATGGTTCTTCACGCCGGCAGAAGCGCTCCCGGCGTTGGACGAGCTCCCTCCGCAACCCGCGAGGGCGACGCCTAATACGAGGAGAGCGGCGCCGAAGGCAATTCGGATCCTGATCGGATTAGTAGCCACTGCCGCCTCCTGAGCTCGCTGCGGGCGCGGAAACCTCGTTGCCTGCAGGAGAGACCGCGAACCAGCTGCCGCCGAAGGCGTTCAAGCCCTCGCCGTTCGTGTCGCCGGGCTTGCTGTCGCCCTTGAAGAGGTAGAGCGGATGGCCGTTGTAGGTGACCTGCCGCACTCCGGCCGAGCGGGTGCTCGTGGAGGCGAGCGAGGCCTTTGCTCCGCTACCGAGGGTCGGCTTGCCGGCCACTCGGAGCGGCGGCCAGTTGACGGCGCAGGCGCCGTTGCACTCGCTCATCGTTCCGGAGTCCCGGTTGAACAGATAGAGGGTCCGGCCCTGGGAGTTTACGAGGATGTTCCCGAGGCTCGCGTTCGAGACGCCCACGGTCGCGGTCTTTCCGCTCGCCGTCTTCGGCGGGCCGGTCGCCTTGCTACTGCCGCCGCCACAGCCGGCGACGGCCAGCGCCGCGAGCACAAGGACTGCCGCGCCGGCCAAGAAGGTGATGGATCTATTGCGGGTCATGAAGGAGTGACTCCTTTCGGTTCCGTCGGTGCGTGACGGACAGCAGCGTCGCCGCCGGGCCATTTCGCGGCATCGCCGGTACCGGCCGTCACGCGTTGCCGCTGACTGCCGTCCTCGAATTCCTGCTGGCGGGTAGTGGCGTTGGGCGCTCGCCGCGAAGACCCGAGCGTTCGCGAGCACGATCGTGGGCGCGTACGCACATGCCCACCAGAAAGGAAGAGACGATGCTCGAGAAGCCCAACGTCCTCTACACCGCCGAGGCGACGGCCACGGGTGGCCGCGATGGCCACGCCCGCACCAGCGACGGCCGGGTCGACGTCGACCTCGACGTTCCGGCTGAGATGGGCGGGTCGGCCGGCCCAGGGACGAACCCCGAGCAGCTCTTTGCCACCGGCTCGGCGGCCTGCTTCCAGTCTGCGCTGTTGCGGTTCGCCGCCGGCAGGGAGCTCGATCTGAGCGACTCGCGTCTCACCGCGCGTGTAGGGATCGGGCCGGTTCCCAGCGGCGGCTTCGGACTCGTCGCATCCCTCGACCTCGACGCCCCTCGGCTCACCCGCGAGGTGGCCGTCGACCTGATGAACCGGGCGCACGATGCCTGTCCTTACTCAAGGGCCACGCGCGGCAACGTCGAGGTCACGCTCACGCTCGGTGGGACGACGATCGAGCGCCAGGCCGCCTGATGAGCGCGTCTAGCGCGTGCTGCTGTCGAGCGGTAGCTCGGCGATCAGGTTCGTCCCGGCGCCTTGGCAGCTCTCGAGGCTGATCGTCCCGCCGATCGCCTCCGCGCGGTCCTTGAGGCCGAGCAGGCCGGAGCCCCGGGTGGCATCTGCGCCGCCGACACCGTCGTCGTCGACGGCTATACAAAGGGCTCGGTCGCGCACCTCGACCTCGACCTGCACTCGCGACGCGCGAGAGTGCTTGGCCGCGTTCGTCAACGTCTCTGAGACGACGTAATAGGCCGCCACCTCGATGGATTCAGGCAGCCGCCCCACGGTTCGCACTTCGAGCTCGACAGGAATCGGCGACCGATGCGCGAGCGTCTTCAGAGCGGGGCCGAGCCCACCCTCGGCGAGGATCGCCGGATGGAGCCCGAGCGCGATCTCCCGCAGCCCGTCGAGGGCTGTCGTGAGCCCTTCGGCGATGTGGGACAGCTCGTCTTGATGCTGGCTCATCTCCTTCGGCACGGACGCCTGTGCCGCACGCACCTCGAGCGCCAGCGAGACGAGCTGCTGCTGGGCGCCGTCGTGCAGGTCGCGTTCGATCCGGCGCCGGGTCGCGTCGGCCGTGGCCACGATTCGTGCGCGTGAGGCGTCCAGCTCGGCGCGGCCCTCGGCGTTGGCGATTGCCGTCGCGAGGAGCTCCGTGAACTTCGCCAGCCGGCCTTCGAAGTCAGCCGGCAGCGGCTCGGTTTCGCGAGAGCCGACGGCCATGACGCCCCAGAGAGTTCCGTCGACGACGACGGGCACGCCGACCGCGGACCGCGCGCCTACGCCCCGCGCAGCGGCCGCGATCGGGCCCGGCGCGGGCCGAGTGTAGTCAGCGCGCGCCGGGAGGCCGGTTCGGCAGACCCGCGCGATCGCGCTGCTGTCACCCTCGACGGGCCAGCTCCTCCCGATGGGGCCGAGGTAGCCGTCGGAAGTTGCAAGCACGGTCGCGGTGCCGTTGGCGTCGTAGCGGAGCAGCACGCTGAGGGGCGCGTTGAACATCCGTGCCACCTCGTGTCGGACGCCGTCGAACACACGGTGCGGAGTCGCCCCCTCGGCGACGAGCGTGGCCACCCGTCGCAGCGCCGCCTGTTCGTCGGCGAGCTGCGCGAGCTGCTCGTGTGCCTGGCTGTTTGCAATCGCAGTCGCGACGAGCTCGGTGAAGGCGGCCAGTCGCTGCTCGGTGTCGCTGGGCAGCGGCCTCTCGCTCTTCGAGATGACGGCCAAGACGCCCCAGAGGCGGCCGTCGACGGTGATCGGGGCTCCCACCGACGACTGCCAGCCCATTTCCCGGGCGGCCTCGGGCGCCTCGCCGGGCGCTTCTGCGTAGTTCTCGACCCGACCGGGCCGGCCGCTGTCGAAGATCAAGCCCGACACGGTGCCGTCGAGCGGGTAGCGCTTGCCGACGTAGTTGTAGCCGCCTTCGGTCGTCCAGCCGCTCAGCGCCATCACGCTCCCGTCGTCCTCGAAACGCGTGAGGGCGGAACCGTCCGCGCCAATCAATGCGGCCACCTCCGCGCTCACGGCTTCGAACACCTCTGCCGGTGGCGCGCCCGCTGCAACCAGCGTCGCCACCCGCCGCAGCGCTGCCTGCTCGTCCGCGAGTCGCGTGAGCTCCTCGTGGGCCTGGCTGTTGGCGATCGCGGTTGCCACGAGCTCGGTGAACTCCGCGAGCCGCTCCTCGAGGTCGTCCGGCAGCGGTGCGTCCGGCGACGACGTCGCGATCACTCCCCAGACCCGGCCGTCGACGATGATCGGGGTGCCCGCAACCCGGTTGAAGCCCCCCTCGCGTGCTTCGGCTGCCAGGGTCCCTGGAAAATCGGCGTAATCCTCGACTCTCTGCGGCCGGCCAGTGCGGAGGATTTCTCGGGCCATCGACGGGCCGTCGAGCGGCCAGCGGGATCCCGGATGGAACGTATCCGGACGGGAGCCGACAACCGCGAGGACCTTCATCACCGTGCCGTCGTCGTCATAGCGGCAGACCGAAGCGTTCCGGAGATGCAGGACCTGGGCGACCTCCTTGGCTACCGCTTCGAACACCTCTGACGAGGGCGCACCGCCTGCCACGAGCGTCGCCACCCGCCGCAGCGCCGCCTGCTCCTCCGCCAGCCGTCCCGGCTCAACACGATGCTTCGCGTGGGGTTCCGCGAGCCGGGCGGACGTGCCCATTGTGTCAAGGTACCCCATAATCGACGCAGTGAGCACAAGCCAGACCAGGGTTGTCCTGGCTGACGATGACGTTCTCCTGCGCGAGGGACTGGCGGGCCTGCTCGAGCGCTCCGGCTTCGAGATCGTCGGCCAGTCCGGCACCCCCTCCGAGCTGATCGACCTCGTCCGCGAGCTCCGTCCCGACCTCGCGATCATCGACATACGGATGCCGCCCACCCACACGAGCGAAGGTCTCGATGCCGCCGCGTCGATCCGCGAGGAGTTCCCCGAGACGGCGATCGTCGTTCTCACCGCTCACGTTCAGGTCGAGAGGGCGACCGAACTCCTGGCCAGCGGCGAGCGCAGTGGCTATTTGCTGAAGAGCCGCGTCACGGACGTGGACGAGTTCATCCAGACGCTGGAGCGGATCGTGAAGGGAGGATCGGTCGTCGATCCCGCGCTCGTCCAGGAGCTCGTCGCGGCCCAGCGCGCGGACGATCCGCTGGACGTCCTGTCGCCGCGCGAGCGCGAGGTGCTCGGCCTCATGGCCGAGGGCCGCTCCAACGCCGGCATTGCCCATCAGCTCTGGATCACCGAGGGAACGGTCGAGAAGCACGTCCGCAGCATCCTCATGAAGTTGCGCCTGCCGGCAACCGAAGATGACCAGCGGCGCGTTCTCGCCGTGATCACGTATCTCGACGCCCGCTAGCGCGGTCAACCCGAAAGACCGTCGACGATCCGGCGGATCGCCTTCGCCGACAGCTCCGTCTTCGGTAGGAAGCCAGCCGCCGGGCTTGCGGCGATGAGATCGGCGAGGTCGGCCTCGGCGTGCGTCGAGATCAAGATCACCGTCGCCGCATCGCCCTGCCCGCGCCCGTCTTCGGCCAGGTGCCGCGCGAGCTCCAAGCCGCTTTCCTCGCCGAGGAAGATGTCGACCAGGACGACGTCGGGACGCAAGGTCTCGAAGAGACCGAGCGCCTCGGCGTAGGTCGAGGCGACGGCGGCGACGCTCAAACCCTCTCGTTCCAGGAGCACGCGCACAACCTCGAGGAACGATTCGTTGTCATCGACGATCAGACAGCGGGTCGGCACACAGTGAGCGTCGCACCAATTCGGCTGCCGCGCATTACCGCTAGCCGGAATCCCACGAGACGAGGTACCGGGGCGCGCAGATCGGGGCTGCCCGCGATGACAGCGCGAGCATGGACGGCGATGGTGTCCTCGCAACCACGCAAGCAACTCGGAAGGACAGACCGATGGAACTGATCTCGACAGCGCAGGGCGAGGATCTCGATCACAGCGTCATGGAGGCGCTCCGCGTTCGCGCGTGGCGCGCCGAGCAGCTCCGGCGTCTCGGCTTGCCTCACATGCTCGCGGACACGTTCGCCGACCTCGTCGATTGGCATACGCTCGCGGGGCTCGTCGAACGCGGATGTCCGCCGGAGCTCGCACTTGAAATCGTCCGTTAACCGTCTTCGATCGTAAGCATGACAAGCAGCGTCGTTCCCTCTCCGACGGGGCTCGCCACTTCGATCGTCCCTCCAAACGCGTCGACGCGGCCGGTTAATCCTCCCTCATCGGTCCTCCTACGATAGATCCGCTGGCTGCAAATGCCTTTTGATGTCGAACGAAGCCCGGGTTCGGAGACTTTTCGAACCTGAAGGCTCCATAAAGGGCTCCATACCAACCGCACGCTCTGCATCGTGCAAGTGGAAGCGAAAGAAGAAGCACCGTTTTGCGGGGCTTTTGCAGAGCCCTCTGACGGACTCGAACCGTCGACCCCCTCCTTACCATGGAGGCTGCGGCCAGCAGCTATGCGATGCCGAGAAGGCGCTTGGTAAGGCGCTTTCCCTGCAATTCGCCTGCTTTCTTCGCGTGCGGGACCATC
>Ga0307302_10000801_pt1 | contig 13877 bp, 12 predicted proteins | sample ER_DNA_183_FD_194490 | JGI IMG/M metagenome (GOLD analysis project Ga0307302, IMG submission 194490) | Bulk soil microbial communities from the East River watershed near Crested Butte, Colorado, United States - ER_DNA_183 | ecosystem: Environmental > Terrestrial > Soil > Floodplain | place...
CGACGAGCAGTCCCACCAGGCCAACGAGCTCATCCAGATCGCCGAGGACCAGGCCAGGAAGGCCGACGAGCGCACCCGCGCCGTCGAGGAGCAGATCGCATCGCTCACCGAGCGACTGCAGGCCACCCAGGCGGATGCCTCGCAGGCCACCCAGCGGCACCGGGCGGCGGAGGAAGAGATCGCCCGGCTCACCCAGGCCGCCGACGAGCAGTCCCACCAGGCCAACGAGCTCATCCAGATCGCCGAGGACCAGGCCAGGAAGGCCGACGAGCGCACCCGGCACGCCGAGGAGCAGATCGGACAGCTCACCCGGGCCGCCGACGAGCAGTCCCTCCAGGCCAACGAGCTCATCCAGCTCGCCGAGGACCAGGCCAGGCAGGCCGACGAGCGCACCCGCGAGGCCGAGGAGCAGATCGGACAGCTCACCGAGCTCGTGGAGGCCGCCAATGAACAGGCCCTCCAGGCCAACCAGCTCATCCAGGTGGCCGAGGACCAGGCCAGGAAGGCCGACGAGCGGACGGCGGCCGCGGAGGAGCAGATCGGACGGCTCACGGAGCGGCTCGGAGCGGCGGAGGAAGAGGCCTCGCAGTCCACCCAGCTCGCGCAAACCGCGAACGAGCAGGCCCTGCAGGCCAGCGAGCTCATCCAGGTCGCCGAGGATCAGGTCAGGAAGGCCGACGAGCGGACCCGGGACGCCGAGGAGCAGATCGGGCGGCTCACCGAGCGCCTCCAGGCCGCCCAGGAGGAGGCCACGCAGGCAACGGAGCGGCTCCTGACCGCCGATGAAGAGGTCGCTCGACTCACCCAGACGGCCGACGAGCAGGCCCTGCAGGCGAACCAGCTCATCCAGGTCGCCGAGGACCAGTTCAGGACTGCCGACGAGCGGGCGACGATCGCCGAGGAGCAGATCGAACAGCTCACCGACCGGCTCCGGGTCGCGGACGAGGACGTCTCCCGACTCACCCAGCGCGTCGAGGCCGAGGAGGAAGGGGCGACGGCGACCGCAGCGAGGCTGCTCGCCGCCGAGACCCTGGCGAAGCAGACCGAGATCCGTGCACAGGCCGCCGAGGAGCAGGTCGGCAAGCTCACCCCGCGCGTCACCGCCGCGGAGGAGCGACTCGCCGAGGCCACCGCACGCCTCCAGACCGCGCAAGCCGATGCGCAGCAGGCGGAGATCCGCAAGCGGGACGCCGAGGAGAAGGCCGGAGAGGCCACCAAGCGCATGCGGGTCGCGGAGGAAGAGGCCAACCAGGCGACCGCCGCGGCGCTGGTCGCCGAGACCAAGGTCAAGCAGTCCGAGATGCGCTCGACGGCGGTGGAGGACGGTTCGGCACAGACCGCCGCGAAGAACGCGGAGCTGCTCGAGCAGCTGCAACAGGCACGGGGGGAGCTGGTCGGCGCCGAGGAACGAGCGCGGATGAGCGAGGAACGGTTCCGGGCCGCCAGCGAGCGGGTGGAGGTCGCGGAAGGGCAGCTCAAGGAGCTGAAGGTGCGACTGACGGTGGCGAAGACCGACATGCCGGTCGGCGCCGTCGCCGACACCCAGCGAAGCGCCCTCAAGGACGGGTTGGCGACGCAGGTGCGCCGGCCACTGACGTCGATCCTGGGCGTCAGCCTGGCGCTGCAACACAACGATCCCGAGTCGCGTGACGGCCGGGAATTGGTGCGACAGCTCGGCACCAACGCCCGCAAGCTCGATCGCATGGTCGGCGTGCTCCTGGAGGTCGACCGGCTCGCCGACGGGACCCTCAGGCTGAACCGCCGCCGCACCGACCTACGGGCCTTGGTGCGCCGGGTGGTCGAGGACTCGCCGGATCTCGCGAACCGGAAGGTCCACGTGGAGGCCGAGAAGGTCGTGGTGCCGGTCGACCCGTTCATGGTCGAGGAGATGGTCGACACGCTGCTGAGCAACGCCAACGCGCGAACGCAGTCCGCCAGTCCCGTGTGGATCTCGGTGTCGAGCGACCCCGAGGGCGCCATCATCGCGGTGGACGACGGCTCCGACGTTCCCGTTGACCGGCGTGGAGGTCTGGCGTTCTCATCGGAAGAGCAGATGGACGCTGCCGGCCGGGGCGGGAGGTCGACGGGACTGGCCGTTCTGCAAAGGCTTGCCGAGGTCCACGCAGGCAGGGCCTGGGTCGAGGAGCGTGAGGGTGGCGGCGCCTCGTTCCGCGTGTTCCTGCCGGACGTGACGGAGGTCGCCGCCGAGGTTGCCGCCGAGGCTGCCGCCGAGGCTGCGGGTCAGGCTGGAAGTCAGTCGGCCGACGTGACGGAGGCCGCCGACGTAACGGAGGCCGAGGTGACGGAGCCCGACGCGACGGAGGCCGACGGGAGCGTGGAGGAGACGGAAGCGACCGAGGAGTAGGCCCCCACGGCCGGTTGATGCTCAAACCCCGGCGCCTTGCGGCCGATAGATAGCGCGAGGCACATGGATCAGTCCTCGCAGGTCACCCGTGTCCTCGTGGTCGACGACCACGAGGTCTTCTCGGAGGCGCTCGAGATGTTCCTCGGGCGCCAGCCCGACATCCGGCTGGTGGGCTCGGCGCGCGATGCCGATGAGGCGATGGCGCTCCTCGGGGAGGAGCCGGACGTCGTGCTGATGGATCTCGACATGCCGGGGACCGACGGCATCGAGGCCACTCGCCGGATCCGGGACGCCGCGCCGGACGCGAAGGTGGTGCTGCTCACCGGCGTCGAGCGTCCCGAGGCGATCGTCGAGGCCCTGTCGGCCGGCGCCTGTGGGTACGTGCCGAAATCACGAGCGGTGGACGAGGTGCTGGACGTCATCCGACGGGCCGCCGCCGGCGAGATCGTCATGTCCGCGAGCGACCTCACGTCCGTGGTGGCACAGCTCCGGGGCAGCCAGGGTGAGGACGCGCTCGCTCGCGTGACGCCTCGGGAGACACAGGTGCTCCAGGCCCTCGCGGCCGGCCAAACGGCCGCGCAGATCGCCGAGTCACTCGGTATCAGCACGCTCACCGTCCACAGCCACGTCAAGGCCATCCTCGCCAAGCTCGGCGTGCATTCGAAGATCGAGGCCGTCACGCTGGCGTGGCGTCACGGTCTTGCCCCGACCAGTCGCCCCGGCCCGATGGCCTCGCTCCCTTCCCCGGTCGAACGCCAGAGCCGGACCTCCGCGTTCGCGCCGACCCGGGTGCTCGTCGTCGAGGACCACCCGTTGCTCCGCAGCATCATCAGGATCGCCTGCGAGCAGACGCCCGGTCTGGAGATGGTGGGTGAGCTGGACGACGGGTCGTCCGCGCTCGAGGCGTGCAGGGAGCTCTCGCCGGACGTGGTCCTGCTGGATCTCTCGCTCCCCGGCGAGCTCCAGGGGCTCGATCTGGCCCGCGCCATCCGCGCGGAGGGGCTCCCGGTCCGGATCCTGATCCTCACGGCGCGAACCGACCAGGAAGCTCTCTTCGAGAGCGTCATCGTCGGCGTCGAGGGGTACCTCGAGAAGGCCTCGGGCGTTCGGGTGATCGCCGATGCCCTGAGCCGGATAGCCGGGGGCGAGCGTGTCTTCACGCAGGCGCAGGTGCGGAGAGCCGTGGCCGAGCTCAGCCGCCGAGCGAGGCAGGCCCGTGAGCAGCCCGACCCGCCCGCGAACCTGTCGGCACGGGAGATCGAGGTCCTGGAGCACGCGGCTCGCGGCTTCACGGTCGGCCAGGTCGCGAGGCGCCTGCAGATCTCGCCGAGGACCGTTGAGACGCATCTGGGCAACGCCTACCGCAAGCTCGGCGTCGGCAACCGCGTCCAGGCGCTGGCACGTGCCTCCGAGCTGGGCCTGATCCGGATCGGCTGAGCGAACCCACTCGCAGCTCGGTCGGACCGCAGCCCGTGGCTCGGTCAGGCCGCAGTTGACCCACTGCTACGCTTCGCGCATGCCGAAGATCGCCTATCAGGGCGAGCCCGGCGCGTACAGCGAACGCGCGGTCAAGGTGTTGTTCTCCGATGCGGAGCCGCTTGCCTGCGAGACGATCCGCCTGACGTTCTCGCGCGTGACCAGCGGTGAGGCGGACCTGGGGGTGGTGCCCGTCGAGAACTCGCAGGCCGGCTCGGTCAACGAGACCTACGAGCTCCTCCTGCGCTCGAGTCTGGTCAAGGTGGTGGGCGAGGTCGTCCTTCGCGTGGACCACGCCCTGCTCGGGCCTCCGGGCGCCCGCCTCGAGGGCGTTCGGCGCGCCTACTCCCACTGGCAGGCGCTGGCCCAGTGCGAGGAGTTCCTCGCAACACGCCACATCGACCCGGTGCCGGTCCACGACACGGCGGGCGGCGCCCGCATGGTCGCCGAGTCCGGGCGGCTCGAGGACGCGGCGATCGCCAGCGTGGAGGCCGGCGCCAACCTGAGGCTCGCCGTGCTCGCCGAACACATCCAGACCTACCCGGACAATTTCACGAAGTTCGGGGTGATCGGGACGAACGACGCCGGGCTCGGCCCGGCCAACAAGACCTCCCTGGTCATGACCGGGGACGACCGTCCGGGGTCGCTGTTCCGTTCGCTCAAGCCGCTGGCCGATCGCGGGATCAACCTGACGAAGCTGGAGTCGCGTCCCCGGCGGGGATCGCCGTTCGAGTACGTCTTCTACATCGACCTGGACGGCTCGGCGGAGGACGAGAACGTCGCGGCCGCGCTCGACGAGGTCAAGCTGCACACCTCGATGCTGAAGGTCCTGGGTTCGTACCCCGCCTCCAAGGGCCCGGTCTGACCCGATAACCCCCCGATCCGGCCGTGGGATGATGCGCCGGATGTCCCCGCGCCGCCGGGCTCGGCACGCGGCCCGTCCACGCGTTCCCATCGTCCTCGCCGCCGCGATCCCCGCGGTGGTGCTCGGGGGCGTCCTCGCCTGGCGCCTGGAGCTCTGGCCCGTTGCTCGCGAGGACGCCCTTGCCGCGCCGTCGCCCTCGATGCCGAGCCAGACGACGGCCACCGCGACCTCGCCGCCGCCCACCCCGAGCCCCGCGCCCAGCCCGCAGCCCGCCAACACCGCGTTCGAGGGCATCACGACGTTCCGGGGCAATCAGACGCGCACCTACTACGGGTCCGGGCCGGTCCCGATGCATCCGAGGATCGCGTGGCGCTTCCCCCCCGACGGCAGCCTGTGCTCGACCTCGACGGATCAGCACGACGCCCGCGAGTGGTGCGGGACGGGCTGGACCGGCCAGCCGAACGTGCTCGTCGGTGAGCACGGCAAGATCGAGGTGCGGATCAACGCGTACGACGGCGCGTACCACTTCCTGAACGGCCGCACCGGCGAGCAGGTGCGGCCGTCCTTTCAGACGGGCGACCTCGCGAAGGGGTCGGCGAGCAGCGATCCCGACGGGTACCCGCTGTACTACGCGGGCTCACGCGACAACCTGCTCCGGGTGATCGCGCTGGATCGACCCGAGCCGACGGCCCTGTGGGTCTTGAACGCCGAGACCAGCGTCCCCAATCCCGTCTGGAACAACGACTGGGACGGGGCGCCGTTGGTGGTCGGCGACTACCTGCTCGAGGGGGGCGAGAACTCCTGGTTCTACGTGATCCGTCTGCACCGCGGTTACGACGAGCGGGGCCGGGTCACGGTCCACCCGAAGGTCGTCCTGACGGTGCCGGGGTTCGACGACGAACTGCTCGCGTCGTTGCCGGACTCGAACGTCTCGATCGAGAGTTCGGTCGCGTTCCGGGACGGGGTCGCCTACTTCGCGAACTCGGGCGGGCTCGTCCAGGGCTGGGACCTCTCGCGCGTGCTCCGTGGCGAGTCGAAGGCCGAACGTGTCTTCCGTTTCTGGACCGGCGAGGACACGGACGCGAGCGTGGTGATCGACGAGGACGGGTTCCTGTACGTGGCGAGCGAGCTCGAGCGGTTCACGGCCCGAGCGAGCGAGGTGGGCCAGCTGATGAAGCTCGACCCTCGCCGCCCGAACGATCCCCTCGAGTGGTCGTTCCCCATCACCGAGCGCGGGTTGGAGGGCGCCGGCGGCGCCTGGGCCACGCCGGCCCTGTACGGACGGATGGTCTACATCGCGACGAACTACGGGGACCTGATCGGCCTCGACCGGCGGACCGGGACCGAGCGCTGGCGCATCCACCTCGCCGGCCCGACCTGGTCCTCACCGGTGCCGATCGACGACGTGTTGCTGCAGGGTGACTGCGGGGGCACGCTGCACGCGTTCGACATCTCGGAGCCGTTCCGCGAGCCGCCGGAGCTCTGGTCGCTCTCGCTCGGTTCGTGCATCGAGTCCACGCCCTCGGTGTTGGAGGACATGATCTGGGTGGGAACGCGCGGCGGCGGCATCTACGGGATCGAGGACCGCAAGAGCTGACGCGCTCGCTCAGCCGAAGAACGCGAAGACCTGGGCGACCAACTCGTCGAACCCGGGCATGGATCGGATGTCGACGGTTCGCCACAGCACGAGCGCGACGCCGATCCCCGCCAGGACCGTCACCCCGCCGATCGCGAGCGAGCGACGCTGTTGCGCTGCGGGCTGGTCGGCCAGATACCCGATCACGAAGCCCGCGATCAGTCCGCCGACGTGTGCGCGCCAGTCGATCGCCCGGTAGCCGAACGCGATGAGCGCGTTCAGGACGATCACCGTGAGGGCCATCCGGAGGTTCGCGGCGTGCAGGGCCATGTGGCGGCGGCGGTAGGCATAGGCGATGAAGGCCCCGAAGACCCCGGCGATCGCTCCCGACGCGCCGACGGCGAGCGTGGTGACGGGCCCGAACGCGTACGAGGCCACGCTCGCCACGAACCCGGACACCAGGTAGATGACCACCATCCAGGTCCGACCGAAGCTGCCCTCGACCGTTCGCCCGAACAGGTAGAAGAAGTACGCGTTCAGCGCGATGTGGAGGATGCCGGCATGCAGGAACATCGCGGTGAACAGGCGCCAGAACTGCCCGCTCGCCACCGCGATCGGCTGCATCGCCCCGAGCTGGAACAGCGTCTGGCCGCTCGGGTCGAACAGCGCCTGCGGCCCGCCGACGACGATCTCGATCACGAACGGGATCGCGATGGCCACGAGCAGGGCCTTGGTGACGGTCACCCCGCCTCGCAGCGGTCGGCCCGGACCCTTGCGGAACTCGCGGCGGGCCTCCGCGACGCACTCGGGGCACTGGAAGCCGACGGGCGCGGGGATCATGCAGTCCGGGCAGATCGGGCGCTCACACCGTGTGCAGTGCACGCGTGTCGGCACCTCGGGATGCCGGTAGCACACCTCGATCGTGGGCGCGGGAGGGGAGGGCAGATGGTCCTCGGCCATGAAGCTCATCCTACGGGCGCTTGGACCGTACGACCGTGCGGGCTCCAGACCGCGGCTACCCGTTCATCGGCGGGAGCGCCTCGAGCTCCGTCTCGACCTCGCGCTCGCTCCACATCGAGCTCCAGCGATCCACGATGGTGCCGTCGGCGCCGATCAGGAACAGCCACGGCTCGGTGAGATCGCCGTTCGGCATCTGCGGCCACAGCCAATCGACCGCGGCCTGGTTCAGGACCTGGTTCTTGAAGTCCCTCCAGATCTCGACATGGATGAACACGGCACGGTCGTCGTACGTGCGCGAGAGGTCCTCGACCATGTCGGTCACCGGGCCGCAGAACCTGCTGACACAGAACACCGGCGTGGCGAACACGACCAGCGCCGGCCTGCCCTCGGCGATCGCACGGGCGATCGTCCATTCGTGGAGCTCGGGGTCGGGGATCGTGCCCTTGGTCGTGGCGCGAGAGTCGACGGCCGCGAGCGGCACGCCCTTCGATCGGACGGTGAGGTTCTTGGTCGGTTGCGCGCGGTCGCCGGGCGCCGGCAGCGTCGGATGCTCCTGCACCGCGAACGACGCCTGCGCCGTCTGCGGGCCGAGCCCCTCGACGTCCGCCGTGACCTCGGCCACCCAGACCCCCGCGGTGTCGAACACCACGTCGGTCGCCTCGTACACGCCGCGTCCCTCGTTCGGTTGGGTGACGACCGGGCCGCTCGAACGCTCGGGGGTCCCGTAGGTCGGGACGAACACGGCGGTGGCGGTCGGGCCGGGCTGTTCGCTCGCGTGCGCGGCGTCACCGAGGAGCGAGAAGGCGACGTCCACCGTCCCGAAGCTCACGAAGCTGTTGTCGGGCATCACGAGCCCGAGATCCACCCGTTGCGGATCTCGTGTGTACAGGTCGACACTGGCGGCCACCGCGACCATCCCCGAGGGGTTGCCGGTCGACCCGGTGGGCCCCGGCGGTTGGTCGTCCGAGGAGCACGCCGTGGCCAGCAGGCCGAGCGACAGCAGGGCGGTCAGCGTTCGGATCGGTCTCACGCGGACCATCTTGCCCTGGGATCGAAGGTAGCGTCAGGCGTTCGCGTCCCCGAGGCCCGCATGCGCGGCGTCGCTCGGGTTCGAGCCGATCGTGAGGCCCTCGAAGACGGGCAGCACGTCGAACGAGGTCATCGAGCGCTCGGGGTCCTCCCCGATCTGCACGATCCGCTCGGGATCGGCCTGGCCCAGGAACCTGCCGGCCTCGTTCACGTGCCAGATCCCCGCCGGGTTCAGGCCCATCAGGAGCGCCGCGGTCGAGTCGGTGGCGACAGGATCGGTCCCAAAGACGAGCACGCCGGCCTGCACGGGGGTCCCGTCGATCGGGCCGTTGCCCTCCATCCCGACGATCCCGTCGACGATCTGTAGCTCGGGACGCACGGCCGATGCCACGTCGACGATCGCCTCCTGGAGTCCCGCCCAGTGGAGCACGTTCTTCGGCCAGCCGTAGATGCGCCCGGGCACGCACCCGAAACAGTTCTTCATCGACAGGGTGGCGCCCGCCCAGTGGTGCGTCTTCATCTTCGGCATCGAGATCACTACGTCGGCGTCCACGACCGGCGCGGGCAGCCACAGCTCGCCGAGCTCGGTGAACCGACTGTGGAGCCGGACGCGGGTCACGGGTGCCAGGTTCAGGTCGACGAACCTCGCGCCAACCTCGCCGAGGCGCTCGCCCAGACCCGAGGCCGAGACCACGAACGGCGTGTCGCGCCGGTGTCCGGGACCCTCGGCGACGAGGACCGACGACGCCCCGAGCCTTCGCACCGCCAGCACGGTGGCAGCGACGAGCCTCGGGTCCGTGTTGATGACGGTCTCCGGGTCGTACTCGACGAAGTTGGGCTTGAGCAGCACCGAACGACCGGCGAGGGAACCGCCGACCTCGGCCAATCCCTCCTCGACGATGCTCTCCAGGTCGACGCCGTACGAGGCGGCGCGCGCCACGAGGACCTTCGGGCGCCCGGGCGGCGCGAAGGCGTCGTCGTCCCAGGGACGGTGGAACCGATCGAGCAGGCTCGGGATGGCCGCGCCGGCACCGAGGCCGACCACCGCCGAGCCGGCGGCGACGATGCCGGCCCTGCGGAGGAACGTGCGGCGGTCCATCGGCGTCATGACGGGACCGCCAACTCCGAGAGCCCCGGCCCGGAGGCCAGGGCGATCCACGCCAGCGAGATCACGTCCGGCGGTGCCCCGTCCAGCGTGCGTTCGAGGGCGTTCTCGACCTCCTCGGCGTCGGCGAGCCCGAGGAGGCGGAACGCGGCCAACGACATCGCAAGGGTGAGGGGACCGCGTTCCACCGGCCACAGTCGCCGGAGCGCATCCACCCCTCCCAGGACGAGTCCGTAGCCCGACGCAAGGGCGTGCAGTCCGATCAGGCCGGCGGCGGTCGTCTGCCCGAACGGCGGGAGGTCGACGTAGTAGATCGATCGGTTGCCGAAGTTCCACCCGCCGCCGACGCACTCGCGGTCGGCGAGGAACCCGACGGCGCCGTCGATCTGGGTCGTCGCGCCGGGGCGCAGCCTACGGAACGCGAGCAGGGCTCGAGCCGTCGGCTCCACCCATCCTGCGGTCCCCAGCGCCCAGCCCCAGCCCGGGACGTTCGGGTCGTGCGGGACCACGGGGTCGGAGGGCAGCGTCCGGGCCGGGGTGGCGACGAGGTGGTCGAGCGCTCGCTCGCGTTCGTCGCTGGGAGGGAGGGCGAGCGCCGCGAGCCCGGTGGCGGCGTCGTTCTCGACGGGCCCCGCGGTCAGGCCGAACGAACCGTCCGGCAGCTGCGCGCTCGCCAACCAGCGGCGAGCGGCGTCGTCGTCCAGCGCGATCGCGGCCAGGGCCGTCGGTTCGGGTTCGGGCTCGGCCCCGGGCGTGGGAGCGAATGCGTCCCCGCTCCTTGCGCGGTCCAGGGTCTCGGCCGAACGTTCGAACAGCGAGCTCACGGCAGGAGTATCGGCACCCGAGGGGCCCGGCCAAAGGACCTAGGGCTGCGCGAGCGCTCCCTCGAGGTCCAGCAGGAACTCCTTGCGCCACTCCTGGCCGCCGTACTTGCCCACCCCGCCGCCCGAGGGCACCACGCGGTGGCACGGCACGACGATCGGGATCGGGTTGTCGTGCAGGGCGTTCCCCGCGGCCCGGGCCGCGCGCGGGCTCCCCGCGCGCTTGGCCACGTCCCCGTAGGTGGAGACCGACCCGAACGGGATCGCGGCCGTCGCCTCGAGGACGCGCCGGGAGAACCCGGGCGGGGTCAGCGACCAGTCGAGCGCCGTACGGAACCGGTGCACCCGTCCCTCGAAATAGGCCTCGAGCTGTCGGCGGGCGGCGTCGGTGCGCTTCGGATCCTCGAGTAACCGGGGGGAGAGCGTGTCGGCGAGCTCCTCCAGTACCTGCTCGAACGGCTCCTCCGGGAACGCGAGCCGCACCAGCCCTCGGCTCGTGCTCGCGACGAACAGCGTTCCCACCGGCGTGTCGACGTTCGTGTACCCGATGTCGACGAGCCCGCGGCGCCGAGCCACCTCCAGGGTGGAGGCTGCCGCCCGGCGCGACGCTTCCTCGAACCCCCGGTCCCATCCCACCTGCGGCCTCATGCGTTGACCTCCTGCATCGATCGGAGCTTCCTGCGCCCCTCGTAGGCGTTGGCCCTCGCCGCCTCCTCGGAGATACCGAGAGCGTCGGCGATCTCGGCGTACGAGAGGTCGAGCACGTACCGGTGGATCACCGCCGCCCGCTGCATCGGCGGCAGCGTTCCGACCGCCGACCAGAGCTCCGGGTCGCCGTCGGGCGGCTCGGGCGCGGCCGGCTCGGGCAACCGCTCGACGGGGATCGGTCGTCGTCGTTCGCCCCGCCAGTGGTCCAACGTCTTGCGGGTCGCGATCGTGAACAGCCACCCCCGGAGGTTGCTGGCGTCGCGCAGGCGTGGGTACGCGCGCAGCGCCGAGAGGAAGGTCTCCTGGAAGCAGTCGTCCGCGGCCTGGCGGCCGACGGCGGCCACCAGGAACCCGTAGACGTCGGTCCGGTGTTCGTCGAGCAGTCGCTGGAACGGTGGAAGCGTCATCCCGGCGAACAACGGACCGGGCACGACCTGCGTGAGACGCGAACCGACCGGCCCGTCACACGACCGGCCACGGGTACGGGCGCCCGGGACCGGGTTCGGGGAACCTGCCCGAGCGTAGGAGGTCGTCGACGCGCTCAGCGATCGCGTCGATCTCGGCGGGCGCGAGCAGCGTCTCGAGACGGTCGCGGAAGGTCCCGCTCGCAAGGTTCGGCCGGAGCCCGCCCAGGTCCTCGAGCAGGGACTCCGGGATCGGCTCGCCGACGAAGTCCCAGATCACCGTTCGGAGCTTGGGCTCGACGTGGAAGCACACGCCGTGGTCCACGACGAAGATTCTCCCGTCCCGGGCGAGCAGGCAATGCCCCGACTTGCGGTCGGCGTTGTTCGCGACCAGGTCGAACAGCGCGATCCTGCGGAACTCGTCGGCGCGATCGCGCCGCATCGTCAGGTAGTGCTGGTCCGGGTCGAACGCCACGAACCGTTGCACCGAACCGGGCCCCTGCGGCCCATCGCGCAGGACGGTCGGCGGCACCCACGGCCAGCCGAGGGCGTCCGCCATCACGTACGCGGCGACCTCCCGGGCGGCCAGCGTTCCGTCCTCGAAGTCCCAGAGGGGCGCCTCGCCCGAGCGAGGCTTGTACACGGCGAGCATCTGATCCTGATCGACGCGCACCCGGGCGAGGAAGGTGAAGTTCGAGGCGCGAGGGAGCAGGCCCAGGACCTCGATCGTGCCCCGTTCCAGGAGCGCGAGCGCCTCGCCGTCGTCTGGGATCCGTTCGACGTCGGCGCCGTCCGACCGGCCCGACTGCGATCGCCGTTCCGCCTCCCCGCCGATCACCGCTCCGCGGTCTCCCGGTGCCCGTTCATCGCGGGACACATGTGGCCCTCCGGATCGATCGGGTTCCCGCAGAAGCGGCACCTCGGCCGTCCCCGTTCCGCGACGGCCGCCCCGTGTCGGGCGAGCGCGAACATCTGCTCGCGCGTCGCCCACAGGCGGACGCGATCGGGCTCGGGACCCTCCGTCTCGGCGACGGGCGCGGTCTCGTCCTCGGGCTCGTCCACCGATTCGTCCTGTTCGTCCTCTGGTTCGTCCTCGAGCTCGACGAGCTCCTCGATCTCGAGCAGCATCAGGTCGCGCTCCTCCGCGTAGCCGATCGAGAGGCGTCCCGCGCGCCAGAGCGGTTCGAGCGGCGGCTCCAGGCCGAGCTCGTCGCTCGGTGGACCCTCGCCGGTCTCGCGTCCGACCTGCTCCTTCTCGACCAGGATCGTGATCGATCGGTCGCCCTCGCGCGCCTGGAGGAAGAAGGTGCGCTCGCCGGGCTCGCCGACGGCGCCCGCCGTGATCCGGTCGACGCGTTCGAGATCCACGGACCTATCCTCCCACCTTCCTCGAGCGCGACCGGAGTCCCGCGAGGTCCCCCGTGTCGTTCACCTTGAGGAGTCGGGGCACCGCGTCATCGAGCGCCACGGCCGTGATCGAGCACGTGTCGACCACAAGGCGATGGAGGTGGTCAACGTCGGCGCCGGCCACCTGGGCGATCACCAGGCGGATCGGGTCCGCGTGCGACACCACCACGACGACCCCCTTGGGATGGTCCCGGGCGATCCGGTTGACCTCGTCGACCGCCCGCGCCTGCACCTCGAGGAGGCTCTCGCCCCCGGGGAAGCGCATCGCCGAGGGAACCCGTTCCACGGTCCGCCACAGCTTGGTCTTCCGCACCTGCGCGATCGACCGCCCGGTCCACTCGCCGTACCCCGTCTCGATCAGGCGCCGACGGATGTGCACGCTCAGCCGGCGGGCCTTCGCGAGCGGCGCGGCGGTCTCGCGGCAGCGTTCGAGGGGACTGGAGTAGATCGCGTCGACGCGGATCCCGTCCAGCCGCCCGACCAGGTGCTCGGCCTGCTGCCGGCCGGCCTCGTTCAGGTGCACGCCGGCCGCCCATCCGGTCAGGCGCTTGCCGGCCGCGTCGGTGTGACCGTGCCGAACCAACAGCAGCGTGGCCATGCGGCGTAGCGTACCCGGGGCATGTCTCGGCCCCGAGACGCGATCCCGTCATGCGGAGGCCGGCAACCGCACCTCGAACCGCGTCCCCTGGCCGAGCTCGCTCGTCACCTCGACCCGGCCGCCGTGGTTCTCGGCGACGTGCTTCACGATCGACAGGCCGAGCCCCGTCCCGCCCGTCTCGCGCGACCGCGCGCGGTCGACCCGGTAGAAGCGTTCGAAGATCCGGGGCAGGTCGCGGCTCGGGATCCCGAGACCCGTGTCGACGATCGCGAGGACGACCTCGCCGTCGTCGCTCGTGAGGTCGACGTCGACGTGGCCTCCCGGTCGCGTGTAGCGGATCGCGTTGTCGACCAGGTTCCGCACGAGCAGGGCGAGGTCGCGTGAGGACCCGCGCACGCGCGGGATGCCGTCGGCCCGCACCGAGAGCCCCACGCCCGCCTCGGCGGCCGGCTCCTCGAACCGTTCTCCCTCGTCACGGACGATCGCGTCGAGCGCGACCGACTCGTCGAGCGCGCTCCCGGATTCGAGCCGCGACAGGTCGAGCAGGTCGGAGACGATCCGGG
>Ga0307302_10000803_pt1 | contig 13860 bp, 14 predicted proteins | sample ER_DNA_183_FD_194490 | JGI IMG/M metagenome (GOLD analysis project Ga0307302, IMG submission 194490) | Bulk soil microbial communities from the East River watershed near Crested Butte, Colorado, United States - ER_DNA_183 | ecosystem: Environmental > Terrestrial > Soil > Floodplain | place...
GGCTTTCCGTGCAGGACGCGCAGTACCTCGACCGCGATCGCGACCTTCAAGGTCGAAGCGGCCGGGAACCGCGCACCGGCATTCCAGGCGGCGCCGGCGCCGTTTCGAAGGTCCTGAACGAAGACTCCGCACGTCCCCGGGAAAGCGCGGGCGAGCGAACGAACGGTGCGGGCAAGCCGCGCGTCCTCGGAGTTGCGCGCCGGCGGTCCGCGGGGCTCCGCCTGGCGCGGCAGCCCGAAGACGGGGTCCACGCTGGTCGCGGCCCGTCTCCGCTCGTCGAAGATCGCGCTCACGGTCAGCCGCACGTCGCGCTGCGGGAGCTGGACGTGAAAGTCGAACGTCTTCCGGCCCGGAATGTCCCGCTTCGCGACGACGCGCCCGTCGATGCTGACGATGACCATTTGCGTCCCGGCCGCCACGCGGCCGGCAATGCGGCCGTACGAGACCTCGTACGGGCCCGGCGTGATCAGCACGGGCGGAGGCGCCGGAGGGGCTAGCACTGCCATGAGCTCAGATTCTCACCGCGATAGCGTTCCCACGTGGCGCCGCTGCACCTCGGTCTCATCCTCCCGAACTACGGTGAGGCGCTCGATGCCGAGCGGCTCGCCCGCGTGGCGATCGCAGCTGAGGCTGCCGGATTCGATTCGGGTTGGGTTACGGACCACGTCGTCGTCCCGCCCGAACATGCGCCGATCTACGGCACGATCGCCGAGGCCCTCGTCTCGCTCGGGTTCCTCGCGGGCCGTACGGACCGACTCCAACTCGGAGTCTCGGCGCTCGTCGTCCCGCAGCGGAATCCGCTCATCGCGCTCAAGCAGCTCACCACACTCGACTTCCTCTCGGGGGGACGGATCGTCACCGCCGTCGCCGCCGGCTGGATGGAGGGCGAGTTCGCCATCCTCGATGCGGACTTCGACGGGCGCGGGCGCGTGCTCAACGACTGGCTGAAGCTGGCTACATCGGCGTTCGAACAGATGCCGGGGAGAATCGAGGAGCTCGACGGCTGGCTGGCACCAGCAATCGTTCGGCAGGGCCGCCCGGAGCTGTGGGTCGCGGGCGTGTCTCGCGCCACGCTGAGGCGGGCCGCGCTCACCGGCGTCTGGCATCCGGTCGCGCTGGCGCCTGATCAACTGCGGACGATGTCGGCCGAGCTGCGAGAGCGCCGAGCGGACAGCCGCGTGATCCTGCGAATCGGCGTCTATCTGCAGGACGAAGCGGAACAGGGAGCGGACGAGCGGGGCCGCCACGCAATCGCCGGGCCCGCAGTCTGGGTCGCAGAGCGTCTTGCGGAGTACGTCGACACCGGCTGCGACGGGTTCGTGGTCAACCTCGACTACGGGTCACCTGGGCTCGAGGAGCGTGTCCAGCAGTTCGCGGAGGAGGTCGTGCCGTTGTTGCCCGCTACTCCTGGCTCGACTTCGCCCAGAGGTTGATGTCGCTCTCGGTTGCGAAGCGGTCGATCGCCGCCAGCTCGTCGTCGCTGAAGTCGAGCCGATCCAGCGCAGCGACGTTCGCCTCGAGCTGCTCCACGCTGCTCGCCCCGATCAGCGCAGAGGTGACCCGCGGGTCGCGCAGCGCCCACGCGAGCGCCATCTGGGCGAGGCTCTGGCCCCGAGCGGACGCGATCTCATTCAGACCGCGAACCTTCTCCCTGGCCTCGTCCGTGATCAGATCAGGCGAGAGGGTCTTGTGCTGGCTTGCCCGCGACCCCTCGGGAATCCCGCTCAGATACTTGTCGGTGAGCATCCCCTGCGCGAGCGGCGAGAAGACGATGCAACCGATCCCCAGCTCGCCGAGCGTGTCGAGCAGCTCGTCCTCGATCCAGCGGTTCAGCATCGAGTAGGACGGCTGGTGAATGACGAGCGGCGTGCCCAGCTCGCGCAGGATCGCCGCGGCCTTGGCCGACCTCGGCGCCGAGTACGAGGAGATCCCGGCGTAGAGCGCCTTCCCCTGCCGCACTGCGGTGTCGAGCGCTCCCATCGTCTCCTCGAGCGGCGTGTCGGGGTCGCTCCGGTGCGAGTAGAAGATGTCCACGTAGTCGAGCCCCATCCGGTCGAGGCTCTGGTCGAGGCTCGAGAGCAGGTACTTCCGGGAGCCCCCGTCGCCGTACGGGCCGGGCCACATGTCCCAGCCGGCCTTCGTGGAGATCACGAGCTCGTCGCGCAAGGGCGCCAAGTCGGCGTCGAAAATCCGGCCGAAGTTTTCCTCGGCGGAGCCATATGGCGGCCCGTAGTTGTTCGCGAGGTCGAAGTGCGTGATCCCGAGGTCGAAGGCTCGCCGGATGATCGCGCGGCTGAGATCCAGCGGGCGGTCGTGGCCGAAGTTGTTCCACAGTCCCAGGGAGATCGCGGGCAGCTGCAGGCCGCTCCGACCGCTGCGTCGGTACGTCATGCGCTCGTAGCGGCCGTCTGCCGGGACGTACGTCATGCGGGAACCGGGACGGCCGTTTCCGCGGAGCGGTAGAGCGCCGCGATCGTCCGCGCCTGGCCGACCGCATCCTCCCGGCCGAGCAGCAAGGGCGACTCGCCGAGGATCGCGCCGCTGACGTTGTCGAGCTCGAGCAGATACGAGTCCTTGTGCTCGACGGCGACGTGTTCCACGTCGCCGTCTCGGCGAAGCTCGATGCCGGGGGACGTGATGACGAAGGGATTAGCGAGAAAGAGACTTCCTTCCTCTCCCAGCACTTCGAGCTCGGACCGGCGCGGCACGGCGAAGCTGCAGTCGAAATGCGAGACCACGTCACCGGCATGACTCAGCGTGCCTGCGAAGACGATGTCTACGCCGGTCGGCCCTATGACCTGCTTCCCCGCGACGGTTTCGGGCTCGCCGGCGACGAACCGAATCGCGCTCACGCAGTAGCAGCCGACGTCCATCATCGCGCCCCCGTCGAGCTCGGGATCGAAGCGAGCGTCACCGGCGCCGCGCTCGAGGGCAAGCGGAAAGCTAAAGGCGACCCGGACCAGCCGTAGGGCGCCGATCGCACCCGCGGCGATCACCTCCGCGAGCTTCGACGTCTGCGGATGGTGGCGCCACATGAAGCCTTCCGAGAGAATGAGCCCCATCGTTTCGGCCTGGTCGAAGGCCGCCTCGACCTCCTCCGCGCGGCGCGACAACGGCTTCTCGCACAGGACGTGCTTGCCGGCCTCGAGCGCGCGCATCGTCCAGTCAACGTGGAGCCCGTTCGGAAGCGAGATGTAGACAGCGTCGACGTCCGGATCCTGAAGCAAGGCGTTATAGCTTCCGTGCGCGCGGTCGATGCCATGTTCCTGCGCGTAGGCCTCAGCCCGTCCGGCATCGCGGCTGGCGACGGCGACCACGTCGGCTCGGTCGGACTCCCGCGCCGCCGCGAGAATCGACCGATTGATCGGCGCCGTGGAGAGGAGGCCCCAGCGAACGGTCATTCAGGCGGCGCCTCCTTCGTCATCGCCTGCTCGAGCTCGCTCTTCGTGGCGCCCGTCATGATCGCGACCGCCTCCGGCATCGTGTGCGTCTGCGGCGTCACCACCGCGACGCGCTTCCCGAGCCGCATGATCAGGATCCGGTCGGCAAGCTCGAAGACGTGAGGCATGTCGTGACTGATGATGATCACCGGCAGCCCACCCTCGCGAACCCGCTGGATCAAATCGAGCACCTGGCGCGTCTCCCTGACCCCGAGCGCCGCCGTCGGTTCGTCCATGATCGCCAGCCGGCGCGCCCACTTCGCGGCCCGTGCGACCGCGACACCCTGTCGCTGCCCGCCGGAAAGATTCTCGACGGGCTCCTTGATCGACTGGATGCGGATCTGAAGCTCGGCGAAGTGCGCAGCCGCGTCGCGGCGCATCCTGCGTTTGTCGAGCAGGCGCAGCGCCACGCCGAGTGGGCCCCGGAACCGCGCCTCTCGGCCGAGGAAGATGTTCGCGGCGATGTCGAGCGAGGGCGCGACCGCAAGGTCCTGGTACACGGTCTCGATCCCGGCCTTGCGGGCGTCGCCGGGGGAGCGGAACCGCACTCGCTCGCCGTCGAGGCGGATCTCGCCGTCGTCCGCCTGCAGCGCGCCCGACAGCGCCTTGATCAGCGTCGACTTGCCGGCGCCGTTGTCGCCGATGATCGCGACGATCTCGTTCGGGTAGAGCTCGAAGTCGGCCCCGTCGAGCGCGACCACCTGCCCGTACCGCTTGACGAGCCCGCGCGCCTCGAGGATCGGCTTCGGCTCACTCATGCCCGTTTCCGGTGGGTCAGCTGGTCGACGGAGACGGCCAGGATCACGAGCAAGCCGGTGACGAAGTACTGCCAGACGACCTCGACTCCGATCAGGGTCAGGCCGTTCCGGAACACGCCGATCACGATCGCTCCGATGAGCGTCCCGATCAAGGTTCCCCGGCCGCCGAAGAGGCTCGTGCCGCCGAGGACGACCGCCGTGATCGCGTCGAGGTTCTCGGTCGTCTGTCCGGCGTTCGGGTCACCGAGCTCCGTGCGCGCCACGAGCAGCATGGCGGCGATCCCGTACGTGAGGCCCGCGACGACGTAGACGCTCAGCAGCACGCGTCTGGTCTTGATCCCCATCAGCCGCGCGGCCTCCAGGTTGTCGCCGACCGCGAACACGTGTCTCCCCCATGTCGTCTGCGTCAGCGCGTACCACGCGATTCCGAAGAGCACGAACATCGCCGGGACCCCGTACGTGATGTCCGCGTCGCCGATCGTGAAGATCCGGCCGAAGAAGAGGAGCTCGCTGGGGAGCTCCGAGTACGTCTCGTCGTTGGAGTAGACGTGGGTGAGCGCGAACGCGATGTTGAGCGTCCCCAGCGTCACGATGAATGCCGGCAGCCTGACACCGGCGACGAAGACGCCGTTCAGCAACCCGAAGCCGACGCACGCGGCGATCCCGAGAGCGATTGCGAGCAACGGGTCGACGCCCTCCGCGACCGCCAGCTTCGTCATCACGATCTGGCCGAACGCCATCACCGTCCCGCAGGAGAGGTCGATGCCCGCGGTCAGGATCACGAATGTCTGGCCGATCGCGAGCACGCCGACGACCATCACCTGCTGGAGGACGAGCGAGAGGTTCTGCCCTTCCAGGAAGACGTCCGACTTGTAGGAGAAAAACGCCATGGCGAGGATAAGCGCCAGGAACGGCCCGACCGTCGGAGCCCCCAGCACACGGCGCGTGACTCGGAATGCGGCGTGAGTGGTCGTCATCGGGAGTATCCGCCAGGGAAGGGTGAGACCGGGGCGTGAAGGGTGACGCCCCGGTCCCGGAGGAGGAAAGGTGGTCTAGCCCCAGCAGTTCCTGAGGCCGTAGGCGACGCTCTTCGACGGGACACCCGCCTTCGCCACCTTGGCGATCAGGTTGAGGCCCGTGTCGGTGTAGCCGGAGACCTTCTTTCCGGTCTTCGCGTAGTTCACGACAGCCGTGACGCCCATCGAAGCCATCCGCAGCGGGTACTGCTGCGACGTTGCGTCGATGATCCCGGCCCGGACGTTCCGGACGCCGGCGCAGCCGCCGTCAACGGACACGATCGTCGTCCCGGCCTTCGTCTTGCCGGCGTTCTTCAACGCGTTCCAGGCGCCAACGGCGCTCGGCTCGTTGATCGTGTAGACGACGTCGATCTTGGAGTTCTTCTGGATGCAGTTCTCCATCGCCGTCTGCGAGGGAGCTGTCTGGCCCTGGCCGTTTCCGACGCAGGCGATCTGATTGTTGCCGTTGGTGATCCCAAAGCCCTTGAGGAAGCCGTCGTGACGGAGCTTCCCGACCGACGAGCCTGCATGCTCGTCGAGCATTGCGATCGTCACCGTCCTGCCCCTCGTAGCCGCACGCGCGTACCTGCCGATCCGCACGCCGGCGTTGAAGTTGTTGGTAGCGAAGAGGGCATCGACGGCGGTCGTCGGGCTCGTCGGCGAATCGAGGGCGATCACGAGCACGCCCCGCCTTCTCGCCTTCTTGATCGCCGCGTTCTCCGCCTTCGCGTCGGCGACGGTGATCAGGATCCCCTTGACGCCGGCGGTCGTCATGTTCTCGATCGCCGCGATCTGGCTCGCGTTGTCGGAGCTGTTCTTGCCGGCGGCGTAGCTCAGCGACGCGCCGAGCTTCTTGGCCTGGGCGGTAGCTCCCTGCCGCATCTTGACGAAGAACGGATTCGTGACGTCCTTCGTGATCAGCCCGACCTTGATCGTCGCGGTCTGACTGGATGTCTTCGCCGTTGCGACAGCCGCCAGGACGGCGCTGCCAACGAGGAGCAGTACGAGCGCCAGAACCAACGGACGTCCTGTCCGGCGCGCTGCGTCCCCTCTCTTGCCGTTACGCATTGACCAGCCTCCCTTTCACGCTTACGGGGTGAGGTTCGTGGTAGCGATAACACAGTTGGGCGCAAGGAGTCAAGCGCCTGTGGTTGTATTTGCTGCCCCTGACGTGTTACTGATCCCATGAACAGGTATGACTGCGAACGCCTCCAACGTGACGATCAAGGACGTGGCCCGGCTCTCCGGGGTCTCCTCGATGACCGTCTCCCGCGTCATCAACGGCGGACATCGGGTCAGCCCAACGACCCAGCAGCGCGTCGAGCAGGCGATCGCTGAGCTCGGCTACGTCCCCAGCCGGCTCGCCCGTGGGCTGATCCGCCAGAAGACCGGGACACTCGCGCTCATCGTCCCCGACGTGGCGAACCCGTTCTTCACGCTGATCGTGCGCGGGGCCGAGGACGCAGCCCGGCGCGCCGGCTACCGCATGATCCTCTGCGACACCCGGGCCGATCTCACGATCGAGCAAGAGGTGATCGAGGAGATGATCGCCCACCGCGTGGAGGGAATCGCGATCGCGCCGGTCAGCGACCGCTCGAAAGGCCACCTCCAACGGCTGGCGAGATTCGGCATCCAGTTCGTCCTCATCGACCGGACAGTTCCGGGCGTCGACTGCGACGTGGTCATCGGCGACAACGCGGGTGGAGCCCGGCAGCTCGTCGAGCACGTGATCTCGCTCGGCCACCGGCGCATCGGATTCATCGTCGAGGCGGATGACGTCTCGACTGCCCGGGATCGGCATCGCGGCTACGAGGAGGCGCTTGGCGCCGCCGGCATCGCGCTCGATCCGGGCCTGCTCGTCCGGACAACGGTGGATCCCGACGGCGGCTTCGAAGGGATGCGCCGCCTGCTCGAGCTAGAGGAGCCTCCGACGGCGGTCTTCACGGTCAACAACCTGGTCGCCCTGGGCGCGATCGAGGGCGTGCGGGCCAGCGGGCTCGAGGTGCCGGACGACATCGCGCTCGTCTGTTTCGACGACATCGAGTACGCCTCACGCCTCTACCCGTTCCTCACGGTGATGGCGCAGCCGGCCGAAACGCTCGGCACGCTCGGCACGCAGCTCCTGCTCGAGCGAATCGAGGGTCGCGCACCCGAGCACAGCCGGGTGGTCGTGCTCCCGGCTCAGTTCATCGTGCGCCGGTCGTGCGGGGCCGTGGCGGCATGAGCGTGTACGGCGGCATAGAGACCGGCGGCTCCAAGTGGGAGTGCGCGATCGGAACCGGGCCGGAGGATATCCGCGCGCAGACGACGATCCCGACAACCACGCCCGCGGAGACGATCGACGAGGTGGTCGCCTTCTTCGAGCGCGAGGGGCCGGTGGACGCGATCGGCATCGGTTCCTTCGGGCCAGTCGACAAGAAGCTCTCCTCGCCGACCTGGGGCCACATCACCTCCACACCCAAGCCCGGCTGGGCCAACACAGACGTCGGCCAGGAGATCCGCCGCCGCCTGATGGTGCCCGTCGGGTTCGAGACCGACGTCAACGCCGCCGCGCTCGGCGAGCACCGCTGGGGTGCGGCTCAGGGGCTCGACACTTTCTGTTACATCACGGTCGGCACGGGAATCGGCGGCGGAGGGATGGCGAACGGCAGGCTTCTGGATGGCCTCGTCCATCCAGAGTTCGGGCACATCCGGATCCCGCACGACCGCGACGTCGATCCCTTCGACGGCGTCTGCCCCTACCACGGCGACTGCTGGGAAGGGCTCGCATCCGGCATTGCCATCGCAGCCCGCTGGGGCGCGCCTCCCGAGGATCTCTCTGCGAACGAGGAGGTCTGGGCCCTCCAGGCCAGGTACCTCGCCCTCGGTTTGGTCTCCGTGATCTGTGTGCTCTCGCCGGAGAGGGTCGTGATCGGAGGGGGCGTCATGCGCCATCCGGAGCTGCTCCAGTTCGTGCATCGCGAGGTGGCCGCTTTGCTGAACGGCTACCTCGAGTCGGCGGCCGTCGGCGAGGGGATCGGCGAGTACATCACGCTCCCCGGGCTCGGCATGCGGGCCGGCGTGCTCGGCGCGATCGCGCTCGCCGAGCGGACCTAGTGTAGGAGCGGGACGAGGAACCGCCGGTACGCGGCGCGGCTCCTCGGCTTCGTGCCGATGTCGTAGGCGCCGCCCGCCGGCCCGTTGAAGAAGCTGATGAAGCGCACCCGACCATGCCTCCGGACGAAGGTCGCGAAGGCGTGGACAAAGTCCGGTGAATCCACGCTCAGACCCCACTCCGGGAACATGAACGGCTTGCGCGGGAAGGCTTTGTAGAGCTCATCCGTCCGGTTGAACGCGTACCCGCCGCCCGTGTTGTAGTAGTTGTTGCCGTAGGCGTCCACGAAGGGTGAGCCCGGGAAGTAATCGCGGTAGTGGTTGCCCGAGACGTTGGGCACGCCGACCGCGAGTGGGTTCCAGACCACGGTCATGTTCGGGTAGCGACTGGCGGGAATGTCCGAGCTCACGCCGGGCAAGCCGGAGGCGCGGAGCCTTGCCGTCATCGCTTGCGCCGTCCCGCCGTGCATGAGGATGAAGATCCGCTGGAACGCCTTCCGATACCAGCGGGTCGAGTACGCGGCTCCGCGCCGGCCGCCGCTCGGCGTGAAGGCGCAGTAGGGATTCTTGGAGTTGTTCATCTCCGCGAGCGGCCGAATGATCGCGGGCTTGCCGGAGGCGGCGATCGCCTGCGCGAGACCGATCAGGTGCGCGTCGCCTTTGCCGAGCGCGATGGCGCTAGGAGTGAGCGTGCGCCCGCGCCCCTCGGGGTGCAGCGCGATGTGAGGTCGCTCGCCGAGCTTGTTCAGGAAGAACTCGTACTTGGATCCCCAGCTCCGGCCCTGATCCCAGCCGAGGAAGACGAGTCCGGACTCGGTGTGCTGGCCGGTCAAGTGGTCGAAGCGGGCGGTGTTGCCGTATGCACCGGCGGAGACGGCAGCATAGGCCGCGGCCGGGCTCAGAAGGGCAAGGGCGAGCGCGCAAGCGAGCCGGCGCATGCGCGAACGCTAACGTGCTGCCGGTGGATTTCAAGCTGCTGGAGACAACGCTCGCCGATCGCGGCGAGCCCGCATACCGCGCCGGGCAGGTGTGGGGGTGGGCCTCCCGGGGGGTCGCGGGCTATGACGCGATGACGAACGTCTCCCGCTCGCTTCGTCAGCAGCTCGAGGAGTCCGTACCGTTCTCGTCCCTCTCCGCGGAGGAGGAAGCGACGTCCGCGGACGGGACCGTGAAGGTTCTCTTCCGCACGGCGGACGGCCACCCTGTCGAAGCAGTGCTGATGCGCTACCGCGACGGCCGCCGATCCGTGTGTGTCTCCTCGCAGTCCGGCTGCCCGTTGACGTGCACCTTCTGCGCCACCGGGTCGATGCGCTTCGGTCGGAACCTGAAGGCGTGGGAGATCCTGGATCAGGTCCTGCACTTTCGGCGGATCGAGCCGGTCAACCACCTCGTCTTCATGGGGATGGGCGAGCCGTTCATCAACTTCGACGAGGTGCTCGAGGCCGCACGCCGGCTGCCGGACGTCGGAATCACCCACCGGCGGACGACCATCTCGACCATCGGCTGGATGCCCGGTCTGACGCGGTTCGTGGACGAGGTCGAGGAGCCAATCCGGCTCGCGATCTCAATCCACGCGGCCGATCCGCAGCTGCGTTCGAAGATCATGCCGGTCAACGACCGTTACCCCCTCCCCTCCGTGCTCGACGAGTGCCGTCGCTACTTCGAGCTGCGGCACCGGAAGGTCTTCGTCGAGTACGTGATGCTCGCCGGGGTGAACGACTCGCCGGAGAACGCACGGGAGCTGGCGGCTCTCCTCGACCCGAAGGTCTTCAAGGTCAACCTGATCCCCTACAACCCGACGGGCTCCTTCGAGGGGTCGTCGCGCGAGGCGATCGCGGCGTTCAAGCACGTGCTCGACCGCGCGCGGATCCCGTCGACCGTGCGCCTCACCCGCGGCCGCGACATCGCCGCCGCCTGCGGCCAGCTCGCCGCGACCCGTTAGAGCGGCGTCGAGATCAAGGCTACGAGAGAACCGCCGGAGCCCCTTCGGGAGCGGGCTCGCCGCGACGTCGGAGGATCGTGATGCCCATGCTCGCCAGGAACACGAAAAACGCCAAGAATCCGATCGTCGTTACGCCCTCGATGACGCCGGAGAGCGGCGCAAGTGCGCCGAGCCAGCCCGCGAAGAACGCCGCGACGAGGCCGATATAGGCCACCCATCTCGGGAGCGCGCCGGTCTTGAGGATCGCGAACGCATAGAGCGGAACCATGATCGCCCAGTTGAAGATGTTTCCGAAGTAGTTGAGGACGAGGCACGTCGCGGCGAACGTGTCGAACGTCGCCGCATTGGCCGCCGTGTACTCGGGCGCCAGCTCCTGTGCCATCGCGATCGGGACGGCGTGGGAGATCGTGACGAGGGTCAGGCCGAGGGCTCCCACCACCGGCGCGATCACAGTGACGGGCCCGGCATGCTTGAGGTGGTCGTAAAAGCCGAGGAGCGCGACAACCCCGACGAGGCCCGCGAGGTTCACGATCCAGGCTCCGACGATGAAGGCATCACCGGCGTCTTGAACGTCGGCGACCCAGTCGGCGCCCTCCTTCCCGGGCTCGGGAATCAGCAACTGCACGCCGCTCCCCGCCATGAGGGCGATTCCGATCACGAACCCGGCGACGGTCAGTAGGGCGCAGACGGCGCCGACGGTTGAAAGGCGAAGATCGCGCAAGCCGGCCGATTTTCCGCCGCTCCGAAATCGGAGTCAAGCGAAGGAGCGAGGGTCGCGGACGCGATGGCGATCGTCCTAGTCGACTGAGTCGGCGATCAAGATGGTCCTAGTCGACTGAGTCGGCGATCAAGATGGTCCTACCCGGACCGAACGAGGTCGATCGCACTGGTGAGCACGAAGGCGCCGACGGCCGCAAGCACAATTGTTCCTCCGGGTGGAAGGTCGGCGTAGTACGAAACAGTGAGGCCGACGAGAACAGAGGACAGCCCGATGGTGACGGCGAGGGCGATCGTCGAGGCCATGCTCCACGCCACTCGGGTTGCCGCGATGACCGGAATGACCATCAGCGCGGCGATCAAGAGGATCCCGACGATTCGCATGGAGACCCCGACGGTCACCGCGGCGAGGACCGCGACGACGAGGTTGAGCCGCGCAATCGGGAGACCGGCGACGCGAGCGCCCTCCTCGTCGATCACTGCGGCAGCGAGCGGACGGTAGAGGAGCGTCACGGTCGCCAGGCCGGCGGCTCCGAGCGTTGCGACCACCGCGAGGTCGGTGCGCGTCGTCGTCAGGATCGAGCCGAAGAGGAACGAGAAAAGATCGACGTTGAGCGCTCCCGCCACAGAGATCAGCACGACGCCTGAAGCGATGCCCGTGTAGAAAACGAGCGCCAGCGCCTGATCGCCGGCCGCAAGACGCCGCGCGCGTAGCACTTCGATCGCTACCGCTCCGGTGACAGCTGCGGCGAGCGCGGTCGCCACCGGCGAGACGTCGAGTAGATAGCCGAGCGCGACACCGGCAAATGCGACATGGCCGATGCCGTCACCGATCAGGCTTTCGCGCCGCTGGACGAGGAAGAAACCGACCGCAGGCGCCAGGATTCCCACGACCGCGCCGCTCGCAAAGGCGAGCCGCATGAACTCTGACTCAAGCATGCGCGTGCGACGGGTCATGCCAGAGGTCGGGGAGCTCCGCCGGAGGACCGTCGAAGACGATGCCGCCGCGAACGAGCACAAGGCGATCGACGAACCGCTCGACGGCGCCGAACTCGTGGGAGACGTAGAGGATGGTGACCTCGAGCGTCTTGTGCAGTCGCTCCAGCAGCGCCGCGAGCGCGTCCTGCGATTCAACGTCCACGCCGGTCGTCGGCTCGTCGAGCACGAGCAGCGACGGCTCGCTTGCAAGCGCCTTGGCGATGAACGCGCGTTGCTGTTCTCCGCCGGAGAGGCGGCTGAGAGGCGTGCCGGCGTGGTCGGCCAAGCCGACGCGCTCGATCGCCGCGGCGATCGCGTCGCGGTCATTCGAGCGCAACGGGCCGAGCAACCGCGCGCGGGCCACACGGCCCGCGGCGACGACCTCGCGCACGGTCGTGGGCGCGTCGACGGTGAGTTGCGAGCGCTGCGCGAGATATCCCAGGTCGGCACGCCGCGAGAACGCGTGTGCCGGCTCTCCAAACAGCCGTGCCTCTCCAGTGCTCGGCCGCTCCAGACCGAGGACGAGCCGCATCAGCGTCGTCTTGCCACCACCGTTCGGGCCTGCGATCGCCAGGAACTCGCCCTGGCTCACCGCCAAGGAGACGTGTTCCAGTACCGGCCGCGCACGCCCGTAGGCAAACGTGACGTCGCTGAGCTCGACCGCTAGCGGCATCCAAGCGCCTCACGCAGCGCACGCAGATTCTCCCGCATGAGTGAGAAGTAGTCGGCGCCCGCGTTCGCCTGCTCCTCGGTGAGCCCTTCGATCGGGTTGAGCACAGCGGTTCTCGCTCCAGCTTCGCGTGCGACGGTCTCGGCGAGACGCGGAGAGACCAGTGTCTCGAAGAAGACCGTCGTGGCTCCGGATCGCTGGACCTCGCGAACGACACCTTCCAATGCACGCGGAGCAGGCTCGATCTCGGGGGACAGCCCGCTGATCGCCACCTGCTTCAGGCCGTAACGACGGGCGAGGTACGCGAATGCTGCATGGCTCGTCACGAACGTGTGACGCTCGCAGTCGGCGAGCCCGTCCTCGAACTCGGCGTCGAGCGCACGCAATCGCCTGTCGAAGGACTGCGCCGAGCCACCCGGGATCTCGCGCGCCACCCGCGCCACGATTCGCTCGTAACGCACCGGGTCGAGCCAGACATGCGGATCGTGGGAGCCGCCCTCGTCGACGGCACTCGGCCCCAGCAACGGCAGGTCCGAGAGCAGATCCACGACGGTCCCGTCTGCATCCTTGGCGGCCCGCTCGAGCGCCGGCTGGAATCGGTCGCCGAGCATGAGCACGACGTCCGCACTTCGAACACGCCCGACATCGCGCGGGGAGAGCTCGAGGTCGTGCGGCTCGGCGCCCGCCGGCGTCAGGTTCCGCACATCGACGTTGCGGCCGCCAACCTGCTCCGCCGCGTACGCAAGCGGATAGAACGCTGCGACGACCTCCATCCGACCTCCCGAAGCGTGGCCAGTCGAACCCCCGCAGCCGGCGGCGAGCAACAGGACGGCGGCGCCGAGAATGAAAACCGTTCGCATGAACGCGATCTTATACGCAACTGAGAATCGGTATCATCTAGCCGATGGCCCAGTCGAACGCCTGGATCGACCACGCGACCTCCGCGCTCGGGGCGGCCGGCTATCGAGGCGGCGCTGCTCGCGCGGCGGTGATCGACTACCTGGCGACCCAAACTTGTTGCCGCACAGCGCTCGAGATCTATGAGGCGGTCCGCTCCCGGCACCGCGAGGTCGGTCTCGCAAGCGTGTACCGCGCGCTCGACACGCTGACGCAGCTGCGGCTGATCCAGCGGGTCGACGTCGGTGACGGGATCGCCCGCTTCGAGCCCGCCGCACCTACCGGCGAGCATCACCACCATCTCGTCTGCGACGACTGCGGAAAGGTCGAGGCGTTCGAGCGACCACCG
>Ga0307302_10000804_pt1 | contig 13856 bp, 9 predicted proteins | sample ER_DNA_183_FD_194490 | JGI IMG/M metagenome (GOLD analysis project Ga0307302, IMG submission 194490) | Bulk soil microbial communities from the East River watershed near Crested Butte, Colorado, United States - ER_DNA_183 | ecosystem: Environmental > Terrestrial > Soil > Floodplain | place: USA...
TAACAGCTCGATGAATCGAAAGGCGCGGGGTTCGTATGCTTCCATTTATTTTCTCCTTTTGGCCGCCATGCAGCCACGATGCCGCCGCTACGTCCAGGCAAAGTTCCAGTTAGCATTTCCACGTGATCATGTTGTTGCAGATAGAGTCGCGACCAGAATACATCACTGACCAGCACAAAGGCGACTCCGCGAAGCGGCACCTCGCCGGCTCACCGAGCCGTGGCTACAGGTTTTTCGCTCGCTGTATTCAGCGTCGAGATCAATGCGGAGGCAACACCCGTCCGCTTACTTCGCCGAAACCAACTCGATAGCCGTCGCCTTCGCACCAACCGGTGATCGTGAGTTTGTCGCCGTCTTCGAGCCATTTCCGTGTTTCGCCATTCGGCAGGTTTAGCGGATTCGCGCCACGCCAGGTCAACTCCAGCATGCAACCCCGCGATTCTTCCGTTGGTCCGCTGATCGTGCCGCTCGCCAGTAAATCGCCCGGCTGCAGATTGCAGCCGTTGACGGTGTGATGGGCAAGTTGTTGCGCAATGCTCCAGTAAAGATTCTGAAAATTTGTGCGGGTGATGATGTGCGGACCTTCCGTCGATGAACTTTGCAGAGCCGCTTCAAGGCGGATGTCAAAGGTGAAATCATTTTTTCCGCGCAGATACGGCAACGGCTCGGGATCTTGCGGTGGCAGTGGTTTGCGAAAGGGGTCGAGCGCTTCCAAGGTCACCACCCATGGCGAGATGCTCGTGCAAAAGTTCTTAGCCAGGAACGGACCGAGCGGCTGATATTCCCAAGCTTGAATGTCGCGCGCGCTCCAATCATTCATTAGCACAAGGCCAAAGATGTGATCCATCGCGCGATCGATCGGGACCGGTTCGCCAAGCGAATTGCCGGGTCCTATCAGGAAGGCCATTTCCAGTTCGTAATCGAGACTCTTTGTCGGGCCGAAAGCCGGCGCGGACGCATCTGGCGGCTTGATTTGGCCGCTCGGCCGCCGCACTTGCGCGCCGCTCACCACAATCGAGCTGGCGCGTCCGTGATACGCGACTGGCAACCATTTCCAATTCGGCATCAGGGCGTTTTCCGGTCCACGCAGCATCGTGCCGACATTGTGCGCATGATGATATGACGAATAGAAATCGGTATAATTTCCAATGCGTACCGGCAATTTCATCAGCACGTCCTTTTGCGCATGGAAAACCCGGGCGCGCAATTTGGCGTCGTCACGCAGAGTTGGCGTTTCGGCTGAGAGAAGATGTTGAACGATTTCGCGCGCTTTGCGCCATGCCGGCCGGCCCAGGGCAAGAAACGCGTTCAGCGAATCTTCTGAAAACACATGTCGATCCCGAAATTCGGACGAGCGGAAATGGCCGAGTTTTTCTAGAACGGAGAGATCGACAATCAGATCAGCAATTGCGACTCCCACCCGTGGCTTTGCCTGTTTTGGTTCGAAAACGCCGAATGGAAGATTCTGAATCGGAAAATGCGAATCGCGCGGGACTTCGACGTAACTACGCAAGGGTGAACTCATGAGCCTGATTTAACCACGAAGCACACGAAGACCACGAAGAAAATTAGGGTTACGCTCTAAAACCTTCGTGCTATTCGTGCTCTTCGTGGTGAGTCAAAGAACCCCGAGTGCACGCAGATCTTCGCGTGGCTCATCGAAGCTGCAACTGCCGAACGACGTCACGAATCTCCGCCGATTATTCAGCCCTTTCAGGTCGATCTTCCATTCGCGCCAGGCAAAAAATTCGTCGTCGAAGGAAAACGATTTTGGATTTTCGTCCTCCAGCATGGCGGCAGTCTGTTTTTTGTTCCACTTATGCTCAGCTGCCAGGATGGCCGCGCCAAGCACGTTGAGAAAGCCGTGCATCCTGGTTTGCACTTCTTCCCGGTATTGCCTGAGCGGATGATGCAGACCGGCCGTAAACTTGATCGGGACTTGATGCGTCGCCGGGACGACCAGCGCCTGCGCGATCTGGACTGAGGTTGGAAATGCCTCTGGCGTTACGCCGCCGGTGCGCAGTTTGAAACCAAACGTTGCCAAGTCGGCATCAGAATTGTATTCGGCCAGCAACGCGATGGTTTGCTCCGCTCTATCCGGTGGCGTTTCCCAGAAAACTCGTAAATCACCGATAATTGATCTCGCCTCTTCCAGTAAGACGAGGCCTACATCGTGGGGTAAAAACATTTCGAGGTGACTAATCGATATGAGATCGACATTGCTGGACAACGAACGAATCGCCGTATCGGCCTTCTCGAGCGCTTCAAGAAAGGCTTCCGCATCCGCGGTTTTCGGTCCAAGCGCCGCAACACGCAGCGGACGTGAGGGATCGAAAGGCGAAAGGAGTTCCTTGGCTGCATCGAATTGTTCAACGGGAAGAACGAATGCGTTGAGCATCCACGCTTCGGGCGAGCGCACATAGTTAGCGTGATTCTGAAGAGCTGGTTCGAGCGCAAGACTGCAAGGCGGGAACATTCCCGCATAATCAATCGACTCCGCGAGCAAAGCTTGTAGCGAGGCTGCCGGCATGATGTGAACTGAACCTTGTAATTGCACCTTTGGTCAAATTACGACTTCTCAGGAAACCAAGCATTTTCGCCGTCCCCGGCTCTTTTTGGACAGTTTAATGACACACTCGACATTTTTCTCAAAAGGATGTAGAAACGGCAGTTCAATGCCGACCAGAGAGTCAGTTTCACATTATGACCTCGTCGTGTGTGCATGCGGAAATCGGGAATATACGGCGCGCGACGCGATTGAAGCGGCCGCTTTCAGGGGCGAACTTGACGTGGAATGGAAGGAATTTCTCCATCGCGTAGAGGCCGAAAGACGCGGAGATGAATTAGACCTGGACCTGGATGAATCCGCCATTTCCAGTGCGGCGGAAGCGTTTCGCTACGAGCACGATTTGATCACTGCGGAGGAAACGGAAGCGTGGTTGACAAATCGAGGCCTCAGCTTTGATGATTTCAGCGACTACTTTACCCGTGATTATTATGCCAGCACGCTTAATGAAGAAATTGTTCCGGATGAAATAGAATATAATTCCGCGTCGTCCGAACTACGCCAAGTATTTGTGGCGGAATTGATTCTATCTGGAGAATTAGACGAGATGACAAAAGAGCTAATGTGGCGCTTGGCCGCATTCTGCGCTGAAGGAGAGCCACCTTCAGATGCGATTTCGGCCCAAGAACGACATTTTCTTGATCGTAATGGAATTGAGTCGTCGCCACCGGCCAATTGGCTGAAGGGACTCGGACGCGATTCGAAGTGGTTTAATGAAATGCTCGCCATCGAAGCAGCATATCAAAGGCGTTGCGATACGCTGCTTGTTCCACACGCGCGTCAGCGTGAACTGGTTGCCTTGCGATTACCTCTTACGCGATTCGAGACGGAAGTGATCGAGCTGGAATCGCGCGATGCCGCCCAGGAAGCGCTGTTTTGTGTGCGCGAAGACGGAATGTCGATGGAAGAAGTTGCCGTTGAAGGGCGCTACCCGTACCGGCGTGTCGATTTTCTTGTAGAAGATATTCCAATCGATGCGCAGCAGAAATTCCACAGCGTTTCGGCGGGGGACGTGCTCGAACCGCTCGCGCGCGGCGACGGATTCGAACTATGTCGCGTCATGAAAAAAATCGAGCCGCAACCAGATGATCCAAGAGTGAAATCGCGGATCGATCAACGGCTGCTGGAACGGCATTTCTCCGAGCTCACCAGCAAATACGTAGAGAGACGGTTCAGTGTGGCTTCTGGTCCGGAAGAATGAAAATACAAGACAGCGAAATTCTACGGCGTTCATCGGTTTTTCGCTTTCTTTCCGATGAGCATTTTGGCGCGATTGAACCGCTCTTGCAGGAAGAGCACTATGAATTCGGTGACGTGATTGTAAAACAGGACGATCCCGCCGATTCCTATTACGTTTTGACCAGAGGGCGGGCACGCGCCATTAAGATCAAGTCAGACGGTGAGGAAATCCATCTGGGCGTGTTGAAACCCGGTGACTCGTTTGGAGAAGCCGCATTGTCTGAGGGTGGAACTCGAACAGCGACGGTGCGCTGTAGCACCGCGGTCAATGTTTTGCGAATAGATCGCGATGATTTTGTCGAGTTGGTCGGCCGGGTGCCCGACATAAAACGTTTTGTCGAGACCACCGGCCGAAATCGCGCGCTGCAAAGCTTTCTTTATCAATTCAGCAATTTTGGCCGGCTGCCGACGGCGGTGTTGCGCAGCGTGATCGACAGGTTAAAACCCGTCGTGTTTGAAAAAGGAAATCTGATCATTCGCGAAGGGGAGGACGCGGGGCCCCTCTACGTTGTTCAGAAAGGCAGAGCACGCGCCTTCATTGGAGTGAACGGCAGGGAGCGTAATCTGTCGTTTTACCGTGAAGGCGATTTTTTTGGTGAGTTGTCGATCCTAAACGGCTCGCCGCGCGCGGCGTCGGTGCAAGCCTTTACTGACTGCGAATTGCTGTCGCTGGAGCCCGCGACAGTCTGCGACCTGCGCCGCGGGTTTCCTGAATTCGATAAATTGCTGAGCGAGCGGCTTGCGCTTTATCAAGCAAAAACCGAAGCGCGTGTTCCGCTTGATTTCACGACGGAGCTGCTTCATGCCGAAACGCAGGTGCACAACAAAGTCGCGCTTGATGGCCAGCAGCCTACCAGCGAGACGCATGAGCAGGAACTTCCGTTCAAGGATGACACCGGACTGTTTCGCAAACGCGGCAAGCGTATCCGCAAGATCGATCCTATCATGCAAATCGACGAGGTGGACTGCGGGGCAGCGTGTTTGGGGATGATTTGCCGGTATTTCGGACGCAAGGTAAGTCTGCCACGGATTCGACAGCTTTGTCACACCGCAACCGACGGCACCAGCCTGAAGGCGATTTCTCGCGCTGCGACAGAACTGGGACTCGCTGCTCGCGCTTTGAAAATCTCGCTGCGCAATCTCCCCTCCATGCGGCTCCCGGCCATCGTTCATTGGGAGGGAAACCACTGGATCGTTCTATACGATGTCGATCAGCAATTTGTTCGCGTCGCTGATCCTGCGCGTGGATTGCGAAAACTTCCGCGTCGCGAATTCGAAGCAAAGTGGAGCGGCTACGCAGCTTTGTTCGATTACACGCCTGCATTTGAACAAGCGCCGGAGATCAAGCCAAGCCTTGCGTGGGTACTTCCGTTTCTCTCGCGCTTCAAAGTTATTTTATGTCAAGTGCTCGGTCTGGCGGTCGCGGTCAGTTTTGTTCAACTCCTCTTCCCCGTATTCACTCAGATCGTCGTAGACAAGGTCATTGTCGGAAACGACGTCGGTCTGTTGAAAACAATCCTGCTCGGCATGCTCGCGGCGATCGTGTTTGTGCAACTCTCCGCGCTTGCTCAAGAGTATCTGCTGGCGTTTGCGGCCGTGCGTTTCGATACGGTGGTTCTCGATTTCGTTAGCCGGAAGCTCCTTGCTTTACCGATGAGCTATTTTAATAGTCGCCGCACAGGCGATATTCAGCGTCGACTGGAAGGCGCCAGACAGCTTCGACAATTTGCCGTCCAGCATGGAATTGGCGCTTTGCTGGCTGTGGTCTTTCTCATCGGCGCACTGATTTTGATGGCCATGTATAGCTCCGTGCTGATGCTGGCGTTTTTGGCCACGACGCCGCTCTATGCCGGGCTGATGATCTTTTCGGTGAAGGTCCTCCGTCCGCTGTATCACAGCGTAGAGGAAAGCCAGGGCAAGTACAGTTCACAGCAAATCGACGCGATTAAAGGCATCGAAGCAGTTAAAGCGGCTTCGGCCGAGAGCGCCTTTCGTGACGCCATGCTGAACGAGTTTCTGTCCGTCTCACACAAACTTTTTAAGGCGACCTTCATTGTCATGTCCTGGGATCGCGTCCTGCAGACGATCGGTCTGCTGTCTACTGCGATTTTTCTTTGGGTCGGCGCCACCCAAGTCATCCAAGGGCGGCTGAGCGTTGGTGGCTTTGTTGCATTCAGTTCTCTGACTGCGATGGGATACGCGGCAATTCTGCGGGTGCTCGGTGTGTGGGAGAAGATGCAAAAAGCGGCTGTCTTGCTGAACCGGCTTAACGACGTCTTCGAACAAGAGCCGGAGCAAGGCCATGATCGCTCCCGACTGGTCCCGGTTCACAGTCTCGAGGGCCGAATCGAGCTTCGCGGGGTGAATTTCAAATACGGCGGGCCCGAATCACCCGACATTCTAAAAAATATCACGCTCGATCTCGTGCCCGGACGGATGGTGGCATTCGTCGGCCGCAGCGGCTCGGGCAAAACGACGTTGGTAAAATTAATCGCTGGCCTGCTGGAGCCCACCGAAGGGAGCATTTATTTCGACCATGTCGACTCAAAGACTATAAATTATCGGGACCTCCGCCGGCAGGTGGGAATTGTGCTTCAGGAGAATCACATGTTTAACGACAGCATCGCGCGCAACATCGCGTTCGGCGATCCGGCGCCAGACCTTGATCGTGTACTTTCGGCCGCTGAGGCCGCAGCAGCACACGAATTCATCAGCCGTCTGCCGCTCGGATACGAGACAAAAATCGGCGAATCGGGATTGTCTCTCTCAGGCGGCCAGAAACAGCGCATTGCAATTGCCCGAGCAATCTACAACAACCCACCGGTTCTGATCTTCGACGAGGCGACGAGCTCGCTTGATACAGAATCCGAACGCGCGATTCAGGAAAATCTCGGTCGATTAATGGCAGGCCGCACGACGATTGTGATCGCGCATCGTTTGAGCACGGTCCGTGAAGCGCATTGCATTGTGGTCCTGGAGAAAGGCAGCATCGCCGAGATTGGCACACATGACGAGCTGATGGCCCACCGCGGCTTGTATTATTACCTTTCCAGTCAGCAGCTGGGAATCTAAGCCCGTAAGCAATAAATTTCTCGCCGTCGCATGAAGGAATCGCTTTCCAAGCTCAGACTCGAAGACCTGACCACGAGCAATCCAGCCATGGCGCGTTGCCTGCAACTTGCCGCGCTGGCTGCCAAATCAGACGTGCCGGTTGTACTTCTTGGCGAAACCGGCACCGGCAAAACGTTGCTTGCACAAGCTATCCACAATTCATCGGCGAGAGCAGGCAGACCGTTCGTCGCATTCAATGCTTCAGCGATTAGCGACACCTTGCTCGAGAGCCAGCTGTTCGGTCATGAGCGCGGCGCTTTCACAGGTGCGCATCAAAGCCTTAAGGGAAAATTCGAGCTCGCTCACGGTGGCACGATTTTCCTGGACGAAATTTCGGAAATGAGTCCGCTCGCCCAGGTAAAGATCCTGCGTGTGCTCGAATATGGCGAGTTTGAGCGGCTCGGTTCTGAAAGGATGCTCACCACGAATGCGAGAATTATTTGCGCATCGAACTGCTCGCTGCGTGAGCGCGTACGATTGGGAAAATTTCGCGAAGACCTGTATCACAGATTGAATGGCCTCACGTTGCTCATTCCTCCGCTCCGCGAACGGTTTGAAGAATTAGCGGCGCTAATTGCTGCTGAATTGAAGATAGCCGGCTTAAACGAGGGCAAAAACATCACCGCAATTCATCCTGAAGCGATGGATAAGTTGCTTCGTCACCAGTGGCGTGGAAATCTGCGCGAGCTGAATCACACCGTCCGCATGATGACGCTGTTTTGCGACGGCTCGGTGATTTTGCCGGAACACGTCATCTTCTCTCCCGACCTCGAAAGCGATCCCGATTCTACGGCAGTTCCCAAAGGGGCTTCGTCGCTCGCAGCCAATAGCCAAGAGCAGGACCGCGAAACTGACCTGTCACTGGACAGCGCTATGAAAAGACACGTTCGCTTTGTGTACGACCACGCAAATCACAATCAACGGCGCGCGGCGAAATTGCTGCGGATTTCGCGCTCCACGCTTGCCCGGTATCTGCAAGGGCTGCCCAAAAATGAGTCCATATAGTCCTAAAAATGGGCCGACATGGCTTAAAATGAAACCAAAGCATTCTTTCGATTTCGCAATTGAGTTAAAATTTCGAAAGTGCGAACTGCTGCGAAAACCCTTGTCGTTTAATAACAAACGAGCAATCGCCGTTACTGCTGCTCAGCATTTCCGAATGTTGGCACGAATACTGATAACAGAAAGGCCAACGTGAGCGCGCCGAAGAACAAAAAAAACGCGACCGCCGGAGAGTCCGAAGATCAAAAGTCCAGGCGCAAAAAACAAAAGTTGATTCGCTTGGATGACTTGATTCCAAAAAAGGACGTAAAAGGCGGCCAGCAATATCTCTTCGGTTCGAGTGACACGATACCAACGAAAGAGAAAGAAAAGTAGCGGTAAAGCGGCTGTTCCCCCCAGTTCCCCCCAATTCGCGCGGCGGACACGTCGACGGTCGACCTTAATCGCACGAGGCGAGTTGCGGTGCGATGCTAAATGACGCACGCAACTCGCCGCTTGCCGCGATCGCTTGAATCCCCTGCTTATCCTCGAATGCGCGCTGTTCGTGATGATCCGTCAGACCCCAGCAGGGCTCGACGCACAAAAACGGTCCGCCGTCTGACCACAACGTGAGATAGGGAACACTACTAAGATCGAAGGTGACCCAGCGGCCACTCGGCGGATCAACGTAGGAAAACTGTCGCCGCGGAACATCCACGAGTTCAAGAATGATCGAGCCGGGCAATTCGCTTTTCGGAAACGGCATTTCGCTGCCCCGGAATTCGATCTCGCGCGTTTCGCCTGACAAATAATCGCTCGGCGAAAAGTACCGGCGATACAAACCCCGTGGCATTTGCAGACGAAAGCTTTCGAACGAAGTCGCGGCGAACCCAGGATGCAATCCAAAGGCCACATGCGCCGCTAGCTCCGGCTCATGATTCTGAAACTCGAAGAGGACAACCAGCTTCTCGCCCTCAAGTTTGTACGTCAGATCCAGGCTGGCCTTAAGCGGATATTCCGTCGCCGAAAAATCGTCTGGCGTTATCCGGTATTTCAGCGACGCACTCTCATCGGGTAATGATTTGACGAGGCGCCATATCTTGGAGCGAAGAAAGCCGTGATTGCCGCCCTTGATTTCACGTCCACGATACAGGCTTCGACCATTCTTTAGCCGGTGAAGATAATATCCCATAACTGTCGAATGGTTCGCCCACCCCTGCGGTGGCGATGAGAGATCGTCGTCGCGATAAAGAAAGCCGGTCCATTTCCCCGCTTCATTGATTCGCGCGACACTGATCAATTCCGCACCGAGACGCGATACAACGATTCGAAGCCCATTCTCTTCATCGATCAAAACGTCGACATCCCGGCCGTCACGTTTTTCTTCGGAATGCGCAAACTTCATCGGCAGCCAAGATGGAGGCGTCTGACACAGACGCCCTACAATAGATTCGCCGCACGAAAGTATTCGCGCCTCACGGGAACAACCCGCGGACCTGTTTGGCTTTGATGACGCGCTCGACGCCGATAGCCATGGCGGCGGTACGATGCGAAACCTTATGTTCCTTCGCTCGTCTGATTACTTGCGCAAACGAGTGCTCTAGGATGCGGAAAAGTTTGTCGGTCACTTCACTTTCCGTCCACAAAAACGACTGCAGACCCTGTACCCACTCGAAGTAAGAAACAATCACGCCGCCGGCGTTGCACAGAATATCGGGTATGACGAATATCTCATCCCATCGCTGCGCAAGAATCAGATCTGCCGCCGGCGTGGTCGGGCCGTTGGCGCCTTCTGCCAAAATGCGGCATTGCAATTTTCCAGCATTTTTTTCGGTAATGACGCGATCCACCGCAGCTGGAATCAACACATCACATTTCATGGTGAGCAGCTCGTTCGGATCGACATGGTTCGCCTGGTCGAACGCTTTCAAATGTCTTTTTTTTAGGATGTGCTGCTCGGCCGCTTTTACATCGATTCCTTTCGGGTTGTAAATCGCCGTGTAGGCATCACTAATCCCAACGATCTTGACGCCGCTCTTGTAAGCGAGCGAGAGGGCTGCGACCGAACCGACATTGCCGAACCCCTGCACAATCGCCGTGCACTTCTCGGGATCCAGTTTCAACATGCTCATGGCGCGCTCGATCAAGTAAACAACACCACGTCCGGTGGCTTCCCGTCGGCCTTCGGTGCCGCCGATGGCGACCGGTTTTCCGGTAACGATTTCGTTCACCGCGTAGCCCATGTAAACGGAGTAAGTGTCCATGAACCACGCCATGATCTGTTCGTTCGTGCCCATGTCAGGACCCATGATATCGGTGTGCGGACCAACGAATGGAATCATCTCTTGCATGTAACGGCGGGAGACTGCTTCGAGCTCACGGCGCGACAGTTTGAACGGATCGACCGCAACTCCGCCTTTCGCGCCGCCATATGGCAGATTGGTCAACGCGCATTTCCAGCTCATCCACATCGCGAGCGCTGCGGTTTCACCCATCGACAATGAAGGTGCGAAGCGGGTGCCTCCCTTTGTAGGGCCGAGCGCGATATGATGCTGGACGCGATACCCCTGGAAGGCTCTTGTGCTGCCGTCATCCATGTGCACGGGCAGGGTCACCGCTACAGCGCGCTTGGGATAGGTCGCCCATTCACGATCGCTCTGGTCGATGTTCAGGTAATCGGCGATGACCTGGAACTGGTCGCACGCCATTTTGAACACTTCGTCGTCGTAGATAGTCATGGGAATGCGTTCGGAAGTTAGGACATCCGACCGCGAAATGCAGTTGCTATTTGCGCTGGACGGATAGAGCCGTCAAATCGAAAACGCGCATCGATCGCGTTCCGTAGAGTGCTACAGCGCGCAAAGATCGACAATCGCGAATGAAGTTCGATAACCTCGATTCAAATGAAAATTGAAACTCTAGCCGTCCACGCCGGACACACCATCGACCCTGCAACCGGGGCAGTTTCGGCGCCCATTCATCTTTCCACGACTTTCGAACGCGACATTGAAGGCACGTACTCGCGCGGATTCATGTACGCGCGCAACAACAATCCGAACCGTGAAGCACTCGAGCGCGGCGTCAGCATACTCGAAGGCGGCGAGACCGCGGCAGCTTTTGGCAGCGGGACGGCGGCAGCGATGGCTTTGTTTCAAGCGCTCGCGCCGGGAGATCATGTCCTCGCCCATGTTGATGCTTACTACGGCACTTCCCGGCTGCTTCGTGACATTTTCCTGCGCTGGGGATTGGAAGCGGACTTTATCGATATGAGCAATCTCGAAGACGTGAAAAAAGCTCTGCGACCGCAAACAAAACTGGCCTGGGCTGAGACACCCTCAAATCCCCTTTTGAGAATTGTCGACCTTGCGGCGGTCGCCGAAATCGTTCACGACGCCGGCGCGCTCTACGTCTGCGACAATACCTGGGCGCCGGTTTTACAGCGTCCCTTCGACTTGGGCGCCGATCTGATTCTGCATTCGACCACGAAATATTTCGGCGGGCATTGCGACGTAGCCGGCGGGATTGTTGTCGCAAATAAGGAGAGCGGCTTTTTCCAGCGTGTTCGCGCAATTCAATATTCCGGCGGCGCGGTCCCCTCGCCTTTCGATTGCTGGCTGATTCTGCGCGGAATGCGCACGTTGCCGTGGCGAATGAGGGCACACTCTGAAAACGGGATGAAAGTCGCGGAATTTCTCGCCCAACATCGAAAGGTTGAGAGTGTGCATTATCCGGGGCTGCGTTCCCACCCCGGATACGAAATCGCCCGGCGCCAGATGTCCTCGTTCAGCGGAATGCTCTCCTTTCAAGTCAACGGTGGCGGTGAGGCGGCGATGTCGGTTGCGGCGAAAACGAAAATCTTTACCCGCGCAACGAGCTTGGGCGGAGTGGAAAGCTTGATCGAACATCGAGCATCGATTGAAGGGCCCGGGACAACTTCGCCGGAAAATTTGTTGCGGTTGTCGATTGGTCTCGAAAATGCGGACGATTTGATCGGAGATCTCGATCAAGCGCTGAAATAGGCGTTCGCCGCGGCGAACGCCTCTACAACCCGCGACCAAATTTGCGTCGCACCAGATCGACAACGTCGTGCACTTCCGCGACGCGCAACAGGTATGCTCCGCCGAAAAATATTCCCGCACCGGAGCAAATCGTGATCAACATCACGACCAGGTTCTGCCAATCCGTGGCATGTGGATACATGGCAAAGAAAAAGGTTAATGCCAGCCAGCAGACGGCAGCCAGACCTATGCCGGCGACGAGTAACTTGGCGATCGTTTTGAGCAGCGCGCCAGTCTCGAGACGCCTCGTGTAATGGCGCATCATCAAATACAGAAAGAAGAAATTAGTGATGGCGACGACGCTGGTTGAAAGCGCAAGGCCGCGATGCCCGAGATGAAGATGAAAAGTGAAGAACCAATTCAGAGAAAAATTGACGGCGATGGAGGTGAGGCTGACGAACATCGGCAGATGACGTTTGTCGAGCGCGTAAAACGCCGGCGCGAGCACTTTGTCCGCTGAGTATCCGGCGAGACCGATGGCATAAAAACGGAGCGCAGCCGCCGTTTGGATGGTGGCTGCCTGCGTGAAGCGGCCATGCTGGTAAATCAGGTGAATGATCGGTTCAGCCAGAATGATAAGCCCGATCGCAGCGGGAATCGTAAGCAATAGAACGAGCCGAACGGAGTGCGCGAGGGCAGAGCGAAATTCGCTGGTGTTGCCAACCGCCGCGCTGCGCGAGACCAAGGGCAGCGTAACCGTCGCGACCGCCACGCCGAAAATTCCAAGAGGCAATTGCATCAGACGAAAAGCAATGTTCAGCCACGTAATCGGGCCATCGCCCATCCCCGATGCGAAAATGCTGTTGACGGCCACATTCACCTGCACGGCGCTCGCAGCGATCATCGCCGGCCCCATCATTCCGAGAATGGTTCGCACACCGGGATCGCGCCATTTGAAGTCAGGATGAAAGCGGAATCCAATACGTCGAAGCGACGGCAATTGCACGGCCAACTGCAACAAACCGCCGATCAATGTTGCAATCGACAGCCCGATGAGCCCGCGTTCGCCGAAATGCGGATGACGCCAATCCGGCTGTGGATCGAGCCAGTAACAAAGCGCTACCCCGCCGACGATGGAGCCGAGATTAAAAAAACTCGAAGCCATCGCCGGGACGCCGAATACGTGTCGCGCATTTAGCATTCCCATGACGAGCGCAGCCAGCGACACGAGCAAAATGAACGGAAACATGATCCGCGTGAGCAGCACGGTGAGCTCCGCTTTTTCAAGAGGGAAACCGGGCGCAAGGATATTGATCAGGACCGGTGCGAAAATGACACCAAGCAGCGAAACCGCGCTCATGAAAATGAGGGCGAGGGTTGCCACCTTGCTCGCCAGATCCCATGCCGATTGGTTGCCTTCCGTTGCAATCCGGCGCGAGAACGTAGTCACAAACGCGGTGGAAAGCGCGCCTTCGGCAAAGAGATCGCGCAACATATTGGGCGCGCGAAACGCGGTCAGGAACGCATCCATGTTGCGCGTCGCGCCGAACATCGCCGCGAAAACAACTTCCCGAATCAGGCCGAGAACGCGGCTGCAAAGAATCGCGATCCCGACAACGCCTGTCGCGCGCGTGCTGATCCGTTGACTTGCCGCCGCAGCCATCGGCGAACAAAGAACAGCGTCTCAGGATTTACGAAAGAAAAAACTTCGCGCGATGCAGTCGACAGGCGTCATGAGCTGCGCGCATGGCGACGACTTCTGGGAATTTAATCGTTGCCGTCGCTACTGCTTTGGCCTAGCAATGAACGAGCTTAGAAGAAGGGAAAGTCCATGCTTACTGGCCTGATGTTTATTGGCATTATCATTCTGCTGGGGTTCTTCGTACTAATGTTCGTTATTAGCGGATACAACTCGCTAGTCACGTTGCGCAATCGTTACAAAAACGCCTACTCGCAAATCG
>Ga0307302_10000806_pt1 | contig 13815 bp, 15 predicted proteins | sample ER_DNA_183_FD_194490 | JGI IMG/M metagenome (GOLD analysis project Ga0307302, IMG submission 194490) | Bulk soil microbial communities from the East River watershed near Crested Butte, Colorado, United States - ER_DNA_183 | ecosystem: Environmental > Terrestrial > Soil > Floodplain | place...
CGAGGCGACGGCGAGCGGCTCGACTTCGTCTTCGACGTGGTCGGGCGGCCCGAGACCGTCGCCCAGGGCCTCGCGATGCTCGGCCACGCGGGAACACTCGTGTACATCGGGCTCCCGCAGCCCGGCGTCGCGGCGACGGTTCCCTTGCAGTTTCTGTTCGACCGACGGCTGAGGATCGTCGTCTCGCACGGCGGCGACCACGTGCCGGACGAGGATTTCCCCCGGCTGGCGCAGTTCGCGTCCGAAGGACGGCTGGACCTGGCCGGAATGGTCACGAAGCGGATCGCGTTGGACGACGTGGCCCAGGCGTTCGAGGACATGGAGGCGGGAGACGTGATCCGATCGGTGGTGATGCTGTGAGAATCCCGCCACCGGTCGCGGAGCTGATCGGGATCGAGGTCGTGGAGGGCGGCCAGGGCGAGACCGTCTTCAGACTCGAGGCTGAGGAGCGTCACTCGAACCCGATGGGAACGATCCACGGCGGGATCCTCTGCGACCTCGCCGATGCCGCGATGGGCATGGCCTTCTTCACGACGCTTGACGACGGAGAGACGTTCACGACGCTCGAGCTGAAGATCAACTACCTGCGCCCGTTCTGGACCGGGACGCTGCTGGCGTACGGGAAGGTGGTCTCGAAGGGGAAGACGATCGGCCTGACCGAGTGCCGGATCGTGGACGAGAACGACCGCCTGATCGCGCACGCCACGAGCACCTGCATGGCCCTCCGAGGAGCCCTGGCGGAGGGCCGCTGACGGCAAGTAACAACTTGTTACAAGGGCTGGAGACGGTCCGAAGTGCGGGAATCCCGCTCGGGGAGCCGGGCCGCTCGCCGCTAGTGGCAAGTTGTTACTTGGAGAGGGTGCGCTCGATCAGGTCGCGGTAATCGGGGTCTGCGTCCGGCTGCCAGCCGGGGGTCAGATGCCGGCGCTCGAGGAGCTTCGCGCTCGCCGGGTCGGACTCCCGCAGGGCCGACACCTGCAGCGACCGGACGAGCCGGTCGACCTGACGCCGGCCGTGGAGCGCGCCCCACTCCGGGTCGTGCACCGCGCGCCGTAGGCCCGCGCCGACCTGCGCCGACGCTCCCGCCCGCGCCGTCACGAGGTCGACTGCATCGAACCGCGAGAGGTCGCGGAGCACCTGCGCGCAGAGCACGTTGTGCGTCCCCTCCCAGCTCTCGAAGACGATCGCGTCCCGGTAGAGCCGCGGCAGCGGGGAGAAGTCCTCGATCGTCCCGTTCCCGCCGAGGGTCTCGATCGCGCGCTGCACGACCTTCGTCGCCGCCTGCGAGGTCACGAACTTGTTCGCGTTCACGAGCACGCGGTGCCAGGCGACGTCCTCGTCGCTCGCCTCGCCTCGGTCGAGCCGGTCGACCAGCTCCGTCAGTGCCGCGGTCGAGGCGGCCGCACCCTCGGTCTCCGCGGTAATCACCGCAAGGTTCTCGCGGACGAGCGGGAACTCCGCGATCACCTGACCGAACGCCTTCCGCTCCGCCGCGAACTCCGAGGCCACGCGCCACGCCCGGCGCATCAGCCCGCTCGATCCGACCGCGTTCAGCCACCGTGACGTGTTCAGCACGCTGACCGCGATCCGGAAGCCATCGTCCAGCGGCCCGAGCGGATACGCCGCCGCACCCTCGAACTCGATCTCGCCGGTGGCGAGCGCCCGCGTCCCGAGCTTGTCCTTGAGCTTGCGGATCCGGAAGCCGCCGTCCACGCTCGCGACCAGGAAACATCCGATCCCGCGCGTTCCCTCCGGCGCCCCGTGCGGCCGTGCCGTCACGAGGAACTGATCCGCGTCCGCGACGGAGCAGAACCACTTCTCGCCATACAGCCGCCAGGTATCCCCGTCCGGAACCGCCTCCACTCGGTTCGCGCCGACGTCGGAGCCGCCGTGGCGCTCCGTCAGGAACTGCGCGCCGCGCTGTGCCCGGTCGTAGTCGGTCTCGAGCAGCGGCGGGAGGAACCGCTCCCGCAACTCGTCCGAGGCGCGCGCCCGCAGGGCGCGCACCAACCCGGCCGTGCAGACGACCGGACACGCGTGCCCGCCCTCCCCGGCCTGCGCGACCTCATGGAAGAGCGCCGCCTGCTCGACGGGCAGGGCGCCGACGATCCCGGTCGCCCAGACCGCCCGCCCCGCCCGGTGGTACGCCTCGTCGAATTCGACCCGCCCGTCCACGAGCCTCGGCGGCCGGCGCTCCGACTCGGCCACGGCCTCGTCGAGGACGGCCAGAAGGTCACTTGTTACCGTCGGTAGCACCCGATATAGGCTAAGCCCCGTGGACCTCCGGGACAGCCCCGACGAAGCCGCCTTCCGCGACCAGGTCCGCGCCTGGCTCCAGGAGAACCTGCCCGCGGGCGACTCCCGCGAGTGGAGCCGGAAGATCTACGACGCCGGGTACGCGGGCCTGACCTGGCCCGAGGAGTACGGGGGCCACAGCGCGCCCTACAGCCACCAGGCGATCGTGCTCGAGGAGTTCGCCCGGGCCGAGGCGCCATCCCATATGGGCGTGATCGGCCTCGGGATGGCGGGGCCGACGATCATGGCGCACTGGACGGAGGAGCAGAAGCGCCGCTACCTCTCGAAGATCCTCTCGGCGGAGGAGATCTGGTGCCAGGGCTTCTCCGAGCCCGGAGCCGGCTCCGACCTCTCCGCCGTCAGAACCTCGATCGCGCCGCGGAACGGGTCCTTCGTCGTCAACGGCCAGAAGGTCTGGTCGTCCTTCGCCCACATCGCCGACCACTGCATCCTCGTCGGACGCAGCGACCCGAACTCGGAGCGTCACGAGGGCCTCACCTACATCATCGTGGACATGAAGGCGCCGGGCGTCGAGGTCCGGCCGCTCCGTCAGATCACCGGCGAGGCAGAGTTCAACGAGATCTTCCTGACGGACGTCGAAGTGCCGCAGGAGAACCTGCTTGGCGAGATCGGCGGCGGCTGGCAGGTTGCGATGACGACGCTGCTGCACGAGCGCGGCACGCTGGGGTTCGCCCTCGGCGGGGCGCTCGAGGCGCAGGTCCAGAAGCTCGTCACGCTCACGAAGGAGAAGGGCGCCGACGACCCGATCATCCGCGACCGCGTCGCGCAGGAGTGGATCGAGCTCCAGGCGCTCAAGCTGACGAACTACCGGTCGCTGACGACGCTGATGCAGACGGGCATCCCCGGCCCCGAGGGTTCCGTCTCGAAGCTGCACTGGTCGGAGCAGAATCAGCGCCTGACGAAGCTCGCGATGGAGATCCTGGACGGCGAGGACGACGGCTACTGGCGCCACCAACAGCTGCGAAGCCGCGGCAACACGATCGAGGCCGGGACGTCGGAGATCCTTCGCAACATCATCGCCGAGCGCGTGCTCGGCCTCCCCAGGAGCCGCTGATGCAATTCGCATTCACCGAAGAGCAGGAGCTCCTCCGCCGCGAGGCGCGCGACGTCCTCCAGAACGGCGGCTGGTCGAAGGAGGAGATCGGCTCGGCCGACCTCGGCTTCGTCGACCAGGCTGTGCTGTTCGAGGAGGCCGGCCGGGCCAACCGCGGCGAGTCGCTCTTCGACGAGTCACGGCCGGAGAACGAACAGCTGGCAGCCCTGGCGCTCGAGGCCGTGGGGATCGGCAAGAAGGCGCTCGAGCTCGCCGTCGAGTACGCCAAGGAGCGCGAGCAGTTCGGGCGCAAGATCGGCGTCTACCAGGCCGTCTCGCACAAGCTCGCCGACATCTTCGTCGAGACGGAGCTCGCGAGCTCGCTCGCCTACTGGGCCGCGTGGTGCGTCGCCGAGGACGACGAGCAGGCGGACGTCGCCGTCGCCGCGGCCAAGTCCTACGCGGCCGATGCGGCCGTGGCTGCGTGCGAGCGCTCGATCCAGGCCCACGGCGGCATCGGCTTCACCTGGGAGCACGTGCTGCACGAGTACTACAAGCGCGCGCTCTGGATCCAGGCGTACGGCGGCTACTCCCGCGTCCAGCGCGCGAAGATCGCCTCCCGGCTGCTGGATTGACGCGGACAGTCCTGGTCACGGGCGCGTCGTCCGGAATCGGACAGGCGTGCGCCGTCAGGCTGTCGCGGCACGGCTGGCGGGTGCTCGCCGGAGTGCGGCGTGAGGGCGATGCACCCGCGGGAACCGAGGAGGTGCTGCTCGACGTCACCGACCCGCCGGCGTCGCTCGACCTGGACCGGCTCGACGGCCTCGTCAACAACGCGGGGATCGCGGTGGCCGGCCCGCTCGAGTTCCTCGACGTCGACGAGCTCCGCCGCCAACTCGAGGTCAACGTCGTCGGCCAGCTGCGCGTGACCCAGCTCGCAGTACCGGCGCTCCGCGCGGCGCGCGGCCGCGTCGTCAACATCGGCTCGATCTCCGGTCGGAGCGCACTTCCCTTCCTCGGCGCCTACGCGATGTCGAAGTTCGCACTCGAGGCGATGACGGACTCGCTCCGGGTCGAGCTGCGGCCCTGGGGAATCCACGTCGCCATCGTCGAGCCCGGGACGATCAAGACGCCCATGTGGACGCGGGAGCGTCCGGATCCGCCGCCGGAGGGGCTGGCGCTCTACGGCGACCGCCTCGCCGCCTTCCGCTCCTTCGCGCTCAAGCGAAGCGCGAACGGCGCACCCGCCGAGGCCGTCGCCGAGACGGTCGAGGCAGCGCTGACCGCGGACCGGCCACGGGCCCGCTACCTCGTCGGCCGCGACGCGAAGCTGCGCGCCGGCGTTGAGCGGCTTCCGAACCGGCTCCGTGACCGGGTCTACAAACGACTGCTCCTGGGAGGGACGTGATGGGCTACAGCAAGGGAACGCTGGACGAGCTCGGCGCCGGGCCGGGCTTCCGCAAGGTCCGGCAGGCGCTCGGCGTGCAGGCCTTCGGCGTCAACGGCGTCGTCTACGCCCCCCACTTCGAGGGGGCCCTCCACTACCACGACGAGCAGGACGAGCTCTATTTCGTCCATCAGGGGCGGGCGCTGTTCGAGGTCGACGGCGACGAGTTCGAGCTCGGCCCGGGCGGGCTCGTCCACGTCGAATCGACGACGCCCCGCAAGATCACGAACCTCGGCGACGACGAGCTCGTGCTGCTCGTGGTCGGCGCGAAGGGCGGCTACGTCGGCCGCGACGGCCAGCTCGTGAACCCCGAGGTCGACCTGGCGCGGCGACAGGGGTTCGCAAAGGGCAGCTAGTTGCCGGGAACCCCCAAATCCAGCACGATTTGACTGGGTCTACCTCGAGGAGGCACGCGTTGAACGGCTTGATGATGGACTACCAGCTCTCCCTCCCTCCCATTCTGCGGCGGGCGGAGACGTACTTCGGGGAGAGGGAGATCGTCACCCGGCTTCCGGACAAGAGCTTTCACCGCTACACGTATCGGGACATGGCCGCGCGGGCCAAGCAGCTCGCTGTGGCGCTCCAGAAGCTCGGGCTCGAGCGCGGCGACCGGGTCGCGACGCTCTGCTGGAACCACTACCAGCACCTCGAGGCGTACTTCGGGATCCCGTGCGGCGGGTTCGTCCTCCACACGCTGAACCTGCGCCTCCACCCGGACGACCTGGCCTACGTCGCCGAGCACGGCAAGGACAAGGCGATCATCGTCGACCAGAGCCTCCTGCCGCTGCTCGACCAGTTCAGGGACCGGACGTCGATCGAGCACGTGATCGTCGTCGAGGACGGCTACGAGGACCTGCTGGCGACGGCGACCCCGGACGAGTGGGAGGACCCACAGCTCGACGAGCGTGAGGCGGCCGCGATGTGCTTCACGAGTGGGACGACCGGCCGGTGCAAGGGCGTCGTCTACTCGCACCGCTCGACGATCCTCCACGCGCTCGGCGTGGCGACGACCTCGCCGCTCGGCCTGCGCGTCGCACACGGCGACACGCTCCTGCCGGTGGTACCGATGTTCCATGCGAACGCGTGGGGCTATCCGTACCTCGCGGCGATGCTCGGCGCGAAGCTCGTCTTCCCCGGGCCGCACCTCGACCCGGAGAGCCTGCTCGAGGACTTCGTCCAGGAGCAGGTGACCTGGACGGCCGGGGTGCCGACGATCTGGCTGGGGATGCTGCAGCTGCTCGACGCGAACCCGGGCAAGTGGGACCTCTCGCACATGAAGGGGATGCTCGTCGGCGGCTCCGCCGTCCCTCGCGCGATGATCGCGGCGTACAAGGAGCGTCACGGGCTCAGCGTCGTGCAGGGCTGGGGCATGACCGAGACCTCCCCCGTGGCCTCGACGACCGACTTCATCGGCGACTTGCAGGACGCCGACCAGGACACGCAGTTCGACTTCGTGGCGATGGCCGGAGTGCCGCTGCCGTTCGTCGAGCTCCGGGTGCGCGCCGGCGACGACGATGTCCCGTGGGACGGCGAGTCGATGGGCGAGCTCGAGGTGCGCGGGCCGTGGATCGCGGCCGGCTACTACGAGGACGAGTCGCAGGCGGACCGCTGGACGGACGACGGCTGGTTCAAGACCGGCGACATCGTCTCGATGCACCCGCGCGGGTTCATCCAGATCAAGGACCGCTCGAAGGACGTGATCAAGTCCGGCGGCGAGTGGATCTCGTCCGTCGAGCTCGAGAATGCCCTGATGGCGCACCCGGCGGTGTCCGAGGCGGCCGTGATCGCGATCCCGGACGAGAAGTGGGCCGAGCGGCCGCTGGCGGCAATCGTGCTCAAGGAGGGCGCGTCCGTCACCCCCGAAGAGCTGCACGAGCACCTGGCGCCGAAGTTCGCGAAGTGGTGGCTGCCCGACCGCTACGAGTTCGTCGACGAGATCCCGAAGACGAGCGTTGGGAAGTTCAAGAAGATCGCGCTGCGCGAGCAGTTCGCAGAAGAGCACGTCACGGCTTCTTGAGGGCGGTCGTCCTCCGCGAGACGGGCGGGCCGGAGCAGCTCGCCCTCGAGGAGGCGCCTGAGCCCGAGGCCGGCGACGGCCAGGTCGTCGTGCGGGTGCGGGCGGCGGGGGTGAACTTCGCCGACGTGCTCGTGCGCCAGGGACGCTATCCGCAGCCTCCGGAGCTGCCGACGGTGCCTGGATCGGAGGTCGCCGGTGAGGTCGACGGGCGGCGCGTGATGGCGCTGCCGCGCGGCGGAGGCTATGCGGAGGCCGTCGCGGTGGACGAGCAGCTTGTGGTGCCGCTGCCGGACGGCGCGTCGTTCGTAGAGGGCGCCGGTTTCCTGCTCACGTACCTCACGGCGTGGATCCCGCTGACGCGGCAGGTGCGAGTCGGGCCGGGATCCGTCGTGCTCGTCCATGCCGGGTCGGGCGGGGTCGGCGCTGCGGCGATCCAGCTGGCGAAGCACCTCGGGGCGGCGGTCGTGGCGACGGCTAGCACCGAGGCGAAGCGAGCGGTTGCTCTGGAGCAGGGCGCGGAGCGCGCGGTCGGCTACGAGGACTTCACCGAGGAGGTGCGCGCGGACGTCGTACTCGATCCGGTGGGCGGCGAGGTCTTCGCGCGGAGCTTCGGGGTGCTGAAGCCGCTGGGGTCGGTGGTCGCGCTCGGGTACGCGGGGGGCTGGTGGGAGCCGCTGGATCCCGCGCCGCTCGTGGGCCGGAACCTCTCGATGCACGGCTTCTATCTCGGCCGGCTGATGCGGCACGAGCCGGGGCTGGTGAGGGAGGCGGTCGGCGAACTGCTCGAGCTGTGGAGCTCCGGCGCGGTGAAGCCGCTGGTCGGCGCGACGTTTTCCTTGGAGCGCGCAGCCGACGCGCACGCGCTGATCGAGGCGCGCGGCCACGTCGGGAAGGTCGTCCTTGTTCCCTAGGACGGCCGTCGTCACGGGCGCCGCGGGCGGGTTCGGGCGGGCGATCGTGGCACGGCTCGAGTCGGAGGGCGCCGAGGTGCGCGGGCTCGACATCGTCGACGGGTTCGACGTCACGGACCCGGCGGCGTGGGAGTCGGTCGAGCGGGCGGAGCTCGCCTGCCTGAACGCGGGGGTAGCAATCGACCAGCCGTCGATCGCCGATCTGTCCGACGAGAAGTACCGGCGGATCGTCTCGGTCAACGTCGACGGCGTCGTCTGGGGCGTGCGCCGGTTCGCGCGCGTCATGGAGGAGGGGGATGCGATCGTGGTCACCGCCTCGCTCGCCGGCCTGACCGGCGTCGAGGGCGACCCGATCTACTCGCTGACGAAGCACGCGGTGATCGGGCTCGTTCGCTCCGTCGCGCCTCAACTCGCCGAGCGCGGAATCCGCCTCAACGCCGTGTGCCCAGGTTTCGCCGACACGCCCATGGTGCGAGGCGGTCTGCGGGAGTCCCTCGAGGCCGCGGACTTCCCACTCCTTCGACCGGAGGACGTCGCGGACGCGGTCCTGCGCGCGGCGCGGAGCGAGAGCAGCGGCGAGGCGTGGGTCGTACAGCCGGGCCGAGACCCCGAGCCGTACCGCTTCCGGGGCATCCCGGGGCCGCGCGTCCAAGGCCGGGAGGGGGTCGCTCCCCCACCGCTCTAGCCAAGTAACAACTTGTTACTTGGCACAGAAACGGCACGATTCTCAGCTCCGCCGGCAGCGATAGTCGAGGCCGTGAGGAGATCGGCGGCGCACATTCCCGAACGGCTCTACCGGCGGCTCGACAAGCTCGACGACCGGACGGTGCCGATCGCCGAGACGTACCGACGGATCGCGACGCAGGCCGAGCAGTGGGGCCTGGTTCGGCCCAGTTACGAGCGCATCAGGACGCTGGTGCACCAGTCGCGCCGCTGGAAACAGGCCCGCGGCCCGAGCACGAGCACAGTGCTCCTCGACGTGACCTTTCGGGTCCATCCTCCGACCGCGATCATCGACCACCTCGCCGGCGATCTTCCGCCGGCGCCTCGCCGCTGAGCGGCGCAAACGCCAAGTAACAAGTTGTTACTAGCGCTGGTTCGGCCCGGCGTGCCCGGCGCCTAGTCCCAGCCGTAGACGAGGCCGACCATCAGAAGGTACGACGGCATCCACCACAGGAACGGGATCGGGATCGTCGCGTTCCGCCTCCGCCAGAGCCAAACGACGGCGACGGTTGCGGCCAGCCACGTCACGGCGCCGAACGCCAGCGCCGCGTAGAGCTGGCGATCCGTGCCGATGTCGGCGCCGAAGCCCAGCGCCGTCACCCAGGTCAGCGCGCCGAACGCGTGGAGGAGGAGCACGCCGGCCAGCGCGGCCCAGCGAGCCACGGCTAGCCGCCTCGGTTCGCGACCTTGACGAGCGCCTTACCGCGATTTTCGCCGCGGAGCATGCCCATGAACGCCGCCGGGGCGTTCTCCAGGCCCTCCGTGACGTCCTCGCGCCAGCGGAGCTTGCCCTCCGCGACCCAGCGGGCGAGCCGCATCGCTCCCTCCTCGTACCGGTGCGCGTAGTCGGTGACGAGGAAGCCCTCCATCCGTGCCCGGTAGACGATCAGGAGCTGCGGCGCGAACGTCGGCTCCGGCCGGTCGAGGTTGTACTGGGAGATCTGCCCGCAGATCGGGATCCGCGCGCCGACGTTCAGCCGCCGGTGGACGGCGGCGGAGACGTCGCCGCCGACGTTGTCGAAGTAGACGTCCACGCCGTCCGGCGTCGCGACCTTAAGCTCGTCGCGGAACGTCTCGCCCTTGTAGTCGAGCGCGACGTCGTAGCCGTACAGCGTGCAGTCGGTGCACTTGTCCGGGCCGCCGGCGATGCCGACCGTGCGGCAGCCCATGAGCTTCGCGATCTGACCCACGACCTGCCCAACCGCACCGGCGGCGCCCGAGACCAGCACCGTGTCGCCCGGCTTCGGCCGGCCCACGTCCAGCAGCCCGAAGTAGGCCGTCAAGCCGGTCATCCCCACAACGTGCAGCGCGAGCGTCGGCGGGTCGAGGATCTCCGGGATCTTCCGCAGTGCCCCGCCTCGCGCGACCGCGTACGCCTGCCAGCCCAGCTGACCGACCACGAGATCGCCCGGCTTGTAGCGCCCGTCCTGACTCTCGACCACCTCGCCGAGCGACTGCGACGTGATCACGTCCCCGGGCTCGAGCGACTTCGCGTACGACCGCGCGTCGCTCATGCGGCCCCGCTGGTACGGATCGACCGACACCCACAGGACGCGCACGAGCACCTCCCCCGGCCGCGGCTCGCCGACCTCCGCCTCGTCCAGTGCGAAGTCCGTGTCCCGCGGAAAGCCTTCCGGCCGCGCGGCCATCGTCACCCGCCGGTTGGTCTTCACGAGAACCGCCATGTGCCTCCCCGCTCGAACTCCTTCAGGATCCGCCGGCTCACGACCATCCGGTGCACCTCATCCGGGCCGTCGTAGATCCGCGCTGCGCGCGCGTTCGCGTACATCTCCGCCAGCGGCGTCTCGTCCGTCAGCCCGCGCGCCCCGTGTACCTGGATCGCGCGGTCGATCACGTCGTGGAGCACCCGCGCCGCGTAGAACTTGATCACCGAGACCTCGACGCGGGCCTCCTCGCCCTCGTCGATCTTCTGCGCCGCGTCGAGCGTCATCAGGCGGCAGGCGTGGATCTCGGCGGCCGAGTCGGCGATCCAGTTCTGCACGGTCTGCTTGTCCGCGAGCCGCGAACCGAACGCCTCCCGCTCGAGCGCATACCGGCAGAGCAGCTCGAACGCGCGCTGCATCTGCCCGAGCCAGCGCATCACGTGGTGGATCCGACCCGGTCCGAGGCGCTTCTGTGCGATCCGGAACCCGTCGCCCGGCGAGCCGAGCGTGTTCTCGACCGGAACCCGAACGCCGCGGTACCAGACCTCGCAGTGCGTCGACCAGCCCCGGCCGGCATGCCCGAGCACCGGGATCGACCGGACGACGTCCACACCGGGCGTGTCCGCCGGAACGATGATCTGTGAGGCACGCCTATGCGGCTCCGCGTCCGGATCGGTCACGGCCATCACGATCCCGAACGCCGCGCCGTCGGCCCCGGACGAGAACCACTTGTGGCCGTCGACCACCCAGTCGTCGCCATCGCGGACGGCGAGTGTGCGCAGCGTCGTCGGATCCGACCCCGGCACCTCGGGCTCCGTCATCGAGAAGAACGAGCGGATCTCGCCGGCGACGAGCGGCGCCAGCCAGCGCTCCTTCTGCTCCTCCGTCCCGAACATGTGCAGGATCTCGGCGTTCCCGGCATCGGGCGCCTGGCAGCCGAAGACGAGCTGGGCGTAGGACGACCGGCCGATCTCCTCGTTCAGGAACGCGTAGGCGAGGAAGCCCCGGCCCGTGCCGCCTGCCTCCGGCGGGACGTGCGGCGCCCACAACCCCTCCTCCTTCGTCTTCGCCTGCAGGGAGCGGATCAGCTCGAGGTCGTCCGCCTGCAGGCCGCGCTCGTTCGGGTAGACGTGCTCCTCCATGAAGGCGCGGTAGCGCCCTCGAAGCTCCTCGACCTCGGCAGTCGGAGCGAGTTCGGTCACCGCCACCCGTTTAGCATCGCAGGTCGTGCGACTCGGGTTCTACATGGGGTACGCGCCGCCCGGGACGAACCCGACGGAGCTGATCGAGCTCGCCCGCGAAGCGGAGCGCCTCGGCTACGACTCCGCCTGGGCCGCCGAGGCCTGGGGCGTGGACGCCGCGACCGTGCTCTCGTGGCTCGCCGCCACGACGACCACGCTCAAGGTCGGCTCGGCGATCTTCCAGATCCCGGCGCGGACGCCGGCGGCGACGGCGATGACCGCGGCCACCCTCGACCTGATGTCCGGTGGCCGGTTCCTGCTCGGGCTCGGCCTCTCCGGCCCGCAGGTGGTCGAAGGCTGGCACGGCGAGCCCTGGGGCAAGCCGCTGACGAAGATCCGCGAGTACGTCGAGATCGTGCGGATCGTGCTCCGGCGGCAGACGCTCGAGTACGACGGGAAGCACTTCCAGGTGCCGTACACCGGCGACGGCGCAACCGGTCTCGGCAAGCCCCTCAAGCTGATGGCGCGGCCGCTGCGGCCCGACATCCCGATCTACCTCGCGGTCTTCAAGCCGAAGGCGGTCGAGCTCGCCGCCGAGATCGCCGACGGCTGGCTGCCGATCTTCTTTTCTCCCGAGCGCGCCCGCGACACCTTCCCGGCGCCGTTCGCGCGCGGCGACCTCGACATCGCGCCATCGGTGCCGGCGCTCGCCGCCGACGACGTCGAGACCGCCCGGGACGCGCTTCGCCCCTACTACGCGCTCTACGTGGGCGGCATGGGCGCGCGCGGCAAGAACTTCTACAACGACCTCGTCTCGAGCTACGGCTGGGAGCAGGAGGCGAAGGAGATCCAGGATTTGTTCCTCGACGGCAAGCAGCGCGACGCCGCGGCCGCCGTTCCGGACACGCTGATCGACGAGATGGCGCTCGTCGGCCCCGCCGACCGGATCAAGGACCGCCTTGCCGCCTGGGAGGATTCCGGTGCGACCACGCTCCTGATCTCGACCCGCGACCCGGCGACGCTCCGCGTCGTCTCGGAGGCTGCCTCATGAAGCTGTTCGATCTGTCAGGGAAGACCGCGATCGTCACCGGCGGCGGCAAGGGCATCGGGCGCCAGATGGCCGACGGCCTGGCCGAGGCCGGCGCGAACATCCTCGTCTGCGCCCGCCAGGCCGAGCGCTGCGAGGAAGCGGCCGCCGAGCTCGCCGAGCACGGCGTCAAGACGCTCGGGCTCGGCTGCGACGTCCGCGACCCGGATCAGGTGCAGGCCGTCGTGGCGCGGACGGTCGCAGACTTCGGCGGCGTGGACGTGCTGGTGAACAACGCCGGGACCGTCTGGGGGGCGCCGCCGGAGGAGATGCCGCTCGAGGGCTGGCAGAAGGTGGTCGACGTCAACCTGACCGGCGTCTTCCTCTTTTCGCAGGCGGCCGGCCGGGCGATGATCTCGAACGGCGGCGGGTCGATCGTGAACATCGCGTCGGTGGCCGGCCTCCACGGCTCGCCGACCGAGATCACGAACTCGGTCGTCTACCACGCCACCAAGGGCGGGGTGATCGCCTTCACGCGCGACCTCGCCTGCAAGTGGGCCGAGCACGGCATTCGCGTCAACGCGATCGCGCCGGGCTGGTTCCCCTCGGACATGGCCAACTTCGTCCTCGAGCGACACGGCGAGCGCCTCGTGGAGGACGTCCCGCTACGGCGCTTCGGCGGACCGGAGGACCTGAAGGGGCCGGTGGTGTTCCTCGCCTCCGACGCCTCGGCCTACGTCACCGGCCACACCCTCGTCGTCGACGGAGGCCAATCGGCTTGAGCGAAACCGCCCCCTGGGCGGGCGAGCTCGAGGAGGCGCTCGGTCGCCGCGTCACGTCGATGCACCTCCTCCCCGGCGGCGCGTCGAAGGAGGCCTGGGCGGTCGAAACGGACGACGGGCCGCTGCTCGTCCGACGGGCCGGAGTCGGCGTGATTCACGAGGCCACGTTGCCGCTCCGGCAAGAGTTTCACGTGCTCGAGGCCGCCGAAGAGGCGGGCGTGAAGGTGCCGCACCCGGTGGCGTACCTCGGTGAGCTCGGCGGCCACGAAGCGTTCGCGATGGAGCTGATCGAGGGCGAGACGATCGGGCGCCGGATCGTGCGGCAGCCGCCGCCGGGGCTCGACGTCCAGCTCGCGGAGGAGCTGGCGAAGATCCACGCGATCCCCGCGGAGCGGCTGCCGTTCCTCCGGGCAGGCGACGTGCTCGAGCGCTTCGTCCACGAGCTCGACTCGGTCGGCGAGCCGCACCCCGCGATCGAGTACGGCCTCTGGTGGCTGCGTGCGCACCGGCCGGAGCCGCTCCCGGAGGTCGTCAGCCACGGCGACTTCCGGCTCGGGAACATCGCGGTCTCGGAGCGCGGCCTCGAGTACGTCCTCGACTGGGAGTTCGCCCACCTGTCCGACCCGCAGGAGGACGTGGCGTGGCCGATCGTCCGTGCCTGGCGGTTCGGCGCCGACGACCGGCGGCTCGGCGGGATCGGCGAGGTCGGCCCGT
>Ga0307302_10000807_pt1 | contig 13814 bp, 13 predicted proteins | sample ER_DNA_183_FD_194490 | JGI IMG/M metagenome (GOLD analysis project Ga0307302, IMG submission 194490) | Bulk soil microbial communities from the East River watershed near Crested Butte, Colorado, United States - ER_DNA_183 | ecosystem: Environmental > Terrestrial > Soil > Floodplain | place...
TTTGCCTAGGCCCTGGTCGGTGTTGCTGCACCGGCTAGGGCCGCTTAGTGTTAGTTGATCTTGTTACCGCCTCCGTTCATTGACTTGCGAACAGCAAAGTATTCGACGCGCCACGCTTAGACTTCCACCGCTCGCCATGCTCAATCGCAAAGCGTTTAGGCCGGAAGTCCTCATAATCCCTTGGCCGTGGGTTCGAGTCCCACCCGCCCTACTTATGCGTCAACAAAGAGGTTTCAATCCCCGCATAGCGCCTGGCCCCATTCGGTGACCCAGGTTGAGGCGGTCAGTCAAGTATCTCGCCACAAGTCACGTTCGCGATGGTGCCGGTCATGGCGCTGGCCCGATCCGATGCCATGAGCGCCGCCACGTCGGCGACTTCGGCCAGCGTCGGCAGCCGCCGGAGCAGGATGCGCCCCTCCCGGGCCGAGGTGAAGGTCTCCAGCGTTGTGCCGGCGTTCGCCGCGTGCAGGCCGAATGCCTCGCGCACGCCGGCCGCGTCCGGCGAGCCGGCCGACCGCAGGCAGACGACTCGGACACCGTGCGGGCTCAGCTCGGTGGCGAGCGTACGGGTGAGCCCCTCCAAGGCGGCATTTGCGACGCCGAAGCTGCCCACCTCGGGGATGGCGACGCGGTCCGGGGTTGCCGTGACCATCAAGATGACGCCCGACCGCTGCCGCAGCATGTGCCGCGCTGCCGCCCGCGCGGCGACGAAGTGCGTGCGCACCCGTGCCTCGAGGCCCAGCGTGAACTCGGCCGCCGACAAGTCAACCAATGGTCGGCCCTGGATGTGGTCGACCCCGATCAGGTTGATCGAGATGTCGAGGCTTCCAGCTCGGTCGACCACCGCCTGGGCGTGCTCATCAACAGCCTGCTCCGCCTCGGCGTCCACCACCGCCGTCTCGGCCGCCCCACCAACGGCCCGGATCTTCGTCGCCACTATGTCGAGCGGTGCCTGCCGGCGGCCAGTCAGGAAGACCGCCGCGCCCTCGCGTGCGAACGCCAGGGACACCGCCCCACCCAGCGCTCCTCCGGCTCCGTAAACCACCGCGTTTCGACCCTCCAACAACATGCCGGCCTCCCGCCCGCGTACAAAGGTTCACGTGATCAGACCAGGACAGGTGGCCTAACTCATCGGTCGGCTCAGTCGGTCCTCACCGGCTGGCCGCCTAGCATCTGCGTGTGGGCGGGGGATATCGCTTGGCGCGGCACGCGTTGGCTGGGTTCGCATGCGCAATTCTGCTGAGTGGCTGCTCGAGCAGCCCGGCCCCATCCGGCGCGACACCTCGGGAGGTCTGGTCGGTTGTAGCTCTGGGCGACTCGGTGCCACGTGGCACCCATTGCGGATGCGCGCCCTACCCAGAGTTGAGCGCATCGTCCTTGACCGTGCCGCAGACCCGAGAAGTGAGTGCGACCAACGATGCAGTCGGCGGCTTCACCAGCGCCGACGTACTCAGGCAGCTCCGCTCGGACTCCGAGGTCGTCTCCGACGTGGCGAAGGCTGATGTCGTAGAGATCGAGGTCGGTGCCAACGACGTCGGGTACACCGGGTCCTGTGGCACCTCGGTCGCGTGCTACCAGCCGATGATCTCCTCGACCGAGCGCAACCTTGGCCAGATCGTCGCTCGGGTACATCAACTTACCGAGGGACGCCGGGTCCAGTAATCCAGCTGATCTTGCTGGATTACTGGAGTGTATGGCTCGGCGGTCGGTACGCCGACGCCGAGGGACCGGCCTATGTCGACGCGGTCGGCAGCGTCACCGACCGAGTGAACACCGTCATCAAGACGACGGCCGCCGACACCAACTCCGGCTACGTCGACCTACGCGCGATCTTCAAAGGCCCGGATTACGACTCTGACGAGACCCCGTACTTGGCCAGCGACGGCGATCACCCGAATGCTGCCGGACATCAAAAGATTGCCGCCGCCGTGGTCGACTTGGTCAGCCAGACGCTCCAATGAGCGGGGCGCTGGCGCGGCATACTCTAAGAACCCTTCAGCGCCAGTCAAGCTCGGGCGCAAGGTGGCGCAGCACGCTGTCGATGAGGTGGGCGTTGTAGTCCACGCCGAGCTGGTTGGGGACTGTCAGCAGCAGCGTGTCGGCGGCCGCGATTGCTTCGTCTTCGCCGAGTTCCTTGACGAGCTGATCAGGCTCCCCGGCATATGTCTTTCCGAATCGAGCCAGCCCACCATCCAAGTAACCGACCTGATCCTGGCTATCCGCCGCGTCTCCGAAAAACGCACGATCCAGGTCGCTTACGACGGGGAAGATGCTTCGGCTAACCGAGACTCGCGGGTCCCGCTGATGACCGGCGGCTTTCCAGGCGTCACGGAACAGCTGAATCTGCTCGGCCTGCAGCTTGTGGAACGGCACGCCGGTGTCCTCGGTAAGCAGGGTGGAACTCATCAGGTTCATGCCCTGCTCCCCGACCCATTCAGCAGTCCGGCGGGTTCCGGCCCCCCACCAGATGCGATCTCGAAGCCCCGGCGAGTGCGGCTCAATCCGCAACAACCCGGGTGGGTTGGGAAACATCGGCCGCGGGTTGGGCTCAGCGAATCCCTCACCTTTGATCACCTCGAGGAATACGGCCGCGTGCTCACGGGCCATGGCTGCATGATCGGATCCCTCGGCGGGCGCATAGCCGAAGGAGCGAAACCCGTCGACCACCTGCTCCGGTGATCCACGGCTGATGCCGAGCTGAAGCCGTCCGCCGGAGATGAGGTCTGCGGCACCCGCGTCCTCGGCCATGTAGAGGGGGTTCTCATAGCGCATGTCGATGACGCCGGTCCCGATCTCGATCCGGCTGGTTCTCGCACCAATCGCCGCGAGCAGCGGAAAAGGTGAAGACAGCTGGCGCGCGAAGTGGTGCACCCGGAAGTAGGCGCCGTCGGCCCCCAGCTCCTCGGCTGCAACAGCAAGATCAATGGACTGGAGCAGTGCGTCCGAGGCAGAGCGGGTCTGCGACTGCGGCGACGGCGTCCAGTGACCGAACGAGAGGAACCCGATCTTCTTCATGACTCAATGCAACAACAGCAAGGCACCGCATGATTCGCTGGGTCGGGAACAAGCACTACTGAAGGCTGGTAAAGCCGTGATTACGCGAGATGACGTCCTTGCCGCACGCGGACGCATTAGCCGCTACGTGCGCCGTACGCCCCTATTGCTATCCGAAACGCGAACGGAGCCGCTTTGGCTGAAGTGCGAATTCCTCCAGCACACTGGTGTCTTCAAGGTACGAGGCGCCTTCAATCGTCTCCTCGCTGCTCGGGAACGCGGTGAGCTCGACACGTCAGCCGGTGTCGTTGTTGCATCCGGCGGCAACGCAGGACTCGCCAACGCCTACGCGGCTGCCACGCTCGGCGTACGGGCCACGGTATTCGTGCCGAAAACTGCACCGTTAGTCAAGATCGACCGGATCCGGGAGTACGGCGCCAACGTACGCGAGGTGGGCAGCGAGTACGCCGAGGCATCTGAGGCGGCGATCGACTACGCCAAGAACCAAGGAGCGCTCCTCAGCCACGCCTACGATCATCTCGAGATCGCCGCCGGTGCCGGCACTCTCGCCGAGGAGATGTTCGAGGACGAACCCGACATCCAGACCATCATCGTCGCGGTGGGTGGCGGCGGACTCTACGCCGGCATCGCGGCCGCCGCAGAAGGCCGGGCACGAATCATCGCTGTCGAACCGACCTCTTGCCCGACCATGCACGCAGCGCTCGATGCTGGCCACGCCGTCGACGTGTCCGTCTCTGGCGTAGCGGTCGATTCACTCGGAGCCCGCCGTATCGGCGAGATCGCCTTCAGCATTGCTTCGCGCGTCACTCCAACCTCGGTCTTGGTGGAGGATGACGCAATCGTGTCCGCGCGGTTGCAGCTCTGGCGCGAATACCGCATACCGGCCGAGCACGGAGCCGCCACCGCCTTTGCCGCACTCAGCTCCGGCGCCTACCAGCCTGCTCCCGGCGAACGCGTCGCCGTTGTGGTGTGCGGAGCGAACACCGATATTCGCACGCTAGAGCCCGAGTGACGCCGACCTGTCAGCCGTGTGGAGATCTTTTACGCTTGCCGGACAGCATCGGTCCGCGCGACCGCCGCGATAGGAATGATCAACAAGGCGAGGAGCCCGCCAGCAAGGCTGAGCGCCGCAAAGCTCGAGGCTGCGATGACCAGACCCGAGCTCAGCCCAGCCGCAGCCCCCGCGAGTGCGATGCCGAGATCGACCACGCCTTGGGTACGAGCACGGGTCTCCAGCGGCGCGGCATTGGTCACCAGGGTGGTACCGCTCACCAAGCCCAGATTCCATCCCACGCCGAGCAAGGCCAGGGCAAGCACCAAAGTCGCCACCGAGTCCGCAGGCGCCCACGCCGCGATCAGTCCAGCCGCGAGCAACGTGACGCCAGCAGCCACAGCGACGGCGAGGTAGCCCAAGCGATCGACGAGCCAACCCGAGAACGGCGACGGCAAGAACATGCCGGCAACGTGAGCGCCGATGACGATGCCGGTGACACCGATGCCGTAGCCATGGTGCTCGATGTGGATCGGGGTGATCGTCATGATCGCGACCATGATCAACTGGGTGAGGATCATGATGCCGGCGCCACTCGCCAGCGCCCACGACCAGGTGCGCCGGGACCCGGGAGCAGCCGTAGATCTCAAGGGTTGCGAGGTGGGCTCATTCCCCTGCGAGGCCGCAGCTGCGGCCATGCTCCGCGCCAGCAGCAGCGGATCCGGTCTCAGCAGGAGCCAGAGCACAAGGGCACCCGCAACGTACGCGAGAGCAGCAAGCATGAATGGACCCGCCAGCGCAGGCACGCCGGCGGCGGTGGCTACGGCGCCCGTCACCTCGACCAGATTGGGACCAAGGATCGCGCCGACTGCCGTGGCGACCAAGACAATGCTGACCGCTCGCCCGCGGCGGGACGGGGCCGCCAGATCTGCTCCCGCATAGCGGGCCTGCAGATTGGTTGCGGCGCCGGCGCCGTAGACGAGCAGCGATGCAAAGAGCAGCACAATGTTGCCGATGCTGGCCGCGAGTACGACGCCTAGGCTCCCGACCGCACCCGTCAGGTAGCCCGCGCTTAATCCCGTACGACGGCCGAAACGCTGGCTGACCCAGCCCAGGCTAACCGCAGCAGCAGCTGAACCGATGGTGAAGAAGACGGTGGGCAGTCCGGACAAGCGGCTCGAGCCCAGCATCTGCTCGGCGAGCAGGGCGCCGACCGTAATGCCAGCGGCAAGCCCGGCGCCGCTCAAGATCTGTGCCAAGAGCACGACGGCGAGAGTCCGCCGTTGCTCAGGCGCCTCCTCGATGAGGCTTGCATTGGTCGGGGCTTCAGCGGGGCCAGTCACGACGCGTCAGCGCCCCCAAGCCGTTCGGCGAGCTCCGTTAGCCAGATCGCGAAGCCTCGCGGGCCGTCCACAACCACATCGGACAACTTAGTGAGGGCATCCTCTTCGTCCGAGGTCGAGCACACGAGCAGGCCCGCTATGCCAGTCGTCTCCAGGCCCCGAACAGCGCGGAACGCCGCCAGATCACCGAGATCATCACCAGCGAAGATCACGTTATGGGCACCGGTCTCCTCGATCACGGCACGCAACGCCCTGCCCTTGTCGATGCCGGGCGCGCGAATCTCCCACACGTTCTTGCCCTGCTCCACCACCAATCCGTGCCGAGCCGCCAGCTCGCTCACCGGTGCCGACAGCTTCGTGAACGCAGCTTGAGGATCCGGCAGGGAGCGGGTGTGGATTGCGAGCGCCCGGCCCTTGTTCTCGATCCTGGCCTCAGCAAGATCAAGTGAGTTCAAGATCGTCGGCAGCTCGTCGGCAACGGCCGTGATCTCTGGGGGACCTGGCGGCAGCAGGTAGCTGTCGTCAGCTGCATTCCAACGCTCAACTCCGTACTGGCCCAGCACGGTCATCGACCGCAAACCGTCCACGTCACGGAACCGGCCAAGCCGAACTGCCGCGCGCGCGGGTCGGCCAGTGATGACGACGACTGCACGGACCCGATGCCCGAGCCGGCTGAGTGCCGCCACAGCCGCTGGATCCGCGTACGCCTGTTCCGGATCGTCCACGATCGGAGCCAAGGTGCCGTCGAAATCCGTCGCGATGAGTGTGTCTGACGGCGAGCCTAGGATCGACTCGAGAGCCTTGGCCCCGGCGGCCGTCAGCGGTTCGGGCAGGCTCATATGCCGAGCCTCCCAGACATCGTGTCGGGGAGCTATACCGCGGGTTACGGGTAATCCGAGCCTGTTCTACAGAAGTTTGCGCAAGCCTCGTTGTCTTGTCGCAGCTCGCGCTCGCTAGCCCGTGGCCGCAGAGTGCAACTAAGGTCAAGGACAACGCCGTAGGGAGGTCGCGACGTTCATGAGTCCGAAACGCGAAGAATCGCAGCTCGATCCGGCCTCGTTCGTCGTCGTAGCGAACCGGCTTCCCGTCGACCGCGTGGAAGGCCCTGACGGTACAGCGGACTGGCAACCGTCGCCTGGTGGACTCGTCGCCGCATTCGATCCCATCATGCACAAGCGCGGCGGCGCCTGGGTGGGCTGGCATGGTGCAGCCGACGAGGAGTTGGAGCCCTTCGAAGATGACGGACTAGCGCTGGTCCCCGTCCCGCTGTCGTCATCAGAGGTCGCGGAGTACTACGAAGGATTCTCCAACGCGACGCTCTGGCCGCTCTATCACGACGCCATCGCAACCCCGCAGTTCCGTCGGGAATGGTGGGACACCTACGTCGCGGTCAATCAGCGATTCGCCGACTACACAGCGAAAGTGGCAGCCGAGGACGCGCTGGTCTGGGTTCAGGACTACCAGCTGCAGCTGGTGCCACAGATGTTGCGTCGGCAGCGACCGGACCTCAGGATCGGCTTCTTCCTGCACATTCCCTTCCCACCGGCGGAGCTCTACGTCCAACTTCCGTGGCGGCGGCAAATCCTGGAAGGCCTGCTGGGTGCCGATCTGGTCGGATTCCAACTGCCCGGCGGCGCTCAGAACTTCGTCCGCCTGGTCCGGAACCGACTTGGCCTCGAGACGCAGCGGGATCGGATCCGGATGCCGGACGGCCGCCAGGTGCTGGCCCGGTCGTATCCCATTGCGATCGACGCCATGGGCCTCAACGAGCTGGCTGCCAGTGACGAAGCCGCCGAACGTGCGGCCGATGTCAGGCGTGATCTTGGCGACCCGCGGGTGATGTTCCTGGGCGTGGACCGCCTGGACTATACGAAGGGGATCATGGAGCGAATCCAGGCCTTCGGCGAGCTGATCGCCGAGGGAAGGATCGACCCAGACGAAGCCGTGTTCCTCCAGCTGGCCATTCCCTCCCGTGAGCGAGTAGATCTGTACCGGCAGCTCAGAGATGACATCGACCGGCTGGTTGGCCGCATCAATGCCGATGTGCAACGAATCGGGCGGCCGCCCATCATCTATCTGAACACCTCCTATCCGCGCGTCGAGATCGCCGGGATCTATCGAGCGGCCGATGTGATGGTCGTGACACCGCTACGCGACGGCATGAACCTGGTAGCCAAGGAATACGTCGCGTGCCGCCAGCAAGACGACGGTGCGCTGGTGCTCAGCGAGTTCACCGGGGCGGCGCGGGAACTGCGACAGGCGTACTTGATCAACCCGCACGACATCAACGGCCTGAAGGATCGCCTCGAGGAGGCGATGAACGACTCACCGCGCAACAAAGCTCGCAGGATGAAGGTGATGCGTCGCCAGGTCTTTGAGAATGACATCGAAAAGTGGGCGACCACGTTCCTTGACGATCTGGAGAGCTTGAACGGAAAGTCTGCGGCGCAAGCGGCCGGCTGAATCACTAAATGCTTCGTGGTCTGAGACGGGCCGGGCGGTGCCCGCGAATGACCGTAGCGTACCGGCGGCCCGAATCCGTCTGCGGCCTCAGGCTCCAGGACTGCGGGACAGACAATGCATGGCTCGGTGGCTCGCAACGATTTGATTACATTCGACCAGTTCCTGGCTCGAATTATTAAGGGCACATCACAGCCCGGCCACGTTCGGCGCTGATGATCTCGATGCCTCGCCGCGCCACGTTACATTCCTTGCGCCATTTGCCCAGATTCACCCACACAGGAGAGTCATGAGGAATGCCGTACGTGCTCTGAAGGTGATGATCGCCGCTGGAGTTGCCCTTGTCCTGGTAGCGCCTGCCGCCCAAGCCGACGTCCTGGACCAGATTGTCGTCGCTCACCGCGCCGGAGCGACTTCCACCTATGGCGAAGGCACGCTGGCCTCCTACAAACATTCGGTGGCGAACCACGCCGACATCCTCGACGGCGATATCCACTGGACAAAAGACAGCCGCAACGATTCAGACAAGCTCGGCTCAATCCTCATCATTCACGACTCCACACTCGATCGCATCACCAACTGCAAGGGCAAAGTCTCCTCCTGGCTCTGGACTTCGATCCGTGACAAGTGCCGCACCGACATCGGCAAACAGCGGCTCATCCGCCTCAAGGACCTGGTCGGCTACGCAAACTCAGTCGGGAAGCCGCTGGCCATCGGGTTGAAGAACGCGAAAATCACGAACGCCCAAGCCAAGCAGTTGTGGAACACGATCAAGTCATCCAAGATCCAGCTGGAAGCGCCGTCCTCCAGGCTGGCTGGTGCACTGAACAAGGTCAAGAAGCTGGACGCTGCCGACTCCAGCCACAAGATCAACTATGCGCTGACCTCGACTGGGTCGGGCGGGTGGCCATCGGTATCTGCGGTAAAGAAGGTCGGCATCTACTTCCATGCCGAGCTGTCGGTTCCCGCGAGTGTCATGCGCAAGTACAAAGATGCTGGCATCAGGGTGTTCCTATTCACCGGCAAGGACGAGGCCGACTACGCAAAGATGGCCGCACGAAACCCATACGGCGTCGTGGTGAATGACGTGGAGAGGTTCCAGGCTTGGCGCAACGCGCAAACGTAGCGTGGGGCCTAGCGGGCAAGCTCATCCTCGCTGACATCATTTGGCACCGGCACCGGCACCGGCACCGGCGTCGACGGACGCCGATCTGCCAGATGCGCTGCCTGTCTTAGCTCGTAGACCGGGTCGTCCTTCGTACCGCCCGTGACCGTCATGTGCGGCATCGCCACGCCGCAGGGTCAGGGCACGGCCCCCCATCTTGTTCATCCCGAACGGAGTAGCTGAATATCCGACACGAGCCTTGCGGGCACCCGCGGCCGATGAGAATTGTCGGCTGACAAGGTCTGAACAAGACAACGACGACCTGGACGGGAGATGACTGCGATGAGGTTAGGCGTACACCTTCCGATCGCGGGCAAAGGCGCCTCGCCGGAGACCATCCTGCAGGTAGCGGTGGAGGCTGAACGCATCGGGTTGGACTCCGTATGGTCCTGGGAGCGGCTGATGCGGCCTACGGTGCCGATCGCTCTTGGCGGGGCCGGCGGGCCGGTCATGGACGCGCCCGAGATGTTCGGCATCGTGTACGACCCGATCGAGACGCTTGCCTACGTCGCCGCCCGGACCAGCCGGATCACCCTAGGCACCAGCGTGCTCGACGCACTCTTCCAGAGCCCGATCATCCTCGCGCGCAGGCTCGCGACGCTCGACCGGTTGAGCGACGGTCGGCTCGTCGCCGGCGTCGGCCAGGGCTGGATGGACCAGGAATTCGAGGCCGCGGGCGTCTCGATGAAGCGGCGCGGCGCGGGGTTCGAGGAGCACATCCTGGCCATGCGTGCCGTCTGGGGCCCGGACCCGGTGAGCTTCGAGGGTCGTTTCTACCGCATCCCCGAGGCCGACATCGGCCCGAAACCGGTCCGGCCGGGCGGCCCACGACTGATGGCGGGCGCCGGCTCGGCTGCCGCGGCTGAACGCGCCGGACGGCTCGGTGTCGGACTGACCTTGGTGATCTTCGAGTGGGACACGATCCGCGAGACCATCGAGACCTTCCGCGCGGCGGCGAGCGCCGCCGGGCATGACCCCGACACGCTGTCGATCATGCTTCAGGTGAACGGCAACGTCAGCGCCGAGCCGCTGGACGAGCGCGGACCGCTGCTCGGCTCGCTCGAACAGGTCGCAGCCGACCTCGACCAGGCCATGGAGCTCGGCGTCGAGCACGTCTACTGGAACTCCGCCGACGACCCGCTTGGCCAGCTCCCGCTGCTGGAACAACTGCGTCGCGGCTGAATGGTCAGGCGGATCCGAGACACCGATGCACCTCGGCCTCTACTTTGTTAGTGGTGGTGGCCCTGCCGGCCGACGGTCTCCACGGGGGTCGCGCCGGGGCGGGTCCACTGCGGCACGGGGCGGCCGGTCGGGCCCCAGGTGGCGTTCCCGTCGGCGTCGGAGCGCCAGTACCAGCAGATCGGCGAGCCATGCCCACCGACCGGCGCGTCGGCCTGAGGGGCCTCGGGCCAGCCCTCGGGGTCGTCCTCCCACGCCTCGCGACGGCCGTAGGGCGTCATGTCGAGCAGCCCGAGGGACCCGTCGACCGGCTCGTTGCCCCGGCCCGTCGTGGAGTAGGTGAGGAACACGCGGTCGCCGTCGCGCAGGAAACAGATGATGTGCCCCTCTTCTGCAAAGAGTGGCGCCTCCACCCCCCGCACCGAGTACCAGGGCTGGGTGTAGCCCATGAACTCGACGTAGGGGGCCACCTCGTCCCACCGGCCCGAGGTCAGGACGGCGAACGAGACGCCGCGGGCGTTGAGGTAGACGGCGTCCTTCAGGTGCCAGAGATTGAAGGTGCAGCCCTCGCACTGCCCCTGGTGCGGCGTGCCGTCGTACCACATGGAGTGGTAGACCACGAGCTCGTCGCGGCCCTGGAACAGGTCCAGGAACGGCACCGGGCCGTCGGGTCCGACGACCTCGACCGACCCGTCGAACTCCACCATCGGCAGCCGGCGGCGGGCCGCGGCGATAGCGTCGCCCTCGCGAGTGTGGGCCTTCTCGCGGACCAAAAGCTCGTCACGGGCAGTCTGCCAGGTGCCCAAGTCCACCACTGGCGGGCGGCCAGGCAGCGCGGTGCTCGTGGTATTCGGCGTGGTCGTCATGATGTCCTCCGTGGTATCTCGTGCCGGCAGCGTCGTACAACGTTCTACGACACTCACCAGAACAGACTCCCAACCCGGCCGGAATTCATCGCAGCCGGGGCGCCCTCGGCCGAGCCGGCACCGACCACGTCGCGGAAAGGCCTCATCGCTCGCCAAATGCGTAACTGCGCTGTTACGCTTTCGGTCATGGATGTGTTCGCGGCGGTCGCTGACCCAGCCCGCCGAGAGGTCATGTCCGCCCTGGCTCGCGGCGATCTCAGCGCCGGCGAGGTCGCGGCGCTCTTTCCCATCTCTCGGCCTGCCGTCAGCCGCCATCTCCGGGTGCTCCGGGAGGCCGGCCTGGTCCGCGGCGAACTCGTCGGGCGGCGCCGGGTCTACCGCTTCGACTTGGACGGGCTGGCTCCAGTCACGGCATGGCTGACCACCCTGACCAGCAGTCCAGCTTCCGGGTCCGGTGGTTGGCCAGGTCGGCTCGATGCGCTGGAAACCGAAGTACGCCGCACTCGCCGCGAACGGCGCACCGCGTCATCACAATCACAGAAGGAGACGGCATGACCCCCACCCCGACCGGCCAGGTGATTCCCACGGCAACCGGCCGCGATCTTGTGCTGGAGCGCATCCTGCCCGGCTCCATCGACGACGCTTGGGCGAGCATCACTGAGTCGGACCGGCTCGCCCGCTGGTTCTGCACCTGGACCGGCGAACCACGAGTCGGAGCCACCCTGGAACTGACGCTGGTCGCCGAGGAGGGCGATGACACGTCCCAGGCGGAGATCCTCGCGTGCGAGCCGCCGACCCACCTAGCCGTGAGCACCGGTACATGGCTGCTTGAGGCGACCTTGACCCCGATCGACGCGAACCACAGCCGTCTGCGCTTCGTGCACCACCTCGACGAAAAGACCAACTCGGCGGAGATCGGCCCCGGCTGGGAGTACTACCTCGACCGGCTCGTCGCCGCCATGAACGGCGATCCCATGCCGGACTTCGACGACTACTGGCCGAGCCTCGCCTCCGCGTACGCCGATCCGCCCACGGCGCAAGCAGCCTCCCAACGGAGCAGCGAGCAGTCCAGTGGTCCAGTCGCTGGGCGAGGCTGAACGCGCACAGCCCGCAGGGACCGGTGGTTCCAGCTAAAACGCCGGCCGACGGGCGGGCACCGGCCGGCTCTCGCGGGGTGGCGTCTGAGAATCCGCAAAGGTGCGCTCCCCCGGTTGGACTCGAACCAACAACCCTTCGGTTAACAGCCGAATGCTCTGCCAATTGAGCTACAGGGGACTGACAACCACGCGGCTACGTACCTTAGCAGCCAGCTCAGCCTACGTCGTATTCCGTTCTCACCTGCTCCATCGCTTGATCAACAGCGGCCCGTACGCCAGCGGTCTGCCAGCTCAGTCCTCGCGTAAGCGTGCTGTGCCAGACGACCGCACCGGTACCACCAAGATCACGTCGGGCGCTGATGGTGACACCGCGCTCTCCCATCAAGGGGACGAACTTTTCAATGGCGATCGTTGCCACGATCCGCTCCCGGAACAGCTCGGGCAACCGTCCTGGCTCGACTAGTTCGAGCGAGCCGCGGGGGGATGGCTTGCCTGGCGCGGTGTGTAGCGCCCAGGTCAGCGTGCGAAGCTCAGCATTCCAGGCGCCTCGCTCGATCTCGTGCCATCCGACGTGCTTCCAACCCTGCTCGTCTCCGTAGGACAAGCTGGCCGGGCTGGCGATGCAAAACCCCGTCGAGGTCGTCGCCCATGCGAGGATGCGGGCGGGTCGGCCCGGTTGGGTAGCGAGCGAGGACCTCCATGAGTCATAGATCGCCCTGGGCAAGCCGCGGCTGCGCGACCACCAGGCCGAACCGCGAGCCGTGTTGTTCCCCATCCGGCCATTGTGCTCGGCCAAAGCTCCCGATGGGCTCAGAGCTGAGCCGAGGCCTGTTGCGGACAGTACCCCCGCAATGTCTCCAGCGCCCGCGCCTCGATGCGGCGAACCCGAGTCACCGAGATGTGAAGCGCTCGCGCTGTCTCGGCGAACGACCTGGGCTCGCCGTCGGCAAAGCCCAGTCGAAGCTCCAAGACGCGGCGGTCAAGGTCCCCCAGCCGGAGGAGCAGTTCCCGCACCGGGAGCGGCTCGGCGAGAACGGCGTCCAGCTCGTCCCGGGCCTGCAGGCGCTCCAGGGTGGTGCCATCGACAAGTTCCAGCGACCGAGGCCGCTGGTGTGAAAGGAGGCCGGCTGTCCAATCCTCACTGCGGCCAAGGGCATCGGCCAGCTCTCGCAGCGTTGGAGCGCGGCCGAGGCTTTGAGTGAGCTCAGCCTCTATCCCGTGCGCGGCGCGCAGCTGCTCGGCCCGGCTGGTCGGCAGGTTCATGGCTCCCAGATGTTTGGCGGTAGCCGCACCTATGAAGGCACGAATCCAAAACAGGGCGTAGGTGGAGAAGCGGTATCCCCGCGCATGGTCGAACCGCTCGACAGCTGTGATCAGACCGACGCAGCCTTCCTGAAACAATTCGGCATCAGGAAGCTGGCAACGTGCCGCAAGCTGGCGACTGACCATCCCGACAAGACCCAGGTTGGCCTGGATGAATCGCTCCCTCGCCAACGCTCCCTGGCTTTCGAGGAATCTCAACTCCTGATCTGTCGCATCAGCGAAACCGGTGCCCGATACTCGCGCTTCTTGCGCGAGCAGCCCTGCTTCGATCGCGCACTGGAGCTCGACAACCTCGGCGTGCGTCAGCAGGGATTCGGTACGGACATCGTCGAAAGCCTCGGTCATGCCCACACTCTGAGGCAGTCGCTACCGCTG
>Ga0307302_10000809_pt1 | contig 13801 bp, 14 predicted proteins | sample ER_DNA_183_FD_194490 | JGI IMG/M metagenome (GOLD analysis project Ga0307302, IMG submission 194490) | Bulk soil microbial communities from the East River watershed near Crested Butte, Colorado, United States - ER_DNA_183 | ecosystem: Environmental > Terrestrial > Soil > Floodplain | place...
CTCGATCCTGGGCTGGGGAATCGGGTTCTACGGCGGCCGGCCCCTCCTCGCCCGGCATGGCCGGTGGCTGCACGTGACGCCCGAGAAGCTCGAACGCGCCGAGCGGTGGTTCGACCGCTACGACGATGCTGCCGTGGCAATCGGCCGCGTTCTGCCCCTGATCCGCTCCTTCATCTCGATTCCGGCCGGCGTGGTGGAGATGCCGCTCGGTCGCTACACAGCCTTCACGACGCTTGGGACGATCCCCTGGTACTTCGGGCTCGCTGGGGTCGGGATCGCGGTCGGCGCGAGCTGGGAGCGGTTCCACGAGAATTTCCGCTACGCCGACTACGCGGTGCTGGCGACAGTCCTTGCCGGTGTTGTGTTCCTGCTCGCCCGGGCGGCGCGGAAGCGCGCAAGACGACGTGGGATGGAGCGTTCAGCCTAGTGCTGGAGCGATAGCCGCCACGCGATTTTGGCCAGGGCATGAGCGGTGCCTTGGTCATCCCTCAGCTCGTCTAGACGCCCATCGTGATCCGCGCGGGCCTCCGTCGACTACGAGTACAGAGCAGCAGCGCGGGACGGGCCGGAGCAGATGAGGCCGTCGTATAGGGTTGGCGCCGTCACCAGTGAAGACCGTTGGGAGCCTGAATGTTTTTCCTACTTTTCATCGTCATCCTGGTGATCGCGCTGATGGGCGGTATCGTGATCAGCAAGTTCCTCTTTTTCCTGCTTCTCCTACTCGTCCTGCTCTTTCTCTTCCGCGGCCGCCTCTAAGAAAGGGCGTCAGGGCTCGACTGGGCGACAACCGGCGTAGGCCGGAGCCCGCGAGCGGCGGGGATCCTCGAGTTATGAGACGAACATCAGCGCTATGGGCTCCGGCATCCGGCTGGCGCGACGCGTGGGACACCCGCCCTCTGGGTGCTCTGGACGCTCTACAGCGCTATTGCTGGGCTACCGGTCCGTTCCTCGGTCGAGCGGTTGCTGTGGCGCGAGGGGTGACGGCACACTCGCAGGGAATTTGAGCTCGGGAGGGATCCGGCGCGCCCGTACGAGCAGGATGCCGGTCAGAGCGAGCAGCCAGAGCGGGAACACGAGCGCGAACCAGCCCTCGAAGCCGGCACTGAGCAGAAGGAAGAGGCCGACCGCGTAACCGCACCAGACGAACGGGCGCGGAAGGATTCCCGACGCCCGGCCGATCGCCGACGTTGTGAAGACGAACATCGCCGCCATGCGGAAGGAGAAGACGAACAGCAGTGTGTCCCCGTACTGGGGGAACTGGCGTGCGGCGATAGGGCTGACCTCGGCGTCGGCGAACTCGGCGCTCGTTGCCACCACCGAGCTGGCAGCGAGCCCCGCGAAGAGCAACGCGACGTACACGATGCCTGCGACGAGCTGGATATTCGAGAGCAGCGCGCTAACCCGGCTTGCGCTCCTGTCGACCCACATCCGCAGCGCGACGAGGAACCAGATGAACGCCATCCCCGCGAACGGGCCGACGTAGAGGCCCGCCAAGACGATCCGCCATCTTTCGTCACTCTTGTAGAACGCGATGATCTCGGCGTCCGAGGCGTTCACGTCCGGCACGTCGGACACCAGCCAATACGAAAGCAGGAAGAGCAGGGCGTGGATGCCGCCGACACATGCCGTGAGCGTCATGACGCGGCGAGCCGAGCGCCCGCCCTCGGCTGCGTCATGACTCCCGCCCGCGTTGGTCGAACTTGGATCCACCTTACGGCGCTCTCTGCGACTCACCGCGGAGCTCTGGCACATGCGAGCGGCCTACACCTTCGCGCCAGCGAACGTCCTGCACTTCGGAGCCCTCGAAGCGCTGCAGCATGTCCCGGGGGTGCGACTCATACCAGGCGGCGTAGCGGTTTGCCAGCGGCGCCGCGGTGAGACCGTGAGCGAGGACAGACAGGCCGATCGCGACGTAGGTCGTGGTGAGGATCAGATCATCGTGCGGCAGGCCGCCCTCCTCGAGCACCAGCACCGCGAACACGATCGACGCAAGCCCCCGCGGCCCGAACCAGCCGAGAAAAGCCAGGGTCTGTCGGCGCGCGCCCGTCCCGATCATGGCGATCGCAACCGGAATCAGGCGGACAACCGTCAGGCTGAGGACGGCGTAGAGGGCAACCGACCAGGTCACGTCTCCGAGCACCGGCCCAAGGAGCACAGCGCCGAAGACGATGAACGTCACCGCGTTGAAGACCTCTCCGAGCTCCTCGATGAGATACCCGACCTCGCCGCCGCTCCTTCGCCGGATGGCGCCAAACACGAAACCTCCGACGAACGCGGCGATGAAACCGGAGCCGCCGATCGGATCTGCAATTCCGAAGGCGAGGCCAGCGCCGGCCAGTGGCACGATCTGGAGCCACGAGCCGCCGACGGACCGGCGCCCACCGGCGATCACGACGACGCACGCGGCGGCAACGCCCGCGAGGACTCCCGCCAGGATTCCGTAGCCGATCTGCTCGAGCACCAGCCTCACCGCAGCGCCGTTTCCGATAGCGCCCGACTCTGCCTGCGCAATCGCTAGCACGATCCAGAACAACGGCACGCAGATCCCGTCGTTGAGGCCGCTCTCGACGTTCAGGCCCTGTCGAACTCGGCTCGGGAGCCTCATCAGCGTCACCACTGCTTGACCGAGCGCCGCGTCCGTCGGGGCGAGGATTACCGCGAGGAGCAGAGCCTCGGCCCACAAGAGCTCGGGGAACACGACGAGAGCAAGCACGAATCCCGCTACGAGCGTCAGGGGTAGGCCGATCCCGAGCAGACGCAGGGGCACCGAGAGTTCGCCCCGTAGCACGCGCACGTCGATCCGTGAGGCGTCCGCGAACAGGACCAGAGCAAGCGTCGCCTCGGCGAGCAGCTTGACCGTCTCGCCAGCGGGGGCAGGCTCCACGAGCCCGAGCGCCTCCGAGCCGACGAGCAGTCCGACGGCGGTGAAGACCATCGCGGCGGTGATCGGCGAGCCCGCGATCCGGCCCGAGATCGCCGCGAACGCGAGCAGAGTCAGCGCGACGACTGCTAGGGCCCAGTGCACGGTCCGGTCCTATTCGGTGAATCGCCGAACGAACGCGCGGCGAGGCCCTATTCGTCGTTCTCCTCGACCTTCTCGAACCGCGTCACCGGCCCACTCGTCTGCTCGGCGATCCAGAGAGCGAACGCGGCCGTCAAAGTCCTCGTCGGAGATGCCGTGCTCCTCTAAACGGGCGCCGGCGGCGGACCGGTGTCGCTCGGGCCTAGCTCGGCCTTGAGCACACGCCTGAACGCCTCGAACCCGAGCGCGACCAGCCCGCCGAGTAGGAGGACCCCGGGCCAGCTCCGGAGCGCGGGCACCGGGCCCCAGAGGACGAGCAGCAGGTAGACCGCGGCTAGCCCGCCCCACGCGACTCCCGGCCGGTCGCGGAGCGTCGGACCGATCGCCTGGCGGCCGCGCACCGCATAGCGCGACGGGCCGGCGAACCAAGTCCCAAGCAAGATCACGATGCCGTAGACGACGAGCGCCCACGCCACCTCGCTGAGCAGGGTGGTTCCGATGAGCCACGTGGAGTCAATTGCCCCGCGCACCGACTCGCCCGAGGCGAGGGCGTCAACGATGTAGTTCCCGACGAACCGGCGGATCACCAGGAGCAGGATGCCGATGAGCAGGAGCGCCGCGCCGACGTTGCGGAGCATCTCGCGCCGGCCGCGTGCAAGCCAGATCGCGCCCGTGTAGCAGGCGAGCGCGGCCAGAATGACCAGCCAGCTCATCCACTTGATCGCCTTCACGCCCGTCTGCGCTGCCTCGAGCTGGTCGGACTGGAGGATCACGATCTGACCGGCGTCGGGAGGCAGCCGCGAGTCGAGCTGCTCTCCGAAGCCGAGCTCAGTGCCGATGTTGACGACGAGCGTTCGGAGGTTCAGGGTGACCGTCCCGCTGCCCGTGGTGATGTTCCCGCGAGTGTCGTCCTCGAGCACCGCGATCAGCTCCTGATGCGCCGCGCGGTTGACGTCTTCCCAAAGCCCCTGGACGCGCGGGCGTTGCAGGAGCCGGTCGACGCCTTCGACGGCAGGCTGACGGAGCGCCCCCGCGATCGGTCCGGCGAGGCCCTGGAGGTTCTCGGGGAGCTGCTCCTTGAGCACCTCCTGCGCATCGGCGTTCGCGTACAACTGATCGACGATGTAGACCGAGAGCGCCTGCCGTACCTCGTCGTTCTCCAGGAGCTGCGAGCTCGTGTCGACCCAAGCTTCCGTGTCGAGCGCCTGACGTTTCACCCACAGGGTGAGCGAGCCGACGAGGACGACGAGCGTTCCAAGCGCGAAGAGCACCCAGACGAGGATCGTGCGCGTGCGTGGGCTCACCCGGGGATCATCCCTTTTTGTCGAGGCCCTGGAAGCGGGTGTACCCGGCCAGAAGGCTCAGGACGGCCAGAAGGACACCGAGAACGACGAAGATGCGTGGCAGCAACCTTTCGCACCGGCCCTTTATCGCACGCTTCGACCTCGTTTCAATCACACCGATGGGGTGAAGTCGGTCGATTGCCGCCGTGAGATGATCGCGCCGCCTGTCAGTGAAACATGAGGAACGGAGGAGCAATGGCAACGCGGGAAGTGAGTGGCTCGACCGTGGGTTTCGTCGTTTTCGCGGGTGTGATGATGATGTTGATCGGGACCTTCCACGCGTTCACGGGGCTCGCGGCAATCATCCAGAACGAGTTCTTCGTGGTGGGCCGGAACTATGCGTACGAGCTCGACGTGACCGCCTGGGGCTGGCTGCACCTGATCTTCGGGGCCATCGTGGCAGCCGCGGGCTACGGTGTCTTCAGCGGGGCCACCTGGGCGCGGGTCGTTGGCATCACGCTGGCTGCGATCAGCGCGATCGGGAACTTCTTCTTCGTCCCGTACCAGCCCGTCTGGGCGATCCTGATCATCGCGCTCGACGTGCTCGTGATCGCGGCTCTCACGGCGTACTCGCCGCAAGCTGCTCGGATGGGCGCGTAAACGGTCGCAGGCCGGCTGCTCTACGTCGGGCACGCAACCGTCCTGATCGAGTTGGATGGGGTCCGCCTGCTGACGGACCCCATCCTTCGCCCACGGGTGTGGCACCTCAGGCGGCGCGTACCGCTCGACGCAGCCGAACTCGCACGGATCGACGCCGTTCTACTTTCGCACGTCCACTTTGACCACCTCGACCGGCCCTCGCTGCGGATGCTCGGGACCGACGTGACGGTAGTCGTGCCAGTCGGCGCGCGCCGACTGCTGCGAGGCTTCTCGGACGTGCGCGAGGTCGACGTCGGCGACGAGGTACGAATCGGCAAGTTGACGCTCCACGCGACCCCTGCCGAGCACCGAAGCGCTCGCCTTACGGTGAGATCTGCGCCGTCGCTCGGGTTCGTCGTCTCAGGGTCGCGCCGCATCTACTTCGCAGGTGACACGGATCTCTTCGGGGGGATGTCCGCGCTGGCCGGGTCGCTCGACGTCGCGCTACTCCCGGTCGCCGGCTGGGGGTCGAAAGTCGGCTCCGGGCATCTCGACCCGCTACGGGCGGCGCAGGCTTTGCAGCTATTGAGGCCACGCGTAGCCGTCCCGATTCACTGGGGCACCTTTTCACCGTGGAACCAGAGCACGTCCACCGACCCGCCTGAAGCCTTCCTTCGACATGCGACCGAGCTCGCGCCCGAGGTCGAGGTCCGGATCCTCGAACCGGGCTCCGCGCTGACGTTCTGAGTCAGAGGCTGCGGATCCCGTCTGCGAGGAAGAAGGCGCCCAGGACGAAACCACCAAGCATCGCAATGCTGCGGTCGTTCCGCGCAATCGCGCCCCGAACCCTCGCCAGCATCGACCGAGAGCGGCCCGGGAAAGCGGTGTAGCCGACGAGTAGGAGCGAGACGGTCGACACGGCTAAACCGACGAAGACGGCCGTGCCGAGGGCGAGACGCCCGTCCTGCACGATGGCCACGGCGGCCACGAGCACGAGCGCCAGGTTCTTCGGGTTTCCCGAGGACAGGAGCAGCGCCAGGGCCCCTGATCGGAGCGGCCCTGAACGGTCGAGTTCCTCGAGCCAGCGCGGTGGGGAGTTCGAGGGCTCGGACCGGCCCCCGAACGCGAAGCGGAGAGCCGCGGCGAAGAAGATGACCCCGATTGCGATCTCTGCGACCGCGATCGCGGCCTGCTCGTCGTCGATCGCACGAGAACGCTCGGCTACGACCACGAAGACAATCGCCGGCGCCGCGACGCCGATCGTCCAGGCGATCCAGAACGCGGCTCCGTGGAGGAGGGGGCGGCGACCACCAAGGACGAGCAGCATCGCGAGGATCGGCAGTGGGCTCAACGCGACCCCGACGGCTGGAATCAGCCACTGGCGCATGCATCGATCCTCGCCGCAAGGCCTCCGCACCGCAACCGGACGCGTCGCGGGCAAGCGTTACGAGAAGGACACATTTGCCTCGGCTGGGCTCTATGCCTACCCTGTTGCCGGGGGTTAGACGGAGGAGCGCAGTGCAGTACTGCATCGAAAGCCGAACGACCCGCCATGGCACAACCCGGAAGGAAGAGCCGAAGGCGTTCGAGCTTCTGCAGTCCAAGCTGCACGTCCCGTGGGAGCGGCCGGCGCTTGTCGAGCGCACCGGACTCATTGAGCAACTCTCTCGCGCGCGAGGCAGCCGCTTCGTCAGCGTCGTGGCGCCACCGGGATACGGGAAGACGACGACCCTCTCTCAGTGGGCGGCACGCGACGGTCGGGAGTTCGCTTGGGTCTCGCTCGACCACCGCGACAACGATCCCGTCGTTCTCCTGACCTACATTGCTGAGGCGCTGAACGCCAACGAGGCGGTCGAGCCTGCGGTGTTCAAGGCACTTACGGCCGCCGGCAACTCGCTGTGGGCGAGCGGCCTTCCTGGTCTCAGCTCAGCGCTTGCCTTTCGGCCAACACCGGTGGTGCTCGTCCTCGATGACGTGCACGAGCTCGAGAACCACGACTGTCTCGACGCCCTGGTAGCGCTGCTCCTCCACGTGCCGCAGGGCTCGCAGCTCGTGCTTTCCGGGCGTGCCGAGGCTCGGCTCGGGCTCCCGAAGCTCCGTGCCGACGGCGAGCTGTTCGAGCTAGGGCCAACCGCGCTCGCCCTGAACGATGCCGAGGCGCACGCGCTCCTCGTCGCGGCGGGAGCCGACGTGACCAAGGCCGAGGCCGAAGCGCTGAACGAGCGAGCGGAGGGCTGGGCCGCCGGCCTCTATCTCGCGGCGCTTTCGCTTGACGGCGGGAGCTCGTCACTCGCGTCGTTCGGCGGCGATGATCGCTTCGTCACTGACTATCTGAGGGCTGAGGAGCTCGCCCGCGTGGAGCCGGCCGAGCATGAGTTCCTACTTCGGACTGCCGTTCTCGACCGCATGTGTAGTTCCCTCTGCGACGCGGTGCTCGAGCGCAAGGACTCGGCGCAGATGCTCGAGCAGTTGGAGCACGAGAACCTGTTCGTCATCGCCCTCGACCACAGTCGCAGCTGGTTTCGGTACCACCATCTCTTCAGGGAAATGCTCCAGGCCGAGCTCGAGCGACGTGACCCCGAGCTCATCGCGACCCTCAATCGTAGGGCGGCCTCGTGGTGCGAAGCGAATGGCCAGCCGGAGGCCGCGATTGAATACTCGGCCGCAGCCGGCGACACCGACGGGCTCGCCCGGCTCGTCGCTTCGTGCGTGTTTCCGTACTACCGCGGCGGCCGCGTCACCACTGTCGAGCGCTGGCTCGCCATGTTCGACGATTCGGCGCTACTCGAGGGGTATCCGGCGATCGCGGTGCTCGGGGCTTGGGTGCACGCGTTGCGCGGGCGACCCGATGCCGCCGAGCGTTGGGCACTGGCAGTCGAGGCTTCCGAGTCCGAGGGTCCCATGCCCGATGGGAGCCCATTCGAGGCCTGGGCGGCCACGGTCCGCGCCCTGCTCTGCAGAAACGGCGTTGAGCAGATGCAGCTCGACGCCGAGCTCGCGGTGTCTGGCCTGTCCGCAGCGAGCCCGTGGCGTCCCGTCTCCGTCCTTCTGCACGGGGTGGGGTTGCTGTTCTCGGGAGACCTCGACCGGGCGGAGGTCATCTTGGATCAGGCTGCGGAAGTCGCCCACGCCGAAGGAGCGGTCTGGGCCGGCGTCGTGGCGCGCTCCGAGCTGGCGCTCCTCGCGCTGGAGCGAGGTGATCTCCCCGCAACGGAGTCGGAGCTCGCACTGGCCGGCGCGTTCATCGACGACGCGACGTCGGCAGACTACGTGGTAACCGCGATGCTGCTGGCCGTCACGGCGAGGGTCGAAATCGCCAAGGGGCAAGGCGCGCGAGCGCGCAAGACGCTCTTGGCCACCCAGCGCATGCGCCCGATGATGACGTACGCCCTGTCCTGGTTTGCAGTGCAGACTCAGCTCGAGCTTGCGAAGGCGCATCTGGCTCTCTCAGACGCACGTGGCGCGGCGGCGCTCTCCCGCGACGCGGACGACATCCTTCATCGACGCCCGAGGCTCGGAAACCTCGTGGCGGAAGCCGAACACGTACGAGCGGAACTCTCGACGGTCGCAGAGCAGTCGTCGGGCTGGCCATCCACGCTCACCGCGGCGGAGCTTCGCTTGCTGCCCCTGCTGACCACCCACCTCTCGTTCCGGGAGATTGCCGAGCGGCTGTTCGTTTCTCGCAATACGGTGAAGACGCAGGCGATCTCGGTCTACCGGAAGCTCGATGCGTCGAGCCGAAGCGAAGCGATCGATCGGGCCGTCGAGCTCGGCCTCGTCGACGCATCCCCGGCGTCCCGCGCCGTCTAATTCACCCGCTCGGGGTGATGCTTTCGGATGCGGATAGGCGTGCAATGTGGAGAGCAGCTCCGTGGACGACTACAAGCTCACGCTTCGTAAACTCGCGCTTCGCGACGACCGTTTCATCGACTCGCTCCTTAGTCAGGATCGCGCCAGTGCAAGCGTCTCGGGAATCGACCCGTTGTCGCATGCCCTCTTGCGAATCGCTGCGCTCATCGCGATTGACGCCGCTCCGCCCTCTTACATGAGCGCGGTCGAAGCCGGACTGGACGCCGGCGCGTCCTACGACGAGATCGTCGGAACGCTCATCGCGGTGATGCCGATCGTCGGGGTCGCGCGAGTCGTCTCTGCGGCTCCGAATCTCGCGCTGGCGCTCGGCTACGACGTCGGCGAGGCGCTCGAGCTGGTCGACGGTTAGCTCAGACCACCGATCGCGTCACCGATCAGCTTCACGCCGAGCACGAGCAGCAGAACGGCCATGATCGCGGCGTTGTGCACGGCCATCCACGTCTTCAGCTCGTCGAGGATGGCTGCCGCTCTCGATCCCAGTGCGAAGTAGATGACGACGGGGGCGAGGATGCTGAGTGAGCCGATGAGGATGAAGATCGCGAGCGCACCGGCCGCCTCGCCGCCCGAGATGCCAGTCTGCGCGATCGCCGTTGCAGCTGCGATTGTCAGCGCCAGGTTTTTCGGATTGACTCCCGAGAGGAGCACGCCGAACCCGAGCGACTTGCCGGTCGTGAACGTGTCGATCGCCTGCATCCACTTGGGCATCGGGGCTTCCTGGCCTGCCCGCGGCCGGCCGCGCCAAGTTCCCGCTGCCAGGAGCAGGAAAAGGACGCCGAGGCCGAGCTTGACGATGCTGACCCACGTCTCCGGACCGCCATCATCCTCCTGGGAGTTGCCGCTCGCGAGCGCGAGTAGCGCGCCGCCCACGATCGTCAGGCCCGCGATCCAGCCGAGCGCGAACGCGAGGCCGTTCGACCGCGCGCGCGGAGTCCCGAGCATGAGGACGATCGCGATGATCGGCACGGGGCTGATTGCAACGCCGATCGCCAGCGGCAGGATCTCTCCGATCGCCGGACCCATGTGAGCGTTATTTCACGCCCACGAGGAACAGGACATCGTGCTGATGGGATGAGGGCACAGGTAGTTTCTGCGCGACGGGGCTCGGGAACGAAGGCGCCAATGCCGATACAGCGGGACGATGCCTCCACTGAGCGTCACTGAGGTCGAGGGCCGAGTCTGCCTCAACCTCGGCGGGTTCGCGCGCGGCGAGGGTTCATCGCTGCAGGAAGCAGCCGACGACCTGGTCTGCTCGATTCTCCGCCTCGTGATGGCGTTCCGGTCGAGCGGTTTCAGGGTGTCCCCCGAGTTCCAGCCGGATTTCGAGACCATGGACTTCCTCCACGAGCTCGGTGAGATCGCGGCGGCCGGCGGCGACATCCGCTCCCGCGTCTTCGCGTAACGCTACTGCCTCGCCATCGCGATCCTCAGGCGCTCCTCCGGCGTGATCAGATGGTCGGAGTCCTCAGCGTCCTTGTCGATATCGATCTCGACCCAGGTCACGCGGCCGCTGAACTCGGTCTTGCCCGCGACGAGGTCATCGGTGACGGGGGTGCCGCTGTCCGAGCCGATGTCGGTCGTCTCGTCCGCGGAGAAGACCATCGGCACGGTCGCGTCCACGCGGCCTTCGCCGACCTTCTCGCCGTCGACGAACAGGCTGACGTCACCGCCCTTGCCGAGGCCGCCGCCGTCGTAGGTGAACTCCATCCGGACCTGGTGCTCGCCCGCCGGGATCGCCGAGCCGCCGTACACCTTGAACTGCTGCAGACCGAAGAGGTTGTAGCAGTAGGCCGGCTTGCCGTCCTTGGCGTACAGCGTAAAGCCACCGAACGCACCGCCCTGGGCGATGATCACACCCTGCGCGCCCTCGTCGGGGACGAGGATCTCGGCCGTAACCGCGTGTGACTTGTTCTTGGTCAGGACGACAGAGCTCTCCGACAGGCGGCCCATGCCGCCGAAGAGCAGCTGGCGGGTGCCGCGGATGAGCTGCGGCCTTCCGGCGAGGTCGGCGTTGAACCGCTCCGCGCGGCGATCGTCGAGCGGCAGGACGTTGTACTTGGCCGCTTCGATCAGGAACAGCGTCTGCAACTCACGGAGCTTTTCGGGCTGCTCCGAGGAGAGGTCGTGGGCCTGCGTCCAGTCGTCCGGGCCGTAGAGCTCCCAGACGTCCGCGTCCAGTGGCGGATTCTCGGCCATCAGCCAAGGGGTGCTATGGCGCGTCACGGCGGTCCAACCCTTGTGGTAGATGCCGCGGTTGCAGAACATCTCGAAGTACTGCGTCTCGCGGCTCTCGGGCGCTGACGCTTCGTCGAATGAAGGAGCCATCGAGACGCCGTGCAACGGCATCTGCTGGATGCCGTGCACGGACGTTGGGTGCGGCACCCCGGCCGCGTCGAGGACGGTCGCCGCGACGTCGATGATGTGGTGGAACTGCGTCCGCACCTCTCCTTTCGCCTTGATCCCGTGAGGCCAGTGGATGATCGTTCCGTTGCGCGTGCCGCCCCAGTGCGACGCGACCTGCTTCGTCCACTGGTACGGCGTGTCCATCGCGTGCGCCCAGCTGACGGCGTAATGGTTGTAAGCCTTCGGGCCGCCGAAGTCGTCGATGCGCGAAGTCATGAACTCGACGGTCTCGAGTCCGAAAGCGCCGTTCAAGACGATGAGCTCGTTGAAGCAGCCGTTCGGCGTGCCTTCGCCGGAGGCGCCGTTGTCGCCGATGATGAGGTAGATCAACGTGTCGTCGAGGATCTCGAGCTCGCCCAGCGCGTCGATCAGCCGGCCGACGTGGTGGTCGGTGTGCTCGAGGAAGCCGGCGTAGACCTCCATCTGGCGGGCGAAGATCGGCTTCATCTCGTCGGGCGTATCGTCCCAGCCGGGGATCTCAGCGGGACGTGCGGTGAGCTCCGCGTCCTTGGGGATCACGCCGAGCTCCTTCTGACGGGCGAACGTCTCCTCGCGGAGCTTGTCCCAGCCCTGGTCGAACTTGCCCTTGTACTTCGCCGACCACTCCGCCGGGACGTGGTGTGGGGCGTGCGTCGCGCCGGGTGCGTAGTAGATGAAGAACGGCTTGTCCGGCATCAACGACTTCTGCTCGTGCACCCACTCGATCGCGCGGTCGGTCATGTCCTCGGTGAAGTGGTAGCCCTCTTCAGGCGTGCGGTCGGGCTCGATCGGCACCGTGTCCCGGTAGATCGCGGGCGCGTACTGGTTCGTTTCCCCGCCGATGAAGCCATAGAAATGCTCGAAGCCTCCACCGCCTGAGGGCCAGGAGTCGAATGGCCCCATCGGGCTCGTCTCCCAGACCGGAACCTCGTGGCACTTGCCGAACTGCGCCGTTGAATACCCGTTGAGCTTGAGCGTCTCGGCGAGAGGCGCCGCGGCCTTCGGCCGCATCGAGTTGTATCCGGGGGCCGAGGTCGCGATCTCGGTGATGCCGCCCATCCCGACGGCGTGGTGGTTCCGACCGGTCAGCAGCGCCTGCCGGGTCGGCGAGCAGAGGGCGGTCGTGTGAAAGCGGTTGTACTTGAGCCCCTTGTCTGCGAGCCGTTCGAAGTTCGGCGTCTGACACGGTCCGCCGAACGCGGACGACGAGCCGAAGCCGGCGTCGTCGATCAGGATCACGAGCACGTTCGGCGCCCCTTCCGGCGGCCGGAGCGGCTCGATCGGCGGATACGACGTGTCGGGATTCTTGGCGTCGTAGGTCGTTAGCCCGACGTACTGCCGGTCGGGAATCGGCAGTATCTGGCGCTCGGGCTGCGGGCTCTTGGGCATGGTGCCTCCTGGTTAGGGCGGGTCCTATAATCCTTCCAGCCGGCCCACTGCGCCTCATCCCCCAAAGTGGATGAATCTCTAGCCCACCTCAATCATCCGCACAGGGTGATGCATGAGCATGCTCGTGGACCAATCATCGGACGGGCGTTCCGATGATCCTTGTACTCGCTCTGCTGTCGCTCGTCTTCCTACCCTCGCCGTGGAATTTCGTCGGCGCACTGGCCGGCGGCGCGGTCTTTGCTTTCGAGGTCGCGTACTGGCAGCGGCGGATGCGACGCCGAAAAGTTCAGACCGGCCTGGAGAATCTCGTCGGGTCCACCGGCGAGGCGACGGAGCGGCTCGCCCCTTCGGGCCAGATCCGCGTGCTCGGTGAGCTCTGGCAGGCTCGCTCGAGCTCGGAGCTCCCTCCTGGATCGCGCGTCCGCGTGGTCGCGGTGCACGGCCTCACACTGGAGGTCGAGACCACGGAGGATGCGCCGGCGAGCGCGCGCCCAGCGTCGTGAGCCTCGAGGCAACCCGTGCTTGAGGCATTCGGCCTGGGAGTGCTCGGGGCGTCGTCCCTGCTGTTCGCGGGCCTGGTTGCCTGCTGGCTTGACGTGCCCGCTCGCCTCATCGGCATTCTGGCCGGCTTTGGTGCCGGAGCGCTGATCGCAGCGATCTCCTTCGATCTCGTCGTGGAGGCAGAAGACGTGCTCGAGCTGTGGCAGTTCGCCTTGTGGATGCTGATCGGTGTGGCCGTCTTCCTGGTCGCCGACAAGGTGGTGGAGACGCGCTTCGGCCAAGCGGGAGTTGGGGGTGCGATGGGCATCGTCGTCGGCTCGGTGGTCGACGGGGTGCCCGAGTCGATCATCTTCGGGATCCAGGTCGGAACGGACTTCCCGATCAGCTTGAGCTTCATGGTCGCTGTCTTCGTCTCCAACATCCCACAGAGCATCGCGCCGTCCGCCGACCTCTCGGCCGCCGGATGGACGGCGAGACGCGTCGGAACACTCTGGTTCTGGGTCGTCCTCGCCTGCGGAATCGCTGCGGCTCTCGGTTATCTGGCCACAGACCTGACCTCCGATGCTCAGGGTGGCCGAGCGGCTGCCCTCGCCGCCGGAGGCCTACTTGCCATGCTGACCAACTCACTGATGCCCTTCGCCTTCGAGCGTGGGCTGGCGTTGGCAGGTGCGGCTACGGCCGTGGGGTTCTGCCTCTCCCTCCTGGGCAGCAGCTGAGC
>Ga0307302_10000810_pt1 | contig 13794 bp, 9 predicted proteins | sample ER_DNA_183_FD_194490 | JGI IMG/M metagenome (GOLD analysis project Ga0307302, IMG submission 194490) | Bulk soil microbial communities from the East River watershed near Crested Butte, Colorado, United States - ER_DNA_183 | ecosystem: Environmental > Terrestrial > Soil > Floodplain | place: USA...
CGGCCGTGCCAAAGAACCTAGTGATCGTCGAGTCGCCTGCAAAGGCGCGGACCATAGAACGCTACCTGGGCGAGGACTATCGGGTCCTCGCCTCATACGGTCACGTCCGGGATCTGCCCGAGAACCCGGGCAAGGGCAAATTCGGGGTGGACGTCGACCACGACTTTGCCCCGGAGTACGTCATCTCTGAAGATCGCAAGAAGCAGGTCGCCGAGATCACCAAGGCCGCGAAGTCGGCGGACATGGTCTTCCTTGCCACAGACCTCGACCGCGAGGGCGAGGCGATCGCCTGGCACGTCATCGAGGCCGCCAACGTTCCGGCGTCGAAGACCCAGCGCGTCACCTTCAGCGAGATCACCGAGAGCGCGATCCGCGAGGCGTTCGCCCACCCGCGCCAGATCGATACGAACCTCGTTGACGCCCAACAGACGCGTCGGATCGTCGATCGGCTCGTCGGCTACACGCTCAGCCCGTTGCTGGCGCGGAAGGTCCGGGCGGGCCTGTCGGCCGGCCGCGTCCAGTCGGTGGCCGTGCGGCTCGTCGTCGAGCGAGAGCGCGAGATCGATGCCTTCACTGCACGTGAGTACTGGACGCTGGAGGCCCTCCTCGCGACGGCAGACGGCACCGCGTTCCCGGCTGAGGTCGTCAGGATCGACGGCGCGGCTCTCGATGTTGGCGATGGCGAGACGGCGGAGCGCCACGCCGCTGAGCTCAGGGAGCTGAAGCCGCTCGTCACGAAGGTCGGGACGCGGAAGCAGACGCGCAGCCCAGCGCCACCGTTCACCACATCGACGCTCCAGCAGGAGGCCAGCCGCAAGCTCGGCTACAGCCCGAAGCGGACGATGTCGATCGCCCAGCGACTGTACGAGGGCGCCGACACGCCGGACGGCCACGTCGGGCTCATCACCTACATGCGGACGGACTCGACCGCGATGGCCGGCGTCGCGATGGGCGAGGCCCGCGACGTCATCCGAGGTCGGTTCGGAGAGCCGTACACGATGCCCAAGGGCCGGGTCTACAAGACGAAGGCAAAGGGCGCCCAGGAGGCCCACGAGTCGATCCGTCCGACGAGTTTCCGGCGCGAGCCGGAGTCGCTCGAGGGCTCGCTCAAGCCCGAGGAGCTCCGTCTCTATCGCCTCATCTGGCAGCGGGCGATCGCCTCGCAGATGGCCGCCAAGGAAATGGAGACGACGTCGATCGAGCTCTCGGCCGGGCCGTACGAGCTCCGGGCAAGCGCCACGCGGACGCTCTTCGACGGCTTCTCGCGGGTCTACACGGAGGGCCGCGACGACGACGCTGTCGCCGAGGACGAGGAGGACCGCCGCCTGCCGGCGCTCGCCGAGGGCGATCCCACGACCGTCACGGACGTGGCCCCGACCCAGCACTTCACCGAGCCGCCGCCTCGCTTCACCGAGGCGACGCTGATCAAGGCCCTCGAGGAGCACGGGATCGGCCGCCCATCGACGTATGCCGCGACGATCTCGACGATCGTCGACCGTGGCTACGTCGTCATCACGGAGCGGCGCCTCCACCCCGAGATCGTCGCGGGCATCGTGACGGACCTGCTCGTCGAGCATTTCGGCGACTACGTGGACCTCGAGTTCACGGCCCGGATGGAGGAGGAGCTCGACGAGATCGCCCGCGGCGAGCGCGAGTGGGTGCCGCTCCTACGCGCCTTCTACGGGCCGCTCCGGGATCGTGTCGACGAGAAGCGCAAGCTCCTCAAGCGAGCCGACTTCACCACGGAGCCGACCGACGAGGTCTGCTCCGAGGGTCACCCGATGGTGATCCGGCTCGGGCGGAACGGGCGCTTCCTCGCCTGCTCGCTGTTCCCGGAACACAAGGAATCGCGGCCGCTGCCCGGCGACGAGGCGCCGCCACAGGCGGGCGAAGGCGAGGTCTGCCCGCAATGCGGCGAGGGGACGCTCGTCGGCAAGAACGGCCGATTCGGACCGTTCGTCGGCTGCTCGCGCTACCCGGACTGCAACTACATCAAGAAGGAAGGTCCACCGCCACCCGATCAGCTGCCCTTCGAGGTCATCTGCCCCAAGAACGGTGACGGCCACCTCGTCGCGCGGCGAGCCCGTCGAACGGGCAACGTCTTCTACGGCTGCTCGGCGTATCCGAAGTGCGACTTCACAACGAACTTCGAGCCAGTCGGGGCGGTCCACGACGCGGACGAGGGCCCGGTCGCTCGCAAGGGCGACACCGGCATCTGCCTCCGTTGCGGCGCCGACGTCCCGTTGCCGGAGGGGACGGAGCTCGTCGGAGCCAGGCTGGCTGGCGGGCCACCGAATCCCGAGGCCCTTGCGAAGCCGGCACGTGGCGGAGCCCGCCGCGGCGGCGGCCGGAGTGGGGCGGGAGGCGGCAGCCGCGGCCGACCGTCCGGTTCTGGTCGCGCCGGGGGCTCGCGTGCGGCGCCGCGACGGACCCGGACGACCGAGAGCGCGCCGGACGCGTGAGCGGGGCGCCGGCGGCCAAGCCCGCGCTCGAGCGGTTTCTCCGCGGCCTTGCCGCTCGGGACGCCTCGCTTCACACGCAGCGCTCGTATCGCACCGCGATCGGGGCGTATCTCGACTGGCTGACGGACCGCGGGGTGGACTGGCGGGCGCCGGCGCGGGCAGATCTCCGCGCGTACCTCGCCCATCTGGGCGCCCGTGGCGCCCGCAGCTCGACGGCCCAGCGGCTGGCCGCGATCCGTTCGTTTCACCGCCACGCGGCGCGGGAGGGGCTGAGCGCGGGTGACCCGTGGGGAGCGATCGCGACACCGCGCCTGCCACGGCGGCTGCCCCGCGTCCTGGAGGTCGAGCAGGTCGAACGGCTGCTCGCCGTCGTCGATGACGAGCTGGCCGCGGCCGACGCGGCCGTGCCGGCTCGCACTGCGCTGCTCACCGCGCTCGCCCTACGCGACCGCGCCCTGGTCGAGACCGCGTACGCGGCCGGGCTTCGCATCAGCGAGCTCGCAGCCGCGGATCTCGCGTCGCTCGAGCTGCGTCGCGGCGAGATCCGGGTGCTCGGCAAGGGTCGGAAGGAGCGGGTCGGGCTGCTCGGCCGGCCGGCTCGCTCATCGATCGCGGCCTATCTCGAAGACGGCCGGCCGGTCCTCCTGGCCCTGCGCAAGGCCGGCGCCGACGAGCCCGCCGAGATCTTCCTGAACCATCGCGGGGCGCCGCTGGGCGTCCGCGGCCTCCGCTACCGGCTCGATCTCCTGTGCCGCCGAGCGGGCCTGCCGGAGGGCGTGTCGCCGCACACGCTCCGCCACTCCTTCGCGACGCACCTGCTCGACGGCGGCGCGGACCTGCGGGTGGTCCAGGAGCTGCTGGGTCACGAGAGCCTCGCGACGACGCAGATCTACACCCACGTCTCGCCGACGCGTCTCCGGGCCGCCTACCGCGGCGCCCATCCACGGGCGACCCGCCCATCGGCCGTCTGACCGCGTCGTGACCCGACGGTGACCCACCGCGCCCTCGCCCAGGCGGGCCTCGTCGTCTCGGGGGCGTTCCTCATTTCCCGGATCCTCGGCTGGATCCGCGTCGCGATCATCGCGATCACGATCGGCGCAGGGCCCGACCTTGACGCGTTCTTCGCCGCCTTCCGGCTGCCCGACCTGATCTTCCAGCTCGTTGCGGCGGGAGCCCTGTCGTCGGCCCTGATCCCGATCGTCGCCGCCCTCCTCACGACCGACGACCAGCAGCGGGCCTGGCGGATCGTCTCGACCGTCACGAACCTGATGCTCGCGGCGCTCGTGCTGCTCGCGGCGATCATCTTCCTCGCGGCGCCGGCCATCGTTCCCGCGATCACGCCCGGCTTCGATGCGGCTCAGGCCGCGCGAACGGCCGACTTGACGCGGATCATGCTTCTCGGCCCCATCTTCCTCGCGCTCGGATCGGTCGCGACCAGCCTCCTCAACGCCCAGGGCAGGTTCGCTGCCGCCGCCGTCGCCCCGATCGTCTACAACCTCGCGATCATAGGCGCCGCGCTGTTCCTCGCCCCGACGCTCGGGGTGACGGGCCTCGCGATTGGTGTCGTGGCCGGGTCGCTCGCCCATCTCCTCGTCCAGCTGCCGTCCGTCCTCCGACTCGGGTTCAGGTACACGAGGCTTATCGATCTCTCCGATCCCCAGGCCCGCAAGGCACTCGCTCTCATGGCACCCCGGGCGATCGGGCTCGGGGCGACGCAGATCACGTTCGTCGTCGTCACCTCGATCGCGTCAACCATTGGGGAGGGGGCGATCAGCGCATTCAACATTGCGTTCACGCTCCTCCAGATCCCGATCGGCGTGATCGGCGTGCCGCTGGGGGTCGTCGTGTTCCCTGCGCTGTCGCGCGAGGCCGCCCTCGGCAGGGCGGAGGAGTTCGCCGCACTTTTGTCGCGCGCCGTCCGTCTGCTCCTGTTCGTGATGCTGCCGATCACCGGGATCGGGATCGTCCTTCGGCGCGACGTGACGGAGCTCCTCTTCGGCTACGGCAAGTTCGACGCCGCGGCGATCGACCTGACCGCCGCGACCCTGCTCACATTCATGTTCGGGCTCGCTGCTCACGCGCTGATCGCCGTCCTGGCCCGCGCGTTCTACGCCCGACAGGACACGCGCACGCCCGTCGCGGCGGGGATCATCGCCGTCGTCGTCAACACGACCCTGTCGGTCGCGCTGGCCGGGCCGCTCGGACTGCCGGGGATTGGCCTCGCGATCGCGGTCGGCGCCTGGCTGGAGATGGCGATCCTGCTGGTGCTCCTCCGGCGGCGGCTGCCGGAGCTGTCGCTGGGCCCCTTCTTCCTCGTGGCGATCCGCTCGCTATTTGCGACCGTCCTCGCCTCGGCGGTCGCCTACGCGCTGCGCGGCGGACTCGCGCTCGTCGGCGACGCCGAACCGAGCACGGTCGCGCTGCTCGTACGTCTCGTGGTCGTCGGCGGGGTCGGGCTGGGCGTCTACGCCGTGCTGGCGGCTGCCTTGCGCATCCCGGAGCTGCCCTCTATCGTCGGGGTCATGGCCGACCTGCTCCGACGCCCGCGCCGAGCGTGAGCCAGCCCTCGACCCGATTCGACCCCGACGATCCGACGGCCTGGGATGCGTTCGTCTCGGGCGCAGATCCTGGTTCGTACCTCCAGCTCTCGCCGTGGGCCCAGGTCAAGGCCGTCAACGGCTGGTCGTCGGTCCGCCTGGCGGCCGACGGTCCGATCGGTGCCCAGGTGCTCGTCCGCCGGCCGCGACCGCTCCCGTGGGGCTTCGCCTACGCGCCGCGCGGTCCCGTGGCGACCGGCTGGTCGCCCGACAGCCTCGCCGCCCTGGCCGATACACTCCGAAGCAAGCTGCCTGAGCGCGCGGGCCGGGTCTCCCACGTCCGGATCGACCCGGAAATCGAATACGGCGGCCCGCTCGATCCCGATGGCGCTCTCCGGCACGCCCTCCGCGCCGCGGACTTCCGGCCCTCCGCTCCGATCCAGCCGAACGCGACCCGGATCATTGACCTCCGGGCCGACGAGGATGCCCTCTGGAACGACCTCCGCAAGAAATGGCGCCAATACGTCAACAAGGCGCGCAAGGCCGGGATCGTCGTCGTCGACGCCGAAGGCGACCGCCTCGGCGAGTTCTACCGTATCTACCGCGAGACCGCCGACCGTGCGGGCTTCCTCATCCGGACCGAGGGGGCGTATCGCGACGTCTGGGATGCCTTCCGGCCGCACGGCCTCGCCCGGCTCCTCTTCGCCCAGACCGCGGACGGCGAGCCGCTTGCCACGTTGTTCCTCGTTCGCAGCGGCCCGCGGGTCGTCGAGCCGTATGGCGGCATGACCCGCGAGGGAGGCGACTCTCGCGCGAACTACCTCCTCAAGTGGGAGGCGATCCGCTCGTCCCGCGAGCAGGGCTCGACAAGCTACGACCTGTGGGGCCTCGCGACCGGCGGGATCGCCCACTTCAAGACCGGATTCGGGGGGCGTGAGGTCCGCTACATCGGGGCGTGGGATCTCGTGCTCGATCCCGTCGGGCGGCAGGTCTACCAGGGAGCGCAGCGGGCGCGGGTCGAGTGGGCGCGACGGCGCCACGGCATCAGCGGCGAGCGGGACGCGGCGGCGTTCGGGGGCGACGGCGGGAGCGACGCGGCTTGACGGTTCGCCCCGCGACCCCCGACGAGCTCGCCGACTGGGACGAGCGAACGGTCGATCCGCCCGGTGGCCATGTCTACCAGTCTCGAGCCTGGGCCGACCATCGCGCGGCGAGTGGCTGGATGCCGCATCACCTCGTCGTCGACGACACGTTCGGCGTTCTCGCCCTCAGCCGGCCGTGGCCTGCCATCGGCGGCGGCAGCGCCTACGTTCCGCGCGGTCCGATCTCGGCCGGTTCGCCGCCGGCGACCGTCGCCTCTCGTCTCGTGGCTGTCGCGGATCACCTCGCGGCGGCCGGCACCGACGTCGTCGCGACGGACGCGGAGATCCCGGCCGGCACCGGCTACGGGGAGCAGATCCGGGCCGCGGGCTTCCGTCCGATCGAGGAGATCCAGCCGTCGCGCCACCGCATCGCGTTGCCGCTGGAGGGCGTCGACGAGGAAGCTGCCTTCGAGGCGATCGCCAAGTCGACCCGCCAGCGGATCCGGAAAGCAGAGAAGGACGCGATCGACGTCGTCCGCCACGACGCGCGGCTGCCCCCCGGCGGAGTGGGCGAGGGTTTCGTGGCCCCTCGCGAACCAACAGATGTTGCACTCGACCGCTTCTACGACCTCCTCCTCGAGACCGGCGAGCGACGCCAGTTCTCGTTTGGGCCGCGGGAATCGTTCGTCGGTTGGTGGCGCGCAGCGCACCGGACTGGCCACCTCGTCCACCTCGAGGCGCGCGCTCCCGAGGGCGAACCGCTGGCGGGCCTGCTCCTTTACCGGCACGGGGAGCGCCTCTCGACCGTCCACTCGGGCGACCATGCCACGGCGCGACGCGACCATCCGGGCGCACTCCACCTGCTCCGCTGGCGGGCGATCCAGCTTGCGATTCGCGAGCGGCGGGCGGAGATGGACCTCGGCGGGGCCGACGTCGCGGGCGCGCGCCGGGAGCCGGGCGAGGGTGAGCCGATGTATGGCCTCTACCAGCACAAGCTTTCGTTCGGCGGCCACTGGCTGGAGCTCAGCGGGGCGCACGAGAAGGTGATCCGGCCGAATCGCTACCTCGCAGGCAGGCTTGCCTCGCGGGTCGCCAGGATCGTCGGCGGCCGCGGGACGGCGTCGCAGTGACGGCACCGACCATCGAGAGCCTTCTCGCGGCGGCGGAGCAATCGGAAGCGCGGCCACTTGGCGAGCTGATCAACCGGCTGGGGCGCGGCGGACTCCTGCGCGGGGCGCGGGATGGCGGCAAGGCCATCGGGCCGGCCGCTCTGGCCGGCGTTGCGATTCGAGGGGTCACGGACGACACCCGACGCATCGCGCCGGGCTCGCTCTTCGTCGCGATTCGCGGCGCTCACGTCGACGGCCACGATCTCGTCGATCAGGCGGCGGCCGCCGGTGCCGCGGCGGCGATCGTCGAGCAGCCGCTCACCGACGTCGATCTTCCCCAGGTCGTCGTCGACCGAAGTCCCACCGCGCTAGCCGACGCCGCGGCCTGGTGGTATGGCGACCCCAGCCACGATCTGGGCGTCCTGGGGATCACCGGCACGGACGGCAAGACGACGACGTCGTTCCTCGCGGTCGCGGCCCTCGAGGCGGCGGGCCTCTCGACCGGGCTCGTCGGGACGGTCGAGACGAAGATTGGTGAGAGCCGCGAGCCGAATCCGGAGCACACCACCACGCCCGGGGCGCCGGACCTCCAGCGGATGTTACGGGCGATGGCCAAGGCCGGGGACGCGGCCGCGGTCGTCGAGACGACGTCGCACGGTCTCGCGGCCGATCGCGTCCGCGGGATCGCCTACGACGCGGCGATCCTGACGAATCTCACCCACGAGCACCTCGAGTTCCACGGCTCGTGGGAGGCGTATCGGGACGCGAAGCTCTCGCTGTTCGAGCGCCTCGCGGTCTCCGAAGCGAACCCGCGGAAGGCGGAGCCGACACCGGCCTGGCCGAAGGTCGCCGTCGTCAACGTCGACGATCCCTCGGCAGGCTTGTTCGTGGGGGTTGCCCAAGAGGCCGGGGCGCGGATCGTGACCTACGGCACGGATGAGGCAGCGGACGTCCGAGCCACCCGCAGTGAGGAGGATGCTCGCCGGCTCCGCGTCGCCTACGACGCGCCGTCGGGAGCGGCGGGTCTCGAGCTGCGGCTTGCCGGACGTTTCAACGTCCTCAACGCCCTCGCGGTCGTCGCGCTCGGCGAGGGCCTGGGCCTGGATCCGGCCGCGGTCCGTGCCGGGCTCGAATCGGTTGAGGCCGTCCCCGGTCGCATGGAGCGGGTCGACGCGGGCCAGCCGTTCGGGGTCGTGATCGACTACGCCCACAGCCCGGCCTCGCTCGAGGCGGTCCTCGAGATCCTCGCACCGGTCGCGGCGGCGCGCGGTGGAGGGCTGATCGCCGTGTTCGGGTCGGCGGGGGAGCGGGACGTCGAGAAACGACCGATGATGGGCCGGATAGCAGCCGAGCGCGCGCGCCTCGTGATTGCGACCGATGAGGACCCCCGCGGCGAGGAACGCGAGGCGATTCTCGACGAGATCGCCCGCGGGGCGGAGGCAGCCGGCAAGCGTCGCGGCCACGACCTCCTGCTCATCGCCGATCGCCCGGCGGCGATCGCAGCCGCGTTCGAGCGGGCGCGCCAGGGCGACATCGTCCTGCTGGCCGGGAAGGGACACGAGCATTCGATCATCGGTCCGGGCGGGCCGGTCGCCTACGACGAGCGGGCGACGGCCCTGGCAGCCCTCGCCGATCTCGGCTACGGAACGACAGGGACCTGACCGGTGCGGGGCTGTCTCAGCGTCCTGATCATTGCCGCGGTCTTCCTCGTCGGGATCGTCTGGTTTGGAGGCGTGCCGCTCGCCGAGACGGTCGTCGAGGCCAGCCTGACGAGCTCCGCCTTCGAGGCCGACGAGCTCGACGTCACTGTCCACGCGGATCCGCCGCTCGTGCTGGCCCTGGGTCGGGCGGACCGGGTCGAGATCGACGCGAGGGGCGTCCGGTGGGAGGACCTGCGTGCGGGCTCGATGACGCTGCGCCTCGACGGGGTCGATCTCCTCGGGCGGACGGCGACAACGGCCGACGGGCAGTTCCGTGATGTCGAGCTCGCGGTCGCGGGCGGCGATCCGGCACTCGTTGGGATCGCGATCCACGGGCCGGCGGACGGGGCGCTGACGACGATCGAAATCGATGGCCCGACGGTCCATCGGATGGCCCTGGCGGCGTTCGAGAAGACGTTCGGCACCCGCCCGGATTCGGCCGAACTCGTGGCGCCGAATGGGGTCCGGGTGGGGATCGGCGACAGGGAGCTGAACGGCACGTTGCGGGTGGACGTCGACGGTGCCCTCGTCGTCGCCTCGGGCCTGGGGACGATCCGCCTCGTCGAGCCCGATCCGTCACTTCCGCTCCGCCTGACCAGCGTATCGATCGTCGACGGCGGCCTCGCGCTGACCGGAACACTGGACGTGTCCGCGCTGCTGCGCTGAGCGGCTGGGCCGCGACGACGCTCCGGCCCCGCACGAACCCGCTGCTATCCTTCGAATATGGCTCAGCCCCGCACGACACCCGCATCCGACGCCACCAAGGCGCCTCGGCCCGCCCGTGTCAAGCGGGCGAAGTCGACCGGCCCCCGTCGAACACCGCCGGCGCCCGCCGCCAAATCCAAGGATCCCGATCTCGTCGCCCTCCGGAAGCAGCTCATCGAAACGGTCGCCGGGCACTATCCGCAGGCCGACCTGACGCCCGTCGGCGCCGCGTTCGATCTCGCCGTCGAGGCCCACGAGGGTGCGCGGCGGGCGACCGGCGAGCCGTATGTGACCCACCCGATCGCGTCGGCTCAGATCACCGCGGAGCTCGGAATCGACCCGGTTGCCGTTCAGGCGGCCCTCCTTCACGACGTGCCGGAGGACACCGAGTACAGCCTGCCCGACCTCGAGGAGCGCTTCGGCGCCGAGGTCGCCCACATGGTCGACGGGGTCACGAAGCTCTCGAAGTTCAGCACCCACAGCCACGAGCAGCAGCAGGCGGAGAACATCCGAAAGATGCTCCTGGCGATGGCCGAGGACATTCGTGTCGTCCTCATCAAGCTCGCCGATCGGCTCCACAACATGCGGACCCTGTACGCGCTACCGTCGGAGAAGCAGGTCCGGATCGCCCGTCAGACGATGGAGATCTACGCCCCGCTCGCCGAGCGGCTCGGCATCTGGCAGATGAAATGGGAGCTCGAGGATCTGGCCTTCAAGGTCCTCGAGCCCGAGCGGTTCCGCGAGCTCGCCAAGCTCCTCGACACGCGCCGCAAGGGCCGCGAGGGCTACATCGAACGGGCGATCGCGGAGCTCGAGCCGATGCTCAAGGCCGCCGGGATCGAGTCTGACCTCCAGGGCCGCCCGAAGCACATCTTCAGCATCTACAAGAAGATGCAGCGCAAGAGCGCCGAGTTCGGCGAGATCTACGACGTATACGCGATCCGGATCCTCGTCGACGACGTCCGTGACTGTTATGCGGCACTCGGCATCGTCCACGCGCTGTGGCGGCCGATCCCGGGCCAGTTCGATGACTACATCGCGGTCCCGAAGAACAACCTCTACCAGTCGCTTCACACGGCCGTGATCGCGCTCGACGGCAAGCCCCTCGAGATCCAGATCCGGACCCACGCAATGCACCAGGTCTCGGAGGTCGGGATCGCGGCCCACTGGCGGTACAAGGAAGGCTCGAAGTCCGACCGCGAGTACGACGCCAAGCTCGCCTGGCTGCGTCAGCTCATGGACTGGCAGCGCGACGTCAGCGATGCGACGGAGTTCGTCGAGGGGATCAAGCTCGACATCTTCCAGGACCAGGTCTTCGTGTTCACGCCGAAGGGCGACATCAAGGACCTGCCGGCCGGCGCGACGCCACTCGATTTCGCCTATCGGATCCACACCGACGTGGGCCACCGAACGATCGGGGCCAAGGTGAACAACCGGCTGGTGCCGCTCGATTACCGCCTGAAGAACGGCGACATCGTCGAGATCGTGACTACGAAGGGCGAGCACGGGCCGTCCCGCGACTGGATGAACGTCGTCCGGACCTCGCACGCCCGCGAGAAGATCCGCCAATGGTTCAAGCGCAAGGACCGTGACGAGAACATCGTCCACGGTCGTGAGTCACTCGAGCGCGAGCTCCGGCGGCTGGCCCGCAAGAGCATCCAGTCGGTGGGTCACGATCGGATCGCCGAGGTCGTCAGGCAGTACAACATGGACTCGCTCGACGACTTCTACGCGGCCGTCGGCTACGGCGCGATCAGCGCCCAGCAGGTCGTCATGCGGCTCGGGGTCGTCGACGACGCGGAGGTCGGGCTGCCGACCGTCGCTCCCGCCACGATCCCGGTTCGGACGGGTGGGGTCCGGGTCAAGGGTGTCGGGGACCTGCTCGTTCGCTTCGCCAAGTGCTGCCACCCGATCCCGGGCGACCCGATCGTGGGCTTCATCACCCGGGGCAAGGGCGTGACGGTTCACCTCCAGAGCTGCCCGACGGTGCTCAACGAGCGCGAGGTGCCGCGGCTCATCGAAGTCGAGTGGGAGGCGGCGCCGGCCCAGACGTACCCGATCGCGATCCGGGTCGAGGGTTACGACCGGACGGGCCTGCTGAACGACATCACCCAGGTCGTTGCCGAGAACAAGGTCAACATCGTGGCCGCCGCGGTCCACGTGAACCCCGATCACACCGCGATCGTGACGGCGACGCTGCAGGTCGCCTCCGTGTCGCAGCTCGCGAGAGTCATGAGCCGGATCGAAGGGCTCAAGGACGTTCTGAGCGTCCAGCGCGACCTGGGTTAGGCCCGCGTCGCCGGTCGTCATCCATTGGGGCGAGCCAAACGCGCAATTCCGGGCTGATGGCGTGCGTCGCTCGTCGCATGTGCACGCCCCACGAGAATCCGTGGGGCGGCGGTCAGTCGCTGCGGTCAGTCGCTGCGGTCAGTCGCGCGGGTCGGTGGGAGGCGTCGTTTCCGTCAGCAAGGGGCCGTCAGCGAAGCCGGCGAGATCCTCGGCATCGAGCGCGAGCATCACGGCCTCGGCGTAGGCAAGCGCATCGGCGATCGAAAGGTGTGCACCGCGATCCTCGGTAGATCGGGTCGCGTACGCGTCACGCATCGCCCACAGGGACTCGAAGTACTGGTTTCGCTCGTATCTGCTCATCTCGGCCTCGGCTGGTCCGGCACTCGACCGGTCCTGACGAGACCGTAGGCCCCGCTACGCTCGGGGACCATGGGACGGAAGCATGGTTCGATGTCGTCAGTCGTCCACCCATGGCTCCTGCACCTGACGTATCCGAAGTTCACCGGAGCGCACAAAACCCCTCGCTGCGAAGCCTCTCAGCGCTGCGTGCCCTTGACCGTTCCATTGATCCGACTTCCGTCGGCCGTGATCACGAGGCACGCGATGCTGCGGTCGCCTTTGGCCCAGGTGATCTCGGTTGGTACGACGACGATCATGTCGAGCGATGACGTCTCGAAATCGACGCCCACGTACGACCGGAAGGCATCAAGGCACGGGGTCTGTCCAAACGTTACGAGCGACGGCACGCCCGGGAACGGCCCGTTGCCCGGATGGACCAGGGTGCCGACGACTTCGCCATCGTGCGTCCCAGAGCATTTGACGCCGCTGCTCGTGTCAACCGTCAATGTGTCCCCGTCTTGGTGGACGTCGTTGAGGCACGTACCAGTCTTTAATTCCGGCATTGTTGCAATTGAGACCGCCGCTCCGAAGAAGAGGGCTCCCGCGATCAGCGTCACGCCCACCATCGCGATTGCCCTGATCGGCGCTCGTAGACCGCTGCGGGCCAATCGCGCGTTGACCGCCGATGCGCCAATGGCGAACAGCGCGCCAACGAGGCCGCCGACCCCGACGAGCACCATCGGCAGAAACGTGAGGGCGAGCTCCCAACGGGCAAGCCGTCGCTCGATCTGCAACTGCTGGCCGTCGACCGTCCCCCGCAGGCCTGTCCACAGGCCTGTGAGCTCAAGCTCGGTGTCGGTCCCGTCCGGCAACGGGATCCTGTATTTGAGCCGACTCCGGCTTGACCGCTTGAGCTCGGTCCCATCAACGAAGACCTTGAGGCTTCCGAGGGCTGAGCGCCGAACCAGGATCTGTGGCCCTGTGGTCCCTGGCAGAACAAAGGAACTATCCACGCGAGTCTCCTGCGAGCAGACCCTCCGCATGTGAAGACGCCGACAACGACAGCACGTTACAAGCGCCGGTATGGTCTCCCGTCTCGGCGAGCTCAACGTACGGTGCCCGCGGCGGTCGACTGATCGAATCTGAAGTTGGAGGTTTCAGGGCCGGGCCTGCCGCTAGACTTCGGCGCGTGCCGGACTTCCAGGCTCCACGCGGGACGCGCGACCTCCTGCCCGCCGAGCGGGCGGCCTTCCGCCGGCTCGAGACCGTCGCGACCGACCTGGCGAAGCGCTACGGCTACCGCGAGATCGAGACGCCGCTGTTCGAGCAGACGGCGGTGTTCGAGCGTGGCGTCGGCGAGGTGACCGACGTCGTCGAGAAGGAGCTCTTCCGGTTGGCGCCGCGGAACGAGGAATCTGAGTCGTGGGCGCTGCGCCCGGAGCCGACGGCCGGGATCGTCCGCGCCTACGTCCAGCACGGGATGCAGACGCTGCCGCAGCCCGTGAAGCTGACGATGACCGGCCCGATGTTCCGCTACGACCGCCCCCAGGCCGGTCGGTATCGCGAGTTAT